>Ga0209358_10000005_pt1 | contig 333612 bp, 401 predicted proteins | sample LauGreFa1BDMLBSN_2_FD_187574 | JGI IMG/M metagenome (GOLD analysis project Ga0209358, IMG submission 187574) | Freshwater lake microbial communities from Lake Michigan, USA - Fa13.BD.MLB.SN (SPAdes) (version 2) | ecosystem: Environmental > Aquatic > Freshwater > Lake | place: Lake Michigan... | reverse complement strand
CGGGAACGGCGGGAACAAGTGGTACTAGCGGAACATCAGGAACATCAGGTTCTAGCGGATCAAGCGGAACTAGTGGTTCATCGGGAACGGCGGGAACAAGTGGTACTAGCGGAACATCAGGTTTAGTAACACTAACAGGTTCAACAGCCGGTGGTTTAATAACATATAATGGTTCAGGAACAAACGCAACCGTTCAATCAGGTTTAACATATAGTGGAACAACTTTAACGGCTCCAACAGGTTCATTTGATAATGTAATTGTAAACGGTCAGCCAACAACTTATGGTGTGGCTAATGGTAGTTATTTACTAGCACAAAATAACGCTGAACAAACTGGTGTTGGAAATGGAACTGCAATAAGTTTTCAAACAACAAGTGCATCAAATGGTTCTTTAATTACAAAAGGTTCAAATACACAAGTAACACTAACCGCAGGTAATACCTATAAATTGGAAGCTATTATTAGAAGATTTACATCAACTAGTAGTTGGGGAACATTTAGGTGGTATGATGTTACAAATAGTACCTATGTTGGTATTGAAGCATTTGGTGAACTAACAACAAGTGGTGCCGGTGTGGCATCAACCGGTATAGCAACTCATTATGTAACTCCATCGGTTAATACTACATACGAATTAAGACAAACTACTGTAAATACAATTACTGTTAGTAGTGCATATGCAAGTATTGAAATTACACAGGTCAATCCCACCATAGCAATTCAATCTACTGCTACTGGCACGGTTGCTACAAACTACATAGCAACCACAAGAACAGGTAGCGGTCAAAGTGTCACTACCAATACTGACATTATATTAAACACCACAGACAAATCTGTGGGTAGTTCAGTGTCATACAATACCAGCACTGGTGTTTATACACTGACTGCTGGCACAACTTACGAGTTGTCATTTACTCCAAATTGGAGTTTTAGTGGAAGTAATAATGATCCATATGTGCAGTATGACTGGGTTGATGCCACTACCAACACCGCATTGGACGGTGATAGTGGATCATTTGCCACAGCATACAGTTACAACTATAATTATGCACAGCAAAACTTCAACATAATCAGCAAGTTAGTTTATACTCCCTCAACCAATCAAACGGTAAAAATCAGAGTATTGGGCGTTCAAGCAGGTGGTATTACAACAACTTTGGGTGTAGGTAGTAGTGCCTATGTCAAAGCAATGAACGCAATCTTTGCCCTCAACGCTCTTGACACAATGACCACAACTGGCAATGTTACAGTTGGTGGCAACTTGAATGTTACAGGTACAGGTGGTAATGTTCTAACAAAAACGACAGGAACATGGACAGTACCGACCGGTGCGTCTACACAAAGTTTTACAGTAGAAGCCGGTGCTTCATATACAATGTGGGTAAATGGTAATATTCCAAATGGTATTATAACTTGGAACGCAACTGTAACAACATCAAATAACAATGTTCCGGTAGTTGGTTCTCAATATGGTTGGTATTACACAGCAGGTAATGCATTAGTTTTAACTGCAATGCCTGACCAAATTACGGGAACAAATGGTAGTATTTCAAATACACCAACATCATACGCACCAAATACTTCAAATGTATTTAGGTTTGGTATAACAAACAATAGTGGAACATCACAAACAATTAGTTATGGTTATATAAAATTATCATAATAAAAAAAATAACTATTTATAGATAATGGCAACAACATATATTTTAGAATCGGGTACCCCTTATATCAGAACAAGAACTGAAAAAGGATGGACACTGGATTTTGTTTTTAATAGAGATGGTAATTCATGGTCAGATGGTAGTACCTTTTATTATTGGGGAATCAGTGGTGAAACCGAACAAAGGAAATTTGCCGATAATAACTTATCATTTTCATTTACCGATGACGGTAGAATAAAATGGGAAGCATATAGATATTCGGGTGTTTGTGAGACCGCAACAGGTTATACGGAATTATATTACATTTCTTCAGGACAAACACCCCAATTATGTACAACAGATGCAAATAAAGATTTTAATGTAACAATAGTATTCGACAGATATAAAAAATATAGTGGTTGTGATTTAAAGAATAGTGGTGGTAAAAACGACATGTTAGGTTGGCAGATTAACGAATATCAAGATACTGAAGTTAGTGCGGTAACATCTACACAATTAATGACCTATGAAAGTGAAGATGAATTTTTAAATAAAAAGTGGTCAAATGAAAGATATAGAAGATTAGGTGTTTTAAAAATATACCTAAACGGAAGACCAATTTATAAATTAGAAGATTGGGAAGAGGTAATACCCACTAAAAGAGGTTCAGAAAAAAATCTAATTCAAACATGGGGAGGAGGAACTACGGGTTATTTGAACATTCACACAGGAGAAACACAGTTCAACATATTAGAAGTAACTTATACTGAACAACCATTAGATTTCATTCAGATTAGAAATAACTTCTTAACAAAATTAAATGATTTTGACTTTTATATATGTGGTGCAGATTGTGAAGATGATGTGATTGGTTTAATTACAAATGGTGTTTTAACAGAAATAAACGAAGATTTGTTAACAGAAGATAATGTACAAATAATTTATTAAAATATTTATATAAATGGCAGGGAAAAAAATTTCACAATTAAATAGTGGTTCATTATCAAGTTTACCTTTAAGTGGTGTAACCACAGTTGTATATTCAGGTACAACCTTTCAACATAACTTAAATCATCTTAGACAAATACTTGTTGATAGTGGTTCACATTATTTTACAGGAAGTCAAACAATAAATGGAAATTTAGTTATTAGTGGTTCATTAACAGCTCAAGAATATATTTTAAGTTCTTCAATTACAAATGTCACAACTGAAACTATTAGTGGTTCTTCTAATTTTGGTAATAGTAATGATGATAAACATAATTTCACAGGTAGTGTAAAAATTAAGGGTTCTTTATCATTAAATGAGGTTCAATTAGACATATCAGGTAGTGGTAGTCATTTGGCTTTCTTTACAGGACCACAATCAATAACATCTTCAGATGTTTTTCATGTTGATTCAAATAATCAAACTTTAGGTTTAGGTACGGACGCGTTTAGTGATCCTGCAGAGAGACTTATGGTTGGGTCAGGTAATTTTAACATTGCAACTTTTCAAACCGCAACGGTTGATGGTTATGCACAAGTAAACATTAAAAATTTTAATAGTGGGTCAGATGCATCTGCCGATTTAGTATTGTGGAATAATGTTGGTACCGAAAGTTCTTCATATGTAGATTTGGGTATAAATTCATCAAATTATACTGGCGATTATGTTGGTCGTCAAGGAGATGGATATCTTTATAGTCAAGATGGACAAATGTATGTTGGTGCAATGGGTATTCATGGTGTTAGTGGTTCCGCACATTTACATTTGTTTGGTGCAGGGGCTTGGGAAAATCCAGCCATATCCATTTATAACAATAACACTTTAGGATTTTTTATTGAAAAACCATCAGAACAATTTTATTCAATTCCATCTGCTTCTTATGGTTTTAAAACTGAGTTTAGTGGTAGTGTGAAAATGGATAACAATTTAAAAGTAGACGGTTGGGTTTCGGGTTCTTACTTTATTGGTGACGGTAGTCAATTAACAAATTTACCATCAGGACTTGACGGTACATCAGGTACAAGTGGAACTTCTGGTACATCAGGTTCTAGTGGTTCATCAGGTACAAGTGGAACTTCTGGTACATCAGGTTCTAGTGGTTCATCAGGTACTTCTGGAACATCAGGACAATCATCAATACTTGGATTAACATGGAAAAAAGGAAACCCTTCAAATGAAGGTTATTTCAATATAGGACCAAGTAATCAGTATTTGTCTGTGGATTATTTCTTATTTAATAATACATCTTGGAATAACAACACGAACTCAGTTGCCAGCACAGATAATGCAATTAATTTTCTAAATGGAATAGAAATAGGAACAATATTTCATTTTACAAAAATTGGTAATCCAGAAAATTTTGGAATTTATAGGGTAACAAATATTGTTTCAGGTTCACAAATTACAGTTTACGTTGAGGATTTAGCAGGAAATAGTTTACAAGGAATACAATCCGATGAGATTTATAGTGTTTTTTATACTAATTCTGGTGCGAATGGAACATCAGGAACTTCAGGTTCCGATGGTACTTCAGGAACTTCTGGTACAAGTGGAGACACATTAGTTAGTACAAACACACAAACAAATAATTACACATTGTCAATTAGTGATAGAGATACTGTAGTTGAAATGAATGGGTCTACAAATTTGACAGTTACCGTACCATTAAATTCATCAGTTCCATATTTAAATGGATCACAAATCATGATAATTAGATCAGGTACTGGAACCGTACAAATTCTTGCCGACTCGGGGGTAACAATCTATTCTTCAAATAATAACACATTCCTACAATATCAATATTCGGGAGCATCTTTAATTTATAAAGGTAGCGACGTTTGGTGGTTAGTTGGTGATTTATCTGCAAGTTAAAATGATACAATTATTTAATTTTGGTGTAGTAGATCAATCTCAAATTATTTTAAACACACCCACACCCACGATAACGGAAACATTAACCCCAACTCCGACTTTTACTGTTACACCAACAGTAACCGAAACATTAACTCCAACACCAACACCTACAATTGATTTAAGTGCAGTAACAACTTATACAATTTCGGGATGTAGTAGTTCAAATGTTATTGTTGCTGATTTAGGGCCAGGAAATTTTTTCCCTGGTGATACGTTCTTCTTAGATTTTACAGGTTCAACCGCAAGCGAGTGCTATACCATTGTTAATAAAATTGATACGACACCAGATGACGGAGGTAATCCTATATCATCTTATTCTAATTGTGCGGATTGTATTGATGGGACAACAACAACTTATACAATTTCAGGATGTACTAACTTGAACGTATTAGTTGCCGATTTAGGACCGGGATCATTTTTTGCGGGAGACGTATTCAACATAACATTTACGGGAGCGACTCCGAGTGGATGTTATAAAATTATTAATAAAATAGTTGACACACCAACAGATACGGGTTCACCACTTACCTTCTATGCAACTTGTCAATTATGTGAGGCGGCGTTACCTACACCAACACCAACACCAACGGAAACACCAACTAGTACCCCAACACCAACACCAACAGTAACCGAAACATTAACTCCAACTCCGACACCTACTTTTACTGTTACACCAACAGTAACCGAAACATTAACTCCAACTCCAACACCTACCCCAACGAATACACCAACTAATACGGTCACACCTACCAATTCAGTTACACCTACACCAAGTATTACTGCAAGTGTGGTAACTACAAGCAATTTAGTATTACATTACGACCCATCAAACCTTTCTTCGTATCCTGGTAGTGGAACAACAATTAATGATTTATCAGGTAATGATTTGAATGGAACAATGAGTAATATAACATATACATCACCATACTTCACATACAATGGTTCTTCATCACAAATTTCAGTTGCAGATAATGCGGCATTAGAACCGGGAAGTGGTGATTGGACAGTAGAAGTTTGGGTGAATCAATCAGTAGCAGGTAATGATGTAGTACTTGGTAAATTTAACGCAGGTGGATTAACAACAAATGTGGGTTATAGTATTAGAACAACTGCTTCAACATTTTATGGACAATATGGTTCGGGTGCGGGTTCAGGATCAACACTATTTGTTAATAGTACAAACCACACCGCAACACTTAATACATGGTATCAAATAGTTTATGTATTTACTAATGTTGCAGCCAATACATTTCAAACATTTGTTAATGGTGTTAGTATTGGTACTGTAAATCACAGTTTAGCAAGTATATTAAACACTACTACAAACTTATACATAGGTTCATATAATAATGGTGAATACGCACAATGGTTTGATGGTAAGATTGGTATAACTCGTTTATATAGTAGTGCATTAACATCAACTGAAGTTTTAAATAACTATAACGCAGACAAATCTAAATACGGTTTATAACAAAAATATATATTTATAACATATGGAATTTTTTATCAGACAAGGGGCAACTGACCCAATATTAAAGATGAGATTGATTGATGACGGTAAAAATGATAAGTCATCATTTAATGATTTATTGGAAAATTCTAATATTACTTTTGAAATGTTTGATGTTGAATCAGGTATATATCAAGTTTTGAATGGTCTGTGTTCTTTAACCAAAAGAACAAAAAAATATGATCAAACAACCGACGAGTATTACATAACATATAGATTAACAGAAGAAAACACATCGGTTAAGGGTAAATTTGAAGGTTTAATAACCATACAATTTTTAGATACGGATTCAAACCCAACAAACAAGTTAATTGTTCCAATTAGAGAAAAACTCTTCATTAACGTCATTTAATTTTTTTATTTCAGTTTTTTTATTTATATTACAGAACAAGACAAATTGTGGTTTTATATCACAAGCCAATGTGTCACTTTAAAAAATATATAAATGAAAGAAGTTATTTCTCAGGAAATTATCGAAAATTTTCTTAATGGATGGGACGATGAAAAATATATCGTAGGTGTTGAATACGATTACCCAACAAATTCAATTTACAAAATTATTCAGGACCCTGAGGAGGGTAAAATAATCAAAAAAGATACTTTTACACCATTTCTGTGGGTTGGTGATCTTTCAGGTTTAAATTTCTATAACAATTCCAAGGCCCAACAAAAAAAGGCAATGGGTGTTCATGGTATTATAATTGAAAAATTAGAAACATATGGTAATGAACGACTTGAGGGTGGATTAAAATATCTTGTAAAAAGTATTAAAAGTTATACAAACTTAACTAGCTTTTTCAGAGAAGGTGGAATTGATCCTTGGAATGAAAATTATAGACAATATTTTCAAGTGTTATCACCGGTTGAACAATATCTTATTGATAAAAAGAAAAGATTATTCAAAGGGATAGACGATTATAATGGTGTTCATAGATTTGTATTTGATATAGAAACCACAGGTCTTGAATCCGATAAGAATAAAATTATTCTAATTGGTGTTAAAGATAATCGTGGTTTACAAAAAACATTTGCAGCATTTGGTGAGGATGGTGAAAAGAAATGTATTGAAGATTTTTTTAAGACCATTAGTGAAATTAAACCTACAATTATAGGTGGTTATAACTCTGCGTTTTTCGACTGGCCATTTATTCTAAAAAGAGCACAAATTTTAGGTGTAGATGTTTCTGGTCTTACGGGTATATTCACTTCAAAAGGAATTACAGAGAAAGAAAGTATTTTAAAACTTGCAAATGAAGTAGAACCATATACCCAACATGTGATTTGGGGTTTTAATATTATTGACATTGCCCATGCGGTTCGTAGGGCTCAAGCAATTAATAGTGAAATTAAATCATGGGGGTTGAAATATATAACACAGTATCTTGAAAAAGAAAAACCTAATCGTGTTTATGTTGACGGTGCTTATATCTCTAAAATTTATTTAGATAATGAAAGTTATTATATTAACCCAAAAACAGGAAAATATAAAAAAATAGGTGACCCGGGTACTGAAAATCTATTACAAAAATACCCCGGCAAATATGAAATTTGGCCCGGTAGAAAAATTGTTGAACAGTATCTTGATGATGACTTGTATGAAACAATGATTGTAGATGATTCATTTTCACAATCAACTTTTTTACTTTCTAAATTAGTACCGACAACATATGAAAGAATAGCAACAATGGGTACCGCAACATTATGGAAAATTATTATGTTAGCATGGTCATATGAAAATAATTTAGCAATCCCAACTAAAGATGAAAAACGTGCAATTACTGGTGGATTATCACGTTTATTAAATGTTGGGTTCTCAAAGAATATCGTTAAATTTGACTATTCGTCACTTTACCCATCAATACAACTTGTATATGATGTGTTTCCTGAGTGTGATGTTATGGGTGTTCAAAAATCAATGTTAAAATATTTTAGAAATATTCGTATCAAATACAAACATTTGGCGGGGGAATTAAAAGATAAAGATCCTGTATTAGCTGAGATGTATGACCGTAAACAATTACCAATTAAAATTTTCATCAATGCTTATTTTGGTTCGTTATCCGCACCACAAGTATTTCCATGGGGTGATATGAATATGGGTGAAACTATTACTTGTGTTGGTCGTCAATGTTTACGAATGATGATTATGTTTTTCCAAAATAAAGGTTATAAACCATTGGTGATGGATACAGATGGTGTTAACTTTGAAACTCCTGAAAATATAAATGACACAGTTTATATCGGTAAAGGTTTAAATGAATTAGTAACTGAAGGTAAAGAATATCGTGGTATTGAAGCAGACACGGCGGAGTTTAACGATATTTTTATGAGAAATGAAATGGGGTTGGATATAGATTATGTTGCACCAGCTTGTATTAATGTTTCCCGTAAAAATTACATTATTAAAATGATGAAAAAAGGTAAGGAAAAAATTAAATTAACGGGCAACACAATCAAATCTAAAAAATTACAACAATATGTTGTTGAGTTTTTAGATGAAGGATTAAAAATGTTATTGAATGGTGATGGTGTTGGTTTTATTGATTTATACTATGACTATGTAAATAAAATTTATAATAAAGAAATACCATTATCTAAAATTGCAAATAAATCTCGTGTTAAACAATCTTTAGATGATTATAAAAAACACATTAAAAAAGTAACTAAGGCAGGTTCATTAATGTCAAGACAGGCACATATGGAACTTGTAATGTTGAATGATTATCCCGCCGGATTGGGTGAAACAATTTATTATATTAATAATGGTTTAAAAAAATCATCAGGAGACGTACAAAAAATTTCTAAACCAACAAAAAAACAACAAGAAGAATTTCAACAAAAACATGGATATCCAATGCCGTCGGATTATATTGAGGTTAATTGTTACATGATTCCCGAAAAGGAAATTCAAAACAATCCAAACATGACTGGTGATTATAATGTACCAAGATATTTGTCAACGTTTAATAAAAGAATTGAACCGTTACTTTGTGTTTTTAAACCTGAAATTAGAGAAGACATATTAATTGAAGACCCTAAAGACAGACAATATTTTACAAAACTTCAATGTGAATTAGTTAGTGGGTATCCTTTAAAAGAAGATGGTCAAGATAAATTTGACGAGGTTATGACATTGTCTGATAGTGAGGTATTATTTTGGAATAGAGTAAATAAAGATCCGTTCTTTATGTATGTAGAAGATAGTTTGTCACTTGTTGATCAACATTGGGTTGATTACAATAGAAAGGTTGTTAAGTTACAAGCAAATAGTATTAAAAGTAACGAAGATGAAATTATAGAAAATAATGCACATGATTATGCCTATCACGCCGTGGAATCTTAAATCACATTAAATGGTGAAATCATTGGTCTATATTTCAATGCCTTATTAAGATTTTCTGCTTCGTTTCCCTTTCTCTCAAGAATTTTTTCAGGACGAAGTCTTTCAAGTCTTTGCATTAATTCTTCGATTAATTTTAATTTTTCGTCTTTTGCTTCAGTAAGTAATGAGGTATAGTCCAATTTTACTTGTGAATCCGGTACTTGTAAATCTCCTGAAAATTTACCCCATATTCTTGCAAGACCTTCTTTTGCATAGGAGATAAGATATTTTCTAACCCAGTTTTGTGCGGGTTTGTTTAATACATCCCAAGTTAGAGGTGTAACATCGATATCTGATGGTAACTTTATAACGTCGGCATTTTGGTCCAAACATGTATCTCTATCTGTTGTATCGTAATACCAATACCAAACATTGTAGTTATTTCTTAAATTAGAAAAATCAAATTTACCACCCGGAACATTATATAAATGAACCAATTTTGTTCCGTTTGGTCCGGCAGTAATTCTGTATGTAACGTCGCCACCAATTAAACGGTTTTTAATATTTCTATCTTGCATTCTCATTAATAAATCAAAAGCAGGAAGTAGAAAATATGAACCTGATGTACCCATTTGAGCAAAACCACCCACACCACCAAAACCAACACCACCAAGACCACCAAAACCACCCAAGAATGGGTCAACAATTGAGTCAGTTAATTCTGCTCTTTGGAACCATAAAAGTTCGTTTATTTCTCTACCGGCCGGAATTTCATATGTTTGGGTTCCTCCCGATAATTTAAAATAATCTTTTTTCAATTCCCAAGGACCACCCGCCTGTAAACCCACAATTTTAGAATACGAATAAGAATATTGTGTTTCGTAGTCTAAACCTCTCGTAGTAAATGCTCTTGATAATGATTGGGTATCAACATCCAAACCGATAAGAGAAGACCATTGAGATTCAATTAACCAATCATTCACATATTGTTCATATTCCGAAACGGCTAGTTCCAAAAAAGTGTCCATTTGTTCCTCGGTTAATTCGATACCACGAACGGGCATACCCAATAAATGGAATACTTGTGTATATAATTTCTCTTTTTCAGGTTGTGATATTACTGTTACTGACATAATATTTTGGTATATTCCAATAAATAGTTTATATTTGTGAATATGACATTAGAATACGACCACACATTACAATCTTATTATGGAAACGAAGTAGATATTTTTAACTACTTTGTTAACAATGGTCCATATAAATGGAAAATATGTGACAAAATTGAGGATATCATGTTTTCAATTTACGGACACCAACCAAATCGATGGTCAATAAGATATAATAAAGAAGGGAAACGTTTTTCTGGAATTGTTGAAATAATTGGTGGGAAATTATTTTGGGGTCACCTTAATAGATTTAACACAAATTACACTGCAATCACACACGCAAAACATCTTTTAGATATTATTGAACCAAATAATGGTATTAATTTTGATTTAAGTAAAGGAGAATTATATAACGTAAGTGAACTTAATAAATTTTTAAGATTACTTGAAAAACATAAAGATTATTTTTTCAGTGAAGAAAAAGAAACTTATTGGATTCTTCGTCAATATTGTATTAATAGTTGGATTAAAGGTTTGGAACATACAAAGAATTGGGTCAAACATTATGAAAATTATTTAAACGATAAAAATGTAATTGGTATTGAGTCTTACGATGACCTTCCTGGTGAAGCTTTAGATATGTTTGATGGGTTCGATTGTATTACAAAATTTCAAGGAAAAAATATTGTTAATGCAGGTACACAAATAAAAGGTGTGAAATCTGTTGTATTAAATAATGAAGATTATTGGGAAGTACGTAACGGTATGGGTGTAAACAGATATCCAGATGTAAAATTATTTGTATTTTATGTACCAAGTGAAAATTGTCTATATGTGTTTAAAAATGATATTTCAAAAATGAAAACAATTCAAAAAAATGGAATCAGGTATGTATGTTTTCATAATGATTTATATGTTAAAAAATGTGATGTAATATATGAATGATAGTTTATTAGAATTATTTGAAGTCGGTGGGAAAAATAATTTTGAATTTACCTATAAAATAAAAGAAGGTGAAGAAAATATTATTTCTTTAGATTTAGAGAATAAAAAAATTTATGTCTCTATTGGTAACATCGACGATAAAAAATTAGAAAAAAGTATACGAGATTTAATTGTGACGATTAAAGGAGGTTCTTAATTAAATCTTGACCGAAAGATTCTGAAAATTCTCCGTCACCCATAACTTGGTCTATGACGTTTTTCTTCTTTTGTAAAATATTGTAAATAACTTTTTCAATGGTGTTTTCAAATACCGGATAGTAAACAAGAACACTATTTTTTTGTCCGTATCTATATGCTCTGTCTTCACCTTGTGAATGGTCTGCCGGTACAAAAGATAAGTCATTCATAATAACAACTTCTGCTGCTGTTAATGTAATACCAACTCCAGCCGCCTTTATGTTACCAATGAATACTTTTATTTTGTCTTCATTTTGAAACCTATCGACTGAATCTTGTCTTCTGTCTTTTGACATACGTCCATCTAACACAACAGATGTCTTTTTATATTTCTCATGTAACATGTCAAGAGTCATTGTAAAGTTTGTTAACACAATAACTTTTTTTCCTTGTTCAATACATTTATCAATCAATTCACAGGTGTATGGAATTTTTTCATAAGAAATAAGTTGTCTAACTTTCATTAGACGATTTAACGTAATACTAATTGTATCTTCTTCTTTTTTCTCTTTACTAATTCTAACAAACTCTTCCAATTCTTCATCATACATTTTACTATTCAATTCAACAAAAACAGGTGTAACAATTTTTTCGGGTAAATCAAGAATATCTGTTTTCATTCTTCTTAATACAACATTCTTTGTTCTTTCTCTTAATTCATCTAAGTTACTTGCGCCACTTGTGTTCCAAACTTTTCTATTACCAACTCTAAATTGAAATCCTTTACAATATCTTTTAACATAAGTTTGCCAATTTAATGTAAGTGGTGAATCAACAATTTTAAGTAAGTTGAAATAATTAATTGGTCTTGATGTCATTGGTGTTCCCGTTAACAACCAAACTTTTGGTATGGTATCTAAAACATCATTTAATAATCTTGTTCTATTTGCTGTTGTATTTGAAATATAATGTGCCTCATCAACAATCGCTAAATCAAAATTGGTATTAACTAATAATTTATAATCATCACTATCTTCACTTTTATCTGTTGTATGATAGTTTTTAATAATGTCATAATTTATAATGTAGAAATCAAAAGTGTGACCCCATTTACGTCCTTCAACTATTAATATTTTTCTATCACTATAATTTTTTATTTCTCTCTCCCAGTTGATTTTTAATGAAGCGGGACAAACTATAAGAATTTTTCTTGCACCACTTTCTAACGACGCAATGACCGCAGACGTTGTTTTACCTAAACCCATGTCATCTGCAAGGATGTATTTGTCATTTGCTAATAGTTTTTCAATCGCCACTTTTTGGTGATCCATAGGTGGTCTTGATGAATATTTGGAATAATCAATTTCACGGTTTAATTTCTTTTCGGGTTGTATAACCGCTGCTTTGGGTAACCAAAATGACGATAGTTTGTCTGAGTCAACAATTTTACCCCAAATGTGAAACGCTTTATCAGATTCACACAGTAATTTTTCACACCATATCTCAGTTGGTGGGGTTGTTAATAATTTGTCATCCATTAACTTCTCACCAAAAGTCGAAACAATTTTTATGTATTTTCTTGCTATTTTTGGGGTGGTGTCTTTATACTTTAAAACATAGTCCGCCTGTGGGCGAGTTAAATTGAAATTTTTAACCTCCACAAATTTTCTCTTCCATTCTAATAATTGATTATTAGAACCTTCATATACTGATAATATTTCTCTAGCTTCTATTTCAGGAATACCCATAGTATGTATTATTTAAAATATAAATAATTAGAACGAGATATTAAACTATTTATAGAATATGAAAAATAAACTACCGATTACGAGATTATCGAAATTCTTCTCACAAGAGGATTTTGATATAAATATTCAAATGGGTCAAGAGTATCTTCATGGAGATTTGAATATGAAGTTTGTTTTATATAGAGTCGAAAGGACTAAAACCGACACAGACTCAATCTATGCTGAAGTTGGTAAAGATGAGATTAAGTTTTTCCCACCCGTAGAGGTCAATGGTTTAGTTCAAATTGGTGAAGCAAAGAACTCGTCTTATAAAAATGGTGTTATGAGATACCTCGAACCTGGTAACCTTACAATTAGAATTTATCTTTCACACTTAGATGAATTAGGTGTGAGTATTAGATATGGTGATTTTGTTGGTTATGCTGAAAGTGAAGAAAAACTACGTTTTTATCAAGTAGTTAACGACGGTAGAATTCAAGCCGATAATAAACATAAAATGTTTGGATATAAACCACACTATGTAACAATAGAGTGTGCACCTGTCCAAGAATCAGAATTTAGAGGAGTATAATATGGGTATCCCAAAAAGAAAAAACAATATAGAGGTTTACGGAAACAAAGAGTATTACCAAGGTGAAAAGATTCTTGAGAGAAGACAAGAATTATTAGATAGAATCACCAAGGCCGATTCTTATTTACCCGATTCAATTTTACATGATGATTTGGATGGAGGTATGTTGGACTTTGTAAAAAAGAACTTCAAAATTGTAACAGATGGTGATATTATTCCTGTTATCCCAAAAATAATGACAATTCAAAGGTGGGGTGAGTTTACAAACAATTGGCAATTTACAGATGATGATGGTAACATTAAACTTCCGTTTATTGCTTTGATCAGAAAACCTGACGCACAACCTGGAACAAATCCATCAATTCAAAGAACTATTCCTGATAGGAGTACTTTCTATTATGCGTCCGTACCAACATGGAATGGGAGTCAAATGGGTGCGGACATTTATAAAATGCCACAACCCGTTGCTATAGATATTTCCTATGAGGTAACAATTGTTTGTACAAAATTTAGAGATTTAAATAAATTTAATAAAATTGTTTTACAAAAGTTTTCATCAAGACAGGCTTACACAACAGTAAAAGGTCACTATATTCCAATTGTATTAGATGGTATAGATGATAGTACACCTATGGAATCAATAGATAATCGTAGGTTTTATATTCAAAACTATAAATTTACCATGTTGGGTATTTTGATAGATAGTGAAGAATTTGAAGTAAAACCAGCTTTAAGTAGAATGTTCCTTATGAATGAGTTTATACAAAGTAGCAATTACCAAAAGAAATATATTAGTAAATCAATTGATATTACCGTCGTTAGTTTTACCGCAGATGGTTTACAAACCGCATTTAGTGTTGGTGAAACAATTGGTATTTTATTTAATGTTGCGATAAATGGTCTAATTCAAGAAAGAGACGTAGACTATTTTCATGTTGTAGGAACATCTAAAATAACGTTTTCAACTCCACCATTAGAAGGAAGTGTTATTACAATAACTTATTATAAAGGTAGAAATAGTGTTATTATTGACACTTATGGTAAACCAATTCAGGTTGTAACAGAATATTTTACATACGATGGTTCAACCTTATCTTTTGTGGTTAATAATTTTATAGATAGTGTTGTTACTTTAGATATAAATGGTCTTGTTGAAGAAGAAGGTGTTGGTTTTGAAATCACCGGTCAAAAAGAAATTACACTTCAAGGTGCACCTGTAAACAACTCAAGAATTGGTATAACTTATTTATACTAATTACTCACCATAGATATCTCTTTTCTTGGGTTTACAATTTTCTTCTATTAATTTCTCCAAAACTTTGTAAATTTTTATACCCTTATCATCACAATACTTTTTAAGTATTTCGTGGTGTTTTTCACTTATTTTAACGTTTTTGGTCTTGTTTTCCATAGTAAAGATAATTTAAGATAATTTAAGATAAATAAATATCTATTTTAAAAAAATTAGGGAAATCTTTCATAAAAACAAAGATATTTATAATGTAAAGTAATAAATTATTTAACCAAACATTAATCAATGGCAAGTTCAAACAGAGTTTTCGTTTCTCCGGGTGTGTATACATCAGAGAAAGATTTAACATTTGTGGCTCAAAGTGTAGGTGTAACAACATTAGGTCTCGTTGGTGAAACACTAAAAGGACCCGCATTTGAACCAATTTTAATTAGCAACTTCGATGAGTTTAGAACATATTTTGGCCCAACGTCTCCAGTGAAAGATGGTAACGGTAATCCAAAGTATGAATTACCATACGTAGCTAAATCATATTTAGAAGAATCAAATCAATTATTCGTAACAAGAGTATTGGGTTTAACTGGATACAAACCAGGAAAAACTTATGGTATAAAAACAATAGGTGGTGTGACTGTAGATTTAACATCAGTTACAACAAGCGGTGTAACAATGAATCCTGATACCCCAAGTGGTTCCCCTATATTTGGTGAACTTTCAGGTAAAACAGCACATGACGGTTCATCAATAACAGATTACATTAATGAAAATTTTAGTGGTTTTACTAATTCAGACGATGGAAAATGGTTTGTTATCGGTAAGTGTGATTCAGATGATATCTCAGCATTAACCGCATCAGATGAGGTTATTTCACCTTTAACAGGTGTTGATAATGAAACTTCTAATCACCAAAAAGAATGGTACAACGTGTTCTTTAATAGTGGACTTTCAATAACAGATGTTTATTCATATCTGTTTGTGTGGAATAGTGGTACAAGTGTATTCGATGTGACAAGATATTCATATGATGCATCTTTAAACACTGATTATGACAACATAGTTGTGGCAGCGTTAAGATCAAGAGGTTCATATAGTGGTCAGACATTACAATTAGAAGTTAGTGGTAGTACATCTGTAGATATTGATGAGATTGTTGGTGTAGATATTGAATTAAATCCATTAAATGAGTTTACTCTTAATGTAACAGGTGAAACAGGTGGTGCTAAATCATTTACTTGTTCATTAGATTCAAGATCAACTAAATTTATAACTAAAGTTTTGGGTACTGACGTATTTGATAAAGATAAGTCAGATTTTCCTGTTTATGTTCATGAATCATATCCTAACCTTTTAAAGGCAGCATATGATAATGGATTAATAAGAGGTTTAAGTACTTCAGTTGTTGTTGAGACAGACGGTAATAATTTCGTAGGTCAATGGGATACAACAATTTCACCAATGGTTGTATCTGAAGTTCGTGGTGGTGAAGTTGCAGATTTATTTGAAGTAATTACAATTTCAGATGGTGAGGCTGCTAACTTCCAAGTTAAAATTACAATTCAAAACATCGACTTAGATAGTGGTGATTTCGATTTAATCGTGAGAGATTTCAACGATACTGATGACAATATAGTTGTACTTGAGAAGTTTTCAAGATGTAACATGAATCCTGATTTACCAGGTTATGTTGCAAAGAAAGTGGGTACATCTGATGGTGAATACGAATTACGTTCTAAGTTCATTATGTTATCTATGGCTGACAATCACCCAACAGACGCTTTCCCATCTGGTTTCAAAGGATTCAAGAGTAATGGGGCATTTGGTTCAGGATCAAGTGATTTAGGTAGTATCCTTTACAAAACAAAATATTATACCGCCGGTGACGTAGTTTCTTATGAATCAAACGGTACACCTATTTTGTCAAACGGTGATAAAGTTAGAAAAGTTTCTTTAGGTTTATCATCTCAAGTTGGTTATGATAGAGATTTGTTTAAGTATAAAGGTATTGGTGCAACTTCAGAAACTTTTGGTTTCCACTTATCAACAAACGCATCTTCTATCACAGGTGTTACATATCAAACGACACCATATGATTTAGAAGGTACAGAAAAGGGTAGTTTAAGTAGTATTAATAATCGTAAATTTACATTTGCAGTATTCGGTGGATTTGATGGTTGGGATATCTATAGAAATGTAAGAACTAACGGAGATGGTTACATTTTCGGAAAAACAACATATGTTAGTGGTCACACAACAAACGGTGGTGTATTCAGTTCTACAGTAGGTAATTCTGATTATTATTCATATCTACAAGGTATTCAAACATTTGCAAACCCTGAAGCAATTGATATAAACGTATTCGCAACACCTGGTATAGATTTCTATAACCACAGTTCACTTGTAACTCAAGCGATAGATATGGTTGAGAATGATAGAGCGGATTCATTATATGTTATTAACTCTCCAAACGTGTCAACAGCAGAGGAGGTGATTGATGACTTAGATATGGTAGCTTTAGATACTAACTATTCCGCAACATACTGGCCTTGGATTCAGGTAAGAGACGGAGACAATGCAACCCAATTATACATCCCACCAACAGGTGAAGTGGTTAAAAACATCGCTTTAACCGATAACGTATCATATCCATGGTTCGCGGTGGCGGGTTACTCAAGAGGTCTAGTAAACGCAATTAAAGCGTTTAAGAAACTTACCCTTGACGAAAGAGATGACCTATATAAGAACAGAATTAACCCTATTGCAACGTTCTCTGACACTGGTACGATTATATGGGGTAATAAAACCCTACAGGTTAGAGAGTCAGCACTTGACAGAATTAACGTAAGAAGATTGTTGTTAAGAGCAAGAAAGTTAATATCTGCGGTTTCTGTAAGATTGTTATTTGAACAAAACGACGAGCAAGTAAGAAATGAGTTCTTGAGATTGGTAAACCCAATTCTTGAGTCAATTAAGAAAGAAAGAGGTTTATATGATTTCCGTGTAACAGTATCAAATGATCCAGAGGATATAGATGCAAATACACTTAGAGGTAAAATCTATATTAAACCTACTCGTTCTCTTGAATTTATTGATGTTGAGTTCATTATCACTCCAACAGGAGCATCTTTTGATAACATTTAATAATAATAAAAGTAAAAATAAAAGGGAGTCCATTGGATTCCCTTTTTTATTGTTCCACATGTTCCACGGGGAACCATTTTTTATAATCTTTATACTTTTATACTCAACCCAGTATTCTGGAACTAGATATGCTAGTATTTATTAAATAATAAAGAAATATTCTAGAACTGGATACTGGGACTAGTAAAAAACTAACATATTTTTTTGATAAAATCAAGTATTTGGTAAAATAAAATATTTCTCGATTTGAATATATTTATAAGAAAGATAAACTAAAACTTAACAAATACAAAATGGCAGATTTATTAATGAAAATGCCGGTTCCATATGAACCGAAACGTGTTAACCGATTCATCTTTAGATTCCCATCATCTTTGGGTATCAATGAATGGTATGTAACATCAGGTGCGAGACCTAGTGCAAAAATTAACTCAGTTGAGATTCCGTTTTTAAATACATCAACATATGTAGCTGGTAGATTTACATGGGAAGAGATGAGAGTTAAATTTAAAGACCCAATTGGACCTTCAGCGTCTCAAGCATTAATGGAGTGGTTCCGTTTACATGCCGAATCAGTAACAGGTAGAATGGGATATGCTGCTGGTTATAAGAAAGATGTAGAACTGGAAATGTTAGACCCAACAGGAGTTGTGGTTGAAAAATGGATATTACAAGGTTGTTTTATTACAAACTTGAACTTCAATGAATTAGATTATAATAACGATGCAATTGCAACTATCGATTGTTCTTTAAGAATGGATAGATGTATTCAAGTATATTAACATAATAAAAAATCTGTCAAGGAAGGTATCTCGAAAGGGATACCTTTTTTTATTTTAAAAACTTTACATTGATATAGTTATTTAATATATTTTAATTATGGAACAATTTTCAATAGACCCAACAATTGCATACGATGTTGTAGAATTACCAAGTAAAGGAATTTATTATACAACACAAAAAAAATCAGTTAGAGTTGCATACCTAACTGCATCAGATGAAAATATTTTATCTGCACAAAACTTAATTCAATCAAATACTGTTGTTGATGAATTGTTAAAAAGAAAAGTTTTAGATAAAGACATTAATATTGACGAATTAATTGAAGAAGATAGACAAGCAATATTAATATTTTTAAGAAATACCGCGTTTGGTCCTGAATTTAATGTTTTTGTTAATGACCCAAAAACAAATCAAACTTTTAGTACTAAAGTAGATTTGAGTGAAGTTAGTGTTAAAGAATTTAAACTAATTCCAAATGAAAATGGTGAATTTAAATATTTTATGGAAAAATCTAAATTAGATATTACATTTAAATTCTTAACAAGAAAACAACAAAAAGAATTAGAGGAAATAGAAAAAAGTTGGAATGGGAATGGTGTAGCACCAATTATAACAAAAGAACTTGAGATGATGATTAAATCGGTTTCAGGTAATAGAGAAATGATGAACATTCACAATTTTATACAAAATTTACCAATCAAAGATTCACAAGATTTTAGAAAATTTGTAAGAGAAAATAAACCTTCATTAGATTTAAAGAAAAAAGTAACTACCCCGTCAGGAGACACAATCCACGTTGAAATTGGATTCGGGGTTGAGTTTTTTCGCCCTTTCTACGGACTATAGTAAAGGTCAATTAGACGAAATTTTATTCTTAGTTAAAAGAGGATTCTCATATAGAGATATTCTCAATATGCCTGTCTATATAAGAAGATATTACATCAATTACATGGTTGAGTTGGAAAACTCTTCTAAATAGTATTTATAGTTATGGCAGATACCATAGAATCAATAATTAACAGTTCAAGTAATAGATCAACAGCTGTTGCAAGTTTTAATGCAAATGTTACAGGTGGTAATCAACTTGATTCAGATAAGTTTTATAAACTTCTTGATAAAAAATGGCCAATAAAGGAAACTGTACCAAATGAAACGGGTTCTAAAGGTACATTAAGTAAAATAGGTAGTGTACAAGGATACACAACTGGAGCCGGTTTAATCAGTAGTGAAGCTGCACAAGAACTAATTAGTACAAATGATATTACAGATGCATTATCTAATGTCGGTAGAGCCTTTAATGAAAGTAAAGACGCTGCTGGTGCATTCGGTAAAATTTTTTCAAGTTCATTAACGGGACTAGCGGACGCAGCCTTTAAAATGGTTGAGAAGGAGGTATCCTTAAGAAACAAATTAAATGGTCAAATTGGTATTGCGGGTGAATTATCTAGAGGATATAGGGATAACATCGTTAATGCATACGATAAAGTTCAAGGAATGGGATATTCATTCAATGAACTGGCAGATACGGCAATAGAACTTACAGAACAAACAGGAAGATTTACTACATACAATGAAAAATTTCTAGAGGACATGTCCCAAACGTCAAGAGCGTTTGTTGGTGATTTAAAAAATATGGGTGAAGTTATTAGAAATTTTGAATTAATTGGTGTTGGTGCGGAAAAGGCATTAACGAATATTAATGAAGCAGGAAAAACAGCACTCACACTTGGTCTTAATACAAGAAAAACAACTGAAATGTTGACCGCGAATCTCGGAAAAATTAATGAATATGGTTTTAAAAATGGTGTTCAAGGTTTAGCTGAAATGGTTCGTAAAGCAACTGAATTTAGAATGAGTATGGATTCCGTATTTAAAATTGCGGAAGATGTTATGAGCCCTGAAAAAGCAATTGATTTGGCTGCAAATTTACAAGTTTTAGGTGGTGCAGTTGGTGCATTGGGTGACCCATTCCAAATGATGTATATGGCTACAAATAACGTAGAAGGTTTACAAGATGCATTAATTGATGCCTCCAAATCTTTAGCAACATATAATACAGAACAAGGAAGATTTGAAATTACGGGTGTAAACCTAAGAAGGGCAAAACAAATGGCCAATGAATTAGGTATAAGTTACCAAGAATTATCTAAAGGTGCAATTGCTGCTGCCGAAAGAACATCCGCAGCGGCAGATTTAATGACCGCAGGTATTACTGTAGACGAAAAACAACAAGAATTTATTACAAACTTAGCGAGAATGGGTGCGGGTGGTAAAATGGTTATTGAAGTACCTCCATCTATTGCTGAAAAACTTGGTATAGAAAGAACACAAGCATTAGAAGATTTAGACCAAGCAACAGCAAACGCAATATTAGAAAATCAGACATTATTTGAAAAACAAAATACGAAAGATATTGCATTAAATCAATTTACAGAAACTCAAAAATCAACATTATTGTTATCTGAAATTACCGCCATGTTAAAGGTGGAATTTGCTAATACATATAGAGGTTTTGGTGCTAAGGCAGATGAGTATATTAAATTAACCAATAAAGCATTGGATGATTATATTTCAGGTAAATCGGATACCCTTAGTATTAAGGGTCAAATGGATGCGGAAAGAAACAAATTTAGTGAACAAGAAAAGGTAAAAAGTGCCGCTCAAGCAGCACCTGAAAAACCAAAAAATGTTGATAATAAACCAAAAGAGGAAGAAAAAAAATCAACAACAGAAAATAACCCCGTTTCAGCGAGTGATATGGAAAGAATAATGAAAGATGTTGCGGTTATTATTAAAAATGGTAATCAAGGTACCACTGTTGTTCAGAATAATATTGACCCAACAAACCCAAGAGATTACGCTACTGTTTAATTGATATATTTTTACAAATTATCTATTTATAGATAAAAGAACATAATGCCAACATACTTAGATTTTGATTCAACCAAAAGATTTAGAGATTATATCATTGGTAAGACTTTGAACCAACCTAATGGTCCTCAAACATTTACCAATGGTAACTATCCTATTCAAAGTTTAAGTGATAGTGCTAATTTGGACACAGGTACACTTGTGGACAATAGAACACAAATGTTGACATTTCCACAAAGTAATAACGTATATAAACCAACGGAATTTAGTGTAACTGAAAATATAGACACAATACCGAGAAAGGCCAATTTAAGTCTATATCCATATTTCCAACTACAAAATCATAATTTAATTAGTGTTTTTAATCAGAAAAACTTAGATACGGAATCTGAGTTAATGAAGTTTGCAGGTAAGTACTTGATGACCACAAATGGTCCTATTTACTCGAGAATTTCACAAAATATAGAAAGAGAAGTAAATGGTAGAGTTAGAATATTAGACGCATTAAACGGAAATACCGCAACAGCTTCAAATATTATAACAGGTAGAGAACCACTTGTGGCACCAAACTACCATATCACAGTTGCAAAATCATTACCGGGTAAAGCAATTGATTTTTTACAGGTGGCTTCAGGTGTTGAGTTTCCGTTCTCGGAAATACCTGGTGATTATTTAACCAACCCATTAAATCCAACAAGTACAAGACCTGTTCCTAATACAGAATTTGGTAAAGTATTCCAAGATATAACAGGAGTACTTGGATCATTATTGGGTATAAAGAGAAGACCAAAATTATCAAGAAAACCATCTGATTTATTAATAGAATACATGGGAGATGGTCAAAAGAATCAATTGTATGATTTACTATCGTATTCAACCTATGCTCCAAATTATACCACAACAGCAAGATCACAAAACTCATCTAAGATTTTCAATTTTGTAGATAATATAGCACAAGGTGTAAAAAATATTTTAGGTACCGAAGCACCAAGAGGAGTTGCATATATCGGTGACGATAGAGGTAATGATGTAAAATATGCAATGAATGATTTTAATGATAGACCTGTAAGAAGTAACTATTATTTAAGTTTAATGTTTGACCCTGTTCAAACAGAATTATTTACAAGAAAAAGAAATTATTCAGAAGGTGGAAGTATAACAGGTAAATTAACTTGGATTAGCAGAAACTCAAGAAATAAACTTGGTGTAAATAACCAAGAATGGGAATATCAAAAATCTGATTTTGATGATTCAACATCCACATCATATGAATTTAGAGATACATCTATTTTAGGTTATACTCAAGATATTCTTGATTCAATGCCGACTAATGGTGGTGATGCTCGTTCACATGTTGCAAATGTAATTGACCAAACAAGTAGAATTTTTAGAGAGGGTGGAGTAATGATAAGTAGAGGTTCTGCGGTACAATATGTTGATAAGTACGGTGCGGAAAGTGGTGTTGAATATTGTAGGGTTTGGACAAAGGATAGATCATATCTGAATTATTCAGATACAATGAAAAGACAACAAAACGTTAGAAAATATGATGATAGTATATTAGATAAACCGTGGAATTTAAATATTGCACCAATATCAAACGGAGGTAGAGATTTCAATGGTTCAACAAACATACTACCAAAGGGTGATGGATTTTATGCTAAGAAATACATGTTTTCAATTGAGAACTTAGCTTGGAAATCTTCCAACCTACAAGGATTTACTGTTAATGATTTACCATATTGTGAAAGAGGTAATAACGGTGGTCGTGTTATGTGGTTCCCACCATATGATTTAAAAGTAAGTGAACAAAATAGTGCAAAATGGGAATCAAATAATTTTTTAGGAAGACCTGAACCAATATACACATATCAGAATACTGAAAGAAGTGGACAGATTTCATTTAAAGTTGTTGTTGACCACCCAAGTATATTAAATTTATTGGTGAGAGAACACTTTAAAGGTATGTCAGATGAAGAATCTGAAAATTATATTAATTCGTTTTTTGCTGGTTGTGAAGAAATAGATTTTTATGATTTAATTAGAAGATATGCAACAATAACACCAGATGATGCAAAATTAATTACTGACTTTTTAAATAAAAAAATCGACGTAACAACTATAAAGAAATTTAAAAGTGTAACAACAACAGATGTTGTTAAAAAAGAACCACCTGTTAATAAAGATTTAACTAAAGAAGAAAAACTTCCTTCGATAAGTTTAAATTTTGCAAACGACTGGCCAAAGAAAACTGAAGGTGAATATAAAGGAACAAAATATTCTGATTTATATACTAGACATATTGGTTCAGATACGTGGACTGGTGAGACAAACAGTAATTTAACTTCAATATTAAATGAAATTCTTTCGGGTACAACAACATACAAAACATCAAATGCAATAAACGATAAAAAAGTTTTATACGGAAAAGATATACCCACAGGAGAAACTACAAACTATATTACTTTAACTCAAAATGATTTAGTAAAAGAAGTAACAGAAGGAAGGACAGATTATTCAACATATGGTACACAATTAACAACATTAAAGACAGATATAGAAGGTGGTGTTGTAACCGACATTATTGTTGGTATAATCTCATCATGTTCCGCATTAGCAGATAATGAATACAACTGGAAATTATCAATAAGAAGAACTTATAGTATTTTATTGGATGTTTTAGATAGAATTAAAAAAGACGGAACTAATGTAAAAAGTTTATTAGATAGTAAATGGCCAAGTTCATTTACTGGTTCTAAAGATAGTAAAACAGATATTAAATTAGAAATAACATTAAAGGAACTTGGATATACTGAATTTGAAGGTAAATTAAAATTAACAACAATTAGTGCGGGAGAAGAATTTGTAAATGAAAAGAATAAAAATTGTTCGGAACAAAACTTCAAATATGTTTCAGGTGCAAATTCATTAAGAGTTTCCGCACCCGTTGCATTTGGATGTAGACAATCAACATTTAAATTATCATACACTAAAAAACAAAAACAAGATCCACAAAAACCAACAGAGGATCCAAATATTACATCTAAGTTGGTCCCTGTTGAAGATAATGTATTTAAACCAAATAAACCACCAGTAGACATCATGAAGAGAATTATAATGAAAACTCTTAGTGAATGTTATTATTTCCAAAAATTGGAGGAAAACGATCCAGTTGTGTTTAAAACTTTAAAAGATAAATTAAAATATTTCCATCCGGCGTTTCACTCAACAACACCCGAAGGTCTAAACTCAAGATTAACTTTTTTACAACAATGTATTAGACCAGGTGACACTATACCTGTAAAAGGTATTAGTGATTTGGCGGATTTAAATGCAAGAAATACTTCATTTGGTCCACCACCTATTTGTGTTTTAAGAGTTGGTGATTTTTACCACTCAAAAATTATTATTCGTGATGTTAATATAACATTTGAAGAAAATGTATGGGATTTAAATCCTGAAGGAATAGGTGTACAACCAATGATTGCAAATGTTTCGTTACAAGTTAATTTTATCGGTGGTCAAGGATTATCAAAACCTGTTGAAAGATTACAAAACGCACTTTCTTCTAATTTCTACGCTAATACAGAAATGTATGACGAAAGGTCAATACAATCTGATGGTTTGAAAATTGGTGGAATGGATGCAAAAGACTTTACAAAACAATTCTTAGAGAGTTTAAATGTAAAAGACGTTAAGCCAGAAGATTCCACAAATAATAATAAAGGAAATGAACTTAACGAGGGTGAATACTGTGGTACCTTAAAAGATAAATCATTGGTTTATGATAAACCACTTATTGAAGACATTTATAAAAATACAGAAAATTATTTCGATAGTTATGTTTCTTATTACAACATAACAGTAAAAGAATATGGACCATCAATATCATCAATGATTTTACATCCAAACTATAGAGATATTAAAACATATGAATATTATGATGGTAACAACACTACAGGAACAATATTATTATTTGGTGAATATCAAAAAAACAGAACACTTCCATTTTATGTTAATTTATTAAAAGATAAAATGTTAAAAACATTATCAACTTCTAATTTATCTCAGATGTTATCATTAGATGATGTATTATCTGTACCAAAACAAAACAAAGCAAATGAACTTTTACAACCATATTTTAAATCATTTATAGAAGCTAAAATGAAATCAATTGTTGATGATAAAAAAATTGATAGTCTAATAACCGTTAGAAATGAATTGATTAAAAATTTGGATAACCTAAATTTTGTGGTTAAACATGAATATGACGCAAAAATTAGTGGAACAACCGCAACCAAAGCGGTATTATCCGGTTTTACTAGAGATTTATTATATGAAGAATATGAGAATTGTATAGACCATATCACTAAAAATGATAGTAAATTATACGATGATTTAGACACATCCATCAATTTTAATTCACCAACAGTAACAACCAATACACTTTCTGAGTTTTTATCTGTATTATTAAAAGAAACGGATAAGACTAGTTTTAAAGATGTATTTAAGGTGGATACCACAATTTTTGATGAAAATACGGTACAAAAAATTGAAAGAAAGTTTAATTCATTTATTAGTAACCCAATAAAAGACAAAAAATTTAAGTTTAAAAAACTTAAAAAGAGAAAGAGTGAAAAAGAATTGTCTTATACATTTACTGAAGATGTAATAACAGATTCAAATGTTATAACTGAATTAAAAAAATTAAAATCTAAAAACGGGGTTCCTGTTTCTGGAAACAAATTAAACTATTATAAACCATGAGTAGGAATTATTTTGATAGATATGAGTTTTTCATAGACGATGGTAAATTTAGAATTGTTCCGGGTATAGAACTTCCAATAAAAGGAACCGATAAGTACCACCAATATAGAAGAACAAAAGACAGATTAGATAAATTATCACAAGAATTCTACAACACACCAACATTTGGATGGTTAATAATGATGGCTAATCCTGGTGCAGGAACGAATGAATTTGAAATTCCTGATAACTTTATTTTAAGAATACCTTTCCCTTTAACAAGCTCTTTACAAGATTATAAGAAAGGTGTAGAATTGTATAATTTATATTATGGCGAACAATGATTTATCAAATAGTGAGAATATTTTAATTAAGACCGACGAAAATAATTTAATTTACGTTGATCCTAATAGTGTGTTGGTTAATAATGAAGTTCAGCCAAGAAATGTTTCACATGAAAAATTGGTTATGTATGTTAACTTGGAGGCGGATATCGTCCCAAGAACAATTTTGGTTTCGGGTGAAAAGTTATCATCACTAACATCAATTGCAAAAGGAACCTTAAATTTCTTATCATCACAAAGTGGTGATCAATCTGACCCAAATAATAGAAATTTTACATCAGGATGGACTGATGCCTTTTTAGAAACAAAACAAAAAAAAGACAAAGACGGAAATCCAATTAAAGATGAATTCTATCAAAATGACGGGTCGGGACAATCTTTCGGTATTCAAAGTATTTCGGTACAAATAAAGGGTGCCAATTTTATACCACAAATCATTATTGACTTTGTTGATGTAAGAGGTAAAACACTATTTGAGGCTGCGGAAAATTCACCATACAAGGCGTTTTTTCATATGCCGTGGCCAATATTTTATTTAACAATTAAAGGATATTATGGTAAAGCTATTAGATATAGATTACATCTAACATCTTTTAATTCAAGATTTAATCCAAGTACAGGAAATTTTGATGTAACCACAAAATTTTTAGGTTCAACATATCCATTCATGACCGATATCCCATTAAAGGCGGTTTTAAATAGTCCATACATGTTTGTTAGAACAGTAGAAGGTTCAAAAACATTTAATGAAAAAACTGGTCTATATGAAAAGAAAGCATTAAAATCATCAAAAGGATATCAGATATTAAAATCTGTTTATTCTGAAATGAAACAGAAAAAATTAATACCTGAAAATTTTCCTGTAAAAACATTAAGAGAAATTTGTGCATTGGCATCAACTCTTGATAAAAGATTAGAACAACAAATTTTTGATGAGGTTATTGACCCAAAAGTTTTAGATGGTTTAAGGTCATACAGAAAAGTATTAGATGATTTTGAAATTAAAATTAATGGTTGGAAAAATAAAAATTTAGATTTAACTGATTATAGTGATGATTTTAGAATTAATACAGATGTAACCAGAGGATTTGCATTAAAATCCAAAAATAAACTTGATTTAGATTTGGTTACAGGAAACACTAATAATAAAACATTAGAATATATTATTAAATCATCATCTGACGAATTAAAAAAATACCAAGAAACTTTTAATAGTAATGTTAAAAAAGGTGGATTGAATGTTAATACAAAAATTTTATCAAACACCTTACCACCAATTGATAACTACTATAGTAAAATAAAAAGTAATCCCACCAAATATTACATATTAATCGATAAATTATTATCGGATGTTCATGTTCTTAAAAAAGTTTTTTTTGAACAAAATTCAAAAATTGAAAAAGACATAGAAAAGAAAATGAATGAAATCATTAAGGATCCAGATAAAGGTTTTGGATTTGAACCAACAATAAGAAACCTTTTTGGTGTATTAATGGCAAACGCTGAGGTTTATGTTAGATTAATGAAAGAAGTACATAACGACGCGTTTAACTTAGCGAACGAAAGAAAAGAATTAATTAAAAACTTTTCTGATGAGAGTGTTGGGGATGCAATATATCCTTGGCCTGAAATTAAAAAAACAACACCAGGTGATAAACAAAGAGTTATTGCGTATCCCGGTGAACCTGAATTACAAGATAAATTAAAATCATATGATGGTCTAATGTGGCCCGAGGTTGCGTTTGTCGAAGAATTTATGGGTGTATCAACAAATTTAAATGATCCATTAACCGAAAAAGAAGGTGGTGTAAATGACTTGGAATATATTTTTGATAATAATAGAGAAGAATCGGATATAAAAGATGTAAGTACAATATTTCAAACACAATCTGTATTACCATATTCAGATAGAACTCCGGTTTCTTTTTTATATGAAATTTATGAAAGAGCTAAGTTATTTACATTAATTGATTCATTTAATGATAAAGTATTAAATGAAATTGCTGGTATAGAATTTGAATCAATACAAAATGTTGTAGGTGAAGAGCTGGATATTTTAGACATATTAAAAAACAATATAAAGTCTAAAAATGATTTATTAAATTATATGGAGAAACTTTCACCAATGGAAAGATTTCCATATTACGAAGATTCACTACCAACTACAAAATATATAAGTGATGTAATAAATAAATCATTTAAACTTGAACAATTTGTAGAAAATTTAGAAGGTAAAAGATTTGATAAATCTCTTTACAAAAATTTAGATGAACAAATTTTAAATTACACACCCGAATCATATAGAAAAAACATATTCCCATTTAATTCAAAAACATACCTTTCTTACATTAATAAAGAAAAGTTTACTGATGATGAATTTAAATTTAAAGGTGTTTTTAAATTTGGTGAAAACGATGAATTTATATCAACACCAATAAATCTTTATAACTGGTTAAGAGAACCGTATAAAAAAATTGACGGGATATTTAACATGTTTACCCGATCACTGTTTAATGGAAATAACGCAACGAATATTTTAAACACACCATATTTTCATAAACAATTATATAGTGATTTTACCAAAACAACATCCTTCGGTAAGTATGTGGGTTCTGCATATTTGTTATTAGATTCATTACCATATCTTGATTTAAAAGATGAAATTGGATTTATTAGGACAGAAGGAACAACAATAGATAATACCACAGTAAATTTACTTTCACCAATTAGAATGTCATCTATTTTTAGAGAAATTGGTGGAACACATTTTATACCGTATCATCTTATTCTTAAATGGGGTTCAATATATCACAGATATAAGAAAAAAGTATTGGAAGGTGTAGACATATTAACAGGTTTTACAACGTCAAATACGAGTACAATAACCACTAATATAGACGGTAACAAATTTTTTAATGATAACGAAACTGGTTCACAATATACCATGTTTAGTTTTAATACAACGGGTGTAACATATTCACAAAGTAAAGATGTGGGTTTACATCCATATTACGACGCCGTTTATCACCAAGTAGTAAATGGATATAATCATTATGTAGTATCTGATGGTAATACATCTTTTTCAGGTAACACAACTAACGGAAAAATAGGTGGTAATGTAAGATCAAAAGAAAACGGTTTAAATTATTGGACACAATATGTTGATAATTCAAAATTTGATTCTACAGATTTAAGATACACGTTATTACCATGTGATGGTAATAATGAATATATTAATTTTAAAAATTTACCAAACGGGTTACGACCTTCTGATTTTGATTTTAATATGTCTGAACAAATGAATTTTAGAGTTATATGGAAAGACGAATATCTTGAAGAAAGTTTTAGTGGTAAAACATTTAATACTCCATATGAATATAGTAAAGAAGTAGGTAAAGATATTTTTGAAATAAAAAATAATCAAGAAAAAGTTTACGACTTAATTGCCACATTCAATCCTCAAATTTTAGATGAATTTGAAGACATGTTTTTACAATTTAGTTCTGATTATATAGGTTTCGATGACCCATATAAAAAATTCCCAAATGTAAAGTATGATAACTTTCAACAACTTTTAAAAGAAATTACATCCGTAAAGAAAGAAGACTCAGACGGTACAAATGTTGAAGAGATTTTAAGAAAAATTAAAGATAAACAAAAACAAAAATTGGTTGATGTGTCCGAAGAATTATGTAAAGAACATAATTTAGTGAAATTCACATTAGGTAATCCAAAAGAAATTGATTCATATGTTTTAAGTGGTTATGTAAATGGAACAGAAACATGGGAACCGTTTAACTATAGTTCACAAAGTGGTGATACAAAATATCTTACATTATATGTTGGTGAAAATCCTGATACGGGAATCACATATTTAAACTTTTTCCAAATTTCAAATATTGCATTAACAGAAGAAAATGTATTATTATTTAGACCTTTAATTTTAATATATGGTGGTTATCTTAAAAACGGTGGAACAAACGGAACAAATGGAACAAATACTAAAACCGCATTTGTAACATATCTAAAAAATAACATTTTAGACAAAGCAACCACTAACACCGAAGTGGGTGGTTCAAATAACAGGTTGAATTATTTTTTAACACAACTTATTCCAAGATTTTCAAAATTAGAATTAGTAAAAAACGACGTATCGGTAAATTTTATCGATGGATATAACAATAGACAACTTAAAATAGAACTTTATAATTCATTTAAATCATTTAATGACAAATGGGTTGCGGGTAACTCTTTAGGTCAGAGATTATTATTCGAAGAGTTTTTATTTTTAGATAGAGCAAATAGAGATATCGGAAGTAAAACGTATTTGAATATTAGTAAGTTTATTGGGTTGATTGATAATAAAAATGACAAAATAAGTCTATATAGTGCTATATCTACATTGATTGCAGGTGCAAACATTGATATGAGAGCATTACCGGCTTATGTTAATTTTTATGGTACAAATATATCTAATAGGTCAAAAATAACACCATCTAAGAGCGTTGCTAAAAATTTATTTGGTACTTTTTTAGATGTGGATTATCAAGAATCGTCACCTAAAATAATTCTACAATATGTTGGTCAGACTGCAAAACATCCGGCTGATATGAATAAATCAACATATAAGTTTAACGATGATAGTTTTGATATTTCAAATAGAAATAAAAATCCATTAATTATTACACTACCTGAACTATATGATGTTGACCAGTTAAATAAATCAAATAAAGTTGTTGCGTTTGAAGTTAGTTTTGGTGACCAATATCAAAACGTTTTCAAGGGTGTATCATTAGACCAAGCACAATTTAAAGAAACAACAGAATCAATGACTGTTCTTGAAAACGTTGCAAGATCAGAATCAGGTTCAGGGGCATATAATGTTGATATTGCATTGTTTGACATATATAAAAATAGGTCATATCAATGTGAAGTGACCATGATGGGTGATGTAATGATACAACCGACAATGTACTTCTATTTGAAAAATATCCCAATGTTTAGAGGTACGTATTGGATTACAGAAGTAAGTCATAGTATTAGAAATAACAACATTGAAACAAGTTTTAAGGGTACAAAGATGCCAGCTGCGGCTTTACCTGACCCAGAAGATTCATTTATTTCAAGTTATAAATCTTTATTAGATAAAGTTACAAATGCTGCGAGAGCGGTTGTTAAAAAAGCAAATGAAGTAACCACATCTTCGTCCACAGAAAAAACAATAAAAACCGATATGGGTAATTTTGTTACTGATATGGGTACAACCCAAATAAAGGGAGAAGAGTTAATTCAAACGGTAGGTATTTCTGAATTTGGTGTACCATATAATGGATATGGTAATGAGAAATATATTCAGAAAGTTATGTATAAAAATTCTAAAGGTCAGACTCAAGTTTGGTTTAGAGCAAAAGTGGCAAGAATGGGTATGGAATCCAAAATTTATGAAATTACGGATGCCACTTATATGTCTTTATTGAGTAAATTAAAAAATACAACTAATGTTAATTCATCTGGTGAAACAGGATTGAAATGGTCTGAATTAAAAGATTTGGCTAACTCAAAAGAATTTTATTCTTGTAGGTTTCAATTTTCTAGGTCAATAACCGCAGATAAGGTTATAACAGGTACGACTACATTTTTAAACCCAAATAACGATAAAACATATAGTTTAACTCCAAATTATGATTTAGATAGAAGGGTGGAATCGTTAAACGTTTCAGGTCCCGTTAATATTGGACCATTTATAGATGGTTATGGTATTGCGTTATCTAATAAATTAATGAAAACTCTCGGTATTCAAGAAGGAGATGTATTATATTTTAACATAAACTAAGAATATTAATAATATACAGGATATTTATATTTATAACGAAAATATTATGGATAGTAATAAATTAAAAAATACGGTAGACCAATTCTTAAATCCAAAACAAGTTAAGAATGTGTCAAATGACGGTATGGAAAGAGAAGAATGTGATTTGGTAACAGGTGAATGTTATGTGATTAGAGAAAAAGACGGTTTAGTAGAAAGAATAAATAAAAAATACGTCACAAATGACGGTAGACAACTTTTACAAGATTAATATCATGTTAGAAAAAAAATTACACGAAGAATTGATGAGATTTAATGCCATCAATAAGTACGGAAAGAAAATGGTTATGGAACAGGAAGCACCGGCTGATTTGGCTCCCCCAACGGACATGCCCCCTGCTGATGATACTGCACCGGCACCTGATGCCGCAGCACCACTTCCAAATGCACCAGTTGCACCTGAAATGGATTCAACAGAAGAAATAGATATTACCGATTTGGTTAATATGACCAAAAGTATCAAAAAGGACATTGACGATAATAAACAAGACCACGGTAATGTAATGACTCAAATGGATGCTGTTTTTACAAAATTAGACGATTTGGAGAGTAAACTTTCCAATATGGATCAGGTTATATCTAAAATCGACCAATTATCATCTAAGGTTGAAACAATGAAAGAACCAAACGCACAAGAGAGATTGGAAATGAGATCTCTTGATTCGTATCCGTTTAACCAAAATCCACAACAATTTTTCGCGGTTAAACAAGATGAAATGAGACAAAGTGGTAAAAACGAATATGTTTTAACTAAACAAGAAGTTGAAGAATATCCAACAGACACCATAAAGCAATCATTTAATCCAGAAGAACAACAAGATGAATTTAAGTTCTAATGTAAATTTTTTATTGGGTCTACAAGTTCAATTAAAAATTTGTCACTGGCAAACAAAAGGTATTGCTAGACATGAAGCATTTGGAAACTTTTACAGTGATTTAGACCCACTTATTGATGATTTTGTTGAACAAGCAATGGGACAGTACGGTAGATTCGTTTTAGACGAGGAAACAAAAAACATACAATTAAGTAATTTATCTGAAATAGACATCAAAGGACTTGTTAACACAGTTAGACAAGCGTTGGTACAAATGTCAGAGGATATTGACCCTAAAGATACGAACTTATTAAACTTAAGAGACGAAATTCTTGGTTTAGTAAACAAATATTCATATCTTTTTACTATGGAATAACAAGAAAAAAGATTTTTTAAAAAAAGATTAACCCGGATTTTATAATTCGGGTTTTTTTATTTATATTATTAAGACAATGATATTATTAACTTAAATTATTTATTATGTCAACAACATTTGATGCAGTACTCAAGCAGTACGAAAAAAGCAAACAAGCCACAAGTGGCAACACAAACAAAGTCTCACAAGAAGACAGAATGAAAAAGTACTTCACAACAGTCCTTCCAAAAGGTTCTCGTGGTGAAGAAAGAAGAATTAGAATTCTTCCAACTAAAGACGGAGGTTCACCCTTTGTTGAGGTTTATTTCCATGAAGTTCAAGTTGATGGAAAATGGTTAAAACTTTATGACCCAAAACAAGAAAGTAAACGTTCTCCACTAAATGAGGTTTACCAAAGTTTAATGGAAACAGGTGTAGAATCAGACAGAGAATTGGCAAGACAATACCGTTCTCGTAAATTTTACATTGTTAAGGTGATTGATAGAGATCATGAAGAAGATGGTGTTAAATTTTGGAGATTTAAACACAATGCAAAGGGGGATGGTGTATTAGACAAAATTTTCCCAATCTTCAAAAACAAAGGAGATATTACTGAGACCACTAAAGGTCGTGATTTGATTCTTTCTTTGGGTTTAACTAAAGCAGGAACAGGAAAAGAATACACAACAATTAACTCTGTTATTCCTGAAGATCCGACTCCACTACATGAAGATGAAGCAAAGGCGAATGAATGGGTTAATGATGAGTTGGTTTGGTCTGATGTTTATTCTAAAAAAGGTGAAGATTATCTTGAAATTGTTGCAAATGGAGAAGTTCCAAAATGGAGCACTGATAGTAACAAATGGATTTCCTCTTCACAATTAGTTTCACAAGTAGAAGAAACTATTACTTCACCTAAAAAATCCACACCTGTGGCAGACCCACAAGAAGAAGATGATGTAGATGAAGATTTACCATTCTAATTGGTAAAAAACAAAGGGGGCCGTAGATAACGTCAATGGTCCCCATTTTTAAATTTTATATTATGGCAATCAAAAAAAACGATTTTAGTTCAATAAAGAAAAAGTTCTCAAAAGAAGCGGAATATAAGGCTGACCGTTTCTTTGATTTGGGTGATGCATTTTTAGATGCTACAGGAATACCCGGACCAGCAATGGGTCATTTAAATATGTTTCTGGGTCATAGTGATACAGGAAAAACAACTGCACTTGTAAAGGCGGCTGTAGACGCACAAAAGAAAGGTATTCTACCGGTTTTTATTATTACAGAACAAAAATGGAGTTGGGACCACGCTGAACTAATGGGTTTCAATAAAGAAGATGATTTCTATTTGTTCAATAGTGATTTTGAATATATCGAACAAATTACGGATTTTCTTAATGAAGTATTAGACGCACAAGAAAAAGGTGAAATTCCACATGATATTCTTTTCTTATGGGATTCCGTAGGTTCAGTTCCTTGTAAAATGACATACGATGGTAAGGGTGGTAAACAACACAACGCATCAGTATTGGCAGATAAAATCGGTATGGGTTTAAATCAGAGAATTTCAGGTTCTAGAAGGGTTGATAAACAATATACCAACTCGTTAATTATAGTTAACCAACCTTGGGTAGAGTTACCTGATAATCCATTTGGACAACCAAAAATCAAAGCAAAAGGTGGTGAAGCCATTTGGTTAAACTCAACTTTGGTTTTCTTATTTGGTAACCAAAAGGGTGCAGGAACTACTAAAATCTCAATCACTAAAGATAAGAGAAAAGTTAAAATTGCAACAAGAACAAAAATATCTATTATGAAAAACCACGTAAATGGTTTAGGTTATGAAGATGGTAGAATTTTAGTTACTGCACATGATTTTATGAAGGGTAGAGACGATGTTGAAGAAAAGAAAAGCATTGAACTTTACAAATCAGAACATGGAGACTATATTAGTAAAATGTTAGGCGTTAACGTTACAGACGCAATGGATATTGAAGTTGTAACTGAGGATGAATAGTATAATGATAATAAATTTTAATGTCTGTTTTATTAGTAGATGGAGATAATTTACTCACGATTGGTTTCTTTGGTCTCAAAAATCATTTCTATAAGGGGAAACATATTGGAGGAATATATCATTTTATCAATACTCTTAGAAGAACGTTTGAGATATACCATCTAGACAAAATAGTAGTTTTTTGGGACGGAGAAAACGGTTCTTCACAAAGGAAACAAATATATCACCTATATAAAGAAAATAGGAGAAATAGAGTTAGAACCGAAGAGGAACTTGACAACTACAATTACCAAAGAGGTAGAATTAAACAATATCTTGAAGAACTTTATGTGAGACAAGGTGAGTTTGAATTCTGTGAAACTGATGATTGTATTGCATATTATGTTCAAAATTCCCAAACAGAAAACAAAATCATATATTCATCTGACGGAGATTTAACACAACTTGTATCTGAGAAAACTCAGATTTACAATCCTTCTCACGGTAAACTTTATAAGGTAAATGATAGTATCTTTTATAATCACGAAACTATCCATATTGATAATGTCAAATTAGTTAAAATGTTATGTGGTGACCCATCCGATAATATATCGGGAATTAAAAGTATGGGTTTAAAAAGACTACTTACCTTATTCCCTGAAATTAAAGATAGACCAGTTAGACTTGAAGAAGTGATAGAGAGAACAAATCTATTACTTGAAGGGGATAAAAATAACTGGTTATACAAGAACATCCTTACAGGTGTTACAAAACATGGTGTATTTGGTGAGGAATTCTTCCACATAAACAAGAAGATTGTAAGTTTAGATGAACCATTTCTTACAGATGAGGCAAAAGAGACAATTAATTCGTTAATAAACGATACTCTTGACCCCGAAGGTAGATCATACAAAAACACTATGAAAATGATGATGGAGGACGGAATCTTCAATCTACTACCTAAATCAGACGACGCATGGACTAAATTTTTAAATCCATTTTTAAGATTAACAATAAAAGAAAAAAATAAAAAAACAATTAAAATTAAAAGTTATGAGTAATCAACAAGAAATCACAAAATTTGAATTTTTGTTAACGCTGGATGGCAATATTGTTTGTCAGAGATTTTTTAATGTAAAAGGTCACAATCCACAAGCAAGAAGATCAATGGATTTACACTATTATGTAAAAAATATTTCTGAAGAAATTAGTGAGGATTTGAAAAATAAAACTTCTGATTATCTATGTGAAAATCAAAATTATTTTCTGAATTTGGAGAATGTGGAAGATGGTGAAGAGGATATAAAAGAGGAGTTTTTGATTGAAATTAAGCTTAATGAAGATGTATTTATTTCAAGAATATTCCCCGCATATTACTTCCACCCAAAGGTTAGATATACGGTAGATATACGACCAAATCTTAAGAGAATTTTGTCAGATTTAACTGACATCTTGTCTTCAAAAGAATTGGAAACCACATACTTGAATTATCAACTATAAAATTATATAAATTTATGTCATCAGAAGAAAAAAATTTTGGTTATCTAGGTCACACATTTCAACAGCAACTTATTAAATCTATTATTGAAGATAAAAAATTTGGGGATACAATTGTAGATGTTTTAGAAAGTAAGTATTTTGATAATAACTCCTTTAAATTCATTATGGAGAATATCAAAGAACTTCATAAATCATATAGTAAAATTCCAAATTACGATACATTAGCACAAAAAATTATTTCTGAAGGTGGTAATAAAGACATTAATAGACCTCATATAGACACACTCGAGGCAATTAAAAATTTAGAAAAAAACAATGAATTTGTTAAAGACAAAGCGTTGAATTTTTGTAAACAACAAAACCTTAAAAAAGAGATTAAGAGTATCTCATCAATTATCGAAAGTGGGGAATTTGAATCTTATAATAAGATTGAACAAATAATCCAAAAGGCATTACAAGTGGGTATTATGAATGACATGATTACGGATGTTTTTCATAATATGGATGACGCACTCGAAAAGGATTACAGATTACCAATTAGGACCGGTATTGTTGGTTTAGATAATGTTTTAAAAGGTGGTCTTGGTAGAGGAGAATTGGGTGTCGTATTAGCCCCAACCGGAACGGGTAAAACAACTTTACTTACAAAATTTGCAAATACCGCTTATAATGATGGTTTTAACGTTCTTCAAATATTTTTCGAAGACAATGAAGGACAAATTAAAAGAAAACATTACACTATTTGGTCAGGAGTTGCACCAGACGAACAACCCGAATTTAAGGAAGAAGTTTTGGCTTTAGTGAGAGAACAACAAGAGAGATCAAACGGTTCTTTAAAATTGTCCAAACTTCCAAGTGATAGTATCACCATTTCTGAAATTAAATCTAAGATTAGAAAAATGATTTCAGAAGGTTTTAAACCTGATTTGGTTGTTATTGATTATGTTGATTGTATTTCACCTGAAAGAAGTGTTAATGGGGAAGAATGGAAAGGAGAGGGATCAATTATGAGAAGTTTGGAGGCGATGACATCTGAATTTGATATTGCTCTTTGGACTGCAACACAAGGTAATCGTGAATCTATTTCCTCCGAAGTTGTAACGGGTGACCAAATGGGAGGATCAATTAAAAAAGCACAAATTGCACACATTATACTTTCAATTGGCAAAACACTTGAACAAAAGGAAAACAATTTAGCTACATTAACATTATTAAAATCACGTGTTGGTAAGGATGGTATTATTTGGCAAAACTGTAAATTTGATAATCAATTTTTAGTTATCGATACAGAATCTCAAAATACACTTCTTGGTCATGAACATCAACAAGAAGAAAAGAGAGCAAATAGAGCGGCGGAAGTATTTAAAAAATCACAAGAAAGAAAAACAAAAGTATAAAATTAATAATGATATGAGTAAATTATTTACAGATAGAATACCATTTAAACCATTTGAATATCCTGAATATTATAATGAGGGTTGGTTAAAACAAATGCAGGCATTTTGGTTACATACCGAAATTCCAATGCAGGGAGATGTTAAGGATTGGAATGAAAATTTATCACCTTCGGAAAAACACTTAGTTGGTAATATTCTTTTAGGGTTTGCACAAACAGAATGTGCAGTTTCAGATTATTGGACAGGAATGGTTACCAAATGGTTTCCAAAACATGAGATTCGTCAAATGGCTATGGCATTTGGTTCACAAGAAACAATTCACTCTATTGCTTATTCATACTTAAATGAAACATTGGGATTGGAAGATTTCGAAGGGTTTTTACATGATGAAACAATGAAAGAACGTTTTGAATTATTAACAAACACCACAGCAGATTGGATACCACAAGATTTAAAAAAGAATCACAAAGCCAGGGTTGAAGTTGGAAAAAGTTTGGCAATATTTTCAGCGTTTGCTGAAGGTGTTGCATTATACTCGTCATTCGCTGTATTATATTCTTTCCAAATGAGAAATCTATTGAAAGGAATCGGACAACAAATGAAGTGGAGTGTAAGAGATGAATCTTTACATTCTAAAATGGGTTGTCAATTGTTTAGACATATGTGTATGGAATATCCCGAATTATTGGAAGAGGCAAGAGAAGACATATACAACGCCGCTAAATTAATTCAAGAACTTGAATACAAATTTATCGATAAAATTTTTGAGATGGGTGATTTGGAAAATCTCAAAGCATCAGACCTTAAAGAATTTATAACCAAAAGAATTAATGAAAAATTAGTTGAACTTGGTTATGAAGGAGCATTTAAATTCAACGAAAAGAAAGCGTCTGAATTGGATTGGTTTTATCATCTCACGGGTGGTGTTACACACACTGACTTCTTCGCAATCAGACCAACTGATTATAGTAAAGCGGGAGAAGGTGAAAATTGGGATGATATTTTTTAATTAGTAAAAATTTTAACGAAATATGAAGAATTACGGAGAAGAACTCGGTTGGGAGCTCGATGTCGATTTCCCAAGTTGGGGAAACACAGAAATTTATGTAAAGACAATATCTAAAGGTTATTTGTTAGTTGGTGAAAAACCAAAAGATGCCTATTGGAGAGTTGCAACTACTATTGCAAAAAGATTAGGAAAACCACATTTAGCTACAAAATTCTTCGATTATATTTGGAAGGGTTGGTTATGTTTGGCAACTCCTGTTTTATCAAATACAGGAACAGATAGAGGTTTACCAATCTCTTGTTTTGGTATTGATGTGGGTGATAGTATTTTTGAAATTGGTAACAAAAATTTAGAATTAATGTTACTTGCAAAACATGGTGGTGGTGTTGGTATTGGTATCAATATGATTAGACCCGCCGGTGCGAAAATCACTAATAATGGTACATCTGATGGTGTTGTTCCATTTATTAAAATTTACGATTCTACAATTCTTGCAACAAATCAAGGTTCGGTTCGTAGAGGAGCTGCGTCTGTTAACATCAAAATTGACCATAAAGATTTTGAAGACTTTTTAGAAATCAGAGAACCAAAAGGTGACGTTAATCGTCAATCACTAAACTTACATCAATGTGTGGTTGTTAGTGATAAGTTTATGAAGAAGTTAGAAGAAGGTGACCAAGAGGCTCGTAGAAAATGGGGTAAATTACTTCAGAAAAGAAAAGCAACAGGAGAACCTTATATCATGTATAAAGGTAATGTAAACAAACAAAATCCTGACATGTATAAGAAGAATGGATTGAAAGTTCATATGACTAATATATGTTCTGAAATTGTTTTACATACCGATGAACAACATTCATTTGTTTGTTGTTTGAGTTCTTTGAACTTAGCAAAGTATGACGAATGGAAAGACACCGATTTAGTTTATACATCAACAATATTTTTAGATGGTGTATTGGAAGAATTTATTCAAAGAGCTAAAAACTTAAGAGGTTTTGATAATGCAGTACGTTCAGCGGAAAAAGGTAGAGCGTTAGGTTTAGGTGTATTAGGATGGCACACTTATTTACAACAAAAAGGTGTTCCATTTGAAGGATTAACTGCACAATTTGAAACTCGTAAAATTTTCTCTCAACTAAAGATTGAATCTGAAAGAGCAAGTAGATGGTTGGCTTCTGAATATGGTGAACCATTATGGTGTAAAGAAAGTGGTATGAGAAACACTCATTTAAGAGCGGTAGCACCTACGGTATCAAACTCTAAGTTGAGTGGTAATGTAAGTAGTGGTATTGAACCATGGGCGGCAAATGTATTTACAGAACAAACATCAAAAGGAACCTTTATTAGAAAGAATCCTGAATTGGAAAGAGTACTTCGTAAAATTGGTAAAAACACAAAAGAAGTGTGGGACCAAATTTTAGCGGATGGTGGTTCAGTACAAGGATTGGATTTTTTAGATGAGTGGTGTTTTATTGATGGTAAAATTGTTTTATGTAATGAAGTTAAAGAAGAAGACGGTTTCAAAATGTCATCAGTAAAAGAAGTCTTTAAAACTTTTAAAGAAATCAATCAATTAGATTTAGTTAGACAAGCGGGTGTTAGACAACAATACATCGACCAAGCAGTTTCTTTGAATTTAGCGTTTCCTGCAACTGCAGACCCTAAATGGATTAACCAAATTCATTTAGAGGCGTGGAAACAAGGTGTTAAAACTTTGTATTATATGAGAACAGAATCTGTTTTAAGGGGTGATATAGCAGCACAAGCAATGAATCCTGATTGTGTAAGTTGTGAGGCTTAAAGATAATGGGAGACTCCCTCAAAGTACTACTGTCGTCAAGGCGTACCTTGAGCTTCCAGGTTTTGAGAATACAGGGGGTGAATATCAAGACACAACATTAAACCCATCTTCGGATGGGTTTTTTATTTATTACCATTTTAGTATTGTTTATATTTATTATTATGGCAACAACCTATGGTATAGATTATCCATTTAGAGATAGTAGTAAAGGTGATTATGTTAAAATGACGGAAACACCCGAAAGAGAAGTTAGAGCAAATTTGATTCATCTTATTCTTACAAGAAAGGGTACGAGATATTATTTACCTGATTTTGGAACAAGAATATATGAATACATCTTTGATCAAAATGATGTCATAACATTTAATTTAATAGAAGAAGAAATCAGAGACGGAGTTAGAAAATTCATTCCAAATTTAGATATTAACTCTATTAAAATAATGTCGGCGGAAGACGACCCAGACCAATCTAAAAACTACACACAACAAGAAGATGAAAGATTGTTTAGGGTTTCTGACCAATCTACTAAACCATATACCGCCAAAGTAAAAATAGACTATACGGTTAATAACGGAGCATTTTCATCTTCGGATTTTATAATTATCAATATATAATATGTCAAAGAAAATATCATACGCAACAAGAGATTTTGCGGGACTAAGAGAAGAATTGGTTAACATGACCAAAGATTATTATCCTGATTTGGTTAAAAATACCAATGATGCCTCAATATTTTCAGTATTATTAGATTTAAATGCTGCGGTTGCGGATAATTTACATTTCCACATTGATAGAGTTTGGCAAGAAACGATATTAGATTTTGCACAACAAAGACAATCTCTTTTTCATATTGCAAAAACATATGGATTAAAAATACCAGGTAATAGACCATCAGTTGCTTTATGTGATTTTTCAATTAATGTACCTGTAAGTGGAGATAAAGAAAAAACTGAATATTTGGGTTTATTAAGATCAGGAGCACAAATATCTGGAGGAGGTCAAATTTTTGAAACAGTTGAAGATATAGATTTCTCAAATCCATTTAATAGTAAAGGTGAACCAAACAGATTAAAAATTCCAAATTTTGATGGTAATAACAAATTAATATCATACACCATTACAAAAAGAGAGGCGGTTGTAAATGGTGTAACTAGAGTTTTTAGAAAAGTTATAAATGATTTAGATCAAAAACCATTCTTAAAGGTTTATTTACCCGAACAAAATATTTTAGGTATAACATCAGTTATTCATAAAGATGGTACGACATTCGGTGCTAATCCAACCTCTGCAGAGTTTTCATCTCCAACAAATAAATGGTATGAAGTAAAAACATTAATGCAGGATAAAGTGTTTATACCCGACCCAACTAAAGTATCTGATAAAGATAATTTTAAACCTGGTACGTATCTGGCAGTAAATAATAAATTTATTACAGAATTTACACCAGAAGGTTATTTCCATTTAACATTTGGTTCAGGAACAGTTAATCCACTTGACAATTTAGACAATTATATGACAGGTGATTTAAAAGTAAATCTTGCAACATATCTAAACAATTTATCATTAGGTGCAATTCCAAAGGCGAACACTACGATTTTTATAAAATATAGAATTGGTGGAGGTAAAGATAGTAACTTAGGTGTTAATGTGATTACAAGTGTTGATAATGTTGATTTTGTTGTTAATGGACCAGTTTCTTCAGTAAACACTCAAGTTATACAATCTTTAAGAGTAACAAACGTTACACCTGCAATCGGTGGTGCGGATCAACCAACAATAGAGGAAATTAGAAACATGGTTGCTTATAATTTCGCAGCACAAAATAGAGCGGTTACATTAAATGATTATAAATCAATAATTGAAAATATGCCATCTACGTTTGGTGCACCGGCTAAAGTAAATGTGATGGAAGAAGATAATAAGGTTAAAATCAAATTAACCTCATATGATGAAAAAGGTAATTTAACGAACATAGTTTCTAATACATTAAAAAACAATATAATAGAGTATCTTTCTGAGTATAGAATGATAAATGACTATTTGGAAATTGAAAGTGGTGAGGTTATCGACATGGGTGTACAGGTAGATATTTTGGGAGATAAGAATGAAAGTGAAACAGAAATAGTTAGAGCAACAATTGAAAAAATTGTTGATTATTTCAAAATAGAAAAAAGAAAAATGGGAGACCCATTATTTGTGGGTGACTTATTTAAAGAAATTGGTACAGTTGCGGGTGTTGTAAGTGTTGTGGATATCAGAGTTTACGGTAAAGTAGGTGGTGAATATTCAACAAATGAAGCTTCAGTTGGTTATGTTGACGAAGCAACAAAGGAGATTGTACAAAGTGATATGACAATTTTCATGAAATCCAATCAAATTTTCCAAATTAGATTCCCTAATAAAGATATTAAAATAAGAGTAAAACCTTTGGTTTCGACTACATTCTAATTTAAAATTTTCTTATATTAAAATGGAAAATCTCATTGTTTCTATTTATTATAAGAATGGTACAAAAACATAGAATATCTACAAATATTGGCAAAGATCAAATAGTCAAAGTCGAATTAAAACAAGACTATGATTTACTTGAAATCTTGTCTTTAAGATTCACACAACAAGAAATATACACATCACTTTGTTCTGATTATGGTGTTGTTTGTGGTAGAATCTCAGTAAATAATGGACTTGGTGTTCCGAATGCTAAAGTATCTATTTTCATACCACTAAGTGAAGAGGATGAAAATGACCCTGTAATTTCAAAACTATATCCTTACAAATCTAGTGTTTCTGACGTTAATGACGATGGTTACAGATACAACCTATTACCATCAAGAAAACAACATGGTGGTCACGAACCAACAGGTACATTTCCTGACCAATCTGAAGTATTAAACAGAGAAGAGATATTAGAGGTATATGAAAAATATTACAAGTATACAGTTAAAACAAACAGTTCAGGTGACTTTATGATATGGGGTGTTCCCGTAGGTTCACAAACACTACATGTGGATGTTGACTTATCTGATATCGGTTGTTTTTCATTAAGACCATACGACTTTAAAAAACAAGGTTTGGGTGATGACCAATTTAAAAACTCATATACATTTAAAGCATCATCAGATTTTTCAACCCTACCTCAAATTGTAACTTATGATAAAACAATTGATGTGTATCCTTTTTGGGGTAATGAAGAACTTTGTGAAATTGGTTTAACAAGGACAGATTTTGATTTATCAGATAGTGGTGTAAAAATAGAACCTAAAGCCTTTTTAATTGGTGGAACATACACCGATACCAAAAAAAATGCAATTAATAAAAGTTGTCAACCCAGAAGAAAAATGGGTAGAAAATGTGATTTAATTACTAAAACCGGTAAAATAGAAGCAATTAGATTTACAAACAAAAAAGATTCTAATGGAAGGCCAATTTTAGAAAAATATGAAATAGATGCCGACATTACAGATGATGGTTCATTTGTTAGAGAACTACCAATGAATGCAGAATATGTTTATACAAATGAATTTGGTGAAAATGAAATTACAAATGACCCGAATAAAGGTGTACCAACAGCAGCATGTTATCGTTTTAAATTTTCATTAGACGATTCTGGTAACGAAAAAAATAGAAAGGTTGCATCATATCTTGTACCAAATATTAGAGAATATGTTGGACAAGAAGAACAATCATATGCATTTTCAACATCGTGGAAAGAATATCCAACCGCCGCAGTTTCAGATGATTCTGACAAAGGAATTTTATATAATACATTGGGACAATATTATCCAAGAGATTATTTCTATAGAGTAACATATAACAAAGTTTACACTGTGTCGTCTTTTCAAAGTATGTACTATGATAGTGAATCATTTAGAAATGATAGATATATCGGTTTAAAAGAGTTAGTCCCAACAGAGGAAGAAGATTGTTCAGAAAATTTAACTCCACCTGTAAATTATGGAACGAAAAATTTTACATTCCAATTATTGGCTGCAGATGTTTTACTGTTGTTTGAACATATTGCAAATCTAATATCAATTTTAATTATTAATACAATAACAAGATTTATGTTTGCATTAGGTAGAAGAACAGATGTGTGGCCGGTTAGAAAAGTTGGTAGAGAGATAAAAAGAATTGCTTATAACATACAAGAAGATAATCAAAGAGAATTATATCTCATAAGTTATCCTGAATGTGAAAGTTGTAACACTGATGAGAATGGTAATGAATTAGAATTTGGTGAGGTCCCTGCATCAGGAGAAGCAAATATATCTTATTGTTCTGTTGGTAGTATTTCATTATTATTTCCAATAATTGGAGCGAATTCAAACCCAAGTACACCGACTTATTTATCAACATCAACATGTACACCCCCACCTGTTTTAATAGATGGTGCCACAATTGAAGAACAAAATGAGTTCTTTGTGGCAAATCAGTTTGATTATTTTTTACAAAGTACTGACACATTAGAATATGTTAATTTAGTACCAGGATCTATATTTTTTCAAGTAAGTACTGGTGATACGACACAATTAGAACTAGTTGATTATACCGGTCAATATTATGGACAATATAATTTTGATATACAATATTATGTTGCATCATCAGGAACAACAGTTGAAATAGAAGGTGGTTGTGAATTATTTGACACACCTTATGATGAATCACTAATTACATATTACAATGTTAAATCCGGTTCAACTATAATTAAAGTTGCACCTGCAAGTTACACACTTGGTATGGATGTTATTTCAACAAATATATCAAACGCAGACGGTTCAGCATCAAACTTTAATCCAACTAGAGATGACGAAGGTAGTGATATAACCGAAACGTTGTATTTTTATGGTGATAAAACCAATGGAAACGATATATACCAATTAGCGGAATCATTTGAGGGGGACATACATATTAGAAAAACAGCAAGTGGTCAATCTGAATTTAAAAACGGTGTATTTGTAATTGTTCCTGGTTCTCAAACAAATCAACAACTTTTTAAAATATTAAAGGAATATAGAAGAAGAAAAAGAGTATCTAAATTATTCTGTGGTGGTATTGTTAATTATTCTTATATAGACAACTGGTTGTCGGGTTCGTTATATTTTTTCTTATTCAAAGAAAAGAAAGGAAAATATTGTGAAGATGTAATTAGATATTCAAATAGTCAAGGTGTGTTTTACTATAGATCATCTCGATTTAATGGTTCCACTTGGGGTTTAACATCATGGCAAGGTAGTTCTAAACCAACAAGATACTTAGGTAGACCAACCACAATGGTTGATTTAGGACCAAGAGATGAGTTTATAAAAGAAATTTGTGTAGACCCATCATTAGACCCTAACTGTTCAGTAAGTAGAGCAATAGGACCAACATCATTCCAAAGTTTTGGTGAGTTATTAGGTCTTGCAATAAATTACAGACTTGATGTTAGTAATAACGATTTTAGTATTAATGGATTTTTTGATAATGGTGGATTCAATTTACCAAACCAAAAGATTTTTGATGGTGATATTATGCAATTAATTTCAATAAACAATGAAGTGGGTATTGAAGAATTTGATTTGCAAAATGCAAAATATTTGGGTTATTCGTATCAGTTCTTAGATCCAGATGATCCAGCTACAAAAAATGTATTTAGTAATGGAACAACATATGGACCATTACCAGTTACTCTTTATTTAGATGAAGATGGAGAAAGGGTTAGAGCTTGTTTAAACGAGCCCGGAAGATTAACAGAATCATCTCAAAAGGTACCATTCTTTTTGTGGGATAAAAAAGGTACAGGATTTGGACCCTATAATGATATAACCGTGGATAACCAATCGTGGGATTACAGTAATCCACAAATACAACCACTTCAGGGAATGACATATGGTTATGCATATACATCCGCACCGAATGATACTTCAGATCAATATCTATTATTACCTATGACTTATACGTTTAGTGGTTTAACAATAGATACGGGTAATGCAACAAACGATTTAATTTTTGATTCTATTTTACCGTATGGAACATCACATACAATACATGATACGGAATACCCTGGTTTTACTGTGTTAGTTAGTTCTAATAGTGACACAATAACACCAACATCGGGAACATTACATACAAGAGTTGGACCTGTATCGGGAAATACAACGTATCAAGGAATAACAATAACGAATGGATGGCATTCACAAGCTTGGAACAATACCGATGACTTCATAATAAGACCAACAATTGATTATTATACGAGTAGATATCAAATTTTGTCAACACCATTTATGTTTTACTTTGGATTAAAAGCTGGTAAAACTGGTATGGATAAATTTATTGAAATGTTTGGAGATAAAGGAGCATTTACAACAGCAGAATAATGGAAAAAAAGAAAATCATATTACCAACAAAAAGATTTGCTAATGCGGATGCGGAAGATATTGATATTCGTTTAAATTTAGACGAACAGAAAAATCTTTTACGTGAAGGTGAGAGAAACATTATTTTAGATATAAATGAACTCTTTTACAAAGAAAGAAACGAAAGTAAAAATTATAAAATACATGGTAAAATAAGAATGATTTTTAAAAACACATATTCAGGTGTTTCATCATATGACCCACTAAACAAATATCTTTATTTAGTGGGTGATGGTTCCGACGGAGACCCAACAGGATTTTTACCTTATAATGAATTTGCACTTTTAAGAAACGATGTTGTTAGAGAAATAATTAACCCTTTATCTATTACAGGTTCATCATTATCATCATATTCACCATCAATAATTACGACTGGTTATACAGGACATACAAGTATCACACCAATCGAAGCTCCTTATCATAATTGGAACATTTATTTAAGTTATGTTTATGGACACGATAGTAATCATCCAATAAAATATACATTATCAGGTACAACAAGTGGATGTGGAGACGGAAAAACGTATTGTTTTAATTCTGGTGAAGGTATACCATTTAGGGTATTAACAGGTGCAACATATACAACATTAACTTCACCAGTAGAACATGGAATGTCTAAAGGTGAATATATTGTTATAAACGATAAAGCAATTTTCATAACCGAACTTGGTGACGAAATTTATGATTCTGAAAAATATGTAATTAACATTTTAAATAATGATGTACCCACAGGTTTGACGTTATCAAACAATACAGTTGTATTAGGTAAAAGATGTTTAGATAAAAATAATATATCAGGAACAACATCACAATATTATGTTCATAAACATAAAATCTTAACAACAAGTAAAGATTATATTATGGACAAAGTTGGATTTGAAACTCCAATTTGGGAAGAAGAAAAAAAAGTTCTTTTTGAAAATAATGTGGGTGATAATGATGTAGTGGTAGAAAGAAATAGAATGGAATCTGTTGTATATGACTTTGTTAATCCATATACCTTAACAGGTATTACAAATAATCATGATTACACACCAACAGATTTATATGTTACAATATTATTAAGAAATGGTAATGGATATTTTACATACCCACCTAAAGTTGGTTGGAAATTTAATTTTCATGATAGTTGGGCTGATAGTCACTTTAGTGGAACAACATCACAACAATTAGGAATTCCAACATCAACATTAACCAGTAATAGTGGTCCTGAAACTTTTACTGTTGGAGAACCCCTGTCAATAGGAACAACAGGTTTGACAGGTGCCTTTGTTGAATATAACGAAAGTGAATTAAAGGAGAGAATAATAAGTGAAGCATTTCACAAATTCAGTTGCCCAATGTCAGTGTTCAATTTTGGACAAAACAGTGGTGCAGTTTATTCTGGTTCATCAAATAACAATTTGGTGGGTTGGTATTATCAACCATTCTATAGAGTTAAAGTAAGACAACTATCTCCTTATGTAGAAACATCTGACACAGATGAAATTCTTGATTTACCTGAGAATGTAAAATATTTTGAAAAAGAGGGACTTTGGAAATGGAGAGACTTATATGACCAAGGATTTGTTGACCAAGATGGGTACGGAACAAATTATCCATTTATAAACAACATTCATTATATAAAAAATGATATAAATTTCTATTTAAGAAGTGATAAGGATTATGTAAATAAAACTAACGGAATTAAAAAGTTTGACAAAAATAATATTTGTTAATGAAAATATTAAGAAAAGATATTGACCAAAAAATAATTTTAAATGTTGAGGATGTTTTCAAAACTGACCTTGGATGGCAGGATAATGCTGAGGAAATGGAAAAGGAAACATTAAAAACTATAATTAATCCCACTCAAAATTATGAAACAATAAGATATATTCACAAACCCTACACATCTAATCTAGGTTTATTACAATCAGATATATGGTTTAAATTTCATTTCATCAGCGGTTCAACATATGTTCAAGACTATGAACCAACTGGTTTAAGTGCTAACGAAAACGCACAAATGTTAAGACAAACTACTGAAAGTTTTTTTAGACTTGAGTTTTACAAAACACCAAACAACGATGAACCCAGTAGATCTAATAGAAAACTAGTTTTTACTAAAAACTTAGCATTACCATTAGGTGAAAAATATTTTTATACAACATTAAATGATTACATTTTTAAACCTGTTTTTATGGGTTCAAATTACAGAAATAAAGAAAACATGTATTTGTTTTGGTTTGCAGATGATTCCGTTTTTAGTGAAGAGTTACTAAAAGGAAATACTTTTTATATGACCGCAAAATTTTTTAATGCGGAAGATGGGTCTATTGTGGATTTTACAAATAAAAACATGATAACACTATCAGGAACAGACCCATCTCAAAGAATCGGCACATCTATGAATCCTATTTTGTTTTTTCAAAAAGGTATAACAGGTGGAAATGAAGTGAATGAGAGTGATGATATGTATTACTGTGTTCAAATCAATAAAGAAGATACAGAATACGGTTATGTTTATCAGATTGGTTGTAGTGATTGCAATTTTAATGACGGAACGGCAACAAAGTAATTTATAAATGAATAAGAATAGATACGAAATATTAAAACAAACAGGTACAACTTACAGTCTACCAATATTTTTAGAATCTTTGGTTGATGAAATGGGTGTTATGGTGGGGTTTGATGGTGACATTGAACAAGTGGAACAACTATGTAATTTTTCGTATACACAAACAGGAAGTACAATACAAGTATATAATACTGTTAATCCCGATAAACTAAGAAAAATAGTTGAACAAACATTTACAATTAATTGGGGGGATGGAAACATATCAGGTTTAACTGTTAATAGTGGAGTAGTTGGAACAAACTTTCCAACAATATCTCATACATACTCAACATCAAGTGGGTATACAATATCAATTACTTTAGATGCTCCTTGGGCCACACAAAAATTAAGTAAACAAGTAACAATACCAAAAGATATTTCGGTAGCCGACCCATTGGGTATATTCGTATATACAGGTACAAGTTTACCATATTATAACATAACACCAACAGAATATTATTTAGAAAGTGGTAGAACACAAAATTATTTATCTGATGAGGAATTTAATCCCCCAACAGGAAACACAACGTTTAATTATTTGGGTATTGGTGGTAGTAGAATAGAAGAGAAAAGAAAATATGGATCAACATCTTATTCAGGTACAACATCGGGTACAGATGATGTTGGAAATTATACGGGATATAGTTTCACATATACGGGAAATACAACAGGAACGACCACAGTTTATTATAGAGATTATGAGGATGGAACAACTCTTATTACAGGAAACACCACAGGATTTACTAAAGAGGAAATCATAAATGAAATGATAACCAGAAATGAACATTTTTTGGGTTTTGTTGAAGACCCAACAATTTATTCTGACATTTTTGTGGAGAGAGGAAAACAAGGGGTTTTGGAAAAAACATTAAGATTAGGAGAAATCGATAACATGGGAGAATTATCTGTGTATGGAAATGGATATTTTAACGTTAGGAAACAATAAAAATTATATTTATTAATAAAAAGATATGGCAGTAGGTAGTTACGGAACAATAAGACCAGCAGATGTGTCTCCAGCAGATGTGGATATATTTCTTCATTATGCACCAAATAGGTTGTCAACCGCGGAGGTAACTTTAACGAAGTTATCATCTCAGGAAATTTTAACACCAATATATCATAATTCTGATACAGATACAAACGCCCAAACAGGTACAGAAATTTTGGGTGGTCTTTATAATTTAAAACTAAGTTCTACTGATTTTTCTGATTTAGGAGTGTATACACTTCACATCAGACCAAAACAAATAAGAACCTCAATCACGGATTGTGGTATTTTGGCTTCTTTACCCTCTGTAAGAGGTTTGGTAATTGATTTATCAAACGTTTCTGATGATGATAGAGGTAAATTTACACCACAAGGTTTAATAGGTTATAGAATTGAATATTTGAATAATGATGGAACAAAACTTACAAATTTTTATAGAATTGTTACGTCATCATTTTATTGTACTCCCGTTGTTTCAAACTTAACGAGTACAACACAAAAAGCAATAAGATATCAATATAGTAACAGTGCAACAAACTTAATGTTTTTGACTGTTACACCATCTTCTGCACCGGGTAGTAGACCAAATGTTGTACCTTTTATAGGTCAACCCGCTCAAAATATTATATTAACAAATACATTTTTTAATCCTACTACCATAGAAATTGAAATGGTTGAACATGATGCGTCTACATTGGCACACGCACTTTATGGTAACCAAACTAAAGCAGTTTCTTCTGGTATCTACACCATTTACGATAATAACAACAATAACAGTATCTACAAACAATACAACCTATACGAAGTTAAGGATGAGTTTAACGAAACCCTTTATGAAGTTAGGGAAGAAAAAACTGATATTGACGAGACACTAAATTTCGATGATATTACCCAATAATGGCAAGAAGAAAAGTTCCAAGTCAGGCGGCGAATGGGTCTGAAACGTTTAGTGATAGTTTAGTCGGTAGACAAATTACCGATGGTACTAGTCAATTGACTAATACTAACTTCGCTATTGACAGATCTATCCCTGAAAGAGATGTGAAAACATTTCGTTCTGGACAATTTTCTGATTTTCTAACCTTAGACGATTTAAAAGAAGAAAAATATAAGTCAAATGACCAAAATAACCCAAATGGTACTTCAAATGAAAATAAAGAGGTAAAATTTAGGTCATCAAAAAATGATGCGGGTAAATCATTATTTGGTTCATTAAAAAGTAGAATTGGTGCAACATTAGGAAATATAATTGAAAAGTTTCCGGCTGGTGTTTTAATTGATAAAAACAGTTCAGTAAGGTCATCAGATTATACTGTAGATAATGTTGTTTATGACATTAATTTAAACACCACACAATTCGAGGTTGACTTTGGTAGATTATACAATCCACTCGATGTAATATTTGTAACACCAAATAGTCAAGTCGACCCAAACACCACAAACACATTAAGAAATTTTTATTCTTCATATACAAAGTATGTTATAGAAATAAGTGGTATCACTTATGACATTATAAATTATACCGAACCTAGTACCGATTATAAAATCGTATTAAAGGTTAAGGGTAAACCATTTGGAACTAACACAAATTATAGTGAGAACATATTAATAAGACCAAATAATGGTTTGGTTGAAGACTTCTTTTCTAATTTAGATGAATTAGAACAATGTTTAATTGATAGAGATACAAATCCAAAATACACCGCAACATTTAGTGTACCAAAAGATAGTATAGATAGTTCAAACACAGTACTTAGTGATGTTGAAGTAACATGGCCACTTTCAAAAGATAATTGGAACGTTAAAATTGTTGGTATTGATTATGATTTATATATCGAACAATTATCAAATTTGGCTGACGAAATAGATGATTATAAATCTAATTTATTTGTTAGATTTATGTCTTCTCCACAGTTATTTGAGTTTGATACTGATGACAAGAAGGCTGAAGCGATTTTCCAATTATATGGACATAGTTTCGATAAAGTAAAAAAATATATTGAAAACATTGCTTACATGAGAAATGTAAGTTATGATGGTATTAATAACTTACCCGATATATTATTAAAAAATTTATCAAACACCTTAGGTTTATCTACTGTAAATTTATTTGATGAAAATAAATTAGAAGATTTATTATACACAAGACAAGACACACAATATATCGGTCTAACAATTGGTAAAAACGTTGTTGACGCAGAAAACGAATTTTATAGAAGATTATTAGTTAATCTATCTCACATATATAAATCAAAAGGTACACGTTCATCAATAGAATTTTTCTTAAAGTTCTTAGGTGCACCTGAACCAATGATTAAAATTAATGAATTTGTTTATCAAATAACCTCATTACCAAAATCATTTGATTTAGATAGTGATATCTATGATGTTATTGCAGGAACAAAAACATACAATGTTGCAGAATTTATTCCGAGTGGTTATACCTATTCAATATCTTCAACTAAGGCATCAACAACTTTCACATCCGAAACGTACCCAATTGTTGAAGGTACTAAAATACCAAAAACGGCGTTTGACGAATCATCTAACACGTTTTTCCAAAAAGGTGCGGGTTGGTATGATATAACATTAGATCACAGATCAATAGACATAATTGATGGTGATAAGTCTAATTTAACGGGAAGAACCAAAACAATTAAAACAAAAAATAAATCTTTTACTTATGGTGAAGATTATTTTGATATCTATAGAAGTTTACCCGGTTTAGACACTGGTTACGAAATTGTTAGTAAATTAGATAACAGACAAAGACAAATAGCTGACGAATATTCTTCATTTATATTCAATAGAAAAAATATTGAAGTGTATCTTTCTTCTGCAAATGCTATCAACTATGATATATGGAGAAAGTCAAGAGAGTTAGAGATATCATTTGGTAGTGCAACATTAGAACCACAAACAGGTGTTACATTTGCGGAATATGTTGATAAAATGTTGAGTACACAAATTAAAAACTCACACATTATCAAATACAAAAAGAATTACATAAAACTTGAAGACATTTATCAAGATTATGTAAGTTCAACTGATTTTGTACCATATACTATACCGGATTTAAACGAATTTATCAATAAGATGAGTCCATATTGGACTCAAGTATTAGATCAAGTTATACCATCAACAACGTTATGGACTGGTGGTAATTTAATTGAAAATAATATTTTCGGTAGACCAAAATACAAATATAGATACGGTTGTCAACCAAAGACTTTTACAGAAAGCCTTTATCCAAGTTTTGAAGAGGCAATCGAAGAAGATTTTGAAAAATTATTAGGTAGTCATCATGAAAATTATTTTAGAGGTTTAATTAATGCAACTGGCGTTACTTATTATCCATTAATAGAAATTGATGGTATTCAATATGGTGGGCCTGAATCAGGATTTGAAGTTATTGTGAGTGGCAACACATCAATACCAGGAGTAAGCGCAAAATTATTTAACTCATTTCCAATTGATAATTGTACAGGAACGACATCCTCATCAACACATTTACCATTAATATGTGATTATAAAGATTATTTGGAACCTGATGTTAATGCAATTAAAGATTTATGGGTTGATGCGTTAATTGGTTTAATCGATTCAATCAATTCGGAAGACACAATGAACACTCCGGGTTGTATTGATACATATGCACCATATACAGCAGCAACAAGTAGCAGTACATGTACCCAAGTTCCAAAACCAAAAATATCCTATTCATTTTTTACAGATGAAAATGGTATCGAACAAGTTACATTCACATCTATAAAGTACGGACCAAATGATTGTTCTGTTGAAGAATATCTTGATTACAGATTTGTTGCTTCAAACGGTGCAACAACACCTGCTGATTGTACATTAGAACTTGATTTTTCTTTTGATTGCCCGGATGACGACGAAGACCCAAATAGACTATTTGCAGGTGATGATATAAATTATCCTAATGGACCTGAATGTATTTTAAATGGTGATTTAAAAATAAAAATCACGGGAGATACTAACAATATAATTCAGAAAAATAGAGTTAAGAATTGGCCGTTATTTGTATATAGAAATTGTGAATATGGTGTAAATGAAACAACAGGTTATACGGTTCATGGTTCTACTATGGATATTCCTGGTGGATACGAATGTGTTTGGGTGGTGTCGAATGTTAAAGAAACAGATGAAATTGATTTCTTATTTACCGACGCAGCCAACTGCGACACCAAAGTAAAATTTGAAGGTATAAACATTCAATGGATTGGTTATAGTGGTTTAACACCATCACCGGTTGATGATGAAGTTCTTTACAAATTAGTACCTAAAATCCAATATAGAAATTCTTTCAATTATGGATTGGGTGGTAATTCGTATGTTTTAAAATATACAGGTGGTAGTCAAACAACATTAACAAGTTATACTAAAACATATGTAAAAGATATTGTTTCAGGTGATACAATTCTTTCGGCAACATTTAATGATTGTAGTGAATTATCAAATCAATCATTAGTAGATGGTTTAACAAATGATGATTTCACATTTGTTTTTGATTACACACCCAAAAAAGTAACCGCAAAAGATTGTTTGGGAACAATTAAAAAATATCACATAACAGGTACAACTAAGGATGGAGATGTTGAGGTGTTTGAAATTTTACAAACAACAAAAGTTAAAGTTTACACGAGAAAGTATGTTGACGAGTCTACAGATGAAGTAATAGATTTAAAAAGATTTTTCTTTACTGAAAGATTTCCTGAACATTTACAAATAAAACCAATACAAGAGGAACCATGTTGTGATTATTCAAATGATTATTATGAACATGGTGATTATTTAATCACTGAAAGTGGTAGACTTATTGAAGTTATTTCAGTTAATTTAGAGTATTGTGAATCTGATTTATATTTTAATTTAAATTTATCGGGAACAACACCAACAAATTTAATTGCATTTAATGGTAACTCAAATCACCAAATATTATTACAACATGTTTATGACGAGTTCAAAACATTAGATGAATATATTATTCAATATTATGATGGTGGATTGTGTCAAGATATCACACAAACATCAAGTGAAAGAGACACAACTGGTTATGTTGATTGTGAAATAACTCCTTATCGAGATTGTAATTCTGCATACCCAACACCAACACCAACTCCTACAATTACTCCAACAGTAACTCCTACGTTAACTGTTACACCAACATATACAATAACACCAACAACAACTATTACACCGACGTTTACAATAACGCCGACGTTTACACTAACACAAACTATAACACCAACGTTAACGATAACACCAACTATTACTCCGACGTATACTCAAACTATTACACCGACTTATACAATTACACCAACAGAAACAGTAACACCAACGTTAACGATAACACCAACAAATACTATTACACCTACAGCAATTCCTTGTGTGGATTGTCCTTCAGGATATACATGGACACCAATAGATGGAGGTTATTGTACGGCAATTGATATTGTTTCCGCGACCGCACCAACAACACCTTACACCGCAAGTGGAAGAACATACTTTGAATATAGTATGAGTGGAACAACTGTTTATCAATTAGGTTGGAATATAAACGGAACAGGGACAGAAGAGATACATCTAAACACCGCAGATTTATGGAAAAATACAACTGGTTATAATATATTCAACCCCGGTAATGGACCATTAAATAGAACAGGTTTGTGGGCAAATGATGGTGTAAATGACAACGTGGATAATCCATTACAAACTTGGTTAGGATTTAATGTTTGTATCACAGGTATAACAGGTGGTGATTACTATATCGGTATTGGTGCTGATAATGAATTTAGATTGGAGATTGATGGTAATGTTATTTTAGATACGTTTGCTAATTCAGGTCTTAATGAATTATCGAAATTTAGAACATGGCACGTTTACCCAATAACATTAACGGCAGGTGATCACATTATTGGTTTATATGGATATAATTTAACAGGTAATCAAACAAACCCTGCGTCATTTGGTTGTGAAATTTATGATAACACATTACCTCAATTAACTGGTGCAACATCAATAAATGATTTAAATGTAATATTCTCATCTTCAGATTTTATTGGTCAAACAATTCCTGTTATTAAAGATATAAATGGTAATTATCTTTCATCTGGTTATACTTGCCCAAGTGGATATGAATACGCACCATGTGATGGAAATTGTTGGAAATTAATTTATTGTCCTGAGACACCGACACCAACTCCAACACCTACGTTTACTATTACACCAACTATCACACCAACATTCACTGTTACACCAACAATTACACCAACTTACACACAAACTTTAACACCAACATATACAATAACACCTACGTTAACTCCTGATTGTGAGTTTATTGTTGATACAACTTATGTTGCGGCCACACCAACACCAACAGTAACACCTACATTTACCATTACTCCAACATTTACTATTACACCAACTTATACAATAACACCTACTATAACACAAACTTTAACACCAACATATACAATAACACCAACGTTAACTCCGGCTTGTGACTTTGTTGTTAATGCAACTTATGTTGCACCAACACCTACCCCAACAGTCACACCTACTCATACAATTACCCCAACTTTAACTCCGACGTTAACAATAACACCAACACAAACTGTTACACCTACATTTACAATAACACCAACATTTACACCAACTATAACACCAACTTATACTATCACACCAACATTGACACCAGATTGTCAATTTATAGTTAGTACAACTTATGTTGCACCTACACCTACCCCAACTCAAAGTATAACTCCCACTATTACTCCGACGTTAACAATAACGCCAACGTTTACTATTACACCAACAGAAACAGTAACTCCAACTTATACTATAACACCAACTTATACTATTACACCAACTATAACACCAACTTATACTATAACACCAACTTATACTATAACGCCAACATTCACAATTACGCCGACTATTACACCAACTTTTACACCGGCTTGTGATTTTAATGTTGACACAACCTATGTTGCACCAACTCCTACTCCAACTGTAACTCCAACATATACAATTACACCAACACAAACCGTTACACCAACGTTTACAGTAACCCCAACTTATACAATCACACCAACACAAACATGTGATCCATTTGTAACACAATACTTAAGAGTTAGATTATTAGGATGTTCAAACTTTGACATCCAATTATTCAATAATCCTGATTTAACAGATAATGCAAATGCAATTTGTGATTATATTGTTTCGGGTACTGCGTATGGTGACTTGGGTACCGTATTTAATGGAACAGAAACAATTGCATACAACGACCATACACACGGATTTAATATAGGTGCGGGTTTATTACCTGGTGAATGTGTTAGCGGATTTACTGTAAATTCAGTTACACCACAATGTGATTGTGTTAATGTTGTTATTTTACCCATAACACCAACACCAACTATTACCCCAACTTATACAATTACACCTACATTAACTGTTACACCAACTATAACCCCAACATTTACAGTTACACCAACTCTAACACCGGCTTGTGAATTTACGGTTACTACTACATATGTAGCACCAACACCTACACCGACAGTTACTCCAACTTATACTATTACACCTACGTTTACTATTACACCAACTATAACTCCGACTTATACAATTACTCCAACGTATACAATAACACCTACACAAACATTATCACCAACTATTACTCCGACGTTAACAATAACGCCAACATTTACTATTACACCAACTCAAACAATTACACCAACATTAACGGTTACACCAACTATTACACCAACTTATACAATTACACCTACATTGACACCAGCGTGTGATTTCAATGTTGATACAACCTATGTTGCACCAACCCCAACACCAACCGTAACTCCAACGTATACAATAACTCCGACTTATACAATTACACCGACTATTACACCAACCTATACAATTACACCAACATTTACTATTACACCTACACAAACTGTAAGTCAGACGATTACACCAACTTTAACAATCACACCGACATTAACAATTACTCCAACATATACTATTACGCCAACAGTAACAGTTTCACCAACTATTACCCCAACTTATACAATTACTCCAACATTAACTCCGGCTTGTGATTTCACGGTTAGTACGACATACGTAGCACCTACTCCTACTCCTACAATTACACCAACGTTTACAATAACACCAACATTTACTATTACACCAACAGTAACAGTATCACCAACTATTACACCGACATTAACAATTACTCCAACAATTGATTGTTCATTTGCGGCATCATTTAGTGAGTATGTACCTTCAGTTACAACAACACCAACTATTACACCAACAATGACAATAACACCAACACCACTACCTGTTTCAGGATTAACATGGACGACATATACTAATGTTACAGGTTTTTCACAATGTTTATATGTTGACCCAACAGTTTCAGCACAAAATAGAATTAATGCTGGATGGGCAATTTCAAACTTGAATCAAACAGTTAGATTTAATGTTTCGAATTCGTCAAATTGTCCTAATGGAACTTGTAATCAAACACAAATTGGTTGGGCGGAAGCAACTATAACAGTTGGACCACAAAATACGAATATGTCTTTAGACTTTAGTGGTCTTGCGGAGTTACAAGATACTAATTTTGAGAACATTAAATTTAAATTAAATGGAACAGAAATCGCCAGAGCAACATCACAAGATTTAAATCAGGGATGTGCAATGGGACCTGTGATAAAAACATTTACAGTACCGTCACCATACTTATTAGCGGCGAACTCTGTACATACATTGAGAATTGAGTTTACAACAAATGATGCGTTATATCATGTGAATTCTTACTATCAAGTTGAATTAGGTTTTAATACGGTATAATAATTAATATAAATGGCAAGATATTTTCACATATTAATAACAGGAGGAACATCACCAGGACCATATTCGGTTTACTATGATGATGTAAATCCATCTAATTATGCCACAAGAGTTAGTACAAATGATAATGCAACAGGAATTACTTATAACGACTTAACAACAAATCCGGGTGTTGATGTTTATGTACCTGATAGTACAGTAAATGTGATTCTTTACAATGAATCATGTTTTACTAATGAGACATTCTACGCACCAACCCCAACACCAACTTTAACACCAACGTTAACAGTTACACCAACATACACAATTACACCTACAACAACAATAACACCGACTTATACAATAACGCCGACGTTTACAATAACACCGACGTTCACACAAACTTTAACACCAACATATACAATAACACCAACGTTAACTCCGGCTTGTGACTTTGTTGTTAATGCAACTTATGTTGCACCAACACCTACACCGACAGTTACTCCTACATATACCATAACACCAACTTATACTATTACACCAACACAAACGTTATCACCAACTATTACACCTACACTTACAATCACTCCAACAGTAACAGTAACCCCAACGTTTACTATCACACCGACATTTACTATTACACCAACTTATACTATAACACCAACTATTACTCCAACTTATACAGTTACACCAACGTTAACTCCGGATTGTGATTTCACAGTGAGCACTGCTTATGTGGCACCTACACCTACTCCAACTATTACACCAACTTATACTATTACACCTACACAAACTGTAAGTCAGACTATTACACCAACTTATACTATTACACCAACTTATACTATTACACCTACTCAAACAGTAAGTCAAACTATAACACCAACTATCACACCTACATTTACACCAACTATTACACCAACTATAACTCCGACTTATACAATTACACCAACGTTTACATTAACACCAACTAGAACTGTTACACCAACAATTACACCAACATTTACTATTACACCAACACCAACACCGGCTTGTAACTTCACAGTAAGTACAACTTATGTTGCACCAACTCCTACCCCAACTATTACTCCAACTAAAACAATTACACCAACTATAACACCTACGTTTACAATAACACCGACGTTTACAATAACGCCAACATTTACCATTACACCAACTAGAACTATTACACCAACTATTACACCTACGTTTACTATTACACCAACAATAACGCCTACGTTTACACCAACTATAACACCTACTTATACAATTACACCAACAATAACGCCGACGTTTACAATAACACCGACGTTCACACCAACGGTGACACCAACTTATACTGAGATTAGTGCTAGTTATACACAAACAAATGTATCATGTAATGGTGGTTCAGACGGTTCATTAACAGTTAATAGTGCATCAGGTGGTTCAGGTGGAGCTTATACGGTATCGTTGGATGGTGTAAATTATTTTGCATTACCTAAGACATTTAGTAGTTTAATTGCAACAGGTTATACCCTTAATGTTAAAGCTAGTAATGGTGCAGTAAAAGGAATTTCTGTTACAATAACTCAACCAAGTGCACAATCAGCTTCAATTACGATTACAGCAAATGATACAGGTGGTTGTAATGGTACTCTTGATATGAGTTCAACTGGTGGTGTATGGCCAAAAACTTATAAATTATATCTCGACTCAACAGCACCATATACAACATGTGGAGGCACGTTGGTGACAACAATAACAGGAGTAACTGAATCAACAGCAACACAATCAGTAGGTACTCTATGTGCGGGTGGATATTGTGTTGAGGTAACAGATGCGAATGGTTGTGTTACAAATAGTGGTGTAACAGAAATAGTAAGTGTTGCAAATTATGTTACACTTTATGTAAATGCACAGGATTATGATAATTCATACAACTCAATTGAAATAACCTATCAAATAAATGGTGGTTCATATAATACTTTTTATAATGGACCATTAAATGGAAATTGTGATTATTATGGACAAATAACAGGTTTAAGTCAGTCCGACCAAGTTACATTCGGTACCAACATTGGGTATTCAATGACGGGTTCTAGTTCTAATTGTACCGCACCTAGTGGAAATGTTAATTATGTACATACCATAGGAATAAGTTCTGGTAATGATTATGTCTATTTAGGAATTGACACGGGTGCCATACCATAAAAATAAACTACAGATTTGTTTTGAATAATGATATATTTATATAAAAAGATAAAAATAAAAAACAATGGCATATAACGTAATTTTCACAGTTTCAGGGGCCGGATCAGATACCGGACCTTTTGACATCTCGGGAACAACTAGCGGAGGTATTACAACATTAATTGAATCTGGTGTTGCAAAAGCAACATTAGAAGCGGGTTATGAAGTAACAATTCCAAATAGTAACATAACAGGTGGGACGGTAGCAAGTATAGGAACATGTACCACCTCACAACCTTGGACTAAACCAACAATAGCCTTGAGTGTTTTTGCTAAAGATGTTAACGGTGGTTCAATAATGCTTATATACAATATAAATGGTGGTGGAAATTTCAACTTCTACAATACTAATGAAAATATATGTTCCGATTTAGGTGCAATTACAGGATTAACGGAGGGGGACACAGTAACCTTCTCAACAGCACAAAGTTATGTTATGAATGGCGCCGATAATACAACTACTTGTCCAAATTCATCTGGAAGTGCAACAACTTATACAACAACAATTGGTAGTACTTCACCTGATACTGTAGCAATCACAATTAATAGTGGTTTTGCTCCATAACAAATAAAGATTTTTTAATTATTAAAAGACCCCTTTATTTAAAGGGGTTTTTTATTTAAATTTTTATTATTGGTATTTATATAGGTATGGGTCTAGTAATTGAGATAAAAAATATAGTTTCACCAAATAATTTTAAATTATTCTATCAAAACGGTAGAACACCGGGTTCGGTATCTGAACAAGAAAATCCAACTTGGGGTGCCCAATATGGTAGTGTTTTTGCTGGTGGAACATCCTCAATCACAATTGATTTTGATGTAGAAGTAGACCCAAACCCATACGGAAAACAATATTGGTTTAAAATATTGGACACGGTAACCAATAGTTATATTATTGAAAACATTTATATACATGAATTAGATTTCTATACCAAATGTTTTACCCCAACTCCAACAGTTACTCCAACTTACACACCTATTTGTAATTTTAGTGGTGGTTCTGCTATTTCAAATCTTACACCAACACCAACGATTACACCAACTCATACACCTATTTGTAATTTTAGTGGTGGTTCTGCGGTACAAACTAACACGACTCCAACACCAACCCCAACTATTACTCCAACATTTACAATAACACCAACATATACTCCAACCATAACACCAACTGGAGAACCAACAGTAAGATTATATTGGTCAACAAATAATAAAACAGGTGGTCAATTGTTAGTAACAAGTAACGGAGGCGTTGAGGGTGATTTGTTAGATGAACTAACAACTTCAACTGCAAAATCTGGATATATCGATATATTAGTATCAAATTGTCCTTACACGATAAAAGGTAGATGGACAGGAGGTAGTGGAAACACACTTCAATTTAGAATTTGTGGAATATCTGTAATAGGTGAAATTTATACAAGCCCAATTATAGATAATGGATTTAACTATAATTCAGAAGAATTATATCTAATGGACCCAACTCCAACAGAAGCTAGTGTTGCATTACACTCTCAAGTACCATTATCACCATTATTAATGTGTTCTGTATAATAAAAATAAAAGAATTAATATTTATAGAATATGGCATTTAACGCTACAGTAGATTTAGGAACAGTTGGTTCAGATATAACAGGTCAAACCGTATCAATATCTGGTTGTACGGGTGCGTCTTGTGGTAGTGGTTGCTCAAGTTTAGTAACCTCACAAGCAGTATCCGGATTTCCAAAAGTAATAACAGGAATTCCTGATAATGTTGTTTCATTATTTGTTAAGGTTGATGGTGGAAGTTGTGCAGGAACAACTCAATGTATCACTATAACAGGTGGTGGAGGTGCAACCCCAACCCCTACTATAACTAACACTATTACACCAACTATTACACCAACATTTACAATAACACCAACATTTACAATAACACCAACATTAACACCGGGAGATCCAACACCAACACCTACAGTCACACCAACAATTACACCAAATTTCCAATATTGGTATGAGTTATTAAGATGTGATGATGCAACTATATGTTATTCCGTACCTATTGAGGGTGGAGCGGCAAATGTTGGAAAAATATTCTGGTCTTCAGGTGGAAATTATTACACAATGGGAAGTTATTGGAATACTAATGATGTTGCAAATGATCCAGGAACAGGTGATTGTTCTAATAAACTAGATGGTACAATAGTAACAGGTACATGTGAAGATTATGTAATTGTTCCACCACCACCGCCACCAACACCAGGAATTTCAATGTTAGTACACACCGGATCAACATTTGGTGGAACAGCAGCACCTTGTGCAATGTATGAATCTGAAATTGCAACAAATAGTGTAACTCTTTATTTAAGTGGTCATACAATACCTGCAAATGGTGATTATGCATACGATTCAAATCTTTGTGTAACAACATTTGTTGGAGACGGAACATATTATGCGGTATTGGCTAACAGTACAAAATATGCAATGACAATTGGACCTACAGGTTATATTAATAACGTAGTTCAATGTAATGCAATAACACCAACACCAACCATAACGCCAACGATGACACAAACACCAACACCACCTTTATATGGATTTTTCCGATCTAATCCTGCGGCTTTAAGTAATGGTCATTGTAATCAGAATCAGGTAACAAGTGCACAATTCTATAGTACCTCTAGTACGATTTCAAATATGTTAAATACAACGGTTTATATTGATACCGAATATACGGTATGGCAGGGAGGTGATCAATATTACGCCGTTTCATCCGATAATACATTTAATACAAATAATCCACCATATTACGCAATACTTGTAAATGATTTCGGCGGTGTTGATGACGTTCAATATATTACTAATTGTTCTGGAGGAGGAGGTAGTGCTTAATCAGTTTAAATTATTAAAAATATATGAGTTTTTTAGATAGTAACAATTCGGAATTTTTATCAGCAAGAATAACCCAAAAGGGTAGAAACTCTATTGCTAAAGGTAATTTCAATATTGAGTATTTTCAAATTGGAGATTCTGAATTTGACTATAATTCCATTTATTCATCATTAACTGGTCAGACAACTCATCAAAAAGTATTAGCTCCATTTGATAAAGAAACTGGTATAAAATATCCATACAAAATAGATGCGTCGACAAGTGGAACCACATATGGCACACCAATAGAACAATCTTCAACTGATACAATTAGAAATGTAATGGGTCCTGCTGGATTCATTTCAGAGTACAACGAATTTGAGGATTGTACAGGGGACCCTGGTATTAAATCTACAACAATACAATGTGAAACACAATCAATTAGTGTAACATCATTAACAGGAGGAACCTCAATACAAGTTTTAACTGGTGACAGTTTTAATAATTGTGAATTTATAACAATTGTGTTTGATGAATTTTGTGGTATCCCCCCAACAGTTACTGGAAATTCAAGTAGTTTAATTTATAGAATTGAAAGTATATCAGGAAACACAATTAATTTAGATAGAAAGACACCGAATTTTAGTGCTTTGTCTGGAAACATACAAGTAATTTGTAATAATTGTGAATTAGAATATCCAAACGAAGTTAACGGTTCATGTATACCAAATCCGATTGACCCAATGGACCAACAAAATGCTTGGACATTGAATACGGTATGGGACAAAAAACCAATTGGTGCAGATGTTGGAGCATTAGATGAAAGTTTATCTGGATACACAAGTAATAGATTCGTTTCAACAAAAGAATTTTTAGGGTATACATCAACAGGACAGACATTCGAAAACTTAACAGGCGGAACAATCGGTAGTTTTAGTTCAACAAAAATTGGTACAGGATTTTTAAACTCATTTAACGAATTAATTGAAGTATCACCAAAAGAACAAAGATGTGTTGCAATAATACATTATTCAGAATTAGGTGATTTAATTAACGACCCTGAAAGATTTTATAAGTATGATGATTACATCAGTTATAAAACAGGAACAACCGGTGATGATATCTCAATAGCATACGATAGAGATGATGAAGGGATAAGTGATACTCAATATTTTGAGGTTTATATTCCATTTATTTATTATCATAGAAACACAGGTACAACATATGGTGCCATTTTCTATATGGACACAACTGATTATTATGTGAAATCAACCAAAAGTGAAAGACATGAATTGTTATTTAGATATTTGATTGATGAATCAGGTAATAAAGTTGGTAAAGTATTTCCTAAAAATAAAATTGTAGTTTTTGATGACCAAGAACTTGTTGCAATTTTAGATTATAGAAGTAATAGAAAATTTACTTTAGGTGCACCGAAAGTTACCGCGGTTCCAAGCAATGATGTGGTATCAAATTCAATCATATCAGGAACAACAGGTCAAACATTTTATGTGACGTACATGTTGTCAGAAACAAACGGAACAACATCACCACTTAATACGTTGCCAAGTAACTATTATGTAAAGTTATCAGTTAATAATACGGGTGATACAAAATATCAAACGGTTACATATCCTTCTAATATAAATGTTAAATTTAGTGGTAATACATTTAACTATTTGACTGCAGATGGTTTCTTAACACAATTCAAACCAAAACGTTTTTATGTTTTAATACAAGAAACCACACAAGATTTAGACGGTTTACCTAATCCTGAATTGTGGAAGATTATTGATTATACAACACAAGCAGGTGGAAACGGAACATCTTATTTAACCGCAGCAAATTTAACCGGAACCACATTTACAATTACTAAATCCGATATTACAAGTGCAAGTTTATTTGATTTAGAAAGTTTTATGGGTAATGATTATTTGTTAACCACAGGTGCAACAACTGAGGCACAATTTGGTGACGAACAACCATTCCCTGGTAGTGTTAGATTAGTAAGAGCAAGTGATGTTGAAGAAATGAACTTCTTAGTAAACTTACCCGCAACACAATTTACTGAAACACAAAACCCATCATATACTTCAGGTAACAAATACATTACAGAAATTGCTTTATTGGACTCAAATAAAGATGTGTTAGTTAAAACCAAAACAGCGGTTCCCGTAAAAAGAAGTGGTACACAAGTTTTTTCTATTAGATTAGATTTTTAATATTTACTTATCAAAAAATATTACTTATATATTTTGATATGAGTATAGATATTAAATTTAAGAACAAGCCAAAAATTTTGGGATTGGATATTTCAACCAAAACAATTGGGTGGGCACTGTTTGATATAACAGGATCCAAATTATTAGAGTTAACTCATTTCTCACCAAAAATAAAACCTCAGCCTGAAGACAAAATAGAGGAATTAATAAAAAAGGCTGATGCGTTCAAGAAACATCTTGAGGGTTATAAAGATATGGGGATTACTCGTGTAATAATAGAAGAACCATTATTACAATCTAATAACATTTATACAGTGGGAACCCTATTAAGATATAACACTTTGATTTTGAAAAATTGTTATGATATTTTAGGTATTATACCAACCTTCATTTCAACTTATAATGCAAGAAAATTTGCGTTTCCTGATTTAGTCGGAAAGAACGATAAAAATAGAAACGTATTGTTTGGTGGTTATCCAAAAGATATCGATAAGAAACACGTAATATGGGAACATGTTAACGCCGTTTGTTCTGATGTAAATTGGTTATATGGTAAAACTGGTAACCTTAAAAAAGAGAATTACGATATGGCGGATGCGGCAACCGCAGTGATTGGATACATCAATATGATTAAATCAGAAAAATCCGGCAACTGATATTTTTTTTATAAAGTAGAATAGGATATATTTATTAAAGTAGGACGGGACGTGTAGAAATACATGTTTAGTTGGTTCCCCTGGAGGGTGGTGTCTCTGGGGGATTTTTTTTTGCAAAAATTTTTGGTTATATTATTTCTAACTATGACTGAACAAGAGGTAGACTTTTCGGGTGTAATTGAAATACTAGAAGATATTCTAGGTGATTATAAAATGCACAATGATTACCGAGGACAGATGTCTTTTGACTGTCCTGTTTGTTCTTACGATATAAAAGGTTTAGACCACGGAGATGGAAAGGGAAATCTTGAGGTAAACTATAAACAAAATGTTTTTAAATGTTGGGTTTGTGCGGAAACACATGAAACACACGGATCTTTATTTAAACTAATTAAAAAATACGGAACCCCTAAACAATTAAAAAAATATCAATTATTAAAACCCGAAGATTTTGATTCACCAAAAAGGGTTTATAAACAAGTAAGATTACCAAAAGAATTTATTCCTTTTAAAAATGTAAGTCTTGGACTTAAATTGACACCACAATTTAAACAGGCTTGGAATTATATAAAAAGTAGAAACATAACAGATGAAATGATTGAGAAATATAATATTGGATTTTGTTACCAAGGATTATATGAAAATAGAATTATCATTCCATCTTATGATATAAATAAAAACTTAAATTATTTTATTGCTCGTTCTTTTCTTACAAGAACCAAAATGAAGTATAAAAATCCTGAAATTGATAAGGAAAGTTTATTGTGGAATGAACATTTAATAAATTGGGATGAACCAATTTATATTGTTGAAGGTGCGTTTGATTCCATATTTCTTGACAACTCAATACCAATGTTGGGAAAATATATGACTCAAAATTTATTCAATAGACTTTATAATTCTGCTAAAAAGATTATTATAGTCTTGGATCCTGATGCTTGGTCTGATGCTGAAAAATTATTCCACAAGTTAAATTGTGGTAAATTAATGGGTAAAGTATGGATAGTAAAATTAGAAGGAGATAAAGATATTGCCGATTTGAAAGGTGATTTAAGTGAATATAAAATAAAACAATTAGATTAATGAATTTAGTAGAAATCTCAAAAGAGATAAATGAATTATTAGAAAAAAGAAGAAATGAACTTGATATAACATTTGTGGAGGAAGAACACATTTATTATATGAGAGATATTGATGGTGTTCTTAGAAAAACATTTCCATCTGTTTCCAAATTAATCAAGAAATTTCATAAAGCGTTTGATGCGGAAGGAACCTCATTGAGAATGTCCAATGGTGACCCTGAAGCCGCCGCCGAATTACAAGAACAATGGAGACAAGCAGGTAGTTATGCTACAAACATGGGTAGTAGAGTTCACTTTGAACTTGAGACTGAAGCCGTTAATAGAAATGGTAATTACAAAGATGTGAGACAACCAATTTTCGAATGTGATGAAACTCAGTTGACCAGGAGTAATAACATGATTAAAGCCGGTAAAGAATTTTTAACATTAATGGAAGAAAGAGGTGCGGTTTTACTTGATACCGAAATTGTTCTTGGTGATAATGAATTGGGTTACACAGGACAACCCGATAAATGTTGGTTGATGTTAAATAAAGAACAAACCGATTTTGGTTTGGTAATTACAGATTGGAAAACAAATCAACCAAAGAACTTTGAAGTACAACATTACACGGGTAAAATGTTCTCACCATTTAATGAATATCACGATACGGCATTAGGTCATTATTATTTACAATTACCATTGTATGCGAGATTGTTATTAAAGATGTTAAAAGGTACCAAATATGAAAACCTAAAATTATTAGGGTGTGTGATTGTCTTATTGAAAGAAGATGGTTCATATGTGGAATATAAAGTACCACAAAAAGTAAATAAAATTGTAATGGATTTAGACCTTTCAAAATATATTAATTATGGTAAAAAAACTTATACATATCGCTGATATCCATATCAGAACAATTCAATTACACGAACTGTACAAAAAACAATTTGAAAAATTAATTGAAGAGATTAAAGAACATAGTGCAAAATGGACATCTGAAGGTATTAGATGGGATGAAATTCGTATTGTTATTGCTGGTGACATTGCACACCAAAAGATTAATATTTCAAACGAACAGTTGTTATTAACAAGTTGGTTTTTGAATCAATTATCAAGTTATGGTAAGACAATTATAATTCCAGGTAATCATGATTTTTTAGAGAACAACACACAACGTATAGATAGTATAACACCAATAGTTGAATTACTTGACAATAAAAACATCACCTATCTAAAAGATAGTGGTGTTTATAAAGATGATAATATAAATTGGGTTGTTTATTCATTGTACCAACATAATGAAAGACCTGACTTTAAAAAAGAAGAAGGTCAATTCCATATTGGTTTATTTCACGGAGTAATCCAAGGAATGTCAACCGATATAGGATATCAATTTGAAGATGGTTATGATAGATTAAATTTTGTTGATTTGGATTTACTTCTTTGTGGTGATATTCACAAAAGACAACAATTTAAATTACCTGGTGGAGGTAAAGGAATAATGGTTGGTTCTTTAATCCAACAGAATTTTGGTGAAACCGTAAAACATCATGGATATGGTATTTATGATATCAAATCCGATGAATATACTTTTCACGATTTGCAAAATGAACAACCGTTTTTACATTTCTCAATTGATGATATAACAGATATTGAAAATGAAAAAGAAGAATTATTAAATTTAGGATAATATGAAAATAAGTATAATATTCCCAACAAGAAAAAGATATGATTTGTTTGTTAAATCTACAAACAGCCTAATTGAAAATTGTTCAGATTTAAATAATTTAGAAATATTGGTTGCAATGGATGATGACGATGTTGAAACTGTTCAAAAAACAAAAGAATACATTACAGATAAACCATTTATTAAGTTGTATGTATCTGAGAGACATTTTTATAGAAACCTAAATTTATATGTTAATGCAACATCAAAAGATGCCACAGGTGAGTTTTTACTATTGTGGAATGATGATTGTATGATGACATCAAAAGATTATGATTTGGTAATGGATAAATACAAAAATAAATTTGTAGTTGTTAATCCGTTAGTAACCAATCAAACAGATTATTGTAGAAAAGACAATCAAATGTTATTTCCAATAATCCCTAAAAAATGGATAGATGTCACAGGTAGATGGTCAAATAGTGGTGCTTGTGATAGTTGGGTTCAGTTAATTAGTAATGATTTAAATATATCGATATATGAAGACGATATACAAATTTTTCATGAAAGAGAATTTATTCAAGATGAAATAACAATTGAATCACATCCCGATAAAAACTTTATAGCATACTTTAGTTTTTTTACTGAAGAAAAGCACAACGAAAGAATGACGGATCTTAGACTTATTAGAGATTATTTGAGTAAACAAACAGAAAGTGAGTAATTTCAAAAAAAAGAAGACACTTAATTTAGATGATGAATTTATACAATATTGTCAATTAAATAATATTGATGACGTTGAAAAACTTGCGAAAGAAACATTCAATAGAGGATTCTCATTTTTAAAATATCCTGATACCCCTATTAAATCAACCAAAGAAAAAATTATTGAAAAAGAAGTAATAAAAGAGGTACCCGTAGAAAAAATAGTAGAGGTAATAAAGGAAGTACCCGTTGAGAAAGTGGTGATTAAAGAGGTCATTAAAGAAGTACCGGTAGAAAAAATTGTTGAGGTTATTAAAGAGGTACCCGTTCAAATTAAGGGAGATACACAAATAATAACAAAAGAAGTAATCAAAGAAGTTAAGATAGAAGTACCAACAATTAAAGAAGTTGTTGACACCAAAGAAATTGATGAACTTAAAAAAGAAAACGAAAAATTAAAAAAAGAACTCGATAAGATAAATCAATCTTTAGATAAGTTTAGTAAAGCAAAATACATGAAGAATAGTGATTTAGGAAGTCTTTATTCTGAATAGTTTGTCTTTGTAAATTTTTTTCCTTATATTCTAGTAAAATTTAATCATTATGGATATATTATTTTTATGGATTATGATTGCGTATGGTATGACATCAATACTTGTTTGGGGTACCATTTTTGAATCTACGAGAGAATTTATTAAAAAACATTCTAAATTTTTTGGTGATTTAATTAGTTGCACGTTGTGTACATCAACATGGGTTGGTTTCTTTATGTCAATCGTTTTAGGTGGTGTAACAAGTCCGGTTCTTAACGTACACTGGACTTTAGGTATTTTCTTTGATGGAATGTTTACCGCCGGTTCAGTTTGGGCATTAAATGCCATAATAGAGTTTTTTGAGGAGAGTAGATTAAAATAAGTTTAATGCCAAATTTAAGAGGAACAAGTTACAATGATGAACCAGTTAGAAATGCCGTTATTGATTTTTATAAAACACATTTTAAAATTCAATTGAATGAAACCCCACCAGAAATGAGAGTAATCGATTTGACAGGTGCAACTGAAACTCTTTTGGGTGTAGAAGTTGAACGAGGTGGTTGGAATGGTGATTTTTGGTCTAATGAAAAGTATTCTTTAATTTCAGGTTTATCATTTAAAACTTTAAACATACCAATAAGAAAAGAAAAATATTGGTTAGAGGAATATTATTTTTATAATAAATTAAGAGAGAACCCATCGGCAAAAATTAACACATACGTTAGGTCAAATAAAGATTTTACACAGATGATTGTAGTTAGGCCTGACACAATACGTAATCCAGATAAAGTATATAGAACAAGATTTCAACCAAATAATAGTGATGAACTTGAAGATTGGTTATCATTTAAAAGAGAACATGTAGAAACCTACAATTTAATTAACGAAGTTTGGGAACTCGAGAATTCATATGAAATATAATAATCCATTTATAAAAGTAACTTGGGAAGATACACCTGAAAATTTTACTCCTGAAAAAATCAGAAGAGTTAAATCATATTTTCAGGACAAATATAAAACCAAATCTATTCAGGTTATTACTAAAAGTCTTACTAATAAATCAGATATTGTATTAGAATCTTTAGAGGCATCTGACAATATTTTAGACCATGAATACCAAAAAAAATTAATGAAGGATTTCATTAAGGAAAACAGTATCCAAACAAAATGGGAGTTAGTAGATAGACTTGACAATAAAGTAAATGGTGAGATTGATAAAACAAATCAAAATAAAGTTCGATATAATAAATGGTTTGTAAAGAGGATAGAATTCTCAAATTTCTTATCATTTGGGGATAACAACGAAATTGATTATACTACATTAGATGGTATTACCGTTATAGAATCAACACCAAAAAACTTTGGTGGTAAATCAACTTCATCTGTTGATTTGTTGATGTTTTTATTTTTTAATTCCACAACAAAGACTAAAACCGCCGGTGAAATTTTCAATAAATTTACTGACAAAGATGAGGTGTTAGTTAAAGGTGAAATAACAATTGATGGTGAAGATTATGTTATTGAAAGAAAACTTACTCGTAAAAAAAGTAAATCGGGTGAATACAATGTCACTAACAAACTTGAGTTCTATAAAAGAAAAGAAGACGGTGCAGTAGAAAATTTAACAGGAGAACAGAGAAGAGAAACCGAATCATTTATTTCGTCTGCAATCGGTAGTGAAGAAGATTTCCTATCAACAATCATGACAACGGGAAACAATTTAGAACAATTAATAGAGTCCAAACCAACTGCCAGAGGTCAAATTCTAACTAAATTTATGGGTTTAGAAAGTTTAAGGGCGAAAGAAGAAGTTGCAAAAAACTTGTACAATGATTGGAGTAGGAAACTTGTATCTAATACATACAACATAACTCAATTAGAAATTGATAATACAAATTATAAAGATTCAATCACCAATTCTGAAAATGAAATAGAAAGACTTACAAATGAACTTGGTAAACTAGATAAAAATTTAAAAAAATTAGAAGAGAAAAAAGAACAAGTTCTTAGTTCTAAAAATAATGATGTCGACCAAGAATTAATAAAAACAAACCCGACACTTTTACAACGTGAGATTGATGATTTAATTTCACAAAGAAATCTGAGTCAAAAAAACGCAGATGGGATTGATGTGGCAGAACCAACTCAATACTATAATGAAGATGACCATAAGGAATTAAAAGGACAAATGGCAGAACTTCAAGGGTTTGATGTTGTGTGTAATTACGAAAAGACTGAAAAAGAAAAATTAATTAAACAATTAACAGAAGGTACAATTTGTCCAACATGTAAAAGAGCATTGGATGAAGTTGACCACACTGATGAAATTGAAGAATTAAAAAAAGAAATAGAAAATATTCTAAAAGATAAAGAAGAGAATCAAAAAGATTTTGATAAATTAAAAGAACAATCAGAATCATTTGAAAATCTAAAAACTCAATTTGATACTTACGAAAAAAATAAACTTCGTAAGGCAAGATACGAATTAGAGGTTGAACAAAAACAATTAGAGATTGACACCAAACAAGGTAAATTAAACAATTATGAAAATAATAAAAAGAAATTAGAACATAATCAAAAAATCGATGCGGAAATAATTGCATTAAGATCTAAGATTGAAACCGCAAACGCCGACATAAGAGTTGCAAATACAACAATTGAAAAACATAACACAAATATTGAGGTTATGAAAACTAAAATATTAACAAACGATGATTTAATAAAGAAAATTAAATCAGAAGAAGAGTTATTGAATGTGTTTAAAATTTATCTGACAATATATGGTAAAAATGGGATTTCAAAAGTTATCATGAAAAACATGATACCATTGTTAAATCAAGAATTATATCGTTTGTTGGTTGATAGTTGTCACTTTATTTTAGAGTTAAATGTGAATGATAAGAATGAAGTTGAATTTGTCATGATTGATACGGAAACGAGGGTAGTTAAACCATTAAATGCTGGTTCGGGTTATGAAAGAACAATATCATCATTGGCACTTCGTAGTGTTTTGACTAAAATATCGTCATTACCTAAACCAAATATTGTGGTAATGGACGAAGTTTTTGGTAAGATTGCGGATGAGAATTTGGATATGGTAGGTGAATTTTTCAAGAAAATCAAAAATTATTTTGAACATATATTAGTTATTTCTCACAACTCTCTAATTCGTAATTGGTCGGATAATATTATTATGATTAAAAAGGACGATAATATTTCCTCAATAGATTTTATTACCACAAAAATATCTTAGTTTTGGTTTTTGGTTTTTTTTGGTTTATATTTGTTAAAAACAAAACATACTTATATGGAATTAAAAGATATTAAAGATTTTAATCTTTATGCAAGAGACAAAGGAATTGGTTCTTTAAAATTACATCAGTATAACAACCTTATTGAAAACAGTTTAACACCATACATTCTTGAAGAAAGACAGATGAATGTTACAGTTATGGATGTTTTCAGTAGATTAATGATGGAAAGAATTATTTGGGTTGCTGGTGAGGTAAATGACCACATGTCCACAATTGTTCAAGCCCAATTGATGTTTCTTGATAGTTTGGATTATAATGATATTACTATGCACATTGACAGTCCGGGTGGTTCTGTAAAGTCAGGACTATCTATGGTCAATGTAATGGAATATATCAAATCTGACATTCGTACAATTTGTACCGGTATGGCTGCGTCTATGGGTTCTGTATTGTTAGGTGCAGGTACTAAAGGTAAAAGAGGGGCGTTGGAGGATTCAGAAATCATGTTACACCAATCATCAGGTGGGGCCGTGGGTAATATCCAAGATGCAGAAATTACCATGAAATGGTGGAAAAAGAAAAACGATAGATTGTTTGAACTTTTAGGTGGGTATTGTGGAAAACCCGCAGAAGAGGTTATGAGAGACGCAACAAGGGACTTTTGGTTATCTGCTGAGGACGGAGTCAAATACGGTATTATTGATGAAATTGTTAGAAAGAAGTAAGATAGGTAAAATGGGTAGAAATAAATGAGGGGATTTTTAATCCCCTTATTTTTTTTAAACTATTTATATATAAATCTATCATTATGAAACTAAATAAACAAGACGTTCTTTTATTGTTAATTGTAGTTTTAGCAGGTTATTCCATTTTTCAGATGAAAGGTATAAAAACCGACATAAATGGGTATAATACCAAGATTGACTCTATTCAAAAAGAAATAGATTCGGTATACGTTTTAAATGAAAAAATAACCGATAAAATTATAACAATAGATAAAGAAATTAATAACATTGATGGTGACATCGATAAGGTAACAAAAAACATAACAATTATTAAAAATAACACAAATGAAAAAGTTGATGCTGTTAACGAGTTTACTTTTAGTGACCTTGCTAAGTTTTTCTCAGACCGTTACGAAGGACGAGAAATCGGTGGCTCAGGACACGATAGTACCACTAAAAGTTCCAATCGCTAAGTTGGTTATCAAAGATTTAATTAAGGGTGACGGAGCAATATCCGAAGTTAAAGAATTGGGTAATGTTATAAAATTAAAAGACGAACAAATATCTCTTTTAAAACAAAAAGACACCCTTAAAGATCAAAAGATTGCAAACTTAGAAACGATAATAATAAAAAAAGACGAACAATTTTCACTTGAAAGAGAAAAGTCTAATAGTTTATTAAAAGAACTAAAAGGACAAAGAAGAAAGACCTTTCTTTATAAAGTTGGAACTTTCGTTGGTGTGATTGCCACATCGGTTTTACTTGTTAAATAAAATGAAAAAAATATTTGAATTAAGAAATATAATAATTTTAATCTTATTATTAATTGCGGTATTGGAGTATTGTAATCCTAAGGGTATAATGCCAAATAGAGTAGAATATACTAGAATTGTTGATTCAATACCATACCCTGTACATGATAGTGTGGAGGTGGAAGTTGAAGTAGAAGTACCGGTTGAAGTCCCTATTGAGGTTAAGGTTCCTGTCGAGGTTCAAATAATACAACCAGTTGACACTGCCAATATTTTAAAAGTTTATTTTGCTAAGAATAAAATTTCAGAAACGTTGACTTTACCCAACAATGTGGGAACATTAGTATTGGATGAAGTTGTTAGTGAGAATAAAGTAATTGAAAGAAATATTTCTAATTCAAAAATTAAAAAACAAATAGTTCTTGACACATTAAGAATACCCGAAGAACCAAAAAATAAATTTTATTACGGATTCAATTTTAGTATGAATCAACAAGATTTTGTTAATTCTTTAGGTGTTGGTGCAATGATGAAAACTAAGTCGGATAAAATTTTTAGAGTTGATGTAGGGTTAAATAATAGAGTTTTTGATAATACAATAGGTAAACTTTCACCATACGTTGGTGGTGGAGTCTATTGGAAAATTCGATCTAAGGGTAATCGTTACTAATATGGATTTAAAATCATATACTCTTTTTATTTATGGTACATTTGAAGACCATGAAGAAGTAGAGTTTTTTTGTATGGATATTCTATTGGATTCACCCGCAATTAAAACTTTACGATACGTCATAGAAAGTAATAACAATATAATTGTTATATTTGATTCTGATTATCCACCAGTCAATTTGTCCACAGAGTTATTATCAATTATGACAAATGACACTATAAAGTTTTATTTATTATTCCCAACAGATACAATAGTTACAGCACATTTACCACAGAAACTTAAAGATTTCATTTTCAAACCACAAGAAAACTCAATGAATATTAGGGTTGAATATATAAAACCTAGTAAAAAGAATTTTGATTTAGATGAGGTTTTAGAAAAGATTGAAAAGGCCGGATTAGATAGTTTAACGGATGACGAAAAAAAATTCTTGGATAATTTTGATAAGTGATTTTTTTTAGTTATTTTTAATTCTATAAACAAAACTAAACTAATCCCATTATGAAAAAGTCTGTTATTATCTCCACCGAAGAAATCCAACAGTACATCAAAGACATTCGTAAAATTCCTGTCATTACACACGAAAGACAAGAAGTTATTTTTGAAGAATTACGAAATAAGAATTTATCTAAGAATGAAAGGACATCTCTTTACAATGAATTAGTTGTTGGAAATTTGAGATTCGTTATATCTGTTGCTAAGATGTATCAAAATCAGGGATTAGATATCATGGATTTAATATCTGAAGGTAACATTGGATTAATGAAAGCATCAGAAAAATTTGATCCTACCAGTGGACTTAAATTTATTTCGTATGCAGTTTGGTGGGTAAGACAATCCATAATGGCATCACTAAATGAAAACGCACGAACAATTAGAATCCCCTCAAATTTAGTACAAGAGGCACAAAAGAATAAAAGAAAAGATGAGGTACCTGAAGAAGATAAGTTTTCAAGTACCGATGAAGTCCCGTTTAGTAATAACTTACCATATTGTGTTGGTTTGTTCAGTCAAATAAATGAAGATGGTGACACTCTTTTAGATGTGATACCTAATAATAACGCAGAATCACCCGAACAAATTTTGAATTCAAATGAAGAAATCAAAAAGAAAGTACAATTAATGTTAGGTATTTTAGATGAAAGAGAACGTATTATTGTAACAAAATATTTTGGATTAACAGGTGTAGAATCTAACTTGGAAGACCTTGGAGAAGAGTTTGGTTGTACTAAAGAAAGGATTAGACAATTGAAAGATAAAGCAATAAAGAAGCTAAGAAACGAAAGTTTTGAGCTATTAAACTATTTATAAAAGTAAAAATATCGTATGAAAAAGTTTATTGAAAATAATTTTACAATTATTGTATTGGTTGTGGTACTATTAACATTTTTTAAAGGATGTTCAGATAGTAGAGAAATAACCAAAATTAAAAACGAAATAAAACAAATTAAAGATTCCACATATAATAAAAGGGAATTAACCATTATTTTACAAGTGGAGGGGTTAAAATCCGAAAAAAGGATGATACAGGCGACTGACCGTAAAATTTTAGATGTTCAACGTCAAACACAAATAGATGAAGAAATATCTAAATTACAAAAAGAGGTCACTAAGTGGTAATATGAAACATTGGATAAACAATAATTTTAAAACACTAATCATTGCCGCGTTTTTGATACCAATCATAACGGTGGCAATTGTTTCGATATCACACGTAACAAAGTGGTATGGAATTTCTAATCCTGTAAGTTGGTCGATTTACCTATCAATTGGTATTGAGATTGCAGCACTATCCGCATTGGCTGCAATTTCGGCGGACATGGGTAAGAAAGTTTATTTTCCATTTGCAATTGTAACAGTCGTTCAATTTATAGGTAACATATTTTTTGCCTACTCTTATATTGATATTAATTCTCAATCATTTAAAGATTGGGTTGATTTAGTCTCACCCTTAGTTTCTTTTATGGGTGTCGAATCAACTGATTTTGTTGGTCACAAGAGATTTTTAGCCTTTTTCGCGGGAGGTATGTTACCAATTATCTCTCTTTCATTCCTTCACATGTTAGTTAAGTTTACTGAAGAAGATAGAAAAAAAGAAGAAATATCAATCGAAGAAGGAAAAAAACACATTATAGATGATGAATTAATTAATAATGCAATTGAAAATTATAAAAAAGAACAAGAATTAAATAAAATAGAAGCGAGTGATTTAGTTGGTGAAACATCTAGATTGAGATTAAGTGAAGAAGATTTAAAAATATTAGAAGAGGTTTTATTAAATCCTCCATTACCTAATGAAAAATTAAAAGAGGCCGCTAAAAGATACAGTGAAAAAATAAAAGAAAAACATGTTCATATTAATGATTTTGAGGTTGAAGTTAAAGCAGTAGAACAACCCCAATCTCATAAAGAAGTTGAAGAGGAATTAATCGGTGATGACGAAATCCCTAACATAAATAAAGAAATTATAAACGATACACCGATATCTATTGAAGAAAAAAAGTTAGAATTGAAACAAGTCGTGTTTGAACCTATTCAAGAAGAAACTGAACCCGAAAGAAAATTTGATATGGTCGAAGAGGAAGAAAATGAAAATTTTTCCACTATAGAACCAACACAAGAGGAAGAAAATGAAAATTTTTCCACTATAGAACCAATTTCAGAGAATATTTTCCAAGATGAAGAAGATGGGTGGACTGAAGAATTGGAACAACAATTTTGGGATGAACAGGTACCCGAACCATTTGCAACACCAGAAGAAATAGAGTTACAAACTAACGTAACCGCAACCCCAGTAGTTCCAAACGAAGAGGTTGAAAAAAAAAATTCCTAACGGAGGAAGACCCCTTAGAGGTGTTGGAAAACAACCCCTTAGACACGGAAGATTTTCCATCCTTAGATTTGGCGGTACCAACCCCAACATTAACACCTGATGAATTATATTGGGAATCAGACGATATAAATCCCAATCATGTTATCTATGATTTAGACAATAACGAAACTATCATTCCGTCAGAAGAAGAAATTACAACAACACCAACACCTACCGAACAACCAATAATAAAAAAAATAGTTTCTAGAAATGTTGGTAATTCAAGACGTAGACGTATTAGATAAGGACAAATTAAACATCACCAGAAGGAAAAGTAAAAAAACTCAAATTTTACTTTATGACACTCAAAGAAGGGTAGATGATTTTGTTCAAAAATTAAAATATCGTAAGAACGGAAATTACGAAGATATCCCACATTTTATTGTAAATAAGTTAGGTATGGTTTTTCAAATTTTTGATACCAACCATAGTTCCGTCACATTCAATGAACCCAAGGTAGATAAAAAACAGATTAAGATTGCAATTGAAAATCTCGGTTGGTTAAATAAAAATACAATAAATGGTATATATACAAATTGGGTTGGAGACCCATATAGATCCGAACCTTTTATAAAAAATTGGAGGAACTACTACTATTGGGACAAATATAACGAAATACAAATAGAGAAGGTTTCAGAACTATGTGATATGTTGTGTGAAAAACACGAAATATTCAAACAACACGTCCCATCACAAGGTTATTTGGAAAATATCTCCAAATTTAACGGTATTGTATGTAAATCGAACTTTTCAAATATTTATACAGATATAAACCCATCATTCAATTTTAGAATATTATTTAATCATGACAAATAGAAAAAATATAGGATACGATGAGACCAAAAAGATGTTAAACATTATGAGGAATCTCACAGAGTCAACAAGAAACACTAAAATCCTAAAAGAAGAGGAATTACCTCAAACAGATAAAATAGACGATAATATCGACGTTATTAACGATGTTGATGTTAAAATGTTGTCTTCTGACAATCAGGATATGAAATTAACCGATAATCAGAAAAACACGTTATCTGGATTGGTTGATTCCTTCAGAGAACAGGTATCACAACTTGCTAATTTAGAACCTGGTTTCACAATAAACATGAACCAAATTAGATTAGATGGGTCGATTCCCGATGTTGATATTAATTTTGTATTGATATCAGGAGAAGAATCTGGATTTTATATAAATGCAGATATGTTAAAAGTTGAGGACGAAACTTTAAATACGATTCAAAAATTAATTAAATTTCATTTAGCATTTGAGGATGCGGTGAACCCAATAATAAGAGAAAGAAATAATAACTAATGGCCCTAACTAGTCAAGATAAACAAGAAATAGAAAGAATAACTAAAAAGGAAATTAAGAACTTTATGGACTCAACACAAGCCCATAAGGTTGTTATTGACATGGTTAAGAAAGAAATGGGTACTAGAGATATTAATGATAAAGTTATCGATTTATCTACCAAAGTGGTGGTTGAACTATTCAAGACATTATGGCAAAGAAAATCGTTTTGGGAAACATCATTAAAAAATGTTAAATAAAGAAAATCATATAAGACCGAATATTGAAGGCGAAATGGATGAACTTCAAAGATTGTCACAAGATTTAAAACGTGATGAGGATATTGACGTTTCGGTTGATGATTTAGTTAAAGCATTTCAAGAATCAGAAGAACAAACATTAAGTAATGATGTTTGGATTAACTTAGAGAATACCGAGTCAAATGAAATTGAGAAAGGTGATTGGGATTCGGTTATGAATATTGCAAAGAAATATAAAAAAACAAACCCAAAAAAATTAAAGATTTCAATTGAGAAAGGTGACTATAGTAGACCTTTAATTGTTAAATTGGGTGAAAGGTATATTTTAGTTGCGGGTAATACAAGACTTTGTACCGCCGCTGCCATGGGAGTGAATCCTAAAGTATTCATCGCAAATATTAATGTGGATTCTGAATTAAACGAAAAATGGTCAGAAAAATATAAACGTTCAATAGACTGTAATAACCCTAAAGGGTTTAGTCAAAGAGCACATTGTCAAGGGAGAAAAAAGAAAACAAACGAATCTGAAGAATTAAAGGGTGGTTTAGCGGATAATAAATCCCTAATACAAATTGCAAAGAAACATGATAGTAAAGGTTATTATCATATTACTAATATGGTATCATCTTTGAAAAAACAACTTGAAATGGGACTTGAGGTGGAGATGGAACATACCGATAATAAAGATAAAGCAAGAGAGATTGCATTAGATCATTTATGGGAAGACCCAAGTTATTACAGCAAATTAAAGAAAATGGAAACTAAAGAATCTATGGGTGCAGATGCATCTGGTTCATTTGAAGGACCTGCGTTTAGTAACGTAATAAAGAAAAAAGACTTATATAAACCAAAGAATTTTAAGAAATACAATTCAGATAAAGAAGAAATTAATGAGGTTACAGACGCGTCTTCATCTGGTCAATATGATGTACCTTTTGGTGATGGTGGTAAAAATCCTTTGAAAATTAATGGTCCTGACAGTGTTAAAAAAAGTAGAGCGGTAAAAGATAAAAAATTTCCTAAATGGGGTGGACCTAAAGGTATTTTTATTAAAATAAAAGAAAAGTGTAAAAAGTTCCCATATTGTAATCAAGGTGATATAAATGCAATAGAATTACTTGAAATTGAGAACGATATTAAAGAAATCTCAGATAAATACGGAATTCCATATAAAGAAATGGAAAAAATCGTATTAAATGAGATAAATAAGATATTTATAGACATGAACTTATCTGATTTAAATAATTTGATTGAGAGTGTGGCATCTGAAGAAGTCAGAAAAACTATAATTTCTGAGTCTGAAGAGTCTAAAAAACAAGTTTTCCATATAAAAGTAGATGGTGAACCTGTTGAAACATTTAACTCAAAAGAAGAAGCTGAAGAAGCACTTCCAAAATATCAAGAAAAACATAAAGGTGAACTTATAATAGAACCCGAAACATACGAATCATATTCTGATATGATTGAAAAAATGGATCAGATGGGTCAAGAATTAGAAGAAAAAGAAAATCAAAATATGGAAAACCAAGAACCAATGGAAGGTAATTCCTTCGCACATGCAGTATTAAAGGCTAAACAAAAAGGTGAAAAAACATTTAAACATGGTGGAAAAACACATGACGTTGAAGAATGTTGGAAACAATTAGAAGAAGATGAGGCCATAGGAGAGTGGGACGAGGAAGAATGTAAAGAATGTGGTGATTCATCAATGGAAGAAGAATTAACAGGTAACCAAGATAAAATAGACACCAATAAAAATGGTGAAATAGATGCCGACGATTTCAAAAAACTAAGAGATATGAAAGAAGAAGGTATGGGTACTTGTAATGAATGTGGTTCAATGTTGAATGAAGAAGGTATGTGTAGTGAGTGTGGTATGATGAAAGAATCCACTAAAAAGAAAAGGGTAATACGTTTAACAGAATCACAAATGACTGAAATGATAAAGAAGATTGTTGCTGAATCGGTACCTGGTCAAACAGTTACTAGGGCGGCACAAGCACAATCTAAAAAAGATAATGAGGCAAATGCTAAAGAAGTGGGTGATAAAATAAAAGCGGCTACAACAATTCCTGGTGGTGATAATCCAGATTTTCCTCATCAAAATAATAGTGGAACAAAAGTTGCAAGACAGAATGATGATGAGGAGGATGAATATGTTGATGATAACAGAGGTGGAACGTTATTAAATTTGGATTACGACCATGTACCTTCTAAAAAGTTTACTGAAAGATTAAGAGATGCTTTAGAAGGTAGTACTAAAATGGGTAATTCACAAGATGCTGCAAATGTAGTAAAAAGTGATTTAGGTAAAAAATTAGCAAAAAAGGCTGAAAGAAAAGAGAAAAAAGAAGAAGAGGCTCCAATGTATAACAAGGATACTCAACCAACAAAAAATGTCAACGAATCTGAAGAGAAAACTTCTACAGTATTGAAAGAAGAAATCGAAAAGATCAAAAAAATGGCATCTTATAACGAGAAAACTCAGTAATTTTTTCTTTTTCTTTTCTTTTATCCTTATATTATAACAATAATAGGGTATGGAAAATAAAGAGAGTTATTTAGAGTTTATCTCATCTGAGAGTTACAAAAATCAAATTGATGTTTGGTATAGGGCTTACAATATAAGTCGTGAGAAAATTGAACTTTTTCACGACTTTCTCATTTCATTACATGAGTTAATAGAGAACACTTATTTAGGACCCGATGTTTTTGAATATGAAAAAGACCAGATGGGTCATTTTACATGGTGTTGGAATAAAACCATTGAAAACTTCTCAAAAGAAAGAATAGTATTTAAAGAATCAGGAAGACATAAGGAATATTTTTTTAACTTCTATATTGAAGCATTTTATATCATCAATTTGGAGGGAGGAACACCCAAAATTAAAGAATATTTCAACAAGTTATTCACATTTCAACATAAGAAATCCAGGCCTGAATTAGACATGTTAACCGAAATTTACAAATTGTTAGATCAAAACTTGAAAAAGTAGATATTTTTCCATATATTAGTATTAAAAACCGAAATAATATGGAAACCTTAAGAAAAATTAAGGAGTTGGTTGAGAAGATGTCAGTAGACACCCAGAAAGTTTACGAGAAGGGAAATCGAAGTGCATCAATACGAGCAAGAAAATATGCTCAAGAAATTAAACTCCTAATTGCGATTTATCGTAAAGAAATTTTAGAAGAAACAAAAAAACATGATTAACGAAATTAAACTTTTCATTTTTGTTCTTAGTATCGTATTTGTTTTAAGATTTATTTTTCAATTCGTTTATGAATTAACAAGAGAAAATCCTGAACAATTAAAACTGAAAGAGACGGAAAAAATCTTTTTGTATTTTGCCGTTTCGTATATAATAACCTATATTTTAATTTGAATTTGTGTTTGAAGTAATAAAGTCATTGAAACCATATTTTTTCTCTTTAAGAGAAATTGAAAATAATGTAAGTTTAGATATTAAATTACCATTGACTTGGTTGTATGAAGATATCGTAAAACCATACCGTACAATAAAAGTAAAAATCCAAGACAAGAATGATAAATTCACATTGGTTTCATTAATTGGTGGTGCAACACAAAATGGTTATGATGTGGTATTTGCATGTGCTTCTGAAATTATAAAATTAAACAAAGAGGAAGAAGAGAAACAAAAATTATTCCAACAAAAAGTAAAAGAACTTGAAGAGTTATTTAAAAATCAAAGTTTAGATAAATTGAAAGATATAAACCTATTGAACAAAGATGGACAAGAGGATACAACAAGCATCGGATTGGTTGAACAGGGAGATGGAGAAGGACAAGACGGAGATTCAGAATCACAAGAATCTGATGATTGATGAAATAAAAAATTGGGATAAATCTAAAATGTTTATCCAAAAACCTAAAAAGAAAATATCTATAGTAAGTAAAATACTTATGATATTAGGATATGGAAAAAAAAGGTGATTTACTAAACCAACTAGCAATAATATCGGATTTAATTGAAAAAGTTAATGCAAATATAAAATCAAATACATTAGTTTTTGAAGTTTCAAAAAATGAATTTGATAATATTTTCGAGTACATTGAAAAAAAGTATAACAGAAAAAGTGATAAACCAAAAGATAGATTTACAATCACAATTGGTAACGTTGATATAGTTTTTAGTACGAATAATGTCTAAACAATTCCCTTCTTTTAAATCCCTTAGACTCAAGTAAATTATATAGTTGTTTTCTTTGGTGTGTGGTAATATCTTTAACAAAGATAAAATTACCTCTTTTCTTTTTTGTTAAATTTTCCCTTACCAATTCAAACAGTCTTTCTGCATCGTTTAAATTTTTGTTTCCGTACAACCAAACATCATTTTCAACCTGTACAAATAGTTTATTATTTAATGTGAATATTTGTGCAATTTCACTAACGAGATATATTTTTTCCATCATTTCATGAAACCTAATTCTTTTCTTGGTTTGAAAATCATAAATCAGTTCTTCTTTCCAATAGGGTATAATCTCTTTGATACGAAATTTATCATCTTCTATTTTGGCTTCTATATTTCTACCTAAACTATCTTTAACCCAAGGGTTGGTCGACCACCTTGTATTGGGAAAAATTAAAGCTAATTCAAAGATTTGTTCTTGATTTCTTTTACCACCTTGAATCTTAACAAAATCTGGTTTTTTCTGTGTCTTAAATTCGTGCCAATATTCAGTAATAGTGGTTCTTTTCATACACTTATATAATATTTTAATTTTTTTCTTATTACAGAACAAGACTATAAAATACTTACCATTTTTCATAAAAATTTACTAATAAGAGAATAAAGACCATATAGTGCAAGCATCGACCAAATAACAACAAACCATATTGCACCTTTATTTATGAATCCAGTTGTTTTTTCTATCTCTTCTCTAAATTCATTTTTTTGTTTACATTTTGTACATGACATAATAAAAATATAAGGATTTTATTTCTTTTTTTCAATTTTAAAGGTTATATTTTAATAAACTTTATTGATAAATAATGATATCTTATATTGGCGGAAAAGCAACAATTGGTAAATGGATAGTTCCACAAATTCCAAATGATATTGAGACATACGTAGAAGGATTCTCTGGTATGTTTTGGGTTTTTTTTAATATGGATCTTAGTAAGTTCCCTAATTTAAAAACCGTAGTATATAATGATTATAATAGATTAAATTATAATCTAATGAAATGGAGTAAACAATATGACGTTTTATGGGAAGCGTTGTCACATTACCCATGTCAACAACTAGGGGTGGTTGATACTCCACCTGAATATGGTGAAATGTTTAATCGTTACCAACAAGAGTTGTTTAATCCTAAACTTATTATAACCGATGAAAACAGTTTAGAAATCGCATGTAAATATGTTTATGTTTTAGGACAAGTGTTCTCTGGTTCAAAACCAGAAAAGGCGTCATATATGGATTATAAAGGAAAATATCGTTGTAAAGTTTTGGTGTTTATGGATAAACTAAAGAATCCAAAATACCGTGAACATTTTGATAAAATCACGTTTATAGAAAATTCCGATTTCCAAGAAGTGGTTGAAAAATATGATTCACCAACAACATATTTCTATATGGACCCACCATATTGGAAAACTGAAAATTATTATTCAAATCATGAATTTGATTCTGAAGACCATATTCGTCTGGCTAATTGTATTAAAAGTATCAAAGGGAAGTTTGGTTTATCATATTATGAATTCCCACAATTATTAGAATGGTTCCCTAAAGAAGAATTTAAATGGGAACAAAAAGACTTTAGTAAAGCAGCATCCACTAAAAAAGAGAAAACTAAAGGGACCGAATTACTAATAATGAACTATTAATTCGTATTTATTAAAAAATCAAGATTATGGAATCACATTGGTACGTGGTAAAAGTTTTACCCGGTAAAGAAAGAACATTAAAAGAAGAATACAACAAACAAATAACACAAGGAAAGTTAAAAGGTATTAATAGGTTCCTGTGTCCAACCGAAAAGGAATTAAAAATTGTAAAGAATAAAAAAATCGTAAGAGAAAAGGTCCTTTATACTGGATATCTTTATTTTGAATCGGAAAAATTATTGACCAAAGAAGATTTAAAATTCGTATCAGGTATGAATGGTTTGATGGGAATGATGGGAGATAGAACACCAATTAAGTTAAAAGATACAGATATAAAACGTATTCTAAAAGATGAAATTTTAGATGAGTATAACACAACCATGAAGTATCAATATACAATTGGTGAATCAATTAGAATCAATGATGGTCCATTCACTACGTTTGAAGGAATTATTTCAAGTATAAACGGTGAAAAAGTTTCATTAGAAGTGAAAATTTTTGGTAGAGTAACTCCGGTTGAATTAACTTTGCGTCAAATAGAAAAAATATAATAGATGTCATCTGAAGTTTTAATTTATTTACAAAAAATAAAAAACTACCTCTCAACAAATAAAGAAGCAAATAATTATTTTTTAAATGGACTAAATCCAAACGATTTTTATAATGAATTAATATCACAGTCAGAAAAAAATTTTATAGAAAAAGGTGACCCGATGTTAACAAGAGATCAATTTGAATCAATAAAAGAAGCTTTACAAAAAACAAAAACTAAAGAAGATAATATATTTTTTGATTTAAAAGATTTCGGCAAAATTTGTCTTAATTAGTTTATTTTATTAAAAATAATTCCTATAATTTTTTTATGGAGAAAATTCTACCTAATGGTTATGCATTATATGAGACATCATATGGAACCGAGATACCTGCAGAACAATATTTTTTAATTTCTTTTAATTATTTACCATCGAAATATGAGTTGTCATCATTAACTTTCGATAAAAAGATTGAAGAATATTTTATCTCTAATGGATTTGATAAAATTGTTTCACTAAACACTTCAAATAGAAGAGGTGAATTATCTTATAATGTTTTATTATCTAATCAAGAAAAACAACTTGCAATTGAATTAAATTCAACATCAAAAGATAATAATCTTTTTAATGTTAAAATTTTATATTCTTTAAAAAATGGTGAATTAAAGAATCAAATTAATTTGAAAGAAATTGAAACATTTGAAAAGAAAAAACAAAAATCAAATATTAGTTTAATTAGATCTGATATGGGTCATTTGGATACAGAAGATTATGATTTGTCTGTTCCTAAAATGGATATTAAATTAAACTATGGTTCGGAATTTTCAAACATCCACAAAGTCATTGTGGATTCATTAAATAAACAAAATGGTAAAGGGATTATACTTTTACATGGAGATCCTGGAACAGGAAAGACTTCATATATAAAATATTTAACATCTTTGGTTAAAGATAAAGACGTTTTATTCATTCCACCTTCTATGGCTGAAATGTTATCCGAACCGTCAATTATACCCTTCTTAATGGACCATAGAAACTCAATTTTAATTATTGAGGACGCTGAAAGGGTAATTGCAGATAGAGAAGGTAATGGTTCACCTGCAGGAGTATCTAATATTCTTAATCTTACGGACGGTATTTTAGGGGATTGTTTGAATATACAGATTGTGGCTACTTTTAACATGAAAAGAGAAAAAATAGACTCTGCATTGTTAAGAAAGGGTAGATTAATTGCGGAACATAAGTTTGAATTGTTATCAATAGACGACACAAATAAACTTTTAAAACATTTAAATAAAAACTTTATATCTAGTGAACCAATGTCATTGGCGGATATTTATAACATAGACGTAGAAGTTTATAAGTCAAAAACAAAAAGTAAAATTGGATTATATTAATATGGAAAACGTAAATAGAACAGAATTAGAAGAATTACAAAATAAGGGTAAAAAGATACTCGTAGATTTTTGGGCACCTTGGTGTGGACCATGTAAACAATTAATTCCTCGTTTGGAATCTTTAGAATCAAAATACCCAAATGTTAAATTTGTAAAGATTAATGTGGATGAAAATGTTGATTTTGCATTAGATTTAAACATAAGAACGGTACCAACTGTTATGATTTTTAATGGAGAAACATTAGTAGATAGAAGTACGGGTGCCAATCAAGATATTATATATACAAAGATTTTAGATACCCTATGAATTCAGAGTTGATAGTTTTTAGTTTAAATGGATGTGTACATTGTTCAAACTTAAAATCTAAATTGAACGAAGAAACTATTCCATTTACTGAAATTGAAATAAGTTCAAATCAAAAAATATGGGATAAAGTTGTTGAACAAACAGGACACAATGTTTTGCCAACAATTTTTATAAAAAATAAGGGTTCGGACACGGGACCCGTTTTTGTTCCGGGTAGAGATTTTAAAAGTCCTGATGAATTAATACCAAAAATTAAAAAGCATATATAAAAAATAAAAAAAAAGAGGGTTTTTCCCTCTTTTTTTATGCACATAAATTTTATAAAAGTATTTATGTAAAAGACTTTACTTTCCAAATGGCATTACAACAGATTAACTGGACACAAATTGACACAACAAATGTACCTTCTGGTTCTATTATAGATATTGGAAAACTTACGGGTCCATTACATGCTGGTTATTTTGAAAATCTTTATATATCGGGTTTAGAGTTTAGTGATTATGTTGGTGAAGTAGGTGGTGTGAATGCGTTAAATGCATATACCGCTTCACTTAATCAAGCAATAGAATTAACCGGTTCAAATCTTACAGTCAAAGGTAATCTTACTGTTAAAGGAACAACAACAATAATAGATTCTAATATTATTGACTTAGGTGATAATATTATTTCACTTAATGGTACCGAAGAAGGTTTTGGTGGTCTGTTAGTTAACGACCCAACAAATCCAAATAAAATATCTGGTTCATTACTTTGGGATTCTGTAAATGATTATTGGATTGCGGGACCAAGTGGTAGTGAACAAAAGGTAATTTTAAGTACCGATTTAGATGCTGGTGTTTGGAGAGAAACGGGTTCATTTTTTGCAACAACGAATGACTTACAAGTAACGGGGTCAATGGTCATTAAAGGTGATTTGAGAGTTGAGGGTATGACAACCTTAGTACAGACACTTGATGAGAATTTAGAATCATTGGTGGTTTCAGGTGCAATGAGTATTGTTAGAAATGAATTAACACCACAAATTGTTTCAGCTTCTTTGAAAATACAAAATTTAGGGACGTTGGCAGATAGGTCTTTACTACAGGAAATAGACTGTGGAGATGGATTTTTTTAATTTAAAATAAAGTATTTATATAAATAAAAAGAACAATAATATAAAATGGCACAAATAATTAAACACAGAAGGGGTTCGATTGACTCCTTAGTTTCTGCAACAGCTAAAAAGGGCGAATTAGTAATGGCAACCGGTTCGGTTGGTAACATGAACGGTCCTTGGATTTTTGTTGGTGAAACCGAGGGTTCAGCTGGAGCCTTTAGAACACTATCTAAAATATATCAAGGTTCAGTTGCACCCGATTTAACGGGAGGTAGTTACGGATCAACATTAAATGGTACACCTTTTTATAGTTCTACTGACCAAACATTATATCTTTTAAGTAACGTAGGAAATATTACTATGGATTTAACAGGTAATATTGAAGGTAATGTTATAAGTGGTGTTACTATTAATAACTTAACAGGTAATACAGGTGTTTTTGACACATTTGTTAGTGCATCCGCTTTGAATGTAACAGGTGATACAACTTTTAATGGTGATGTTACAATTACAGGATTAACTGACAATAGATTAGTTCTTGTTGGTACAGGTGGGATACTTGAAGATAGTCCAAATTTAACATTTGATGGTTCAACATTTAATATAGGTCAAGGTCAATTTGAAGTTGACAACAACACAGGTAATATTAGAACCTCAGGTTCAATCACTATGAAAGGTAACATTACCATCGGTGATAATCAAGGTGGTGATGTTATTGACTTAAACGCTGAAATTAGTTCATCCCTTGTTCCATCAGGTTCAAATCTATTTGATTTAGGTTCACCAACAAATGCATGGAAAGATTTATATGTTAGTGGAACTGCGTTTATTGAAAATATTAATATCGGTCAAGTTTCAACAACAAATTTAGAATTACCAGGTGACTTAACAGTTACAGGAACAACAATATTATCTGGTTCAGTTTACTTAGATGATTTAACAGAGAAAAGATTAGTTGTTGTTGGTACTGATGGTATACTTACAGATTATAGTGGTTTAACATTTGATAACGGTAATTTAAACTTATCGGGAGCACTTGAAGTAACTGATATCCAAGGTACGGGTTCATTATATTTGAAACCAGACAAAAACGACTCAAGATTATTTCAAATTTATAATACAGCGCCTTCGGACATTCATTTTAAAGGTAATGCTACTTATAATTTCTTTGGTGATGACACCAATTTTTTAAAAATTGATGATAGTTTATCAAAAATTAGTATTGAATCTGTTGGTGGTGTTGATATTATCACCTCCGGCTCGTTAAATATAAAAACCGAGGATGGTAACGATTTATTTGTTAGTTCAAGTAGTGATTTAACTTTTGAAGCGGACACCGATGTAACTATAACTGCCGGTGATGACCTTAGATTATACTCTAACGATACATTCTCATTAAGAAACTATAGTGACGAAGAGTCTATTACATTAATAACAAATTATAATGGAGTATCAAAAACATTAAATTTTGATGTTAATGGTAATTTAACAATACCTGGTGGATTTACTGGTAGTTATGCTGATATTAATGGTACAACAACAATATCGGTAGCAAATGATGAAATGGGAATCAATAATTTATTGGTTGAACAAAGAGGTATTGAATTAAATACTTGGGATGTGACATCTAATGTTACACATAGTGTATTCTTAGATAATACAGGTAGTTTAACTTTAGATAATGTTAATTTTAGATTAAGTGGTAGTCTAAATGTAAATGGTAATTCGGCTTTCGATAATGATTTAACTGTACATGGTAACATGTATGTATCAGGAAACTTCCAAGTTTTAGGTACAGGTTCAATTATTACATTATCAGGATCTCAAGTTGATATTGGAACAAATAAAATATTACTCAATACCTATTCACCATTTGAAAGATTTGCAGGAATTGATGTTTATGATTCAGGATCAAATGTTGGTGTAACAGGGTCATTACTTTGGGATTCACAAAATAATGTTTGGATTTATGCAAATCCTTCGGGATCCTCATACGCTTCAGCTCGTTTTATTGCGGGACCAAAAAATACAGGTTCATTAGGTGAAGAAACAGGTTTAACAGTTGGTCACTTCCCAATTGCGGTTGATGATGACCACATAGCAGATAGTTTATTGACTTATCTTGGAACAACTTTAGCATTTAATACAAATAAATTCACAGTTGATTCAGGAACGGGTGATACATCAATAAGTGGTAACTTCACATTATCATATTCAGGAGGAACTGACAACGGAAATAAAACATCTACAATCATGTTCAGAAATTCTTCAAACGTTGTTGGTTTTGTTTCGACTACCGAAACAACTGATGTTCTTGATGGTATTTTAGGATACAAAAATTCTGATGGTTCATTGAAGTTCTCAACAGTCATCGATGGTGGATCTTACTAAAATTATAACATTTATAAATTAAATAAGGGGGAGAGTAAAAACTCTCCCTTTTTTTATTTACACAAACGAAATTTTTATGTATTTATAGAAAGACTTATATAAGTCTAATTAACCGTGGTACATACCACATTCGATTGAGGGAACCATATATATGGCACAAATAGTAAAGCTACGTAGGAGCGCTGTATCGGGTAGGAAACCGACCAACGCTAATCTACAACTAGGGGAATTATCAATTAATACTACTGACGGTAAAGTATTTTTTGCGGTTTCAGGTGCGTTAGGTCCTTCAATACAAGAATTAGTTGCAACAAACACGGTTAATACAGGTTCAATTTATCTAACAGATAATGTAACAGCATCATTTTTTACGGGTTCATTCATAGGTGATGGACAAGGTCTTTATAATATTCCGGCAAGTGGTATCACAGGATTAAACTTATCTCAAATTGCAAGTGGTAATGCGACCGCATCTATTGATGAAGATGGTTTACAAGTTAATGTAAATTTATCTGTAACAGGTTCAATTACTGCAACAGAATTTACAGGTAGTGGTTTAGGTTTAACAAATGTACCATTTCATATTTCAGGTTCTGATGTTGATGGTAATACATATGATAAACAATTTACCAAATTACAATTTGACGATAGTACGGGATTAAATGTTAGTGAATCTTTTGATGGTACCGCATTTGTTTCTATTGGTTCACACTTTAGAGATATATTTGTTGAAGGTCAGGATTTAGTTAGAGCAACAGGTTCAGATGTTGTTGAATTTATCGGTGAAGGTGGTTTAGAAATCACCACATCAATGGTTGATACAAATGATAACGGTTACATTAAAGAAGTAACATTCAATGTATCGGCATTATCGGCCTCTTTAGTAAATTATGTTGATTCTGCATACCCTGTTTCGGGTATGACAAGAACACTTGTTGTGAGTTCACAACAAACAACATGGTCTTTTAATCACAATTTAGATTACAAATATCCAGCAATTAATGTTTTTGATAACAGTGATAGGGTCATCATCCCAACTGAAATTAAAGTATTAGATGCAAATAATTTAGATGTTTATTTTGCATTACCAACAGCAGGTACAGTAATTGCAACGATTGGTGGTAATGGTTCATCCGGTACTTCGGGTACAAGTGGTAGTAGTGGTACTGCCGGTACTAGTGGTACATCGGGAACTAGTGGAACCTCAGGTACTTCAGGTAGTTCAGGAAGTAGTGGTACTTCAGGAACTAGTGGAACATCAGGTAGTTCGGGTTCTTCAGGTAGTACAACAGTAGGTGCTTATGAATCAATGACGGTTACAACACCGTCAGACGTGTGGTATTTTAATCATGATTTAGGTGCAAGATATCCCGTATTTCAAGTATTTGATGAATATGGTTACCAAGTTATACCTCAAGAGATTTTAGCGGTTGATTTATACAATGCAACAATTACATTTTCACAACCAATTGCGGGTATTGTAGTTGCAACACTCGGTGAAGGTGGTGGTGGTTCATCAGGTACTAGTGGTAGTAGTGGTACTGCCGGTACAAGTGGTAGTAGTGGCACTGCTGGTACAAGTGGTAGTAGTGGTTCATCTGGTAGTAGTGGAACATCAGGTTCAGCCGGTACTTCGGGAACAAGTGGAAGTTCTGGTACTTCGGGAACAAGTGGAAGTTCTGGTTCTTCGGGTACTAGCGGTAGTAGTGGAACATCGGGTTCAGCCGGTACTTCAGGAACATCGGGCACAAGTGGTAGTAGTGGTACTTCAGGTTCAGCAGGAACTTCAGGAACATCAGGCACAAGTGGTACTAGCGGTAGTAGTGGATCATCTGGAACTTCGGGTACATCAGGTTCTAGTGGAACATCTGGAACTAGTGGAAGTGGGGGTACTTCAGGAACAAGTGGAACATCAGTTTCAATTAATGGTAATGTAAATACTGTTGTCAAATTTGAATCGGCAACAGGTGTTACAAACTCATCTATTGTTGATACAGGAACTATAGTAACAATAGGTAATGATACAACCATATCAGGATCATTAATTGTTACAGGTAGTATTGATGTTACCAACGCACAACTAAAAAATTCATTGTCAAATGTTTCACCAGGTTCTAATACTGTAGTGTCAACATTAACGGGTTCATACACGTCAGCGTTTTACAATTATACAATTTATGATAATTCAAATGCGAGAGCGGGTATAGTTGTTGCGGTGTGGAATAATAATAGTGTAAATTTTAATGAAACAACAACGGCAGATATTGGAGATACAAGTGATGCATCTTTTGATGTAACGGTTTCAAATGAAGGTCATGTTGAATTGAAAGTAAACGCAAGTGCGAATTGGACATTCAAGTCAATGACGACATTTTTATAATAAAAAGTTTTTTATCAAAAGTAATAAACTAATCGAATAATGAAATATTTATAAAAGACTTAGTGTAATAAAAACAAAGAAGAAGAAATGGCAAATCAATTTATAGTAAAAAATGGTCTAATTGTTGACCAGGGTGGAGCAAATATAACAGGCTCCTCACAAATATCTGGATCGTTAAGTGTAACAGGTTCATTAAATGTTTCAGGTAGTCAAAATATTAGTGGTGATTTAGTTGTTGGTGGTAATTTGTCCGCCAATCAATTTATAGTCTCATCTTCTGTAAGTTATATTACAACGTCATTTTCTTCTGGTTCCACAAAATTTGGTGATAGTTTAGACGATACACATCAATTTACTGGTTCTTTTTCAGTTACAGGTTCGTTATCAATAAATGGTACTGAATATACGGCTGCAACATCGGGTACTTCAGGAACATCAGGTTCTAGTGGTACATCAGGAACAAGTGGATCATCAGGTACATCTGGTTCTTCAGGAAGTTCAGGTACTTCGGGTTCAAGTGGTTCTAGTGGTACTAGTGGTTCATCTGGAACTTCGGGTACGTCAGGAACATCAGGTTCATCTGGTACATCGGGAAGCTCAGGTACTTCAGGTACAAGTGGTAGTTCTGGTTCAAGTGGTTCTTCGGGAAGTAATGGTTCATCAGGAACATCAGGTTCTAGTGGTTCATCAGGAACAGCTGGTACCTCAGGTTCTAGTGGTACATCAGGAAGTTCAGGCACTTCAGGTACAAGCGGTAGTTCTGGTACATCAGGTACAAGTGGATCTTCAGGAAGTTCAGGTACTGCCGGTACTTCAGGAACATCAGGTTCTTCTGGTTCTAGTGGATCTTCAGGAAGTTCAGGTACATCCGGTTCTTCAGGAACAAGTGGTACTGCGGGTACATCTGGTAGTTCAGGAACATCAGGTTCTAGTGGTACATCAGGAACATCAGGTTCTAGTGGTTCATCAGGAAGTTCGGGAACCAGTGGTAGTGATGGTTCAAGTGGTACAAGTGGAACATCAGGAACATCAGGTTCTAGTGGTTCATCAGGAAGTTCGGGAACAGCAGGAACAAGTGGAAGTAGTGGTACTTCAGGTACTTCAGGTACTTCAGGTTCTAGTGGTAGTTCAGGAAGTTCAGGAACAAGTGGAACATCTGGTACTTCAGGTACATCGGGTTCTAGTGGTAGTTCAGGAAGTTCGGGAACGAGTGGTTCATCAGGAACAGCTGGTACAAGTGGTTCATCAGGTACCTCAGAGGTCTATAAAACAACATCAACAGATACATTTACTTTAGGACAAGCGGGTTCATTAACTGTACCGAGTGGTTTAAGTTATACCGTTGGTCAATCAATTATAATAGCATATAACGTAAATAACTACCAAGAATCGGATGTAGTATCATATAGTGGTACTACTTTAACGTTTACAGCACCAGATTCTAATGGTACTATTGGTAGTGGTACATATTCATCATGGACTATCAATTTAGATGGTGCAACAGGTGCAGATGGTTCTTCAGGTACATCTGGAAGTTCTGGAACTTCAGGAACATCAGGTTCTAGTGGATCTTCAGGAAGTTCGGGAACGGCTGGTACATCTGGTACAAGTGGTTCTTCAGGAAGTTCTGGTTCGTCCGGTACCTCGGGTTCAAGCGGAACATCTGGTACAAGCGGAAGTTCGGGTTCAAGTGGTTCAAGTGGTACAAGTGGAACATCTGGAAGTTCAGGTACATCAGGTTCATCTGGTACCTCGGGTTCATCTGGTACCTCAGGAACAAGTGGTTCTAGTGGTAGTTCAGGAAGTAGTGGAACAAGTGGAACTTCAGGTTCTAGTGGTTCATCTGGTACTTCAGGAAGTTCAGGTACTTCAGGAACATCAGGTTCTAGTGGTTCATCAGGAACATCTGGTACCTCAGGTTCATCTGGTACATCTGGTACTTCAGGAACTAGTGGTAGTGATGGCTCATCTGGTACAAGTGGAACATCTGGTTCTTCAGGAAGTTCGGGTTCTTCAGGAACAAGTGGTACATCTGGTACAAGTGGTTCTTCAGGAAGTTCTGGTTCATCAGGTACGTCAGGTTCTTCTGGTACTTCGGGTTCTAGTGGTTCATCAGGAAGTAGTGGTACGTCAGGTACTTCAGGTTCTAGTGGTTCATCAGGAACCGCTGGTACAAGTGGAACATCAGGTACATCAGGTTCTTCGGGTTCATCAGGAAGTAGTGGAACTGCGGGTACATCGGGTACATCAGGTACTTCGGAAGTTTATAAAACAATATCAACAACCACACATACATTAGGTAATTCGGGGTCATTTACTGTACCAAGTGGATTAAGTTACACTGTTGGTCAGTCTATTATCATAGCGTATGATGTCAACAATTATCAAGAGTCTCATGTGGTTTCATATAGTGGAACAACAATAACAGTTGATACTCCAGATGCTAACGGTACAATTGGTAGCGGTACATATTCTAATTGGGTTATTAACTTAGATGGTGCTACGGGTGCTGATGGTACTTCAGGTACATCTGGTACAAGTGGTACTTCAGGTTCAAGTGGTTCTAGTGGTTCATCAGGAACATCTGGTACTTCAGGTTCAAGTGGAAGTAGTGGTAGTAGTGGAACTGCGGGTACATCTGGTACATCAGGTTCAAGTGGATCTTCAGGAACAAGTGGTTCATCAGGAACATCTGGTACATCAGGTTCTAGTGGTTCTTCAGGAAGTTCTGGAACTGCGGGTACATCGGGTTCATCAGGTTCTTCTGGTACATCTGGAACTTCAGGTAGTTCAGGAACTGCGGGAACATCGGGAAGTAGTGGAACATCTGGTACAAGTGGTTCTTCAGGAACAGCCGGTACAAGTGGTTCTAGTGGTAGTTCAGGAAGTAGTGGAACAAGTGGAACATCAGGTTCTAGTGGTTCTTCAGGAAGTTCAGGTACATCCGGTTCTTCAGGAACAAGCGGAAGTTCAGGTTCTTCAGGAAGTAGTGGAACTGCCGGTACAAGTGGTACATCTGGTTCTTCAGGAACGAGTGGAAGTTCGGGTTCATCTGGAAGTTCAGGAACAAGTGGAAGTAGTGGTACTTCGGGTTCTAGTGGTTCATCAGGAAGTTCTGGAACTGCGGGTACTTCAGGTACAAGTGGTAGTTCAGGAAGTTCTGGTTCATCTGGTACATCAGGAACATCAGGTTCTAGTGGTTCATCAGGAAGTTCAGGAACTTCTGGAACATCAGGTTCTTCGGGTTCTTCGGGTACAAGTGGTTCTTCAGGAACAGCTGGTACATCAGGTACTTCAGGTACTTCAGAAGTTTATAAAACAACATCGAATTCAACACATACATTAGGACAAGGTGGTTCAGTTACAGTTCCTACGGGATTAAGTTACTCAGTTGGACAATCAATCATCATTGCTTATAATGTAAACAATTATCAAGAATCAGACGTAGTAAGTTATAGTGGTACAACATTAACATTCTCTGCACCTGATGCAAATGGAACAATCGGTAGTGGTACGTATTCATCTTGGTCAATTAACTTAGATGGTGCTACAGGTGCAGATGGTACAAGTGGAACATCAGGTACTTCGGGTACATCTGGTTCAAGTGGTACATCAGGTTCTAGTGGTACATCAGGTTCATCTGGTTCTTCAGGAACAAGTGGAACATCTGGTACTTCAGGGTCCTCAGGAACATCAGGTTCTAGTGGTAGTTCGGGAAGTAGTGGTACCTCAGGTACATCAGGTACTTCAGGTTCTAGTGGTAGTTCAGGAAGTAGTGGAACAAGTGGAACTTCAGGTTCTAGTGGTTCTTCAGGAAGTAGTGGTACTGCAGGTACATCTGGTACATCGGGTTCTTCAGGAACAAGCGGTAGCTCAGGTAGTACAACTGTGGGAGCATATAATTCATTAACCGTTAACTCACCTTCAACAACATGGTCATTCCAACACGATTTAGGTGCAAAATATCCTGTTGTACAAGTTTATGATACAAATGGTTTTTCAATTATACCACAGACAATTGAAGCGATTGACTTATATAATATTGAAATAGGATTTTCATCACCACAAGCAGGTTTAGTTGCGGTTACACTCGGTGAAGGTGGTGGTGGTTCATCAGGTACTTCGGGTACATCTGGTTCAAGTGGTTCATCAGGAACCGCTGGTACAAGTGGTTCATCGGGTACATCTGGTTCATCAGGAAGTTCTGGTACATCGGGTTCATCTGGTTCATCAGGAACAAGTGGAACCTCAGGTACTTCAGGTAGTTCAGGAACGGCTGGTACAAGTGGTTCTTCAGGAACAGCCGGTACAAGTGGTAGTTCAGGAACAAGTGGAAGTAGTGGAACATCAGGAAGCTCAGGTTCTTCTGGTAGTTCAGGAACAAGTGGTAGTTCAGGTTCTTCTGGTTCATCAGGTACTTCGGGAACTTCTGGTTCATCAGGTAGCTCAGGTTCATCAGGTTCATCTGGTTCTTCAGGAAGTTCTGGAACATCAGGAACATCGGGTAGTTCAGGTACTAGTGGAAGTAGTGGAACATCAGGAAGTTCAGGTTCATCAGGAACTGCTGGTACAAGTGGTTCTTCAGGAAGTAGTGGAACATCAGGAAGTTCTGGAACATCAGGTACTTCGGGTTCATCTGGTACAAGTGGAACATCTGGTACTTCAGGTTCAAGCGGTTCAAGTGGTTCTTCAGGAACAAGCGGTTCAAGTGGTACAGCAGGTACATCAGGTACATCAGGACTTGTAACATTAACAGGTTCAACAAACAATGGTGTTATAACATATGATGGTAGTGGAACAAATGCAACGGTTGAAACCAATTTAACATTTAGTGGATCAACATTATCATTAACAGGTGATATCTTGATGAATGGTAAAGTAGATGTTCAAACAAGTAATCAATCTGTAAGTACATCATCAACAATGTTTACATTATCAAGTTACAATGGTGTAGTTCTTGATTACTTAGTGAAAAATGGTTCTAATATGAGAGCAGGTAGTATTGTAGGTATATGGGATGGTTCAACATCTAAATTAACAGAAACCACAACTACTGACTTAGGTAACACATCAGCAATATCGTTTACAATTTCCAATAGTGGAACGGTTACGGCAACATCATCATCAGGAACATGGAGTGTAGTTATGTTCGCAAGAGCGTTGTCAATATAAGATAAAAATAAATTAGATGAAAGGGGAGATTTATTCTCCCCTTTTTTATTTTATAATCTTTGATTTAGTATTTATAGTAAACACATAAACACCATTAGTGGATAATGAAACTAATTTGAATAAATGGCAAACGAATTTAAAGTCAAAAATGGTCTGATTGTATCAGGCTCGGCGGACATCTCAGGAGATTTAAATATACAGGGTAATCTCGTCGCACAACAATACATAATTTCATCTTCGGTAATATATCAAACCGCATCATTTAGCAGTGGTTCAACAAAGTTTGGTAATTCAAGTGATGATAGTCATGATTTCACAGGTTCATTAAGAGTTACTGGTAGTTTAGTGTTAAATGGTACCACTTTTGCGGCTGCGACATCGGGTACTTCAGGTACTAGTGGTACATCAGGTTCTTCTGGAAGTTCAGGTACTAGTGGTAGTAGTGGAACATCGGGAACATCAGGTTCTTCAGGAAGTTCTGGTTCATCAGGAACATCTGGTAGTTCAGGTTCATCAGGAACATCTGGTAGTTCAGGAACTAGAGGTACTTCAGGAACTAGTGGTACTTCAGGTACAAGTGGAAGTAGTGGTAGTTCGGGAACATCAGGTTCTTCTGGAAGTTCAGGAACATCTGGTACAAGTGGTAGTAATGGTTCATCTGGTACAAGTGGTAGTAATGGTTCATCTGGTACAAGTGGAACAAGTGGTAGTAATGGTTCATCTGGTACCAGCGGAACATCAGGAAGTTCTGGTACTTCAGGTTCTTCAGGAACATCTGGTTCTTCTGGCTCAAGCGGAAGTTCTGGTACATCAGGTTCTAGCGGTACATCAGGTTCAAGTGGTTCCTCAGGAACATCTGGTAGTTCAGGAACTAGAGGTACTTCAGGTACTAGTGGAAGTTCAGGAACAAGTGGAACATCAGGAAGTAACGGTAGTAGTGGTTCAAGTGGTACGTCAGGTATAAATGGTACAAGTGGAACATCAGGTTCTAGTGGTACTTCAGGTACAAGTGGAAGTAGTGGAACATCAGGAAGCTCAGGTTCTTCTGGTACAAGTGGTAGTAGTGGTAGTAATGGTTCTTCGGGTACTTCAGGTACAAGTGGATCATCAGGTAGTTCAGGTTCAAGTGGTAGTAGTGGAACTAGTGGAAGTTCTGGTACTTCAGGAACTAGTGGAACCTCAGGTTCTTCGGGATCTTCAGGTAGTTCGGGTACTTCAGGTACATCGGGTTCTTCAGGAACTTCTGGTACATCAGGAAGTAGTGGAACATCAGGTTCTTCGGGTTCTTCAGGTTTAAGTGGATCCTCAGGAAGTTCTGGTAGTAGTGGTACATCAGGAAGTAGTGGAAGTTCAGGAACATCGGGTTCAAGCGGTAGTAGTGGTTCATCGGGTAGTAGTGGTACGGTAACATTATCAGGAACACTTAATGATGGTTTATTAACATTAAACAGTACATCACCAAATGTAACAGTTGAATCAAATGCAAGATTTACAGGAACAGTAATGTCTATTTCAGGTTCATTAGAAATTTATAAATCGGGTTCAGTTGTTGTAGATATACAAGGTTCACAAGGTCAATTATTTTCGGTTACAGACGATTTACTTGGAACAGTTTTTAGTGTTGGTGATATTTCAGGTGCACCAATTTTATCTGTAAGCGCATCTGCGAGAGTTGATGTCGACGGAAATCTATATGTTTCGGGTGCACTTGGAGTTGGAACCGAAACACCAACAACTGTTGGTTTAATAAGAGCCACAAATGATGTAATTGCATATTATGGTTCTGATGAAAGATTAAAAACAAATATAAGACCAATTAAAGGTTCATTGGATAAATTAAACGAAATAAGTGGTTATGAATTTGATTGGGTACCAATGAAAGGAATACATGAAAATGAAGGACACGATATTGGTGTTGTTGCTCAAGAAATAGAGAAAGTTTTACCCGAAATTGTAACAACAAGAAATAATGGATTTAAAGCTGTTAAATATGAAAAATTAGTTGCGTTACTAATTGAAACAAATAAAGAGTTATTAAAACGTATCGAGGCGTTAGAGCAAAAAATTAAATAATGGGAATTTTTAGAGGGCCTAATTTTACAAGAAACGGATTAGTATTATCTATTGATGCTGGGTCATATAGATCCTATATCGGTAGTGGAAATAATGTTTATGATATATCTAAAAATGGTAATAACGGGACATTAACAAACGGTGCAACCTTTAATAATTCTAATGGTGGTGTTTTTTCATTTGATGGTGTAGATGATTATATTTCAATTACAAATAGTTCAACTATAAATCCAAATAGTGGGTCGTTTACAATAATATGTTGGGTAAATTCAGACCCTTCAATTGCTGGAGATGGTTGGGATTTATGGATTGCAAAAAGGTCGGGTGGTTCTAATGGTTATTATATTGGTGCTAACAATCCAAGTGGTGTTAGATTTATGATAGGTAACGATGCAAGTAGTAGAACAGATACAGGTTTTATCGGTTACACTTTTAATACGTGGGCAATGTTTACTGCAATTTTAAATAGAACGGATAATACACAAACAATTATAAGAAACAATTATGATGAGACTGCAACCACAACACCATCTGGTGGAAATTATTATAACACAGGTGCTTTGTCTATCGGTGGTGATATTGGAATCAATGCGTACTATGTAAATGGTAAAGTTGGGAAAGTTTTAATGTATAACAGAGCATTAACATCAACACAAGTAGGTGAAATTTTTAATGCAACAAAAAAAAGATTTAATTTATAAACATGGGAGCATACGGTGGACCTAATATAGTAACAAATGGTTTAGTTTTACATTTAGATGCGGGTGTAAATAGATCATATCCAGGTTCAGGGAGTACATGGTATGATTTAAGTACTGGTAATAGGAATTACAGTTTTGGTGCAAATATTTCTTGGAACTCTGCGGGTTATTTTGATTGTAGTGGTGGTGTTTTTACAGGACCCGCCTCTAACACGTTCGGTTTTTCATCTACAAGTGAATGTTATATTGAAGCATATGTTCAAACAACGTCTGCAACAACGAATACATTTTTTGATTGGAGAGCAACCTCAAGTCTTGGTTCAGATACAAGAGCAATTTTTAGTCATTTATACTATAGTAATGGTAACACTTATTTTGACGTTAATGGTTGTTGTAACGTAACCCAAAGAATACAATATGCAAATGATTCTGATTTAACTGCGGGGATTAGACATTTTTCTTATAGGGTAAGGACAAATACCACACCATATAGACAAATGTTTAAAAATACGGTGGAACAGGTCAGCTCAGGTGCAAACTCAACTGCAACATCAACATGGAATTTAACAACCGCAGCAACAATTGCCAGTGGTTGGTCGGGAAAATTATATGTTTTTAGAGTGTATAATAGGTCATTGACAGACGCCGAAATTTTGAATAATTATAATGCAACAAAAAAAAGATTTAATTTATAAAACATGTACGTAGGACCATATAATAAATCTGATTCAATTAAAAACTTAAATAATTTAGTATTAACAAATATTGAATTATTTTTAGACTCCGATAGAGGTTTCTCATATTCAGGGTCGGGGTCAACATGGAAAGATTTAAGTGGAAACGGAAGAGACGTAACCTTATATAATTCTGGTGGTGGTACATATTCTACAACTACTTCCGGCCCCCCAACACATAATAAAAATCGAAAAAATAACGAATTTGTATTCGATGGTACTAATGACTGGGGTAAATTTTCTTCTTTTAATTTGGGAAATACTTGTACTGTATCTATATGGTGTAAATTTACCACTACAGGAAGGGTTGGTATCTTATCTCACTGTAGTGGTGGTCCGGTAAACATTGCATATACACTTGTTAATGGATATATGGAATATTGGAATTATGACGGTGCGTGGCAAACATATTTAGGAACAACATTGGTGAATACAGGAGGTTGGAAAAATTTAGTGTGGGTTAAAGAATCAACCACCTCAATGAAAATGTATATAAATGGTTCACTTGATGCAACTAAAACAATAACAAACACAACTGGACCCGTTTGTGCTATATGTACAATGTGGGGACCGTGTAATTCTGATAGTTATGGGGTGGGTACGGATAGTTATGGTTCGGTTTTTAACGGTACATTGGCTCAACTTATGGTACATTCCACAGCTTTAACCTCAACTCAAGTTTTACAAAATTATAATAACACAAAAAAAAGATTTGGTTTATAGTGTTAAATAAAAAACATATATTAATAACATAAGAATAAATCAAAATTATAAGTATTTATATAAAAACTAGTTTTAGATAATGGGTTTAGTACCAGCAACCGGTTCGGAAATAAGTATTGGAAAAGTCGCGGCAGCATTAGGACTGATTACGGGATCAGGAAACGCCGCAAATACAAATCTTGGATTAAATTCAAGTTTAGGGGTGGGTCGTAATAGGGCCACTACCGTAATCGCTAGTATTGCATCAGGATCTCAAACAATAGAATCATCAGATTTCGGAGGATTGACCACACCTAACGATTATATCTAATTTATTCACAAATTCAATTTTTTTTCGTATATTAACTCAATGAATTTGAGTTATAAATCATTTCCATCTAAATACGAATTAACCTATATAATATGGTCAGGAGTTGATCATGATAGGGAAAAACTAATCAGATTAATTAAAAGAATCAAAAGACTTAAATTTCTTTCGTTTTTTTCCAAAAATGCAAGAGAAGAAAGAGAAATTTTGGTTGAGATTTTAAATAATCTAAATCAAGAAAGGTTACGAGGTATTTTAGAGAACAATGAAAATATTTCAAGAATTTCTTTAATTGAGAAATGGGCAAGAATCGGTGCGATTGAAATTGTAACCACAAATACATTTACTAAAGAAACTTATTCATTAATAAGTCAATTACCAATAAAAGACTACCAACTATTTTCAAAAAGAATTCAAGAATTAATCAAATTGGCTAAAAACATGTCAAACCAAGAAGATAGTTTTTCAAATAACACACCAGGATTATGAGAAAGAATTTATATAACGGGTCATTGTGGAGTGGAAACAATAAAAAACTATCAATTTTAGTTCCAACAAGAGAATCCGTTCATACACATTTTGCATATAGTTTAACTCAATTATATAAAACAACCAGTGAGGTAATTGATACTTATTTATTTTTTGACTCGAGTACTATTTTATTAAATCAGAGAGAAAAGTTAATAGAGGAGGCAAAAAATATAAATTCAGATTATGTTTTATGGTTGGATAGTGATATGGTTTTTCCATCCACAACAGCTTTAAGACTTTTAGAACACAATAAAGATATTGTGGGATGTAATTACTTAAAAAGAACCAATCCTATTAAACCTGTAGCATATAAGAATGTGGGCGATTGGGACAGTTTTCTATCATTAAAAGTCGAAGAGGAATTAATAGAAGTTGAAGGTGTTGGGATGGGTTGTTTATTAATGAAAACGGAAATTTTTAATCAAGTACAAAAACCATATTTTGAGTTTATATATAATGAACAATCAAATGATTGGTTAGGTGAGGATTTTAATGTTTTAAAAAAATTAAGAGATGTAGGACACAAGGTATATATAGATACACTATTAAGTGTGGAAATAAAACATTTAGGTCTATATGCTTATGGAACAAACAAATAAAATAGGATTTGGTATTCTTTGTTTTGGGGATGAAAAATATTTCAAAGGAACAGTTAGAAAATTAAATAATTTGATGGAGTTGGGATATAAGTGTTATGTCTTGACTGATAACCCTGAATTTTTTTATCCAAAATATTCACCATTTCTACTTAATGTAATTGATTATAAAAAAGAAATAAAATCATATCATGACAAAATACTTTTAGTAAAAGAAATATTATTGGATATGGATATTGCAATAGTGATAGATGCGGATATGAAATATGATGCCGACTTTAAAGTTTTAAAAAAACTAAAGAACTATAATTTTAAAGATGGTATAACATATATCGAAAATTTATCCAAACATAGAATTAATAAATTTACTATAAGTGAAATGAACTTGATTTTTAAAAATGATTGGAAAATGTATTTTGCATATGTTAATTCTAAAATCAGTGATTTTATGGATAAAGAAACAATATGGGAACATTTTTTAGTTTTTAAAAAACATGATTATAAAGAATTCTATAAACATTATGAAAAATTACAGATAATAAAAGAATACTGTGATGTTTTAGAAAATAAAGATATAGTTGGTGCAGGTGAAGGAATAACAATGACTATGAGTTCGATTTTTTCAAATACACCGTTACAAAAAGATGAAGAACTTTACGAAATAATAAAAGACTTAATTGTTTATGAATAATAAAAACTTATTAAATCAGGATTACATTGAAAATAACATAACATCAAATGATGGTGTATTGGTTCCTTATTTGTGGACACACGGAGCAACTAAAGAACATATGGGAGATGGACTTATAGTCTACTCAATCATTCAACATATGAGAGCAAAAGTTTGTGTATGTATTGGATCGGGTGGTGGTTATATTCCAAGAATAATGTCACAAGCGAGAATGGATTTACATACTCAAAGTATATTTGAAGGAAACCCCGATTTAAATTGGGGTGAGATAGGTGCAACATATTTGGTTGATGCATGTAATGGTGTTGGAGGTCCAAATGATTTAGATGATAAAAAATCTTTTTTTAGAAAACATTTCCATCCACGATTTATTAAATCTACATCCGAAGAAGCATATTATAATTTCTTTGTTAGACAAAATATTAAAATAGATGTTCTTTTTATTGATGGTGACCATTCATATGAAGGAGTTAAAAAAGATTTTGAATTATATTCCAAATTATTATCTGATAATGGTATAATCATTATACACGATACAGATGATGATTATGAGGAGACATTTATTATTTCGGAAGATACAAAAGAAACTCACGATAGATTTGACGGACCATCAAAATTCATCAAAGAATTACAAGAAAATACTGAGTGGAATTTGATTAATTTATTTAATTTTCGTATATTAAACACAAAGCCGTCATCAAGCGGTATTACGGTGGTTAATAGAAGAAAATGATTAGATTAGTAACTGTTATAGGTCACGGACACAACTTAATTCCTCATTTCGTACAACATTATAAACAATATGTTGATGAGATTAACATAATTGTTTATGAATCTCAAATCTCACCAGATTTAAAATCAAAAGTTGAGGAACAAATTAAAGATTACGATAATGTTTCTATTGTTAGAACAATAAAAGACAGGATTTTTGATTGGGAGAAAGTAACACAACTATATAATTTTATAAAATCAAAACATCCAAACGATTGGTGGGTAATTGCCGATATCGACGAATTCCATTTATACCCTAATAATGACTTAATTGGTATCATAGACGACTGTAATGATAAAGGATATGAAATTGTTAGGGGTGGTTTTATTGATAGAATAGGACCTGATGGTGAATTTGTGGAGTTAAAAGAAAATCAATTAATTTTTGAACAATATCCAAACGCGGGGTTTTTCAGATACCCGTTAAGTCAAGCAAATCCTAATAAAATATGTATTGTAAAGGGGTATATTGAAATTACTTCCGGACAACACTATGCCAAAATAGAAGGACAAACAACATGGAGATGGCAAGGATGGTCACACCCACTCATAAACCCAAATTTTCAGGTTCAAGTACATCATTTTAAGTGGGATTCAACTTCCATAGAAAGAATTAAGTCCGTTGCAGATAATAATCAAGATTATTCGTTCTCTGATGAGTATAGAATAATGTACAATTCATTAAGAAAAAGTAGATTCAAAATTAATCTCGATAATTTCTTGTTTATGTTCGAAAAAAATTGTATATTAGGTGATTATAAAGAGTATTCTAACTGGAATAAATTAATAAATAAAATAAAATCAATATGACAGACTCAACAAAAAAACCAAACAAACAATTTGAAGAAGAATTACTGATTCTTGAACAAAGAAAAACAAAGGCATTAGAAAAAATTGCAAATTCTTTAGATGCATTAACTGTTTGGTTCGAAGAAATCGACAAAGATGAGTGGAGCAATCGTGTTCAGTATTATTTAGCCGAATTCCACAACAAAATCGTAAAAGGTAGTGACGAGAACCAAGAAGATGTTCCGGCACCAAAAAAAACAGGTAGAAAATAATGTCTCATAAACTTGGAATCATTGTACCATATCGAAACAGATATCCACAATTAATTCAGTTTAAGACACATTTAAAAAACTATCTATCTGATAAAAACATTAAATATGAATTAATCGTTGTTGAACAAGATAACGGAAATGCGTTTAATAGAGGTAAACTATTAAATATAGGATTCATATACGCCAAAAAATTAAGGTGTGATTATGTTGTTTTTCACGACGTTGATATGTTACCGATAGATGTCGACTATTCCTATTATGACATTCCTTTACATATGGCAACAGAATTACTTACCACATATAAATTCAAAAGAATCGTTTTTGATGAATATTTTGGTGGGGTAACTTTATTTCCTGTTGAATATTTTGAACAAGTTAATGGGTATTCAAACAAATATTGGGGTTGGGGATATGAAGACACTGAATTATTATTCAGATGTCAACAAGAGAAAATACCCTTAAACACAAAGGAAATACAACAAAAAGGTGGGAATGTTGCTACCCTTAAATTCAATGGCGTAAATTCTTATGTAGAGTCAAATAACATTTTTGATTTCAAGTATAAAAATACAATTTTCATTAGTTTCTTTCCCGATGAAATAGAAATGAATCATGAAAGAGATGACGATATGTATGCTTGTTTTGGTGTACCTGGTTATGATTTTTTAATTGGTTATAGTTCATATTCAAGATATGTATTTCAAATTTTCGATGAAAATAATGATATCATTCATTTAGAATCTAATATTGTTACAAATTACAAAACAAACATTGCAATAACAATTGACACATACGAAAAAGAGATAAGACTCTATCAAGATGGATTAGTAGTTGACTATAAAAAAATTAAAAGACTGAGAGATTATATAACTAAAGAAAATAAATTTTATTTAGGGTGTTCAAACCCAAATAGAAATAATGACCAAAAATTCTTTAAGGGTACAATTAGTAATTTTGCTGTGTATTCTGATATTCTTTCCGATGACGAAATAAGAGAAATTTCAAATAATCAATATTTTGGTTTAACACAAAACTTTGGTAACTATGTTTCTGACCATAAATTGATTTTAAATTACGATGCAAAATTTATTAAGGGTTATAAATTAATGGATTTAAGTGGTAATGGAAATAACGGTCAAATTTATAATTGTGAAATAGTTGGTTATTCACATGAAGAAACAAAAGAAATTGATGTCCCATATAGAAGAAATTCAACATTTCAATTAATTCCACACGAAGAAAATGGTTATGTGTTAAATGGTTGGAAAACTAAATTAACAAGATACAATCAATTAAGATTTTATAATGAAGTAAAAAAAGGGAATGTTAGTTATAAAGACGACGGTTTAAACAATTGTCAATTTATAGAACACTCTCACGTAAAAAATAAAAATGTAACCCACGTAATTGTTGGAATATGAAAAAATTAGGAATTTGTATACCATACAGAAATAGAAAAGAACACATTGAAAAATTAATACCCGAGTTAACAAATCATTTAAATAAACAGGGTATTCCACATAAGTTCTATGTTGGTCACCAAGTAGATGAAAAACTTTTTAATAGAGGATCAATGAAAAATATTGCAGCACATTACGCATTTGAAGATGGATGTGATTATATTGCTTGGCACGATGTGGACATGATACCTCACGACGATACCTGTGATTATTCCTATCCAACCAAAAATCCAATACATATAGCAACTATGTTATCAAAATATAGTTACGGATTGGGTTATGACCAATACTTTGGTGGAGTAGTGTTGTTCAACAAAGAACAAGTAGAAAAAACCAATGGTTATTCAAATGATTATTGGGATTGGGGTCAAGAAGATGATGATTTGTTTTGGAGATGTTATTATGAAGGTTACACTACTGGTAGAATATATAAAAAATATAAAAATAGAATTGTTGCAAATTTTAATGGTTCTTCATCAGTTTTTGCATCAGAAACAACCAGAGAAATTAGTGGTTCTTTAATTGGTGATCATACGGTTTCGGTTTTGTTTAAAGCGGAACAACAACATGATAAGAATCCCATATGGTTGGTTGGAGATAAAGACAGAAAGTTTATTGAATATCCTTTAATTAGAAAAGATGGTAGTTGGACGTGGGGATTATCATTTAATAATTCTAGAGCAGTTACAATGGTTTGTTTTGACGAGGATACCCAACACTATTATAATTGGGCAAAAAGATTTGAAAACTTATGGACTTGGGTTACTATTTCCTATGATTCCACAACAAGAAAACAGTATCTTTTTGTGAATAACGAATTGATAAGTAACATGAATGGTATTAAAGTAAATGCACCATTTCCAATTAAAGGACAATTAAAAAGACACGACGCTCTTAAAGTATTTTTATTGGGATTTTGTAACCATCAAAATGTTTATTATAAAGGTAAAATTTCAGAGGTGAAAATTTATAATAAATTTTTTGATGACGCAACTAAAATTTTTGATGAAGACGAGAATCAAAATTTAAAGTTACATTATGAGTTTACAAAAGGTCAAATAGAATTAGTACAAGATTTAGGATGTGATAGTCGCGATGTAACATATACTCAAGAAGATATTAATGTTATTGAAAACATATTACCATATAGAAGAGAGGGTGCGTTTGATTGTATGCATCATTTGGATGAAGGTTATGTAAACGGTCAATGGGCGAAAGGTGAAACAACTGCAAGAAATGAAAAAAGATTCGTTACCGAAATGCAACAACAAAAAATAAATTATAGAGAGGAAGGATTTAATAAGATTTTAGACGTAACTGAAATTGTTAACATAGATGAAACATTATATCCAAATACAATGTTCATAAATACCAAAATGAAATGAGAATAGAATATTTAAAACCTTGGTTTTTAAAACCAAAATCAACAGAGGCACAAACCAATATCATTACTGATGGTCCATTTACCATCTCAACAACTTTTAGAGTTTCAAGAGATTATAAACAGGACGATAAGATTGGATTTATGGGTATACCCGGTAAAAACTTTGGTATTAGTTATGATTACAAAGTCAATTATTTTGTATTTGAATTTTGGACGAAAGAAAAAAATGAAGACGGAGATTTATACGATAAGTTCAATTATTTTTTATATGATAATATAGATCCGAAAGTATTTCAAAACTTTATAAATGTCACAGTACAATTTGACGGAACAACATATTATTTGTACAAAGATTTTAAATTGTTTGATACCATCGAAAACTCTAATCCATTAATTGATGACTATAAAAATGAACCAATATACATTGGTTGTCATAACATGGATAGTATTACATCCGCACATAAGTGTATAACTGAGATGGATGTTAATCATTTTAGTGTTTTTCAGTCGGTTGTTAATATAAAAACATTAGAATCAGTTCTAAAAAAAGAGATTGAGATTATTAATATTAAAGATTATAACAAACTATACGCATTTTTTGATTTAGAAAATTCTACCGAAGAATTTTTAATTATTGAACAATATAAAGAAAAGACATTTTTGAAAAGAAAAAATAAAATGTCTAGTGTTGGTTTTGAAATAGTAAAAGAAAAATTAGATGATGTTGGTTGTGGGTTTTGTTTGGCTAAATGGACACAAGTTACTATGCACCTACATAATGGTACAACACATAGTTGTCACCACCCCGAGCCACATAAAATTGGTTTAGAGGAAATTTCAAGAAACCCTTCCGCCTTACATAATAGCAAAATCAAAAAACAAGCAAGAAAAGAAATGCTTGAGGATAGAAGACCTTCGGAGTGTCAATATTGTTGGAATGTTGAAGATAATTCAAGTTCTTATTCAGATAGAGTTTTTAAATCATCCGAACCGTGGTCTGAACCATATTTTGAAGAAATTAGTCAATCAAATTGGAGGGATGATTATAACCCCAAATATGCCGAGATAAGTTTTGCAAATACATGTAATTTTAAATGTGCTTATTGTGGTCCCGAATATTCATCTAAATGGATGGAGGAAATTAATCAACACGGAGCATATAATCTTTCATATGAATATAATGGTACGAGAAGAATGGATGAAAGAGGTACAAGACCATACAAACAAACAGAGGACAATCCTTATGTAAATGCGTTTTGGGAATGGTTTCCTGAATTATATGGTAGCTTAGATACCTTTAGAATAACCGGCGGAGAACCATTATTACACAAAGACACATGGAAAGTTTTAGATTACATAATTGAAACCGAAAACCCCAATAAAAATCTTAAGTTATCGATTAATAGTAATCTTGGTGTAACTGATGATTTAATCGACAAACTAATTGACAAGTTGGATTTAATCATTAAAGATAATAGAGTACACGAATTAGTTATTTTTACTTCTTGTGATGCATATGGAAAACAATCAGAATACACAAGATTCGGAATGAGTTTTGAAAAATTATTTCAGAACATTGATAAGATATTAACCAAATTACCAAGAGTTACTATCGTTATTATGTCAACCTTCAATATTTTTAGTGTGTTTTCATATGAACTTTTAATTAAAAAAGTTCACAAAATGAAAATGAGACACTTTAATAACATGAGATATTGGAATACTGCATTAATCTTGGATACATCCTATTTGAGACACCCACCATTTATGAGTTTTAGGTTATTGAAAGACTACATAAGTGTTGATGTATTTGAAAGATGGATAAAGTATATGAAATTCAACTCAACATTTAGAAGTTTAAATTTTCATAAGACACAAAAGTTAGAGGATGTTGGGTTTTCAACTCAAGAGATTGAAAAAATTATGAGAATACGTGACATCTTTGTTGCTGATTATGACACAAACTATAAAGATTTTGATAAAGACAAAAAAGATTTATTAGACTTTACAGATGAGTATAAAAAAAGAAGAGATTTGGATGTAAACAGTTACTTCCCCGAATTAAAAGAATTTTTTAAAAAAATTAAAAATGAAAATAAAGTATAAAGAACCCTATTGGGCGAAGTTTGAGTGGGAAATTGAAGAACATCACGATAATCAATACGTTACAAATTATGACAAGTATGAAAATCGTGATTTAACTAAGTTTTTACTTAGAAGTGAATATGCAATCACTTTATCTTTCAAAATAAAACCACATTATAAAAAAGATGAGATTAGTATGGTTTTTGGTAAACCGGGTAAAAATTTAGGTTTATCTTATAACGACACAACTCAAACCATGGCTTTTGAATTTTGGACCGATGAAGAAGAAGGAGATAAATTTTATTTTCTACCATTGTTAGATACAACACAAAAAGAAATTGAAGATGGGGTAACAATTACAGTTGCAAGAAAAGATAATCAATTTGCGTTATATAAAAATTTTAAAGAGAATAATACAATAATTTTTAACGGTAATTTAATTTCTGACTATTGTGATAATAGTTTGTTTATTGGGTGTTCCAGTCCGGAATGTTCATCCGACAGACATCGATATTATTGTGAAATGGATATATTTTTATTTTCAATTATACTAAGAACTTCAAACATTGAAATAATTGAAGATTACTTAAAAGAATCAGAAATACACGTTCTACCATTTAAAAAATGTTATGATGATATACTTTGTTATTACGATTTTAAGACCGTGAACAATTTAGGTATCATATATGACGAATCAAAACATACAAATTTTTTAGAAAGAGTTCCTAAAGATTTTGTTTTATAAAAAAAATAAATTAAATTTTACAATATGTCAGAAGAATTAGCAAGTTGGAGAGATGAACATTTAAATAAAGTCAGTTGTAGTTTTTGTGCTGCAAAATGGTATAATGTTAGTCTACATTTAGGTCACGGATTCACAAACTCTTGTCATCTACCACTACCACACCCAATTGATGCGGAAGCAATTAAAACAAACCCATCTGCACTACACAACACAGATTTTAAGAAAAGAATTAGAAAAATGATGTTGGATGGTGTTAAACCCGCCGAATGTTCTTACTGTTGGAAGGTAGAGGATATTGGTAGAAATAACATTGCAGATAGGGTTTACAAAAGTATAATTTACGATGAACAAGACATTGCCAAATTGAAAGATATACATTGGACTGAAGATATAACACCAAAAACGATTGAGGTGTCATTTGACAGAACGTGTAATTTTGCTTGTTCATATTGTAATTCGGGTTATTCAACAACTTGGGGTAAGGATATTAGAGATAATGGGCCATATCAGAAATTTAAAACAACAAGTGCGGGTGCATATTATGCAGATGGGTCTTGGTCTGAAATCTTTGGAAAATACAATGAAGATAACCCATATGTAAAGGCATTCTTAGAATGGTGGCCGGAGTTGTCAGAAAAATTAATGGAAATCAGAGTAACTGGTGGAGAACCATCACAAAGTAGAAACTTTTGGCAATTTATTGATTTGATGAAACAATACCCATCACCAAATCTTAGATTAGCAATTAATTCTAATTTAGGTTTAAATCAAAAAACATTAGAAAGACTCATTAATGTCACACACGAAGTACAGGTTAAAGAATTTGATTTGTATACAAGTTGTGAGGCATATGGTGCACATGCCGAATATATTAGAGATGGATTAAACTATAAATTATGGCATTCTAATTTAGTTAAGTTTATAGAGAGTGCAAACTTTAGACAGGTTGTTATTATGATGACAATCAATAGTCTTTGTTTGTTTAGTATCACTGAGTTCTTAGACGATATGTTAGAACTTAAAAAGAAATACGGTACACACAGACCAATAGTTGATTTAAACATTTTAAGATGGCCGGCGTTTATGTCACCATTGGTATTACCTGATGATGTAAAATATGGTTTACATGGTAAACTTTCATTATGGTTTATGAAACATAAGAATAGTGAATATTTTACTGTTGGTGAAAAGGCACAAATTCAAAGATTAATTGATTATATAGAAGTTGTTAATAGAGGTCATAATACAACTGAGATGGATAATTCCCTTCAGTATCATGATTTCAAAAGTTTCTATATGCAATATGATATAAGAAGAAATAAAAATTTTGTAGAAACGTTCCCCGAATTAGCTGAATGGTATAATTCGTTAGAAATTGATAATACAATACCTGATGTTAAAATGACTGATGGTAGAATTACACACTTTGAACCAGGTGAATATGTTTCAGATAAACACAATTATAATAAGAAATAATTAATGGCACAATATAAAAGAACACTTAGATGGTTAGAACCATTTGGAGGATGGAATGGACACACATCAGATACAGGATTATGTAATAGAATTTTTCATTGGGAAGTCGCATATGAAATAAACAGACACAATGACTATGATTATAACATTTTACTTGAGGAAAAATATTGGCCAGAAACTAAACTCATAGATATACCGGATTCAAAAACAATATCTAACATCGAAGGTGATGAATATGATATTGAAAAATTGAAATTTCTTGCAATATATGACGTAGAAAATAAAAAAATAGATGTTGCGAAACCACTTTATACTGATGATGTAGAAAGAATGTTTGAGACAGGTTTAATGAAATTAAAGGACAATCATTATTATTGTAATTTTAATTATCGTGAATTGGATAATTTATATCCTTACGAAGTTTTAAAAAAAACTAAAAGACCATTATCTGAAATTAGACTTAAACATAGATATTTGGAAGACTCAATTAAAAAAGAAGTTTCTGATGCGGTTGGTATTCATATAAGAAGAGGTAATGGTGTACCATATTCACAAAAAGATTTAGACACATTACCCGAAGACGTTAGACATGATTATGATTTAATAAAAAGAACGGCAACAATTCAATCACATGTTTTTTATGAATTTCATCAAGATAAGTTATATTTTGATATAATGGATCAAATGTTAAAAATTAATCCCGATCAAAATTTTTATATTAGTACGGATATGCCTGATAACATTATGTATTATTTTTATGAAAGATATAAAAATAACATAGTAAATAAGAAATTCCTTATTAATGTTGCTTATGATTACCTTTTAACAGGAGGTACAAAAAAATCTGAATTCCAACACGGAAATGTAGTAGAAAATTTGGTCGATTTGTTTTCTTTATCATACTGCCCATTTTTAATTAAGTCCCCAACATCCACGTGGTCAACTTTTGCGGAGTGTTATGTAAAAAAAGATGCGGTATATGTTACAGATGATTTGGAGATGATTAAAGCAAAATATATAAATCATCTTAAAATACTTTAAAATGTATAAAGAATGGCCATTAGGACAAATACCAGAAGAATTACAGAGACCTGAGTTATCTACCTTGTCTAATATGGGTTATGTATGGAATAACCCAAATGAAATCATAGATATATTTGAAAATAAAGTTGCGGAGTTTTCTGGTTCAAAATATGCAATTGCTGTAGATTGTTGTAGTAATGCGTTATTTCTTATTCTAAAATATATCAATAAACCACAAAAAATTAAGATTCCTTATTTCACATATGCATCTGTACCGATGCAAATTTTACATGCCGGTTATGAGTTTGAATTTATTGAGAAAGAATGGTCCGGTGTTTATAAACTAGAGCCTTTGGATGTATGGGATGGGGCCGGTAGATGGACTAAGGATATGTACCAAGGAGGGTTCCAAGCGTTGTCATTTCAAATGAAAAAAAGATTACCAATAGGTAGAGGAGGTATGATTTTATGTGACGATTATGAGGCTTATAAATGGTTTAAAAGGGCTTGTTATGATGGTCGAGACTTAAGTAAAAATTATTTGGATGATGATATTGAATTTTGTGGTTGGCATATGTACATGACACCAGAAGATGCAGCAAGGGGATTAATTTTAATGAGTAAAATATCTGAAATAAATGATGATACACACGGTTCAAAAAACTATAAAGATTTAAGATTGAACTCAACCTTCAAGGGTTTATAAATTAATGAAAAAAGGTTATATTGGTTAAATAATGTCATATCTAATTCTAAATAACAATTTACCTATTATTCAAAACATTGGTCAGAAAAATGAAACATTTTTGTTTGCATCGACTGATTCTGAAGGGCTATTTACCAAAAATAAAGAAGTAATGGGTAATGATTGGTATTATTATGAAAAGCCAATAGAATACAAATATAATTCTTGGGGTTATAGATCAAAAGAATTAGATGAAATTAAGGGTGACTTTATGATTGTGTTTGGTTGTTCATATACTGAAGGTATTGGATTATATGAAGAAGATATGTGGTCAACAAAGGTTGGAAAAGAATTGGGTTTGGAGGTTCTTAATATGGGTATGGGATCAACATCAATAGATTTTCAATATTATAACACAATGTTACTTTTTGAACATCTATTGAAAATAAATAAACTACCTAAACTCGTTATATATCAATGGCCATTTCAGTATCGAACAACATTTTCTTTTGTTTCTGATTATTCAAAAGAAGGAACATCACTTGGTTTTGAATTGTTCTGTGGAGCATTCCCTACGGAGATGTATCCCGCAAATTCAAAATTGTACGGACAATGGTATCTACATGGATTCTTAGAAAATAAAGGAGAATTAATTAAACAAAGAGATTTATACATAAAATTATCAAATATCATATGGAAATCTAAAGACGTGAAAGTTTTAAATTGGACTTTTCGTTGTGGGTTTTATAAAGACACACCAAATTTCCTATCAGATGATTTTATTGTGGATGAAATTGTTGATGAACATGGTGAAGTGAAGGCTAGAGATTTATCACATCACGGACATTTATCACAAAATCTCGTTTTAGATTATGTTTTAAAAAAATTAAATAATGGTGTTAGTTAATAATGAATGGGGTAAACTTAGAGAAATTATTGTTGGAACAGTAGACAATGCAAATATGCCAACACATGGTAAAGATTTACATTGTATAAACTATGCAACTGATGATGAAATACCAAAAGATGAAATAGGATTTTGGGACCCAAAAGTATATGAAGAAACATACGAAGATTTAGAAAACCTTTCTAATTTACTAACCAATATAGGTGTTAAAGTTTATAGACCAACTCCAATAGATACAACAAAAACAATATCCAATGGTTATTGGGAAACAACGCAATACTATACGTTTTGTCCAAGAGATACCGTTACTGTAATTGGTAATAATATACTCGAATCACCAATGTCCCTTCGTTCTAGACAACTTGAAACAGATTGTTTTAAAAAAATTTTCATTGAGAAAATGGAAGAAGGTGCTAATTGGGTTGCGGCACCAAAACCAAGATTGTTGGATTCAATGTATCAAAGAGATGACTTATCAAAGATAACATTGAACAATGACGAACCGGTATTTGATGCTGCGAATATCTTAAGATGTAATAATGATATTTTGTACTTGGTTTCTAACACGGGTAATTTAAAAGGTGCAAAATGGTTACAAAATTTTTTAGGTAAAGAATACAGAGTACACACAATAGAAAACGTGTATTCATATATTCATATTGATTCAACAATTGCGGTACTTCGAGAAGGTTTATGTTTATTAAATCCTGAAAGAGTAAATGAAAATAACATGCCTGACTTTTTAAAGTCTTGGGATAAGATATGGTGTCCACCTATGGTAGATATTGGTTATCATAAAACAATTAGGGCATCTGTTTGGATTGGTGTGAATTTATTATCTATTGATGAAAATACTGTGATTGTAGATAATAGACAAACTGAATTAATAAAAGAATTAAAAAAATATAATATAGACACATTGGATTGTAAAATAAGACACTCAAGAACTTTGGGTGGGTCATTCCATTGTGTTACAACTGAAATGTTAAGAGACTGATATGAAATTTTTACTATTAGGTGGTGGTGGATATTTGGGTTCTGTTTTGGCTAAACTGATTATCGATAGAAATCAAGAGGTTATCGTATATGATAAATTTGAATATTCGAATCCTGATAATTTAGGTTGTCCATATATTAAAGATAATCTAACAAACATAACATCACATTTAGACAAGTTGTCAAATATTAATTGTGTTTTATACATGGCATCTCCTAGATTTAGTGAGGTTAAAGATGACTTGCATATTACATCAGAAATATTATTAATGGAACATGCAATTAGATGTGTAAAAAAAGTGTCACCATCATTCAAACTTATTTTCTTAAGTAGTTGTAGTGTTTATGGTAACACCAACCAAGTTGTAGATGAAAACACCGAATTAGTACCAACAACACTATATTCAAAATTAAAAATTGAAGGAGAAAAACAAATTTTAAATGGTGGGTATGATAATTTTTTAATTGTGAGATTAGCAACATTATATGGAATTGGTGAGATAGATAGAAACGATTTGTTAATTAATAATGTAGTTAATGACGTAAAACAAAATAAACAAATTAGGATATACGAAGCAGAGGCATATAGACCAAATCTAAATGTTAAAGATTGTGCAGAAATTCTTTTTAGGTTGTCATCACAAAATACGGAAGAAAAAATCTTAAATGTTGGATTTAATGATTTTAATATAACTAAAATTCAATTAATTGAAAAAGTAGAAGCGTCGATTAATAAAAAGATTAATGTTGAGTATTTTGATGATGGACTTGAATTTAGGTCTTATTATGTGAATTTTGATAAGATTCAAAAATATGTACACAATTTCATACCAAAATCATTTGAGAGGGGGATATATGAAATATTTTTATCTGAAAAAGTTGTCTTTGGTTTAGAAGAGTACGATTCAATTTTGGGTTGCCCAAGACCAAATGGTGCAAGTAGAACATGGTATCTTGAAGAGGAGGGTGGTCTAGATATACCAAAAATGTGGGGAATTTGGAATCTAATGGATGTTAACAGTAATTATAAACTTTTTGGATATGGAACATATAAAGACCAAGTCGCACCAAATTTTTATGATGATTTTGTTGATTTTAGACAAAAAGAAAAGATAAAAGACGAAAAACACATATACCTTATAAATGTATTTGACCCTAATTTTTTTATTAGAAATGAAAAAATTGGATTTAGGTGTATATCAGAAAAATACATAAATGATATTAAATCAGGTTTATGTAAATTGGTTTTAGTAAATGGTCTTGAGGGTTACATTGGTTGTGAAAATAACGATGATTTAGAAATATTAGATAAATGGATTAAAGATTTTGAAATACCCCCGAAATCAGTTTATTTGTTAAGTGGTAATTTGATTATTGATGAGATTGCAAAAAATAAAGGAATAGAGTTTAAATGTATCCCGATTTCAATTTTTGATAATTGGATTAATTATCATATGATGAAAGAAAGAACAGGTTCCATATTGTTTGAACCAAGGGATAACAAATATCTATATCTATCATACAATAGAAACATTAGACACCATAGAATACATTTCTTGTCTAACATGTTATCAAAAAATCTATTAGATTTAGGTAAAGTAAGTTTAAATAGTTTTCCTTATGTAGAAAACATACCAGATGACCACCCAACAAATCAATTACAAAAAAAGGCACCAATAGAAATTGATAGGGGATTGGATTATAATTGGGCAAACGAAATTGCGTTTCAAGATTACCAAGATACTTTTATATCAATAGTAACGGAAAGTTTAACAGACAAATATACTTTATTCCTTTCCGAAAAAATATGGAAACCAATATCATGTGGTCATCCATTTATGGTTTTAGGTAATAAAGGAACTCTTAAAAAATTAAAAGAATTCGGATTCAAAACATTTGATAGATGGTTTGATGAAAGTTATGATAATGAAGAAGAAATGGGTGTTAGATCTGATATGATAGTTAATGAAATTGAAAAATTCAAAGATAAAACAATTGATGAGTTGAAATCAATTAGAAATGAAATGTTAGAAGTTTGTGAGTTTAACAGAAAAAAATATATTGAAATTGTAACATCAAAGTATAGTTTTGATGGAGATAGTATGAATCATTATAAAGAAATTTTATCAATAATAAATCAAATAAAATTAGATATAGTATGAAAATAGGATTTATCGGTATAGGTAAATTAGGAAAAGACGCCGCCGAAGTTATGGCAGAAAAATATGAAGTAATTGGATATGATGTAAATAAAGTATCACCATTAAATTTCAATATGGTTGATACAATAGAAGAGGTATGTAAAAATAGAGATTTAATCTTTATTGCAGTACCAACTCCCCATCATCCTGATTATGATGGTAGATACCCAACATCACATTTAGAAAATAAGGATTTTAATTATAGTATCGTTAAACAGGTATTGACAGAAGTTAATAAACATACAACTAAAGAACAATTAGTTGTGCTAATTTCAACAGTATTACCTGGTACTATAAGAAGAGAATTTATTCCACTATGTACTAATTTTAGATTTATTTATAACCCTTATTTGATTGCAATGGGTACCGTTAAGTGGGACATGGTAAATCCTGAAATGGTTATTATTGGTACTGAAGACGGTTCTATTACAGGAGACGCTAAATTATTATCCGACTTTTATAAAACAATCGTAAAAGAAAATACTCGTTTTGAAATTGGGACGTGGGATGAATCAGAAGGTATTAAAATCTTCTATAACACATTCATTTCAACCAAAGTTGCATTGGTTAATATGATACAAGATGTTGCAGAAAAAATTGGTAACATGAATGTTGATGTTGTAACAGGTGCACTTGAAAGAAGTACTAAAAGAATAATGGGACCATCATATATGAAAGCAGGTATGGGTGATGGTGGAGGATGTCATCCAAGAGATAATATAGCTTTAAGATTTTTGGCTGAAAATTTGAATTTGGGTTATGATTTGTTTGATGCAATTATGACAGCAAGAGAAAAACAAGCAGAAAACATTGCATTAAAATTAGTTAGTCTTTCTAGAGAAAATAATTTACCTATTGTTATTTTGGGAAAGGCTTATAAACCAGATGTTGAATATGTTGACGGTTCATCATCCATATTAGTAGGTTACTATGTTGAGAAAGAAGGAATTAAGGTTGAATATGATTTGAATACTCCAATTGATGCTGTTTATCTATTGGGTCATTATGGAAAACATCGTGATTATAAATTTACTAAAAACTCAATTGTATTAGATCCATGGAGAGAATATAAATCAGAAGAAATAAGAGTAGAATATTATGGAAATACAAGAATCAAGAAATAAATTAAATCTTGTATTTGATGATTGGGATCAAGATGTACCAAAACCAAATGGAAGTAAAATTTTTCCTGAGTGTTCGTTGAGTAGAGCAGATTTTATATCTGACACTTATGATATTAGTGTTGAGTATTTCAAACCTGAAGATGTGTTCAGAAATGACAAAACCAAATTTTTTTATTTGGTTGAACACCTGTCTTGTAGTTTGAATTGTCTACTTATGGATAAGAAAGTTATAACTGAGAAGATTGTAGATATGGTTAAAAAAAATGATAATCTAAATCTTCTTTTTATAAGTAGTCACGAAAGTTATCAAAACAAAGATTTTTTATATCTTAAAAAGTTTATACGTGATAATAATATACCCGACGAAAAAATATACATAATTAACAACAACGCATTAAACCAAATACAGATAGAAAAAAAGAATTTAAAAATTAATTACCTCTCAACTATGCACGTACCAATGTGGTATTCGACATCTGTAAGAAATCTTGAGACTAATTTTATAAAAAATAAAGAAGGTAAATTTTTTATTTGTTTGAATAATATGAGAAAGATACATAGACATCTATTGTTATCTTTTTTAAAAAAATATGATTTAATAAAAAATGTGAATTGGTCATTTGGGGACGATGAGGATGAATATAATAAATTTGCACAATTTGAAGATATTAAAAGATTTTTAGACGATGAAACTACATTGTTATTAAAAGAAGAAATTGAGTATTTTTATTCTATTAAGGAAAAAAAACCCGATTTTGAAGGAATACGGGATGTTCCATTGTATGTTCACATGCCTGAAATAAAAAAAGACCAAGAAAACTCATACATTAATATAGTATCTGAATCAAATTTTTTTGAAGAGGACTTGATTCACATATCTGAAAAATCAATGAAACCCTTTTTATATTATCAAATACCTTTGTTCTGTGCATCTTATTTACATGTTGATGTCTTAAGAAAAAAATATGGATTTGATATGTTTGATGATATTGTTAATCATGATTATGATTATGAGAAGGATAATATAAAAAGAATGAAAAAAATTATCGAACAGATAATTGAATTGAACAATAAAAAAGACGAAATAATCAAAATATACCCATCTCTAAAAGAAAGAATGGAAAATAATAAAATTAAACTATTGGAAATTTCAAATATGAAAGATGATAGTTTATTCTATAAAAAAATAACAAATGGATAAGAATATAAGACTTGTTTTCGAGAAATGGGATGGAGATAAACCATTACCTAATTGTTCAGAATTTTTTGGATCTGATGGATTTAGATATGAAGACGGATTTTTTGATTTCTATGAAAGATATTATCGTGCACAATTAAACTACGATAGACACTCACTATCAAGAACTTTTAATAAAATTAAAGACGTATATGAAAATCCTAATTTAAAATATTATTTTTTTATTAAAACGGCAATGTCAATAGAACAAATGTTTAAAGACAGGAACTTATCTTTTTCTGAAGAAATTAGAAATTGTTTAAAAGAATGTCCAAATTTTACAATTGTATTTCTAACTGAACACGAAAGTGATGATGAAATGGGTTATATAGAACTAATAAATTACATAACAAATAATGGTCTTAATGATGCACAATTTATGTTGTTAAATAACAACGGTAATTTTGAAGACTACAATAGAAAACATAACAGAAATATACAATTTACCCAATTACAATTAATACCAATAACATGTACAAGTATTTTTTCTGATTTAACACCTAATTTAATTACGGATAAGACAGGTAAGTTTTTTATTTGTCATAATAAATCACCAAAACCACATAGATATGCAACTTTGGCATTATTAGACAAAAAAGGTTTAATTGATGATGTGAATTGGTCATTTGTAAGTGGTCAAAGTAGACCACCAGAAGACTTTATTTGGTTGAGGGAGGTTTTACCTGATGGTGTGGTTTATAATTGTGAACAGGAAATAAAAAAACTACTTTCAATAAAAGTAAAAGAAAGTGATTATGAAATAGACAGACAATATTTTAGTGAGAATGGAGAAATAATATTTGATAAAACTAAATTCCCCCCGTTAGGTGAAGCCGCAATGGAATCCGGAGGTTTATTAATACCCGAAGATAGTTTTTCATATATGAAATCGTATGTTAATATTGTAACAGAATCACAATGGAGAGATGATTTTAATGTTATTCATGTTAGTGAAAAATCATTCAGACCTTTTGCGTATTATAACTTACCAATCATAGTTGCAACCCAACATCATGTGAAATATATGAAGAACAAATATGGTTTTGATTTTTTTGATGATATTATTGACCACAGTTATGATAATGAACCAACAATTCAAATTAGATTATTAAAATTAATTAATGAGGTTGTTAGAATTAAAGAAAACAAAGAAGAAATCATTAAGTTTTATAAAGAAAACACTAAAAGATTAGAAAACAATCGTAAAATCATTAATGAAATAAAAAATAATAATGATGATTATAAATTATTTCAATCATTGATGTCATGAGATTAGTGTGTTATGGAGATAGTTGGACCGCAGGTCACGGAGTTGAAACTTTAGTAAAATACAAAGAAATTGCACAAGCACCTAAATTCATTGAAAAACTAAGAAATCAAAATTCTTGGCCAAGATGGGCTGCTGAAAAATTGGATATAGAATATGTCAATATGGGTGTCTGTGGTTATGGTAATGTTTTTATCTCAAATGACTTAAAGGATACGATTAAGAGTAACTTCTTGGAAGAAGACGATATTATAATTGTTATGTTTTCTTATCCATATCGTTATGCAAAAGATAACTATGATTTAATAAAATTATTTTGGGAATTTGAAAAATTATTAAAAAATTATAAACATTTTTATTTTAACTCATTTTACCCAACGTTTAAAGAAGAAAATTTTGACACGTCACTATTACCAAAATCATTCATAAACCCTGATGGTTGTGTTTCAGATATTCTAAAAGAATATGAAATTAAAAATAACGTTTCGGTTTGGGAATATGGTAGTAGAAGTGTTTGGAACGACGGTAGAAAATTTTGGGAAGGAGATTACCATCCAAATCTATTAGGATATAAAATTATAGGTGATTACATATATAATAGTATTATTGATAAGATATGACATCACAAGAATTTTTAATTGAAAAATATTTAAAAAGTTTCACAAAAAAAACGGAGAATTATTCACCAGTTTTACCAAGTGAAACAGATTATTATGCTGTTTATGTTGAACCTAGAATTGATACAAAAACGTTATCTATAATAAAAAATCATTTATATTTTTTAAATGAGAATAATTCAAACATTAAATGGGGATTACAGGTTTTTCATGGTATTGATAACCAAGATTTTATGTATGATATTTTAAAAGATATTAAAAATGTAGAATTCATAAACATCGGGGTTAAAGATTTCACCAAAATAGAATATAATCAATACATGAAATCAAATGAATTTTGGAGTCTTGTTAAAGGAAAAAAAGTTTTAACATTTCAGTTAGACACATTGCTTTTGAGATTCGGAGTAGAACAATTTTTAGAATATGATTATATCGGTGCACCTTGGACAAAACCTAAAGAAAATAAATTTATAGGTAATGGTGGTTTATCTCTAAGGACTAAAGATGTTATGTTGGAAATATCTAAAAACCATAAAGATTATGAACCCAGATGGGAGGATATCTTTTTTGTCAAATGGTTAGATGGGTATAATTTACCTGATATAGAAACTGCAATGAAATTTAGTGTTGAGAACATTTTTTATCCAAACCCATTGGGTGTACATAATCCAATAAACATCTCACCATATCTTTTAGAGTCAATTTTGAATAATTCATTGGACAATCTTTGATTTTTCCTCTTTTTTTAATATATTTTAAATATGAATTTTAAATGGCCCCTTATAAATGACAATATTTCAAACACGGACAGAGTGGCACTTAGTGAGTTTTTATTATCAAACCAAAGATTAACTAATGGTGAGAAAGTTAAAGAATTTGAAAGTATATGGTCTAAATGGTTGGGTGTAAAAAACTCAACAATGATAAATTCGGGTTCATCAGGAAACTATATTTCTATTGCAATAGTAAAAGAATTATTAGGTATTGGTGAAGTAATAGTACCACCATTGGGTTGGGTTTCAGATGTATCATCAATTGTTCAACTCGGAATGAAACCGGTTTTTGTGGATATTTCTCTAAGTAATTTATCAATTACAACTGAAAATATTAAAAAAGCAATTACCGATGAAACAAAAGCAATTGTTATTGTTCATTGTTTAGGTTTTAATGCTATAGATGACGAATTAATTCAAATTGCAAAAGAAAAAAATATCTTATTAATTGAAGATTGTTGTGAATCACACGGTGCTTGTCATAAAGGACAAAAAGTTGGTACATTTGGTGATATGTCAATTTTCTCATTTTTCTTTGGTCACCACATAACAACTGTAGAAGGTGGTATGATTTCAACAAACAACGAAAAAATTAATGAATTGGCGAGACTTTTCAGATCACATGGTATGACAAGAGAAGTCTCACAACAGACACAACAATATTACCAAAGAGAATATCCAAATTTAAATCCACTTTTTACTTTTGTTGTTCCTGGATTTAATATGAGAAGTACAGAAATGAATGCCGTTTTGGGTATCGAACAAATGAAAAGGATTGATTACAATGTTGAAAAAAGAAAACATAATCTTGATGTTTGGTTAAATAATTTGGATGGTAATAAATTTATCACCGAATTTGATTTAGAGGGTAATAGTAATTTTGCGTTACCATTAATAATGAAACCAAATTACATAGATAGTTTTAAAGTTAATGATGATTATAGTAGTGTATGTGATATTTTATTTTTCGAGGGTGTAGAATATAGATTAGGTACATCTGGAGGAGGAAATCAAGTATTACAACCTTATTTAGAAAAATGTGAACATAGAATTGTTGGTGAATTAAAAAATGTTAATTATGTACACAACTATTCACTTTATATTGGAAATCATACGGATTTAACAGATGAACAAATTATAAACTTAACAAAAAAATTAAACAATGTTTGAGAATCAGAAAGTATTAGTAACGGGTGGATCAGGAATGATTGGTAGATCACTTGTAAATCTTTTATTACAAAGAGGTGCAATAGTAACTATTGCCGATTTAACTAAACCTGTAGATTTACCTGAAAGTGTTGAATTCACCCAAGTTGATTTAAGATTCTTTGACAATTGTTTGGACATATGTAAAGGAAAAGATTATGTATTTCATTTGGCGGGGGTAAAGGGTTCACCTAAAATGTGTATTGAACAACCGGTAGACTTTATGGTTCCTATGTTACAATTTAATACAAACATGACACAAGCGGCATTTGAATCAAATGTTAAGTGGTATCTATACACCAGCTCTGTTGGTGTCTATTCACCTGCGGAAGTTTTTTATGAAGAATCTGTTTGGAGTACTTTTCCATCACCAAATGACAAATATGCTGGTTGGGCAAAAAGGATTGGTGAATTACAAACTGAAACATACAGTAAACAATATGGGTGGGATAGAATTTCAATTGTAAGACCTGCTAATGTTTATGGTCCATATGATAATTTCAATCCTCAAAACGCGATGGTGATACCATCACTTATAAGAAAAGCACAGGAAAGTGATGTGCTTGAAGTCTTTGGTGATGGAACACCTATTCGCGACTTTATTTATGCGGATGATGTTGCAAAAGGAATGTTGAAAGTAGTTGAAAATAAAATTACAGAACCTATTAATTTAGGTTCTGGCGGTGGACACTCGATTAAAAATTTAGTGGATATTATTTTAAAATATTCAGGTCGTAACATAGAGGTTAAATGGTTAAGTGATATGCCAAGTGGAGATGCAAAAAGATTAATGAGTACGGAAAGAATGGAAAAACATGGATTGGGAAATCATGTTAGTCTGGATGAAGGTATTAAATTAACTACTGAATGGTTTTTAAATAATAAGGAAATAATTGATAAGAGATATAATCCTTTTGTACATCACTAATGAAAATTTTAATAACAGGTGTTAACAGTGGGTTGGGTAAATTTTTACATGAAAGAATACCCAACTCTTTTGGTTTAGATAGAAACAATTTTGATTCTATTAAAGACAACCAATATGATGTTATTGTTCATTGTGCATTCAATAAGGAAAACGATATAACCGACTATAAAAAATATATTGACGATAACATATTTTTGACACAAAAATTAAAAAATTTAAAGTGTCAAAAGTTCATATATATTTCATCTGTTGATGTTTACCAAGAAAATCACACAACCTATTCTTTATTTAAAAAACTTTCTGAATCAATGATGGACAAAAGAGATTTAATTCTTAGATGCCCAACTTTGATTGGACCAACGATGAAAAAAAATCATATTGAAAAAATTAAAAACAATGAGATTATTACATTATCAGATAAATCATTTTTTCATTATATTTTAATGGAGGATATGTTAGATTTTATAATGAATTTTGATATATGGAATTTAACGGGGAACCTTGATTTTGTTCCTAATGAGGGAGTAGAGTTATCTAAAGTAAAAAAATATTTTAAATCTAAATCATTGTTTGGGGATTACACGTATAATTCAAATTATGATTATAGAAGGCCAATTTACGAGTTATTTAATAAATTCAAAAATAGTTCGATAAAAAATTTAAAAAGATATTATGAATAATTTTCTTAAAGGTAAAAAAGTGGTGGTGACTGGCGGTTCTGGTTTTATAGGTACACATTTCTTAAAAGAACTGGTTGAGACTGGTGCTTACATTAGGACATCCATACACAAGAAAGAATTAAAATTTGAACACAATCACATACAAGTATTTCATGATATCGATTTAATGAAATTAGAGGATTGTGTAAAATTAACTGAGGGTGCAGATTACGTTATTCATTGTGCAGGTGAGATTGCACATCCATCATCAGTACCAACTGATGTACAGATATCATTAAAACAACTTAATTTAATTGGTAATGTGTTAGAGGCTTCTGCAAAAAATAAAGTAAAAAGATTTTTAGATTTAAATAGCTCAACTGGATATCCCGATATAAGAAGACCAATAACAGAAGAAGAGTATTGGGATGGTGAACCATACCAATCTTATTTTGGTTACGGATGGATGAGGAGATATAGAGAAAAATTAATGGAACATGTCTCTAAATTTTCTGGTTTAGAAATTGCACTTGCAAGATGTACAGCAATATTTGGTCCACACGATAACTTTAATTTAAAAAATTGTCACGTAGTTCCTGCATTAATCAAACGAATACTTGACGATGAAAATCCATTTACTGCTTGGGGTTCACCCGATGTTGTTAGAGATTTTTTGTATGTTAAAGATGTTGTTGAAGGTGCGTTATTGATTTTAGAAAAAGGTGAATCAATGAAACCATATAACTTAGGTTATGGTGATGGAATTACAATTGGTGAAATATTAGACACAATTTTAAAAATAACAGGTAAAACACCTGAAGTTATTTGGGATGATACTAAACCCACCACAATTCCATTTAGAGCGGTTAGTACCGATAGAATAAAGAATGAGTTAGGTTTTGTACCAAAATATAGTTTTGAAGAAGGAATAAAAGAAACCATTGAATGGTATATGAATAATGAAAAATAATTTATTTGTAATTGGTGATAGTTTTTGTAGAGAATGTACATACATAAAACCGACTTTAAATGAAAATAGGTGTTTTTGGGCTGGTGACTTATCTAAAAGGTTAGATGTCAATCTTATATGTGACGGAGAACCAAGTAGAGATGTTCAAACAATAATCGACAATTGGATTAAAATAATATCATTAGTCACCCCAAACGATTATTTGGTTATTTGTATTCCATATTTCAAAAGAACAAGATTACCATTATCAGAAAAAAATTATCAGGTTTTTGAAAATAGTGTTGTTAAATACGTAAATAGATTTATTGGTACCCCATCATACAATAATCTTTATAGTGATATTGAAACCTTTGGTAATCAGTATGATTGGAAAAAATATGAGAATGATTTAAAAACACAAGAAATAATCAACGCCTCTATGGCAAATCAATTGAATTCAATTGAAGTTATTGAATCTCTTTATAATTTAACTAAAGGAAAAAAATATATATTTTCTTGGGACACAATGGATTTCAAATCTCAGATTATTGAAGACAGAGAAATTTTAACAAAGAATATTGGTATGTGGGAAACACATAAAGATGTTTATATACAAACTAATGGTAAACATGGATCCGATTTTGATACACATTGGAGTTTCAAAATGAATAGATTGTTTTCTGAATATTTGTACATAAAATTTTCAAATGAATAAAGTTTATTTCATAAAGTTTGGTGGGTGCAGTAATCACCAAGATTATTCAAAAATTTTGGATGACATTAATACACTTAATCCGGAAATAATTGTGTGGGATTACATTAGAGAATATGACATATTTTTTAATGAAATTTTAAATGATTTTAATAATTTCTTAGATAGTAAAAATATTGACTTATATGTTTTCTTAGGTATTGAAAAGCAGGATATTGTGTTTGAAAAATATGGAAAATATAATAAGTTTAAATTTATATTCATCCCCCAATATTTTTTCAACAGTATATACCATACACAACTTGATACATATAAATTAATTAAAGAGGACATTGATAAAAGAGTTTACGAGAAATTATTCATTTGTTTAAATAACCACATAAAACCACATAGATCAATGACAATTGATAAACTATGTAAATCCAATTTGTTGGATTATGGAGTGATATCTTGGTTAATTAAAGACGACCATCTTTATGATTTTAAATGTTGGGAACAAAAAATTGTAAAAATAGATGATACACATGAATATGATAGTGGAGCCAATCAACATTGGTTATCAATGAATAATGGAAACCCACTGGTAAATTTGGTAACCGAAACTATATGTAATAACCATAACATTTATTTTTTTCTGACGGAAAAAACGGCAAAACCATTATTACTAGGACAAATTTTTTTGGTTGTCAGTATTAAGGGATTCCACTCCAACCTTAAAAAATATGGTTTTGAATTATATGATGAGATTTTTGACTACGATTTTGATAATGAAGAATCTTTAGATAAAAGATTGGATGGGATTATGTCAAACTTAATTAGAATAAAAGATATGAACTATTATGATTTATACCTTAAAGTTAAGGATAAATTAGAAAAGAATATTTCCACTGCAATAAAAATTATTGAAGAAAACACTACCATTCCTCAAGAATTTTACGTATTATATGAAAAATACAAAGAGGATTTTGATTGGGCTTTTGAAAACGATAAGTTAAAAAAATTTTATTATAAATGAACATATTGATAACAGGTGTTTTAGGAATGGTTGGTTCACATATGTTGGATTTCTTATTAGAAAAACCGTCCATTAAAATTTATGGTTTCTGTAGATGGAATGAATCTATGGACAACATAGAACATTTAACTGACATCATAAACAAAAAGGAACGAGTAGAATTAATTTATGGTGACTTAAATGACTATGCATCTATTGTTAATGCAATTGAAATCTCAAAACCCGATTTTGTGTTTCATTTAGGTGCACAATCTTACCCACAAACAAGTTTTGATTCACCTTTAGAAACATTACAAACAAATATATTAGGTACCGCAAATTTATTAGAGGCTCTTAGAAAATCTCCTTATAAAAATGCAAGGATACATGTTTGTGCGTCAAGTGAGATTTTTGGTAGAGTTACAAAGGATAAATTACCAATTAATGAAGAATGTTCTTTACACCCTGCATCACCATATGCAATATCAAAAGTAGGTACCGATTTAATTGGTCGTTACTATGGTGAGGCTTATAAGATGAAGGTAATGACAACAAGAATGTTTACCCACACAGGACCAAGAAGAGGAGATGTTTTCCACGAATCAACATTTGCAAAACAAATTGCAATGATTGAAAATGGTTTACAAGAACCTAAAATATTGGTTGGTAATTTAGATTCATTAAGAACTTACGCAGATGTTAGAGACGCCGTGAGAGCATATTGGATGTTGTTAAATATTAACCCAATACCTGGTGAATATTATAACATAGGTGGCACATACACCTGTAAGGTTGGTGATACCTTGAATTATTTTTTATCTAAGTCAACAGTTAAAGATATTGAAATAGTAACAGATGTAAGTAGACTAAGACCAATTGATGCGGATTTACAAATACCAGATATAACTAAATTTAGTGAATTAACGGGATGGAGACCGTTAATACCATTCAATAAGACAATGGACGACCTTTTGGATTATTGGAGAGATAGAATAAATAAAGGTCGTAAATTTTTAAACAGATAAAAAATGTCAGAACGTAAGTATCTACCAACATTAGCAGAATTAGTTGACAGATTAAGTATTTCTCAATTAAAAGAACAGTTTATACCTGAACATAAAGAGGAATACGCACAAGAAATAAGAGATATCAAACACGATATAGATTTGATTCTAAAAAATACTGATGAATTAATCAGTGCTGATACCGTAAGGGCAATTGTTGTGTTAGCACAAACTAATTTACATATTTGGCACAATGAATCTAACTACAGAAAGTATGGTAAAACTGAAAATACCAATTTAGAATTAACACATGGTTTAAACGGTGTTAGAAATACTGCTAAAAATAAAATACAAGAAATTGTTGGCGGTAGGAAAGATTATAAAACAGACTGTTTAGCTTCAGAATTTAAAGATTGGGGAATTAGTTGGGAATAAAAATACAATTATGTTAAACGAACAAGAATTATATAATTGGAAATATCGTGGATTTATTATACTCCCTATTTTTTCGGAGTATGAATGTTTAGATATAAAATTTGAATTAGATAGGTTAAGAGTTATCAGAAATTCTAAAGATTTTTCTTGGGGTGAATATGACATGTACTCACACCCACAAAAAGATTCTGAATTAATACTAAAACTATTCGGTCACCCTCAAATTATTGACACACTGGAAAAAATCATGGGAGATGAAATTGAGGGGATACAAAGTTTGGCATATTTCAAACCCCCAAATGAGTTAGGGAGAGATATTCATCAAGATGGATTTTATACTCAATCTGGTTGGGGTGGGTCAATAAATGTTATTATATCTTTGGACTCTATGAATGAAACAAATGGTTGTTTATATTCATATGAATGTTCACATTTTTTACCAATACTACCAATCGAAATAGACGAGGAAAGAGCAAAAACAAATCCATCGTTTTGGAGAAATGAAAGAGGTAGGGCTTGCGTTATGCCTGAAAATCATCATTTTAATAAAGTGAACCACGTTTGTAAAGTTGGTGATGTGTTATTTGCACATGACCATTTAGTGCATGGTTCGGAAGATAATAAAAGTGACAGATTTAGAAGGTCAATTGTTCTTAGTTATAAAACAAAAAGTGCACCAATCAGAGAAGGTGGTCAAATGAAAAGAGAACCTTTTGATGTGTACGAAATTAGAAAAAAATTTTGGGGAATATGAGTGAAAAAAAATGGAGTGATTTTGAAGAAAACCCATCTAAAGTTTTTGGATGTGAGGTTCCTATATTCACACCCTCAGTCTTTAGAGAATTTAGAGGTGAAATTTTTACAACATTTCATAGTGAAGAACATCCGGTTATGAGACATATTCATTATGATAAAAATGAAATTAGTTTTCACGGTAGATTTTCAAAGTCATATAAAAATGTTTTAAGAGGTCTACATTATGATGATAAAACATGGAAGTTGGTACAAGCATTAGTTGGTGACATATATCTTGTAGTTTTAGATGTTAGAGAAAATTCACCAACATACGGTAAATGGGATTGGTTTTTAATCTCAGAAAAAAATAGAAATCAAGTATTGGTTCCACCAGGATTTGCAAATGGTCACTACGCATTAACTGATTGTGTTTTTCATTATAATATGTTTTATAAAGGTGAATATGTAGATTCTATAAATCACGGAGTGGCAAAATGGAACGACCCAAAATGGAACATAGAATGGCCAACAAATAACCCAATACTTCAAATGAAAGACAAATGATTAAAAATTTAGAACAATACCCAATAGTTAGAGAACAAAATTTAACACCAGAAGATTTAATAAAATTTGAAGATTTAATTGTAAATCACTGGGAAGGTGGTAAAATTAGAGGACCTGTTCATTTATCAAATGGTAATGAGGAACAGTTAATTGAAATATCCAAAAGAATAAAAACAACAGATTGGATTTTCTCAACATGGAGATCACATTATCATGCTTTGGTAAAAGGTATTTGCCCTGCATGGTTAGAGGATCAAATATTAAAAGGTAAATCAATTACGGTTTGTAATCCAAAAGACAAATTTTATGCTTCTGCAATTGTTGGTGGAACATTATCAATTGCTTTAGGTGTTGCAATGGGAATTAAAAGAAGTGGTGGTGACGAAAAAGTTTGGGTATTTGTAGGTGATATGAGTTTTGAAAGTGGGTTGTTTTATGAAACACACAAATACGCTAGAAACTTCGATTTACCATTATATTTTGTTGTGGAGGATAATGGAGTATCAACATATACACCAACAGAGGTAACTTGGAATAACATAAAAAGAGATGTACCTAATGATATAATTTGGTATCAGTATAAATCAAAATATCCACACTATGGAAGTGGAAAATGGGTAGCATTTTAAATTAAAGAATATGACATATAAAGAAACACTTTCTGAAATAATGACTAAATTATCAAAAGATGATGATTATGTTTTTATTGGACAACAAATTGTATATAGAGGTAACCCAATGAGTACAACACTTGATGAAGTACCTAAAGAAAAAATGATTGAGGTTCCTGTAATGGAGGAAACTCAGATGGGTATGAGTTTAGGATTAGCAATGACAGGTAAAAGAGTAATTACATTTTACCCTAGATGGGATTTTTTAATTTCCGCAGCAAATCAATTAATAAATCATGTTGACAAATATGAATCAATGTCAGGTGAAAAGGTTCACATGATTATACGAGTTGGTAAAGGTTCGGATAAACCATTAGACCCAGGACATCAACACAAAGCAAATTATATTGAAGAATTTAAAAGTATGTGTAAAAATGTTACCATACTTGATTGTAAAACAATCGAAGACATTAGACTAAATTATGACCGAGCAACAAGTGTAGTGGGTGTTTATATTATAAACGAGTATCCAGAATTATATAACAATAAAACAATATTAAATCTTATTTGTGACGATTTTAATCATAACACCAGTGAAACAATGACACTGGATTTTATTGGTAATGGTTGGTATGATGTTAAAAATTATAAAATCTGTAACAAAGAAGAAATAACTCAAAGAAAAGAGGAAAATTTTTATCATTTAGTACATGTACCATATTATTTAACACATTATTTATCCGAAAATAAAAAGTTTCCGATATCAGACGAAATCAAAAAACTACTAATTGAAAATGAAAATTTTAAAGTTCTGTTTATAACAGAGCACGAATGTGATTTAGGTAACGTAGTAAAGTTCTCAGATTACTTTGCAAAAATGGAAGGAATACCAACAAATCAAATTTTTATAATTAATGGAAATGAACTACTTCCTGATTTAAAAAAAGAAGCAAATTCTGATATAAACGTACATGTTTCAAATAGATTACCTTTAGTTGTAACAAGAAACATACTAAACTTTTGCGATGGATACCACTTCCAACCAAAAAAAGAAAGATTGTTTATGTGTTATAATAGAAATTATACAAGCCATAGGGTTGGTATTTTAACAGCACTTAAACACCACAATTTATTAGAAGATACCGATTGGTCATTTTTAAGAGCAACTAGACTTGCTGATTATAGATTACCAGATGGTAACATCGATATGAACATATTAAGAGATGTTTTTGATGATGAAATGATAAATGAAATGAGAGAAAGTTTTAATTATTTCAAAGATGCAGAAAACAAAAAAAGTGAATTTGAAACGTATGACATAGATACACCAGGTGGCGGACAAAATTGGGATTATATGTTTGAAAATAATCCATATAAACATTCATATATTAATATCGTAAATGAATCACAATTCTCTAGAGATGAAGTAATTCACATTACAGAGAAAACTTTAATTCCATTGTATTATTCCCAAATCCCGTTACTTGTCGGTACATATCAACATGTTAAAAGAACAAAAGAAAAATATGGGTTTGATTTATTTGAAGACTTTGTGGATACAAGTTATGACAACGAACCAAATCCACAAAAAAGAATGAAAATGATTATCGATGAAATTGTTCGTCTTAATAAAATTAAAAATCAATTATCTGGTTTTTATTTAGAATCTAAAAAAAGATTCAAACATAATAGAGAAATAGTTGCTAGTTTGTATGAAGATAAGACAGATTATAACTTTTTTCAAAGTTTAATAAATTTATAAAATAATGTACGTAATTGGTGTTTCGGCATACTATCACGATTCTTCAGCTTGTTTATTCAAGAACGGAGAATTATTGTTTGCCTGTGAGGAAGAAAAATTTACAGGTATAAAACATGATTCATCGTTTCCTGTAAAAACACTTGACTATATATTCAAACAATATAATTTAACAAAGAAAGACATTTCTGTTATTTGTTATTATGAAAACCCACAATTAAAACTTAAACGTGTAAAAGAAAATGTAAAAACAAAACTATTTAAAAACCCAATATTCTCTTTAAAGAGTTATTTTAAAATTAAAAATAATATTAAAAATGTGAAAAAAATGTTATCGAACTATTCTGATAATATTTTTTATTCTGAACATCATTTAGCACATCAATATTATTCTTTTTTTATGTCAGATTATAAAGAATCTAATTGTTTATCTGTTGATGGTGTCGGTGAAATAGATACATTATCTTTTGGATTGGCAAATTCAAAAGGAATTGAATATAAAACATTATCAAAATATCCACATTCATTAGGTCTATTCTATTCTGCAATGACATCTTACCTCGGATTTAAACCAAATGAAGGTGAATATAAAATGATGGGATTGGCGTCTTATGGTGATTATAGACCATTAATTGATAGAGTAAGAAAATTGATATCATTCAAAAATGGAGAACTAAAATGCGATATGGATGTGTTTTGTTGGGATAGATCAGATACACTAATGTTCAATGAAAACCTATATAATGTTTTAAGAATTGAACAAAGATTACCAGAGGAAAGTATTGAAATTATACACAAAAATTTAGCTGCGTCTGTACAAAAAGTATATGAGGAGATATTATTTAAAATTATTAACTATACAAAGAAATTTTCACAAAATACAAATCTTTGTTTAAGTGGTGGTTGTGCATATAACGGAACCGCAAATGGAAAGATTATAAGAAAGACACATGTTAAAAGTTTATGGATACCACCGGCACCATCAGATGCTGGTTCATGTATTGGTGCGTGTGTTCATTATTTGGTAAAGAACGACCTCTTAAAAAATAGAATTCAAAAAAATCCTTTTATTGGTCCAAGATATGAATACGATAAATTTTTAAAGGACATTAAGAAAGAAAAAATATTCAAGTTTACTTTAGAAAATAGATTGTTGGAACATGTTGCCCTAAATTTAAAAAAGGGAAAGGTTGTCGGATGGTTTCAAGGAAGGTGTGAATTCGGTGCAAGGGCGTTAGGTAATAGATCAATTTTAGCCAATCCAACAATAGACGGAATGAAAGATAAAATAAATAAAGTGATTAAAAAGAGAGAGGGTTTTAGACCATTTGCACCAATGGTTACAAAAGAAAGACAATTTGATTTTTTTGAAATGGTTGAGGATGTTCCTTATATGAATCAAGTTGTTAAAGTAAAGGACGAATATGTGGATATATTAAAAGCGGTTACACATGTTGACGGAACTGCTAGAGTACAAACAGTATATAAACACACTAAAATACACAATCTCTTAACTGTTTTTGAACAACTAACCGGATATCCAATCCTTCTTAATACTTCATTCAATGTGAAAGACAAAACAATGGTGTTAACACCAAAAGATGCGATTGATACTTTCTATGATACCGAGATGGATATTTTGGTTATAGGTAATTATGTAATATATAAATGATTTTTTTATGATAATGAAATTAATTAAATGGGTTAAGAATAAAATCCAAGAAAGAAAAAAGAAAAAGGAAATAAAGAAAAAGTTAGAGGAACTCAGAAAGAGAGATCCGTTTATCTATAATCATTAATATGATTTTAACTTTAGTTTTGGTTGGTGAAAACTACACCAGTAATCCTGATGAATCAATTAAACAAATTGAACGTTTTAAAAATCGGGGTTGGGATGTTTACGTCTTAACAGACAAACCAGAATTATTTCCCAATACTAAAACCGAATATTATCAAAATAAAATATTCTCATATTTTGATAAACTTTTATTCTCACTAAGAATTGCAGAAAAAACTCAACAAAATGTTCTCTACATAGACCATGATTTTGGTGAGAACCTTACCGATAATTTTTTTAAAAATTTCAAAGAAACAAAAGACTATGTTTTTTTTGAGAAGTGGCAAAAATGGGACGAAACCAATAAAAAATACGTTCCATGGGATAAGTTCGGTGATTATTTTAGCGTGTACTACTTACCAATTTATTTGTACTTCAAAAAAATAAATTTCGATTATAATGAATTAACAACAATCAGAGAGTGTTATATGTATTTTCCATATGACGATAATACCACAAGAATCATATATGAAATGGAAAAAATAAAACCAATTTTTGATTATATGAGTGTGGTTGAACAATCGGGATTTAGTTGTTATGGTAGTTCTGAAGGAATTGCATTATCATACATTTTTAATTTATTAGGAATAACCCCCAAACTGTTCAATAAAACTCTAAATGAACCACTAAAATTCATTTGATTTTTAGAAAAAAAATCATTATATTATGATATATGATTTATTGGTTTACAGGACAACCCGCAGCGGGTAAAACGACATTAGCAAAACATTTATTGTCATATTTGAGTAACACAGAGAAGGTTATTCATATTGATGGTGACGACCTAAGAGACATCTTTCAAAATAAAGATTATTCAGAAACAGGTAGAAGACGAAACATAGAAAGGGCACAAGATATTGCTCGTTTTATGAATGAAAAGGGTTATTCGGTTGTAGTATCCTTGGTTTCTCCATATAAAGATCAAAGAGACGAGTTCAAAAAAATGAATGACGTAATTGAGATTTATGTTCACACAACAGAAATTAGAGGAAGAGAAAACTTTCATGTGACAAATTACGACCCCCCCACAGAAAATTTTGTAGATATTAATACCACTAACAAACGCGATGACGAATCCTTCATCGATTTAATTAAATTTATAGATATATGAAAAAATACGCATTATACATCGGAAGATGGCAAAATTGGCATAAAGGCCACGAATGGTTAATCCGCCAACAATTGGATAAAGGAAAAAATGTGTGGGTGGCAATTAGAGATGTACCACAAGATGAGAATAACCCTAAGAAGGCACATGACATTTTAATGGAATTATCACAGGAACCCTTTTTTGTTGAAAACTCTAATAAAATTTTTATCAGTATTATACCCGATATTGAATCGGTAAATTATGGTAGGGGAGTTGGTTATGATGTCGTTTATCACGAACCACCAACAGAAATTGCAGAAATAAGTGGTACTAAAATTAGAAAAGGAGAGATAAAGTCAGACGGTACCACAAATTTATAAGAAAATCAGTCGTTCATTATGATATGGATAAATGAAAATTTCGATGGTGGGGAATTTGAATACATAGACGAAAAGAAAGAAAAAATAAAAATAAAACCAAAAAATAACTTATCTATAATATCTAACAATAAATTACCACACAGAGTCTTACCTGTAATAAAAGGAGTAAGATTTAGTTTAATAATGTTTTTTGAAATAGGTAAGAAAAAAGAGTTAACGTTGATATAATGCCACTAATTAAAAGACACATTGCAAAAAGTATAACCTACAGAATTGTTGGTACTATTACAACAATTTTATTAACAGTTTCAGCTGGTTTACCACTTAAATGGGCTAGTATGGTCGGTTTAGGTGAAATAATTTTAAAACCAATTATTTATTTTCTACACGAAAGGGTGTGGTATAAATTTAGTAAATACGGAATTGGAAAAAATGAATAATATTTTTACCATAAAAAATTTTTTATCAAAAGAAGAATGTAATTTCATTCTAAATAAATGTTTAGTCGAATTGGAATTAAAACCGGCAGATGTTTATGGAGATTCAAAAGACGGTAGAAAATCTAATGTGGCAGGAATTGATAATTTAGGTTTTTTAAACGAAAAATTAAAAGAAGTTCTTAGAGATAAATTGCCCATAAATGGACATACAGTAACCAACTTAAGTAAATTTCAATTCACTCAATATGAAATTGGTGGTTATTATGATTGGCATGTTGATTCAACAATTGAAATCCGACCCGAAAGGTTCTACTCAGCCGTCATCCAATTAAACGACGAATACACCGGTGGAAATTTTGAAATTGTTGGAGATAAAGAAAACTTAAAATTAGAAGAGGGTGCTGGAAATTTATTTTTATTCCCATCAAACAAATTACATAGAATAACACCTATAATTAGTGGTACCAGATATTCAATAGTTAATTGGGTTGGATTGCAAAAAATTGAAAATAAAATTAAAAGTTTAATCTAATTATGTACACTAAATTGATTGAGAATTTTTTAACCAACGATGAGTGTGATTATCTAATAAATTTGGGTGAGTCGATGTCATTGAAAGAAATGAAGTCATCTAAAATAGTAAAAGGTAAACTAATCGATTCTAATTTGGAATATAAAGGTAATAAAAGAATGGGTTGTTATTTTGTCAATGAGGTTTTATTAGACCCAATATTAGAACACCAAACAAAAAAAATAATAAACACATGTAATAGATTAAAACCACTTAATTCTATTGAATATGTCAAAGTTTTAAAATATTCATTTAATCGTTATAACAAAGATGATTTTTTAGAGTGGCACGAAGATAATCATGAGATAATAAATGGTGCCACATTAACTTTTATTATTCAATTAAATGACGAATATGATGGTGGTTTTGTGAAATATATATTAGATGGAACCGAATATAACGTACCAAAAATAAAAGGAAGTGTTTTTATATTTGAATCCAACATTACACATTCGGTAGAACCAATTGTAAGTGGTAAAAGATATTCAATAAATGTGTGGCCTTCGTCAATAAAAAAAATTAATTTATTATGAAAAATGTTGTGATAATTGGAGGAGGGACTGCGGGATGGGCAACTGCGTTAAGTGTACAAAAGTTTTGGAAAGACACAAAAGTTACTCTAATTGAAAGTTCTAAAATTGGGATATTAGGTGCTGGTGAAGGTGGTACATCTAATTTCGGTTTATTTCTTAAATTATTAGATATAAACGTAAAAGAATTTTTAGAAAAAACGGGATCAACAACCAAAAATGGACTTCAATTAATTAATTGGACACACAAAGGAAGTGAATCAGAACACTTATTTCATCAAAACAATAAACAAACAAACGATGTAAGAAGTTATTCTGCATTTCACTTTGATGCTAGGAAAGTCTCAGAATATTTTAAAAATATTGCATTAGGAAGGGGAGTAAATTGGATAGACGGAGAAGTTATTAAAATAAATAATACAAATGAAATCATAAATAATATTGAACTTTCAAACGGAGAAATTATTAATTTAGATTTTGTATTCGATTGTAGTGGTTTTGCTAGATTGATTATTAGTGGTGTCCATAAAGAAAGTTGGATTGATTATTCAGAATATCTTTTAGTTAATAAAGCATTTGGTTTCTTTTTACCTCAGATGAAATCCATTTCTTACAAAGATTTGACTCACACATACTTGTGTGCAATGAATTGTGGATGGATGTTTCAAATACCACTACAACATAGATTGGGGTGTGGATATGCATTTAATGATAAATACGTCTCCGTTGAGGACGCAAAAAAAGAAGTAGAAGAACATTTAGGACATGAAATAACAATACAAAAAGTTTTTGACTTCAAAGCTGGTACATTTAAAAGGAGTTGGATAGGTAATAGTATTTCAATCGGATTGTCTTATGGTTTTTTAGAACCGTTGGAAGCAACATCATTAATGTCTACTATTATACAATTAAAAAGACTAATTGATTTCGAATTTGATACTTCCTATAGAGACATGTTTAATAAAATTTGTGCCGAAACAAATGAACAAAATATGATGTTTGTTAGGTATCATTATCTTAATGAAAGATTAGATACCGAATTTTGGAAAGATGCGTATAATGCCCCCATACCAACAAAACTTAAATCCATCTTGGATAATGATAATAAATTAACGTTAAAAAACGACACTGATTTATTGAAATCTTTTGAATTTGAATATTGGACAGAAGACAAATTACCATTTCTGATTTACAATTATGATATGGTCTACAAAAAAAATAAAAAAGGTAAGTTTAAAAACATAATTTAATGGAAAAATTATATTTTGACGAGACCACATATATTTGGAAAACTAAATTAAACCGAGTATCTGACAAATCCGAATTATTAAAATTGGCAAACTCCGTTATTGAATCACAACCAGATACTAAAACAGATGGATTTGGGTATAAAAAAGAATGGAATAAAAATTTGAATTATTTAGGTGAGGTTAAAATTGAAACAAAATTAGATGAAATAATACAAATTGGGATAGATTCTTGTAAAAAACTTTACGAAGAAACAAATACCACGTATAATAAAATCAATACGGAGGTTTGGGTTAATGTTGTGAGATCAACGAATCCGGTTCAAATTCAATTCAAACATGAAGAGTTAAAAGGGGTTGACAAATTTCACGTTCATACTGATATAAATAAAGAAATGAAATCATTTACCCCTCATTATACTTATGTCTATTACATTCAAATGCCGGATGTAATGAATGGAGAAGATGGTGTGTTATATTTTAGAGGAAAAAATAAAAAAGAATATTGGATTAGACCTGAGAATGATGATTTAATAATAATGGAGGCCGATATGCCACACTCACCAAATAATGCTCCGAATTCAACTATTGATAGAATTGTTGTGGCCGGTAATGTTGGGTTTGATTATATTAAAAAAGAGAAAAGTTTATTATGATTAAAAATTATTACATATTTGACGATATAATTTCAAAAGAAAATCAAGAGATTTTATATGAATATGTTAAAAATCAAAACATAAAATGGGAATTCATGGAAAATGTTACGGGATATTATGGTGGTAAATTAAGTACACATAAATTCCCCGCCAAAGTCCACCCTCAAAATAACTGTAAGGATGATAAGATTAAAGATTTAATCAGTGATTTCCAAATTAGAATTTCGGAAAAAATAAACTTAGAATTTGTTCAAAATTATAGATGGAAAATTAACTGGACCCAACCTATTAGTTTTGAACACAATCCGATGCATTTATTACATTACGATAGGATAAATGAACACATTGCGGTGGTCTATTATGTTAACGATTCGACAGGTGACACCTGTCTTTATACAAACGTAAATGGAGATAACGTTCAATCCTTCCAAGAAAACTTTAATAACGTTAATTATGATTCTTATTCTCTACTAAAAAGAGTGTCCCCAAAAATGGGAAGATGTTTTGTTTTTGACGGTAGACTAGCTCATCACGCCAATTATCCATTGGATGGTGATAGGTTTATCATAAATTTCAACTTTGCAGCCAAAAGTAAAAGCCCCAAAAATTTACTATAATGTTAGTAGACAATAAATTTTTTTATATATCAATACCTAGATGTGCATCCACATCTTTTCATTATTCATGTATATTAAATAATTTAAATGTTAAATTTGTAACTAATTCTATAAATGAAAACAATAATAAAATTGATTTAAAAAATATAGAAAAGAGTAACTTAATGGATTTAATAAAACATGGACACGAAAGTTTATTTGATTTACAAAAAAAATTTGGGGACAATTATCCAATTTTATGTGTAAAAAGAAATAAATACGATAGGTTTTTTTCATTATTTAAACAAATTATTTTCGATACCCAAAGAATTGGAGCACATTATGTAAGTGAACATTTAAAAAATATCGATATAAAAGAATTATTTTTTTTCTCAACCGACGATTTAATGAGTAAGGAAAGCAGAGTAAATGTGATAAACGATTTTTTAATTAAAAACAATTTTATAAAAAAAAGAGTTCAACTAAATGATACGAGAATAGATGTGGGTGAATCTATTTTTGATAAAGAAAAAAAAATAGATTCCTATATTCTTAATATTTTTGAAATATTATTAACGCCGACCTCGAATTATCATCATCATAATAAAGATATAATTTGGTTTGATTTTGACAATATAAAAGAATTAGAAAAATGGGTTAGTATTAAAATAAATAAACCTTTTAAATTGGAAAAAACCAATTCTAGTAAAAATGTGGACTGTTTCATAAAATTAAATGAAGAGTTTAAAAATACCTATGATGGTATTTATGATTATTACGATATTGTTAAAGAAACAAAGACTTTATTATGAAAATTAACGGAATAGAATATAACTATAAGGAAATCTTTAACTCTTGGTTAAGTGCCAAAAATCCTACTAAGGAACAAAAAGAACTAGCAGAAAAAAGGTATTCAATTTGTTCAACATGTGAGTATAAGAAACCATTAATTAAAAATAATAGGTGGTCAGAAATTTGTTTAAGATGTGGGTGTCCATTAAATAAAAAAATATTTTCTAACATTTACAATTCCTGTCCACTTAAAAAATGGGGCGATTCTGACAACGGTCTTTTAGAACCCCAAATTGAAAAAAATAATAAAACAATAATTTAAACATACGTATATACGTATATATATTATTTTAAGATAAACATTGATTATCTTTTTAATAAATTGTATATTTATTAATATAAAACTTAACACAAAAAAATGAAAGGAATTATTCTTGGTACTGATTTGTTAGAACACAATGATGATGTAAAAATATTAGAAACAAATACCAATACAACCATATACAATAGTGGTGCAGAGTTATTAGATTACGATTCGTTATTTGGGATGTTAGTGGACAATAATATAAGTGAATTTCATTTTATTTTCACCGAGAATGACTCACACTCTCCCTCAAACTCACCCTATGTTTTTAAACAAAAATTACAACAAAAATGTTCAGAAAATAACATACAATTTTCTGAATATACCGTACCAACTAATTCTATAACGGTACCTTATATTGAAGACGCACCTAATAAGTTTATATTAAGACAATCTTTTGACACAACGGCCTTAATTGATGATTCATACTGTGCCGATAAATTTGGATTTTTTAATTTAATGAGTGGTAGTACCTACGTTCCAAAGACCTACTTTGTTTCAAATAATTTAGGTATGGACACTTTAGATTCTGTTGACTTTTCAAATCTCAGTAACCCGAATATAGTTATTAAAGCTCGTATACCTAATTATGACACAGCACTATACCCTGAATTACATATATTAAACGATGCAACCCAATTAACTTCGTTGAAGGGTAATTTATCTGAAAATTACCTATTACAGGAGTTTTTATTTTCAACAGACAATTTGGTGGATGGAAAATATTCAATAATTAGAAGTATTGATATTGTTTATGGTAGTAATTTAGACGTTATAAATTTGGGTGGATACAGACAATCAACCGTCGTACCTTTAAATTTTGGTCTTAATGAATTTGTAAATGATACAACAAAATTAACACAAAAAACTAGACAAAAATATATCACAAAAGAGGTTGGTATAAACCAAAAAATGGACAGTTACCACACTGATATTGATTCAAATATCATTGATTATACGGGGTCATTAGTAAATGTTTCAAACATACAATTAGGAAGTTTAATTAGAACAATTGACTTTATCGATTATAATGATAATCATGCTGCTTATTTTGAGCAAGGTAAGTTAGACGTGTTGGGATGGAGTGGTAGTTTAGCACAAAGTAACGAAACGTTAACACAAATGTCATCCTCATTAGAAGGGATTGTTTCATCATCAATTGATACTATTTTTATTAGGATTACTACTTCAGATGGTAAAACTTGGGTTGATTCTCCATCATGTGTGTATTATATTGAAGAATCAGGATCACTATCGACAAGATTTGAAAAATTAAATAACATGTACATTGGTGATAAATTAGTAGTAACAGACTCTAATACACAAGAGTTAACCACTATTGAAATAACCAATTTAGAAATGGAACATTCAAGTATGATGATTTATGGATTAGACTTTGAGCCATCGGATTTATTTCTTGTTGATTTAGGTGATGGTATTTTTAGTGTAATGCATAATAGTTGTTGGTGTCCATGGTATTCATGTGGATACTATTGTTATGATAGCAGCTGTTCGGGTTGTAACCAAGGTTTACCACCAAAATTATAAAATCAAAATTATAAAAATATTTAAGTTATGTCAACAATCAGAACAGAAAGACCCGCTCAAGTTATAAAACCAACAATTGCACCAATTTCAAATGGTGTTAAAACAAAAATATCAACTGCGGTACAATCGGTAATTAATGCAATAAAAGCAAAACACTTGCAATAATGCATAATGAGATTATTTACATTTGGAGATAGTTGGACTGAAGGTGTTGGCGGGGATTCAAATAAAGAACTCGAATATGATACACCAGAAGAAAGAACTAAAATAAGACAAGAGTTTTGTTGGCCAAGATATCTTTCAGAAATTTTAAATGTTGAATTCATTAACAATGGTATTGGAGGAGCATCAAATAACATTATATTTGAGACCGTTTCACATTGTTTAAAATCCAATCAAATAAATCGAGGAGATTTTATTGTAATAATGTGGACATCCTTTTTAAGGGATGATGTTCCATTTTTCCCAAAGGGGGAGTGGCATTTTTGGGGAGAAAGATATAAAAGTAAGAAACACATTTATACACCAATTTTTAATAAAACAATAGAAAATAACGTAATATTTGATAGGGCGAGTTTAAGTTACAAAGAATTCTACCTAACAAATCTTTATTGTGACACATATTACAATATTATAAATCAAAATTATATTTTTTACCTACAACATATGTTCAATGAGATGGGAATAAGGTATATGTTTTGTGATGCTTTTGATTCATTAATAAAAAATCCAATCAATCAAGAAATAGATAAAACAAATCTAATAAATAGAAAACATTATTGGGGATTTGAGAATAGAACATTTAGAGATTTATTAATTGAAACGAACAGAAAAAATGTATGGGAAGATAACTCACATTTTACAGAATCTCAATTAGGTAAACATCCTAATAAAAATGGTTATAAATTAATTGCAGAAGAAATTTACGATTTTATTCAAAAAAACAATTTATTGGGTTATAATTTAAAAGAACCTTATTCATTATTATTATGAATTATTCCATAAATAAATTTTTTACTCGTGAAGAATGTAAATCAATAATAGATTTTGCAATGGAAAAAGGTGAAACTTTTTCATATTATGATTTTGAACAAACAACATGGGATTGTAGAAGGATTTATGATGAGGACTTCAAAAAAAAGATATTAAATAATATAAATAGTTTATATAAACAGGGTTCAATTTCCTTTTGGTTTGATTTTAATTCTTTTAATTTAACAAACATAAATGTTAGTTTAACAAGATACTATGAGGGTAGGTTTTTGGATTTACATTTAGACTCAACATCGAACTATACTACTGTTATTTCGTTGACTGATGGTTATGAGGATGGGGATTTTTGTTTGTCCCCCAAATTTGTGAATCTAAAGGATTCAGAAGTTATTCAACATTTAAATATTGGTGAGGGTATAACTTTCGAAGGTAACAAAACTTATCATGGTGTTATGCCTGTTAATTTTGGATTAAGATGTGCTTTAAACATATGGATGAATGATACTAACTTTGTATATTATAAAATAGATAAAACGAAAAAATTATTATGAGAATCCTCATAATTTCTTTACCAAGAACGGGATCTACGTCATTACTAAAAAAAATTTCGAAGGAAAAAAATCTAAAACCTTTGTTTGAACCCTTTGATGGTACAAATAGAATCCAATATAAAAAGGACGAAGATAATATTGTAGTAAAAACAATAGTATCCCACCACCCAAACAATTTAGAATTATTAAAAAATTTTGATGAGGTAATTCTTTTAACAAGAAAAAATATTGGGGAATGTATAGAGTCACACTCATATCAAACTTTTTATTCTAAAACAAAAAAATACAATTCAAATAATCCATATGTATATGAAGAAGTCCCAATAAACGTTTTTGAAGAATGTAAAAATGATATTATCAATTGGGACATACAATTAAGAGAATTGTCTAATATTACAGGAATATCTATAACATATTATGAAGATTTGTTTAATCCCAAAGGAGAAAATAGATTGAGATTAAATAAAAAAAGAACTATATTATAAAATATGGATATTGATTTAAAGAATTACGTTTGTACTGTTCCATTTCAAGCAGTTGAAATACATGAAAATAAAAATTTTATGTGTTGTGCAAGTTGGTTGACTAAGGAATTACCAAACAAAATTCCATTGAAAGACTTATGGAATAGTAAAGAGGCAATAGAAATTAGAGAATCGGTGATGGATGGTTCCTATAGATTTTGTGATAAAACCCAATGTCCATTTTTGGCTCAATTATTAAATTACAACATGGACTCATCAGGTCCCATACAAAAAATTGAAAATTTACCTGATTATATTAAAGAACATTATGAAAAAAAGGAATCACATATGGAACATGGTCCCACAATATTACAAATGTCTTTTGATAGAACTTGTAATTATAAATGTCCATCTTGTAGAGTTAAAATGATTGTTGCAAATTCGGAAGGTATTAATAGAATTAATTCCACAATCGAAGAAATGGAGGAAGCCTTCTCAAATTCAATAGAAACAATTTATTGTTCGGGTACCGCGGATCCATTTGCATCGGTATCATACAGAAACTATCTTAGAAACTTTAATCCTAAGAAGTACCCAAAACTTAAAAATATACACCTACATACTAATGCAAGTTTATGGAATAAAGAAATGTGGGAATCAATGATAAATATTCATCCTTATGTGTTAACATGTGAAATCAGTATAGATGCGGGTACAAAAGAAACATATGAGAATGTAACTAGATTAAATGGGGAATGGGAAAATTTAATTTCCAATCTTAAATTTATTGCCACAATACCTAAAATGAAAAAAGTTAAAACATCATTTGTGGTTCAACAATCTAACTATAAAGAAATGGGTATTTTTTTAGAACAAATGAAAAGTATCTTTGGTATGAAAACAAAAGTTTTTTATGGTAAGATAAATAATTGGGGCACTTTTACACATGAACAATTTGAGTTTTTAAAAGTATGGGATGTTAATCATCCTAATCATAATGATTTTCTTATTGAATTTAATAAAGTTGCCAAGGACCCATTTGTGTTTCATAATCTACACGAGTTTTTAGATATGAAAAAAACTATGATATAATGACATTATATACCATTATAGCACAATATAGAACTGGTGGTCAAAATCTAATGAACTGGATAAAACAATCACTTAATAATGAATTCATTGTAATTCATGAACCATTTAATTCAGATTTTAACATTTACACAAATGATACAACCTTACAGGACTTTGACTGGTTAGAAAACAAAAAATATTTCATTAAAGAGTTATGGTATCCCGAACAAAATTACAGTATGATTTTAAAATTAAGTACAAAGATTCTTTGTCTTTATAGGGAAAACACACACGAACAAACCATCTCACACATGTATTCAAGTAAAGAGAATCGATATCATCATAACTATACACAAAAAGATGTGGACAGAGTGTTTGTTAAGGAAGATTATGATAAATTCAAAGAGGAGGTAGAATTTAATAAAAAGACCCTCATTGATTTTGCAAATCAAAACGATTTGCCAACCATTTCATATGAACATTTGTATTATGAAAATGGAATAGAGAAATTGAAGAATATATTCGAATTGCAAAGTGATATCCCCTTTCCATATGGTTCAAAATATTTCACAAAAGATAAGAAATTGATTTGATTTTCATAGTATTTTTCATTATATTATGTTTTAATGAAGATATTAGGACACGCCCCATTTATAGGTACAACGGGATATGCGAATCATTCAAGATCATTTTTCCGTGCTCTCAATAAGTACCATACAGTAAAAATACGAAACCTTACAATTGGAAATAGTTGGAAGGGAATGAATAATCGTCCTCACGATGGTGAATCATATTTTACCAAAGATATGGAGGACATGTTAATTCTACAAACATTACATAGATCCGATGGTAATGGAAGAGTAGATGAACCGATGTATGATTACAAAGGTGATTTTGTTCCGGATGTACACATAGTTTTAATGGAAACTAATAATCATTATTTCTATGAAGATTATGTTGGATATAAGATTGCATATAATGTTTGGGAATCAACTAGATATCCTGATGAATTTTTTAAGAGACTTTTTTACTTTGATGAGGTATGGGTTCCTACTCAATGGCAATTTGATTGTTTGGTGGAACAAGGGTATCCAAAAGAAAGAATTTTTATTGTACCCGAAGGTGTTGATGTTGATGTATTTAAACCAATTAAAAAATTTCCAAAAAGAGAAAAGGTTAGGTTTGTTCATTTTGGTAGATGGGATTATAGAAAAGGTACTACTGAAATTTTACAAGCCTTTGCGGAAGAATTTAAAGATGTTGACGATGTTGAACTTTTAGCATCTGTTGAAAATCCATATCCATATGACGGTATGAATTCAACGGAAGAAAGAGTTAAACATTATGGTATTGACACTAAGAATATTAAGTTTTTAAATTTTCCGTCGAGAGAACAATATGTAAATTATTTACAAACCGCACATGTATTCGTATCGTGCGCAAGAAGTGAAGGATGGAATTTACCTTTAATTGAGGCAATGGCGTGTGGAACACCGTCAATATATTCAGATTGGGGGGGACAATTACAATTTGCGGAAGGTAAGGGTGTACCAGTTGCAATTAAAGGATTAAGACCCGCAAATATTGAACATAAGGAATGGCCTGGTGAGTATTGTGAGCCAGATTGGGAGGATTTAAAATTTAAGATGAGACAGTCATATGATTATAATACCGCAATGTGGGTTAAATCAGTTAGTGACGCAAAAGATATACATAAAAACTTTAATTGGGACACCATTGCAAAAGGTGCATCTGATATATTAACAAGAAATAAGAAACCATTTGCCTTTGTAACAACGGGTAATCTTGGGTATATGCCGGTAATTGAAAAGTTAGTTCAATCATTATTAGAGTTTTCAGAACAAAAAATTATTGTGTATGGTGTGGATTGTGACGTTCCATTTGATTATCCGAATATTATAAAGAGAACCATAAATCCACCAAAAATATCTGAACACGATAAATGGTATTGGAAACAACATGCTTGTACTGAATCTTTGAAAGAAGATTTTGAATACTTTATATGGATTGATGGTGATGTTGTTGTTAATCATAATATTGATACTGTTAGAAAATATTTTAATAAAGTCGGTCATTATCCATTATCTGATATTCACGTACAAGAAGAATTTTTTGGAATGTATGATAATGGTAACAAATCACAATTATTTAATGAACAATTAAGTAATGAGTGGGAAATCAAAAAAGGTAATCCATACGCACACGTTTGTTTTTACATTTATAACAATAACTCCAAATCTTGGTTCGAAGAAATTATAAATCATTATGAAACAATAATGAAAAATAACCCCAAAGATTATAAAAGACTTTATTTGTGGAATGATGAAGGTATTGATAATGCAATGAGATGGAAGTACGGTTATACCAATCATTTACCACTTTCAAACTTTGACACATCTTCTTATGATGGGGATGAAGGATTTATCGACAGAACTTTACATCAGTTTTATAAATTTTGGAATGAAGAAGGTCCACAAAATTTTAATAGAATATTCGGGTATCAATATATCCCTAAAGATAAATCTGACATAATTTATTTTCACGGAAACAAAAATGCGGAGATATCAGATAGAATGATTGAATTCATTAAAATGCAAAGAGACAAATCATTTTATAAATCAATGTGTTTTTATACGGATGTTTATAAATTAGAAAACTTTGAGAATTTATTTGAATACGAAGCTAGCACCATTCAAGTAGCTGAAAAATTTGGATGGGCACCCGCGATATTTCATGAAATTTTTAACTTAAGAGATTATTATAAAGAAAGAGAAAAAAGAATTAATGAGGGAGATATTGTTGTGGATTTAGGTGGGAATATCGGTGTGTTTAATAGATGGGCATATAATCAAGGTGCAAGTAAAGTAATTTCATTTGAACCTGATAGAAGATATTTTAAATTACTTTCATTAAACGCGGATCCACGTTCTATTTTATTTAACGGTGCAGCAAGTAATGAAATTGGTGAAATGACATTATATGAAAGTACACATTTAGGTGGATCAAATTTATTTGGTACACAAGAAAATGCAAAAACATATAATGTAAGAACATATACATTAAATTATCTATTTGAAACGGGTTTAATAGATAGGATTGATTTTCTTAAAGTTGACATTGAAGGTGCCGAACATCATGCACTTGCAGGTATTAGTGATGAAAATTTAATGAAAGTTAAAACCATATCAATGGAATACCATCATTCACATTTCAATTATGATGATAATTTAAGACAGAAATTAATAAACAGAATGACTATACTTGGATTCAATTCATATCTTATGTTTATGGGTTCAAATAATGCTTTACAAATGATATATTTTACAAGATGAGTACACTAAATAAAATTGCACAATCACACGGAACAGATAAAAGTTCCGATATACACAATTATTGTGTTAAGTATGAAAAATATCTACCATTTAATAGATATGATGAATTAAACATTTTAGAAATTGGAGTTCTTAATGGTAAATCGTTAAAATCGTGGAAAGAATATTTTTACCGTTCCAAAATAATAGGAATCGACATCAATCCTGATTGTAAACAATATGTGGAAGAAAGAGTTTCAGTTGAAATCGGATCACAAGCAGATAGTGAATTTTTAAAAGAAATTAAATTAAAATATGGACCATTTGATATGATTTTGGATGATGGGTCACATATGAATTCACATGTTGTTTATTCCTTCCAATATTTGTGGAATAACGTAAAACCTGGTGGAGTTTATATCATTGAAGATTGTGGTACTGCGTATTGGGAGGATTACGAAGGTGGTTATTTAAAACCAACTACAAGCATCGAAACATTCAAATCCTTGGTTGATGATGTTAATTTTAGAGGATTAATGAATTTTGAGGCACCTAATGTACATGCCAGAAGAGAGGATTGGTTAACATCTTTATCGATGAAAACACAACCAGGATGTTTAGTAGACATTGAATCAATAAACTTCCTAAATGGAATTATTATATTAACAAAAAGATAATGGGTTATAGTTTTAATGAAGATATATTTGTAGTTGACTGTTGGTTAGATACCGAAGAAAAAGAAAGAACATTACTTAATTTATTAGAAAGAATAAAAACATTTAATGTTCCAATAATTCTGTGTGGACACTATCCCGTAAAACCTGAAATACAAAAACAAGTAGATTATTTTATTTTCGATAAGAATAATGATTTATTGTTAGAAAAAGATTTTGAAGAATATGGTGTCGTAAGTGATAGGTGGACCATAATGAATGACTATAAAGTATTCAATAAACTAGACTTTCACCATGACTATGCCATTTGGTTGACGATGAAGAACGCTTTTAATTTGGCAAAACAACTTAACAAGAAATATATTCACTTTTTAGAATATGATAATATTCCTGATGAGGTACAATATAGACAAGCGTTTATGGAATATGTCAGAAGTCATGATGCGGTTGTATACGAATACCAAAAAAATTCAACAAATGAAAACCCACCATATTCATCAACTTTTATATTCTCCATAAAAACCGATGTTGCATTATCTGTCATCAATCAAGTTAATTCAAAAGAAGAATATTTTAAGAACAGACCAAATGGTTGGCAGTTAGAAAGAGTATTCTATCAAACATTAAGAAAAATTACAAATAGTGTTTTTGTAAGTAAGTATATTCCTAATGATAATGAATTAAATATATATGCAGCATGGAATAGAAATGGTATTCTTAAAAACGGTGCAATTTTCCAAACTTATTTGGCTGTAGACCATAACAATAAACTATATATTCATTTCGTATCGGGGTTTTCTGAAAAACCCGCTGACAAGGATTATCTATGTGAAGTAAACTATGGAGATAGAAAATTCTTTTATACAGTAAAAAGGGGTGAATATCATTTAGAATTATTGGGTGACTATGTTAAAAATGAAACCGTTAGAGTTTTTTACCAAGGAATTGAGGTATTCACCCAACTATTAAAAGAGGAGTTATCTGAGTTTAAAAGAAAGAATATATTAGATTGGAAGAATAAAGAATCTAATAGAAAATTTAATATTCACTTTGTCGATGGTCCATTTGTTGAGATATTGGATACCGTTCCATACAAATATAATATCCAATTTATAAATAAGAAAAATAATCAGATTGTTTATCAAACTATATTGAGTAATAATCAGTGGTGTAAACCCTCAACAAAATACTATGTTGATTGGTTGATTCGAATTAAGGGTGTAGATAATGACTACGATAGTTACCATGAATTTAACCCACAAAATAACAAGTTCTACATTTGTTTCGAATCAAAATCGTTGGGGGACACCTTGGCGTTTATTCCTTATGTTGAAGAATTTAGGATTCAGAAAAAGTGTAATGTTATTTGTTCAACATTTCACAATGATTTATTAAAAGAACAATATCCCGATATTGAATTTGTTACTCCTGGTTCATCTGTAAATGGTATATTGGGTCTATATAGATTAGGTTTATTTTATAATGGTAACGAAGTTGACTATGATAAACACCCATATAATCCACTAAAAGAACCGTTACAGAAAATCGCATCGGATATTTTGGGGTTAGACTACAAAGAAATTTTACCAAAAGTACCTTCATTGGGTGGACACAAAAAGAAAAGAGTTTGTATTGCTATTCACTCAACCTCTCAATGTAAGTACTGGAACAATCCTGAAGGATGGCAAAAAGTTGTCGATTACATAAAATCAAAAGGATATGAAGTAAGACTACTTTCAAGTGAGGAAGATGGATACATGGGAAACAAACATCCTAAAGGTGTAAAGAAACAACCACCAAGTAGTACAAAAGAAATTTTAAAAGTTTTACAAGAATCCCAATTCTTTATCGGAATTAGTAGTGGTTTGAGTTGGTTAGCGTGGTCTTCGGGTATTCCTGTTGTTTTAATATCAGGTTTTACTGATGTTTATTTAGAACCATTTAAAAACATTCAAAGAATTATAAATAAAGATGTATGTAATGGTTGTTGGCACAATCATAAATTTGATCCCGGTAATTGGAATTGGTGTCCAATTCATGAGAATACTGATAGACAATTTGAATGTTCAAAAGAGATTACACCCGAACAAGTTATAGATGAAATAGAAAATTTATTCTAAAGTTTCAAATATTTAATACTTGAATACAAATAGCAAGTATTTATTAGATATAAAATAATTTATCTAGATGAAAATATTTGAACCATTTATAACGGGATCCCTGTCAGTATCCGGCTCAATGGAGGTAAGACAGGATCTTACCGTATTAGGAACCATAAATGCAACGATTAGTGGTACAACATCGAACGCGGTCAGTGCATCAAGAGCAGTAACGGCATCATTCGCGGATAATTCGAATTTATTAGACGGCAAAGATTCAACTGAATTTGCAATTACTGGTAGTAACCTTTTTAGGGGAAATCAACAAGTAAGTGGTTCTGTTGATATTACAGGTAGTTTAATAATAAATGGTACTTCATATAGTGCCGCCACTTCTGGTACATCTGGTACTTCAGGTAGTTCAGGTACTTCCGGTACAAGTGGTAGTTCGGGTACATCAGGTTCATCAGGAACTTCTGGTACATCAGGTTCATCAGGAACTTCTGGTACATCAGGTTCATCAGGTTCAAGTGGTTCATCAGGTTCAAGTGGTTCATCTGGTTCAAGTGGTTCATCTGGTACATCGGGTTCTAGTGGTACATCTGGTACATCAGGTTCATCGGGAAGTTCAGGAACTTCAGGTTCGAGCGGATCATCCGGTACATCTGGTACTTCGGGTTCATCGGGAAGTTCTGGTTCGTCTGGTACATCAGGAACGGCCGGTACAAGTGGATCATCAGGAACGTCTGGTTCCTCAGGTACAAGTGGAACATCAGGTACTTCAGGTACATCAGGTAGTTCTGGTACATCAGGAAGTTCAGGAAGTTCGGGGACATCAGGTTCGTCAGGAAGTAGTGGAACTTCTGGTACCTCAGGTTCTAGTGGCACCGCAGGTACATCAGGTAGTTCTGGTACATCAGGAAGTTCAGGAAGTTCTGGTTCATCAGGTTCTAGTGGTACTTCAGGACAATCAAACTCATTCTTCAATTATCAAGCCAAGACTAACGCACAAAATGGTAGTGACCCAGGTAGTGGATTTATTTCATGGAATAACGTAACACAATCAGGATCAACCTCAATTAACGTTAGTGATATTGATGGTTTAAATAACAATATTGATTCATTGGTTGGATTTCTACAATCAGGTTCAACAATTATTATACAAGACAAAACAAGTCACACTAACTATCAAAGATGGAGAATTGGTACACCGGTTGATAACACAACATATTGGACATTACCTGTTACGTTATTAAGTAATGGTGGATCTTCAAGTTTTTCGAATAATCAAAATATATTATTAATAATTGCATCTACACCATCTGGTTCATCGGGTACATCTGGTACTTCGGGTTTAAATGGTAGTAGTGGTACATCAGGAACTTCAGGTTCTTCAGGAACTTCAGGTTCTTCAGGAACATCTGGTACATCGGGTTCTAGTGGTTCATCTGGTAGTTCGGGTTCATCGGGTTCTTCAGGAACATCTGGTAGTTCAGGTACTTCAGGTACCTCAGGTAGCTCTGGTTCTTCAGGAACATCCGGTTCTTCAGGAACATCTGGTTCATCGGGTTCATCAGGAACAAGTGGTAGTAATGGTTCATCAGGAACTAGTGGTACATCTGGTTCTAGCGGTTCTTCAGGAACATCGGGTTCAAGTGGATCAAGTGGTACTTCAGGTTCAAATGGATCAAGTGGTACCTCAGGTAGTTCAGGTTCTAGTGGTTCATCTGGTACCTCAGGTAGTTCAGGTTCTAGCGGTTCATCTGGAACATCAGGTAGTTCAGGTTCAAACGGTTCATCTGGAACATCAGGTAGTTCAGGTTCAAACGGTTCATCTGGAACATCAGGTAGTTCAGGTTCTTCTGGTAGTTCAGGAACAAGTGGTTCATCAGGAAGTAACGGTTCTTCGGGTACCTCAGGTAGTTCAGGTTCTTCTGGTAGTTCAGGAACGTCAGGTAGTTCAGGTTCTTCTGGTAGTTCAGGAACAAGTGGTTCATCAGGAAGTAACGGTTCTTCAGGAACATCTGGTACTTCAGGTAGTTCAGGTTCTTCTGGTAGTTCAGGTTCTAGTGGTTCATCTGGAACATCAGGTAGTTCAGGTTCTTCTGGTAGTTCAGGAACTTCAGGTAGTAGTGGAACCGCGGGTACATCAGGTACATCAGTTTCAGTATCAGGAACAAACAATACTTTAGTTAAATTCACATCTGCAACAACAGTAGGTAACTCAACAATAACCGATGATGGTACAACAGTAACTATCGGTGGTAACTTGGTGGTATCAGGTACACAAACAACCGTAAACTCAACAACTGTTAATATTGCTGACAACATTATACAACTTAATGGTACAGGTGCAACAAACGCAGGTTTGGTTGTAAGAGATGCGACAGCATCAACGTTAGTATCAGGTTCGTTATTATGGAATACCACAACTGACAGATGGATAGCAGGACCTTTAGGTAGTGAGATTGAAATTGGTTTAATTAGTGCAGCTCAAACATTAACTAATAAAACTATTAGTGGAGCGTCTAATACAATAACTAACATTGGTAATTCTTCATTAACAAATTCATCTGTAACTGTAACAGCCGGAACAGGTATGAGTGGTGGAGGTGCGGTAGCATTAGGTAGTTCAGTAACATTAACCAACGCGGGTGTAACATCAATATCTGGTACAACAAACCAAGTATCAGTAAGTGCTAACACAGGTGGCGTAACGTTATCAACTCCTCAAAATATTCACACAACTGCAACACCAACGTTTGGAGGATTAACTATTAATGGTGGTACAACATTGAACTCATCAACAACCGCTGTAACAGGTGCATTGATTGTGGGTGGAGCGACCACATCAACAACTGTCGGTTTAATTAGGGCGTCAAATGATATCATTGCATTCGCAAGTTCTGATGAAAGATTAAAAACTAACATCGAACCGATTGTTGGTTCATTAGATAAAATAATGTCAATAGGTGGTTATGAGTTTGATTGGATTCCAATGGAAGGTATACATGATAATTCAGGTCACGACATCGGTGTGATTGCACAAGAAGTTCAAAAGGTGTTACCTGAAATAGTAACAACTCGAGACAACGGTTATATGGCTGTTAAATACGAAAAGATGATTGCAGTATTAATCGAAGCAATAAAAGAACAACAAAAACAAATAGACGAAATAAAATCTAAATTACAATAAAATAAAAGGGACTTAATTAAGTCCCTTTTTTATTTCTATTAACATGTTACCGATATGATATTCACCAGGTTCATAATAGGGAATAGACAAACGAAGCTTCTGAAGATTTATTATATCTTCATTTGTAAAAGGTTCTACTTCTATTATAACAACATCTACCGTATCTGTGAGAGCAAATTTAGATCTTAAATCATATTGAGTATTCTTCTGTTCATTGTCAATATAATCATTAGGAATTTCACCTAAATCTATTTTATCGAAGAATGGTTCAATTTCAAATAGTCTATTCTTATTTCTCGTAATTAAACCCATAGAGAATGTATTAAATGTAAAGACATTATCTTCCCAATATCTAAGTTCATTAAATGCATAAATTGGAATACCCCATTTTCTTACAAAGTTTCTATTTGAACATATTTCAATTTTTTGTCTATCATTTTTCATCTCATCACTAAATCTTGATGTCTGCGAAACAAAATGATAGGTTATTGCTGAATCACAAGTTTTTAATTTATATCCTTTTAGTTTCGCACGAATAAGAAAATCATCATCTTCACAAAAACATGGATTAAAACTAAATCCATCGAAACCACCAACATCAACGAACATGTCTTTATATCCACTCATAAAGAAAACGGCACCATCGTATACATTATCACTATCTTTCCATTGTTGAACGTAGTTATTGAATTGTTGATAATTGAAGTCGTGGAACCCCGAACCCAAATCTAATATAACCTTACCGGGTCTTTGATGTCCTTTGAATATAGGAGGTTCAATTGTTGTGTATGATAATAATGTATCGGGTGTTAAAATTCTTTCTATTGCCTCTAAAAAACCCTCACCTATTACCATATCATTGTGAATCAAAACTAATTTATCCGTATCAACTAATTTAATACCTGTGTTATATGTATCAGAAAATGTTAATCTATCGTCATCATGAAATATCGATAAATAATCATCTATATTTGAAATTTCTTCCAACCATTCTTTTGTACCATCGTTTGAACCACCACTGCTAATAATTAATGGTGCTTCGGGGTAGATATTTCTAATCCTATCATAACAATTTTTTGTTAAATCTAATTTATTATATACAGCTAGTACAAACGTTATATTAGTTATGGACATATAAAAACTTTTCTATGTGTACAATATTCCCTTTAAATTTATTAATGTATTCTTCAACAAACAATCCATCAGCGTTTCCTTTAGTCACATCTAATCTTATTTGTTTTGCATATTCTGATTTTGTCATAAAATTACCAATGTCAATTCGATTAACTCTTGGTACAGATATTAAAGGTATGTAATCACTATTAACCCAATTATGTATCAAATTACAATGTACAAAATTGGCATCATTTCTAAAATTAATTGAGTCTAAAAATGTCTCAACAAAAACAGGAACATAATAATTATCATCACCAGACATTACAACCCACTCTTCTTCTAAATTTTCTAAACCATAGTTTCTTGCAGTGTGACCCCAATCTTTATGTGGACCATTTAATTCGGAAAATCTAAATCTATCATCATTTTTAAAATACGATTTCACTTCTTCATACCCTTCATATGGTGCATCTGCAACAACATGTACTTTCCATTTATTAACTGTCTGTACTTTTATTGACATTAATATAACCATTAATTTATCAGGTCTATTATAAGTTGGTATTATAAATTCAATCTTTTTCATATTTTATTTTTTCCAAAAACTATAAATTCCTTTATCTAATTCGTAGTTATCCCACATAAATCTTTCTCTGTTGGGTTGTTTCTGTGACCATTCCCACATTTGTGATAATCCATCATATAAGGATGTTTTATCCTCATATCCCAATAACTCAACTGATTTTTGCCAAGTAGGAACAGCAATTTTTACTTCGTGTCTTTGTTCTTTATAAACGGTTTGACCATCTTTAATAACCTCTCTTAAAATATTATTTGCTTCATTAATTGTGTAATGTTTAGTACCTCCTAGATTTATAATTTCTTTTGAACAATTTTCTTGTTGAGATGCTTTCCATAGTGGTTCTAAACAATCATCAATAAAACTAAATGCCCTTTTTTGTTCACCATCACCAAAGATTGTCATAGGTTCATTATTCATATATTGATACATCCAAATACCTAAAACATTTCTATATTTGTCCCATATGTTTTGTTTGATTCCATATACATTGTGTGGACGAATAATACACCAATCTAAATCATGTTGTTCACCTGCAACTTTAATATCCATCTCACAAGCATATTTTGCAATACCATATGGATCTACAGGACACGGTATCTGTGATTCATCAAAAATATTACCATTACCGTGTCCATAAACGGCCATCGTTGATGTAAACACTAAACGTTTTACATCATTCTTAATACATTGATTAATTATTCTTGCAGTTGCAACAAGATTATTTTCATAATTGTATTGTCTAATAAATGGTGATAAACCTTCAGCGGCGTATGCTGCAAAATGATAAACATAATCAAATTTATGTACTTCAAAACAATTTTCAATTGGATGAGTAACCAAATTCATTTGCCAAAACTCAACCTTTGGATGTACATTTTCTCTATAACCACCACTCAAATCATCCATACCAACAACGTACATATCAGGATGATTTTCTATTATATAATCAGCCAATCTCGATCCAAGTAGACCCGCTACACCTGTTATTAAAATTTTCATATTTTAAAATTTATAAATAATTAAGACATCATCGTGTCTATTTTTGATATGTCTATTGTCTATTATTTGAATGTTATTATGTAATTGTAAAAAAATATCTTTTACTCCATCAATATTTAATACGTCCTCAATTATGTATATCCCACCATTATTAATTCTTTTTTTAAAAATATCAAACGTTTTTATTTGATCAATTAGTCTGTGACTACCATCATCAATTAAAACATCAAACATTTTATTTGGAAACGATTCTAATATTTCCTCTTTTGTTGCGTCCCCAATTATTATATTATGTGTGTTTTCATCAATTAAATCTTTTAATAAATGTTGATTTATATCGATACCAATCACTTCAGAATCTATAAAATATTCTTCCCACATTCTTAAAGATTCACCCATACATAAACCAATTTCTAAAATTGTTGAGTTATACCTATAAGGATTTAATATTCTATCATATTCATCTATGTAACTATGGGAGGTACCTTTGTCACCGTGACCCTCATTTGATTGATATTTTTTATAAATTTCGTTTAAGTTATTCATATTAAATTTTACTATAAAAATCGTTTTGATTTTCTTGTCTTTTTATTGTTTTATGGTGTAATAGACAGTATGTTTCTTCCGTAGGTAACGATGAAAAATATTTACCACCTACGATTCTTTCGTGAACTCTACCATACCAAGACATGTTTTTCTTATAAATTCTACCTTGAAAATCGGGAAAGTTTATTCGTTGATTTTCGTCTATTCTCCAATTCCAAACTTTTATGTGTTCTTCTGTTATACCATCTACAGTATTAATTCTTGGAACAAAAATCAAATCTACATTTGGATTCATTTCCAATATAACAGAAGTGTTTTTAATCATGTACTCACTAATCATTTCATCAGCATCTAGTTGAAAAATATAATCACCCGTACAATATTGATTCAATTTATTCTTCCATTCAGCAAAATCATTTTTCCATTCAAAACTTCTCCACACTTGCACATTAGGTAATTTATTATACTCCAATAAAAAATTTAAAACATCTTCACTACCATTTTTTTCATCATATAAAATAACAATTTCGTCTTCAATTCTTTTATGTTCTAATAAGAATGGAATTAATTTCTTTATTTCATTTAATTCATTACAAACTGTAATTGCAAAACTTATTTTCATTGTCTTTCTCTTGCAAATATTTTAAATGTTTGACCATTATTACTCGTGAAAGTAATGTTTCCATTTGGTGTTATATGGATGTGTAAATCATTCGGACCATTACCAAATACTGTAGGTTCTCCGTCATCAAATTGAAAACAAAACTCAACATTATTTTGGAATCTTGGTTGATGAAATGTTAATATATTACCCATAGATTCTTCACCACCTCTTAAAAATTTAAAATTCATTATTTAACTCTTGTCAATTTTGGTAAAACTAATTTATGTTCTTTCGGTTTTTCAATTAAATAAGGAGATATGATTTGTTTAAACTTTTCGGTCATTTTAGATAAACTAAATTTTTCACTATTTTCTTTTCCCAAATCTTCAGAATTTGTTTTGAATGTATCGTAATCTTTTTTTACTATTTTCAATACTTCAATAAATTCATTATAATTTGCATTAAACCATTTAGAACCTTTAATGATAAAATCATCTATTACACTATCATGAACTTCGACTAATTTACCACCAATCATAATGGCCCTATTCATTGGTAAAAAATCTTTGTGTCCCGACCAATTAGAAGCTATTATTGGTTTACCTGTCATAGAAAATTCTAATAGCGGTCTACCAAAACCCTCCCCTTTAGTAATTGACACCATTGATTTTACTTTAGGATGGTTATATAAAGAATTCATTTCATTATCAGTTAAATCCCCAAATAATAGGTATATAGATGGTGGATTACCAAAACCCATACTAATTTCTTCAATTTTACTTCTTAATGATTCTCTTTCTTTTACTGAGAATGTGGCACTTGACGTTTTAAGTATTAATGCGGGTTTATCATCGGCATTGTTAAACGCCTCTAAGAAACACCTTATCAGCATACCTACATCTTTTCTATCGCGTCCTAATTCACCTTTTAACCAATGACCAACAAATAGATAAGCAAAGTCTTCTTTAATGTCCAATTCTAAATCCCCCTCTTTGTTATTAAAAATATCGGTATTAACACCCTCAAATAAAACCTCTATTGGTTTTTCAATTTTGTGTTGTTTAACAATCTTACCTGTTAACTTTTCTGTTTCATTATAAACAGTTTGAATCAAAACATCTCTTGAAAAATTTGATGTTGTTATTATTAAATCCATTCTGTTACAACCATCAACCCAATTTTTTGGTGCGATTGTGGTTTCTATTCCTGCAGTAATCCCAATATTAAATTTACCAAGTCTTTGAAATTCATTCGGTACAGTTACTTGAATATAAAAATCAGGTACACCATTAAATGAATTTACTATGTTTTGTTTAATCCAATTGTGAAATTTATTGTCACCTAAAGCGGTTCTAGGAGTGTATCCCCAAGCACAACTATCGATTTTAATATCAAATAAATCCATTTGATATAATGACTCTAATAAATCTCTTGAATGACCACCATATCCACTTCTTGTTTCTACTGGTCCTCTAAATAATAATGTAGGTTTATTCATTTTATTTTGTTAATTACATAATTTCCGAATTCTTTCATTGTTCTGTAGTCCCAATGAAAGTCATTTTTATTTCCTTTTTCACCATTTGTTTCTTCATATAACATTTCGTTTGTGGTCCAAATACCAATGTTATTGGTTATATCGTTTTTATCTTCTATTTGGTTTGCTTTTGGTATGTTATGTAATGAATAGTCAAACCAACTAAATAGATATGATTTACATGGTGTAATCTTGTGTAATGATTCTATCACCTCTTTATAATTTATTGCAACAGTTGTAGTTGAATTCATTATTTCTAAAAATTCGATTATATCATCAATTTTTTCTTCTGTCCATATTTTTTGTGTTCTATCTGAATAATTGTGGGCTGCGGTTGTTTTAAAAACATTAAACGCTGTCCACCATTGTCTTGTTAGAAACATGTTTCTACAAACACCCCCACTCCAAGGTATTAATCTATAATTTTTTTCATTTTCTATTGGAATTCTTTGTCTTGATAGATAAGGAAAACCAATTATTAGTCTATCATTTTCAGTTAAAAGAGGTAACAATTTAATCCAATAATCTATTATTGATTGTATATCCCTACTACCAAGAGCATCATTGATTATTTCAGTATCTTCGTAATGATAATCTACATAATTTACCCAATGCATATTTTCAATTGGTAAATTCTTTGATTTAGGGTGTAATATTCCATCACAAAAACTATCACCTATGATGAAAATTCTATTTATCATTTCATTATACAATTTTATTTAAAGAGAATCGATTTTTGGGTTTCCAATTTGAAAATAATGTTTCAATTCCTTCAATCATTTTATTACACATAACTTTACTTGAGAAGTTTTCTTTTACATAATCCCTACCAAGTAACCCAATTCTCTTTCTTTCGGTTTCACCCATTTTATACATCTTATAAATTGCCTCTGCAACATCCGTATTATTAACTCTATCATCAAAAATATACGGTGTTGCTGGGGAACCATTTATACTATTAACAGACGACCAAACAGGTATAACCCATTCTCCATGTTTTGTTTGAGACCTTTCACTTTTATTATGTAAAGATTTAATATCAATATAATCTTTTTCAGTAAAGTCAAAACCACATTGGTCTTGTAGACCACCGGTAACATTTACTATTATTGGTGTTCCAGCCATAAGACTTTCTGCAGTAGTTAGACCAAATCCTTCGTTATTTGCAATATTGATTGTACAATCAACGGAGTTATATATTTCATTTAATTTTTCTTGTTCTAATTTTTTATCTGTAATCTTGACATCATAGTCAGAACAAACACTTTCTATAACCGCCCGTAAATCTGTACCATTTTGATCTACAGATGTTGTGTGCATTAGTAATAAACATTTATCAGACTCTTCTTTTGGTAACATATCACAAAATAATCTATATGAAAGAATTACATCTGATGTTTGTTTTCTTCTTATGTTTCTACTATTATAAAATAAAACAAATTCATATTTTTTATTTCCGTGTATCATATCACGAATATCTGAACCAACTGAATCAATTGGTTTAAATGTATTTTCATTTACACCGTGTGGAACATAACTAATCTGCCAATCCTCTAATGGTTTCCAAGTGGATTGTGTGGTTAATTTACCAACTCTATTAACAATACCATATGTTAACTTTGATATACAACCTAACCAATCACATGATTCATAATAATTTCTATTATATAATGGGTCAGGAAGATTATCCCATATGTGATAATATAATATAGGAACTTGTTGTCTTATTTCATGTTCATTATCATATAACCACTGCCAATAATGAGGATCAGTAAAATGTAAAATTGCATCAGGTTTCTCATCATTTATTAACTTACGTAAAATGTTAATATCACCATAACCATTGTTTGGTATGATTTTTAAATTTGCATCTTGAACCCCCGTTCTTTTACGAGTATCATCATTTACATCAACAATTTTACCTAACTCAGGATGTTTAATTGCTGCACCTAATTGAACCCAATCATACTTATGAACAGTTCCTAAAACAATTTCTTTAGACATTGTGGATATACCAGATGTCATTCTTAAATCATCTGAAAGTAATAGTATTTTCTTTTTCATTAAAACTTAGAACCACTTGAAGCTAAACCATTATGATTATTAATCACATCTCTAAATTTCTCATCCTTGTTATATAAATCTAATGACCTATTAACCAATTTTTGTAGGTTTATCGAACCTTCAATTGATCTTATTTTGAATTTTTTGTAAACATCATCTATAATGTTTACGCTCGTTAATTTTGTTTCTGCTTTCATATTAGTATATATATTCTTATATATTTTTTTTATAAAAATTTAACGGAAATATTATTTTTTCCGTTAAATTATTCTGATTTTTCCCCTATTTTATTTAGGTTTTCTACAATTTGATTAACTAAATTTTCCTGTGTTTTAGTTAGATTTGTACTTGTTTGTTCAGCAAAACTGATATTGATTGCTTGAGGTGTCACAGTTGGTTGTGACTGTTCTTGTTTCTTTTTACATCCGCATCCCATAATAGTGCTTTTAATATAAATATAGTTTATGTGTTAAATTTGGTTATTCTATTCCACTCTTTTTTAGATAGTGTAATGTTATTTTTTGTTACTCCATCATAATTATAATCCTCCCAATATTTGTCCCAAATGAATTGTTCAAAATCTGGTTTTATTTTTACAAAGTCACAATTTGTGGTTACCTTATTCCATAACATTATATACGCTATCATGTTTGGGTGTTGGTTATATGTTGATAAAACATTACCAACAGTGTAACCACGTTTTAAATGTGCTTCATTTACAGTAATATAACCCGTTTCTTTTAAATTATCAATAGCCCATTCATCAATTCCACCTTTTCTATACTTTTCATTATCATACAACCAAAAATTATCAAAATTAATTTTATTAATTGTTGTTTTAAGTTCGGGCATTATATTTTCGATGTCTGAATTAATGTCATTTTTTGGATTATAATCTTTATTATAAACCGCCTTATCTTCCGGTTCAATATTCCAAACACGAGTACCCATATTGAAAAGTGGATGTCTTATTATACTATCATAATCTTTACTCCATTCGGATAAGGTTGATTGCATAAATAGAAAATTATATTTTAATTCATGTTTTTCTAAAAAATATTGTGTCCTTAAAATATTATCAAAATATGTTTTTAATTTATTTTCTAGTGGGTATGTGTGTTCTAATAAAACAGAATCATCATAAAATAATTTATAGTTCACACCCATTTGTTTATAAATTTCAGGATTAGTATGTTGTGGACATATATAAATTCTTTCTTCTAACTTTGGTATGTTATAAATCTTTTTTGAAGTGAAAACTTTTAAATAATCAGAAAAAAATAATAAATCATCATTATCCCTATTTTTCATGTTCATAGGCTCAACAATTTCATAAATGAAATTTTCTGAGTGAGTAATTTTATTTTGTTGAAAATCAAATAAATCTAAATCCAATCCATAATGGTGCAACGGATGTAATGAAAAACGATGCCATTGAGACCATTCAACTAAACAGTATATGTTTTCTTTTTTGATACCTAACTCAAGTATTTTATCAACAACGTATATTAGAGAATCCGCTTGCCAATTTGAACCTTGACTACCTAATGATAAATTCAAAGATATAACCTTACTATTACCCGTTTCTAAATGGTCTTTACCATATTGTTCATATAAACCAGGATAATCAAGATATCTAAAAGGTTTAAATGTATAGTCCGCAAGCCTACCGTAACTACAGCCGGATGAAATAACAAACTTATAATCGGAAAAATCTTTAATCATTTTTTTTTATGATTTTTTTATTCTATATTTTAAAATATAAAATTTATTTAAAAGAAAATCAATGGACAAGGACTTCAAAATGGTAAAAAGTGTTTATAATTCAAATTTTGATGCAATTAAAAACATAATGCACTTATATGAAATTGAGCAATTCGATTTGGATTGTACATATTCGAAAGGAAATTTTTGGAAGGACTTACCACAACCAAAATATAAGAGTGACATTTATCCTGTAAATGATACCGTTATTGAGGCTAGTTCTGAAAGTCTACCCTTTGATGATAATTCAATGAAAAGTATAATGTATGATCCACCGTTTGTTATTGTTGGAAGTGGTATGGGTCATAGAAACAACAAAGAAGGAAGTTCAATTATAGCAAAAAGGTTTGAGGGTTATGGTACATATGAAGATTTGAAATCAAATTATTACCACACTTTAAAGGAAATGTATCGTTTATTGGATAAAGGTGGATTTCTTGTTATGAAGTGTCAAGATACTGTTTCGGGTGGTAAACAACATTTTAGTCATGTTATGGTTATGAATATGGCATATAAAATTGGGTTCTATCCGAGAGATATGTTTGTACTTACTTCAAATGTGAGAGTAAATGCCTTCAATGGTACAAAATGGAGTAAACAATATCACGCAAGGAAATATCATTCGTATTTTTGGGTATTTGAGAAAGTAAAACCTAAAGTAGTATATGACTTTATGCCACAGGATTTTGAGGTGTCCCAAGATATAGGTTAACCCTATCGCCCACTTTAAACTTTGAACAGGTTCCACCAGGAAACTCAACAACGTGGTCGCCAATTCCAGTATATTTTGGTGGATTTAAAACACCGGATTGTACTGGAGGACAATTATGATGGATTCTTGATATAATTCCCTTGTTTATGAATACAATATCAAGAGGAATAAGACAATTCTTCATCCAAAAAGAATGGTGTCCCATACCCATTTTGAAAACCATACACCCATCAAGGGATTCTCTACCCATCATCCCTCTTTGAATTTCATCAGGATTTGATAGGTATTCAGCATTAAACGATTTGTCTCCAATTCTTACCATTATATATAATTATTTGAAAAATAATAATAATTTTCGTATATTATTTCAATGAACTACACAATTATAGGTACTATTCATGGTTATCAAGTAAATGATATCCTTCCGTTTATAAAATCCATAGAAGAAAGTGGGTTTATTGGACGTAAAATCATGATTGTGTATGAGAACGATAAAAATATAGAAACCATTTTAAAAAAATATGGTTGGGAAATAGAACAAAGGATTTTTTATAATTCCACAGTGATTTATAATCAAAGATTAATTGATGCAAGTAAGATAGTGAAAAATATTGATACCGATATCGTCTTGTTTTTAGATGTTTTTGATATTGTTTTTAACAAGAATCCTATCGAATGGATTGAAAAAAATTTTAAAGGTGGAGTCTTATCCACATCAGAATCATTGAAATTTAAGGATGATGATTGGTCTACATTTATCGGTTCTTTTTTTCCAAATGAATGGGATTGGATAAAGGATAATGAAATTCAAAATTGTGGTGTAATTGTTGGAGAAAGGTTGGTTGTATCTAATCTGCTTAATTCAATGTTTTTTATGGGTATAGGAATAAATAAAAATAATTACCCTTTTGACCAGATAACATTTAATATTCAAGTGTATGATTCAAAATATAATACACAGTTTATAAAACAACAAGAAGGGTTTGTTTGTCATTTAACATTAAAGGACAAATACAAAGAACCATATTTTTTCACCGAAAAACTACCCACAATAATAGGTTCAAAAGTTTATAATGATATTGGTGAAGAATATTATGTCATTCATCAGTATAAAAAAATTGCAATATTAAAAGAACACTACGAAAAGATATATCATGTTGAAAATATTACATAGTTTTATACCACCAATATCAGATAATAATATTGAAAATATTATATGGAAGGAACAAATGTACCCACAACTTTTGAGCACCTTAACAGCAAAAAAAATATATAATAACATTTCAATTTATACAAATGAAGTTGTTAAAAAACAAATTGAGGACATTGGAATGCCTTATGATATTGTTGATACTGAGTTATTAAAGAATGAAAAAAGTAAAACATTTAGTTATTATAAATTAAAAGTTTTTGAAAATGTCAAAGAAGAATTTTTACATATAGACACCGATACTATTTTATTTAAACATTTTGATTTTAAAAATATCGGTGGTGATTTTCTTTTTGCACACCCCGATCAACCATCAACTAAAATTATTAATGAAGAACATTTAAAATTACTTACAAAGAGTTATTCTGGTTTATTTTTTATTTTAGAAAAACAACACAGCAAATTTAAAATAGATAATTTCAAAATTTGTGAAATACCAAACATGTCCGTTGTTTATGTTAAAGATTTTGAAACATTTAATTTAGCAACAAAGTACTCGTTAGAACACTATGAAAAAAATAGGGAGTTGATTGACGAAATGGGTTATGGTGCTTGTTATATTGAACAATTAATGATTCATCTAAATTTAATGGAGATTAGTAAAGAATATAGAAATTCGATGAAATATGGTGGAAATTTTTTATCTAATAATGAATTCATGTTCATAATGCAGGAAAGAAATGGTGAACCGTTCAATATGAATGACTATACTTTCCCAATTAGATTTAAAATGAGTTTACCTAAAAACAATCCTAAAAATGATTATAAATTTGGGGAGAACATTGACTCAAAAATCATCACATTTGAAACAAGAGAACTTTCAATCCCATCAATAGATTTTGTAAAAGAAATGTTTGACTTTGATTTCTATGGGATACAACATTTAACGTATAATAAATGGTCTAAATTATTTCAATGCATTTGTATTGGTTATATACATAAACATTTTGGGGAAGAATGGTTGTATAGAGTCCACAATCATTATAAAAAAATGTACCCAAAGTATAATTTGAAAACTTTATCCGATGGTGAAAAACTATACGAAGAAATAACAGGATTTAAATTTGAAAAATCAACAACCGTAATATGACAATAGAAGAATGGGAAAAAGAACTGGTTGATTGGGTTAATCATGATATTAATTTAGTTTGTAAGTATCTTAAAAAGAATGATGTTTATGTAGATATTGGTGCGAATACTGGTATATTCACTAAAGAAGTACTAAGTAGGATTGATTTTGATTTGGATAAAATAATACTCTTTGAACCAATAGAAAAATATTATAATGAATGTGTAAATAAGTTTGGTGATGATAAAAGATTTATAATTGAAAATTTGGGTTTAAGTGATGATAATCTGAATAAAACATTATTTGCTTCTCATTTAAATTATGGTTATAATAAAATCTATAAGGAGGGAATGGAGATTCATCCACATGATAAAATAACAATTAAATGTGACACATTTAGTAATTGGATTAAAGATAAAAATATCCCAAAAGTAGATTTTATTAAAATAGATGCTGAAGGACACGATACGAACATAATAATGGGTATGTATGAATGGTTAGAAACAACGGGAAATAGACCAATTATACTTTATGAAAGTGCATGGTATCGACACGAAGAAGAAGATGTTCTTAAAATATTAACAGAAAAGTATGGTTATTATTCAATGAAAGATAATAATTTACAATATAATGATACATTGTTTATACACAATGCCGGATTTTGAATATTCAAAATAATTTATTATATTTGAATTATGGATAGTATATTCGGTGGATTAATAGAATTTCCTACAGAAAAAGATTTTGATGAGTTCGTTCAAAAAATGGATGAATCAGACGCACTTTCAATTATTGAAAGGGCTTTGGAATATTCACACAATCAGAACATTTATACTGTTCAAGAAACATATTTTATTTACAAAAGTTTAAAAAAATTAAAAGATGGATTTAACAGCGGAAATACAGAACTTCAACAAAGTTAAGGACATAATCCTATCTAAGTTAGTTCAGGAAAATTTATTGGACCAAAGTGATGCGGATGAATTTAGTGATAGATGCCAAGTTCTTTGTTATAAGGGTAAGTGGTTTAGTAAATGGTTTGATAAGAACATCAAAGCCAAAGATTCAAATGCGGATAAGGAATCATATTACATTAGAATTGTTGAAATGAAAGAAAAAGAAGATGAGGTAGATAGATTACTTCGTAGAACAACAGGAAATTATGACGAATAAAGAACCAAAATATTTAACCGATTTTTTTCTTTATAAAAAGAAATACCACTGGTTTATTATACCAACGATTATATTTTTTTATAGAAAAGATGTATTTTTTGAAACAGGACTATGCACACCCGCAATTGGATTTTCAATTAGATGGTTAACATTTTTTGCGGGTATACAATTTCAAAGAAATGCATATTATAAAAAATGAGTACAGTGTGGACTTTCGGGGATAGCTATACAGCATCTTATAACCCAAAATATATTTGGTCAAATAAATACATAAATTGGAAAGGTTATCAACCAAAGGTACATGCAGATTTCATCGGTGAATTTTTAAATATGGATGTTAAAAATGTTGCAGTTGGTGGAATAGACAATTATACAATCTTTGAATCATTTTGTAAAAACGTCAAACAAATAAAAGAAAATGATATTTTAGTATTTGGTTGGTCGGGATTACATAGATTTAGATTACCAAATAAAAATAGAGAATGGTTCACTGTTTTAATAAACACATTGAGTGAAGAAGAAATAAAGTTAGAAAATATTGATTATTCATATAATACGATTAAAGAAATAATATTAAACAGAGACCACGAGTTATATGTGGATGAAGTAAACTGGTGGATATACATGATTGAACATGTTATGAAACCAAGAAGATGTGTATTTTGGAGTCCTTTTAAACCAACAGGTAAACTTAAAGTTTTAAATTTTGGTGAAATTGAAACAATAAAAACAGAAACAAACGGTTTAATTAACGACACACACTACAGTGAAAACGGACAAAAAAAATTGGCGGAATTAATAATTCAAAACCTAAACGGTAAATTAATATGAATAATATTGATAAACAATATCAAAATTTATTACAAGACATTTTAGATAATGGTATAGAAAAATCAGATAGGACTGGCACGGGAACAACTTCAGTATTCGGTAGACAAATTCGTCATAAAATGAGTGAAGGGTTTCCGTTATTAACTACAAAGAAAATGCATTGGAAGTCAATAGTAACCGAATTACTATGGTTTTTAAGAGGTGAAACTAACATCAAATTCTTATTGGATTATGATTGTCATATTTGGGATGGTGATGCATATAAGAATTATTCAAAACTGTTTACGGATGATTTTCATGGACCTAGATATACGAAAGAACAGTTTATTCAGTTGATAAAAACAAACAAAGAATTTGCAAAAGATTTTGGAGATTTAGGACCAATTTATGGTAAACAATGGAGGAAATGGGAGAAAATTGATTGGAACAAAACAGACATAGATTTAAATTATATAGACCAAATCCAAGACCTAATCAACGATTTAAAAACAAATCCAGATAGTAGAAGATTGATGGTTAATGCTTGGAATGTGGGTGAATTAGATAAAATGGTTTTACCACCTTGTCATTATGGATTTCAAGTTTATACAAGACCAACAACAAGAGAAGAAAAAATAGTTAATCCTGGAAAATATAGAGCAATTTCTTTAATGTGGAATCAACGTTCAGTTGATACATTTTTAGGATTACCATTTAATATTGCATCATATGCATTGTTACTTGAAATTATTGCAAAAGAAGTAGACATGATACCTGATGAATTGATTGGTAATTTAGGTGACACACATCTTTACCTTAATCATATTGAACAAGCTAAAGAACAAATATATAGAACCCCATATGAATTACCAAAAGTTGAAATAACAGAAAGAAATTGGTATATGCATGAAAAAGTGAAAGAACATTTAGGTGAAAAAACTTTAGATGAAAAATTAAAAAGTTATAGACCCGATTGTTTTGAATTGGTGGGGTATGAATCACATCCTAAAATTAAAGCACCATTAAGTAACTAATGAAAAATATATTAATTATAATTCCATTGGTTTTTATTTCATTAATAACCAATGGACAAACTACATTAAAATTTGAAGAAGGGGTTTTTACCGAAGACACAATTCTAAATCAATTTATAATAAAATGGTTGGGGAAACCGTATAAATTAGGTGGTAAAACAGAAAAAGGTATTGACTGTTCCCAATTTAATAAGAGATTATACTTAGATGTTTATAAGATTGAACTTGAAAATGTTTGTTATAAACAATGGAATCAAACAGAAAGAATTAAAAAAGATAGTTTACAGGTTGGTGATTTGGTTTTCTTTCGTAGTAAAGTGTCACCATCTGGTTGGCATTGTGGCTGTTACATAGGAAATACCTATTTTGTCCATTCAGCAAACAGATACGAGGGAGTCAAAGTAAGTAGTCTTATTGAACCCCGGTATATTAAAAATTTTAAGGGTGGAGGAAGAATAAATTAGCGACCCTGACCTCTGTATTTTTTCGGTTTTTGGTCTTTAGGTCCGAAAGATTTTCTTGATTTACCTTTACCACTTTTCTTACCGAAAGTTATTTTTCTTGAGTCACCCGTGCTTTTACCTTTAGCCATAATATATATTTTTTTATAAATACATATATCTTAACTTTTTTTATTATTTTTGTAATAACAAAACTTATTCTAAAATGGTAGACATATTAACTCAAAAATTTTCCTATGCACTTATAACCCCTTTTAAGGATTATTGTCTAATTTCAGATGAGAAAAGATTACGGAGACAGTTTAACGATTCTTTGGATTTATTGGATGAAGAGGATACCGATGTATTTTCAATCAAATCAATTACGAGAGACCTCAACATTAACAAAAAAGGGAAAATTTTTACGTTACCTAAAAAAAAGAAAAAGAAAGTACATTATCTAACCAGTAATGAAGATGTACAGGAAAGAATGTCTTTTGAATATCTATATCGTGAAAAGAACGGTGGAAATACTTTTGAAACAACTAAAGATAGACACATTAAAAATCATTATGGTAAACCACTTTCTGAGATTGTTCTATATACACTTGAAAGATCAATACGATTACATGGAGATAAACTAACCATAAAACTTTATGTTCAAACAAAAACCAGAGGGTTTAATTGCATCTATTTCAGAAAAAGATACGATGTTCAATCGTTAACAATAAACTTGAAAACGGGAAACTTTACCACGTGTATTATAGGTAAAACCAGTAAAACCAACGCCACACAATTCAGGACCAATTCGTTCAGAATGTTGAAAATGATTACGACCGGTCGTTCATTTTTTGAACCTAAGAACTATGTTAATACAAATTCAAGAGTGTACAACGAATTTAAAAAAGTATTCGACGACTATGAGTTTACAAAGAATATACAAAAGTCATTAGGAATGATTGGGTGTGCATCATACTCATCTAATACCGATGTATTCTTAAATGATTTCACACAAAAGTTTATAGAACTTAAAAAAATAAAGGTACCAAACGGAGATGTGGTGTTTTGGATTAATAACTTTTACCCAACAGAAAAATTTCTCAAAAAGAACGATAGGAAATTAATAGCATCTATTTTGGATATGTTTGGAATTAAATCCAAATACACAATTAAAATTTTACATGAATATCCAAATATTGATTTGATTGGTTTGGTTAGATTTTGTAAGTATTTTGGTAATGATTACACAAAATATATTGCAAATTTGAACCCCGTTGTTTTTGAAAATTCATATCTTAAAAAAAATAGTAATGTGGATTACAACACCAATAAATTCCAATTAATCCATAATACAAATAATAACCCACTGTTATTAGATATTGAAAAGGAGAATTTAATTAAGATTGCAAATTCACAAAATTATAGGTCAGATGGAATATTATCTGATAGATTTATTCAGTTATTTGATGACCATTTTAGAATGATAAACACCGTTAGAGAATATGATGCTGACGTTTATATGAAAGCAAAAACATTCGATGAATTTTCTGTTGAACATACAGATTTATCAAAGATTATAACCGCCATCAATAAAGGTTGGGTGATTGAATATAAGTTTAGTGAGAAGATGATTGAGGATATTGAAAAACCAATACCATTGAAAATAAATTTACCAAACTATGGTGATACCGGTGTTTCTTTTTATCCTATGATATTGAAAAGAGAGGAAGAATATGTTGAGGAGGGTAAATTTATGCATCATTGTGTTGCAACTTATGCCGATAAAGAAAAGTCTATTATTATTTCTTTAAGAACAGAAGATTCTATGGATAGAGTAACGTGTGAGTTTGATTGTCAAAACGGTCAACTATTACAAGCAAGACATTTTTGTAATAAACAACCACCTGTGGATATGGAATATGTGATAGATAATGAATTGTCACAAAAAGTAAAAAAATACGCACGACTTGGATTATTACATGCATCTGAAAAACTTAAAGTACCGGTAAAAATAAACGGTGTCGAGATTACAAAAAAAGAGCCCACTAAATTATTTGGAATAGATTTTATGGATTTAGTCTAAATAAAAAACCATATACATTGTAAATTAATCCACATATATTTTATATGTGGATTTATTATTTAGACACTTTCAAAATAAGAAAGACAAAAAAGGACCGGCCGAATCAATATGTGAATTAAAATTATTTGGTGATGATAACACACTTATAATGTCAAATGATTTCGAGTTGGATTATCATAGATATGGAGCAAGAAAACATGTAACATTTTCCCACCAACTTACAATTAATTTAATCAATGGTGATATAATTGTTTCATATAAAATTGTAAATGACAATTTAACAGAAGACAAATATCTTAAGTCATCACAAAAATCAAAAAGAAACAATTTTAGGTTGTTATATGAAATGATTGATAATGGGTTTTATAGGGGAGAAAAAAGATTAAACTATTGGGGAGTCAAGTATGAAAGAGCAATCACAGAAATAAGTTTAATTATGACTAACAAATTAAAATCTAAATTTAAATATGATTTTTATTTAAATAAATCATATAAAGAGAAACCAGCAGTCAATGAATTGTTTGATATGATTGTTGATTTTCATCTCTCACAAAAAAATATAAAGGGCCACAATAATGTTTACTACGATATTCAAGATGTCTACCCAAGTAAAAAGTTTTTGATTAGGAATGATAATAAATTTCTACCGGCGGTTTTAGACTCTTTAGGTATTAAATCTAAATTTTTAATAAAAGAATTAAACACATCTGATATACCTTTAAACATAAACGCAATAAACTATTTGTGTAAATTGTTTGGTAAGAATCATTTAGATTATATAAAAAGAATAGATTGGAAACAACATTGTTCAGATATATACCCACCCAATTTAAAAATTGATGAATTAAGAAATGAATTTGAGAAGAGTAGTTTTGTAAAGTTGATTAATAGTTGGAACAAAACCAATATCAACCTTGATCCTATTTTTATATCAATCAATAAACTATTGAAGTACAGAAAAGAAGTTGAGTTAAATGGAATCGAAATAAAATTAACACCAAAAAATGATAACCAATTCAATAATTTAATTGAAACATTAAATAATTTAAAACTTTACTATAAGAGAGGATATAAATTAAAATACACACATCCAGTTGAATTTTTAAATGACATAGAAACGAACATTCAAATTGATGGAATGACGTATAATATCAAAGTATTATCAACAGAAGAAGATTTTATATACGAAGGATATAACATGAAAAATTGTATGTCTAAACAATTTACTAATGGGGTTCTCTATGTGTACCTTTCCGCACAATTCAATACCAAAAAAATCAATTTACAATATAGAAAAGGACAACTTGTACAGTCTTATGGTAAGTCAAACACACCCACACCTAGTATATTCCAACCACTTATTGATATATTAAATGAAAAATTTAAAGATTATAAAGAACTTAAGTGGACAAAAGAAAAATATGATTTCTTAAATAATTGATTATTAATTAATAATAATTTTTTTAAAAATGTTTTTGGATTTTAAAAAATATTAGTAAATTTGTTCTAACAAAACAAAACTTACTAGCATGAAATTCATTACTCTTTGTAGTGGTATCGAAGCCGCGTCCGTTGCGTGGAAACCACTCGGTTGGGAGTGTGTAGGTGTATGTGATTTCGCCTCATTCCCACAACAAGTACTTAAACATCACTATCCTGATGTTCCTTTATTTCCAAACATGTTAAACATTTTAGAAGATGAAAAATTTAAAAAACTCAAAGCGAAAGTTATTGCAGCAGGTACACCCTGCCAAGCTTGGTCAGATGCCGGACTCGGAAATGGAATGGATGATGAACGTGCTCAACTTGCCATCACATTTGGAAACATTCTTGACTCAAAACGTCCAACCTATTTCATCTGGGAAAATGTCCCTGGTGTTTTCAAAGAAGAACTCAAAGAAGACCTCTCACAAGTCTTATCAAACTTTACGGGTACTGACATCAGGCCTGAAGATCTCCAAGAAGGAGGAGGAATCTTTATTGGAAAAAAATACTCAATCGCTTACAGGATTTTCGACTCAAGATATTTTGGAGTACCCCAGCGTCGTCGTAGAATCGTCGTTGTCGGATATCGTGGAACCAACTGGAGAGTCCCTGTTGCCATATTATTTAACGAAGGAGGATTTGGTAGCGTTAAAGGAGAGAATAAAAAAAAGAGGGATGAACTCACCAAAAATATTCTCGGAGAAATTAAACTCGCTGGTACGGTAACTAAATCTTATTCGAAAACTTTGACGGATGGATTTGGTAAAATCTCGACTTCGAATTATTGGGTAGATGATTTGGGAATTAGACAATTTACAGAAAAAGAACTATGTAGGTTACAAGGTTTTCCTGATGATTATTTTGATTTTGAAATAAATGGTAAGAAACCATCATATTCAAGTGTTAAAGGTGGTATTGGTAATTCATGGTCAGTACCTCTTTTCCGTTATCTCGGAGAAAGGATACAATTTGTGGATGATTATTTGGAATCTCAAAAAAATTTAGTATATTAATCATTATGCAACCAAAAGAATCAAAAACAAGTAGACATTTTTGGGTGAGTCTATTCAAAAGTGTTTTAAGAATTGGGGCTTGTTACTTTTTATTTAACGAGCAATTCGGTAGTAGTGCAATCCTTTTAGGACTTGCTGAAATATTAGGAATAGTCGAAGAACTTTAAAAAAATTAAAATGAAAACCTTTAAAGATTTACAGTTTGAATCAATGTCCGACACATTTTACAATGGTGTCAAAACACGAATTCATTTTGAAAATGGATTCGGAGCATCAGTAGTTAAACATGATTTTTCTTACGGTGGTAAAAGTGGTTTATATGAACTTGCGGTATTATTTGATGATGAGATTCATTATGATAATCCGGTTGCGGCTGGAGATGTTAGGGGGTACCTATCTGAGGAGGAAGTATCAGAATTATTAATTGAAATACAAAATTTATGAAAGAATTAGTAAAAGATTTAAAAACACTCATTGTTAAACACAAATGGACAATCTTATGTGTTATAGTTGTCTCATACTTTGTAATTGAATGGTCAGATATAAAGAGTGGGTTTATTGATGGGTGGTTAAACAAGTAAAATAAAAGTTATGAAAATTATAACACAGATTAAATTTTATTTGGTGGTAGTTACGATTGCTTTTTTAGCACTTTTAGTGAGTTATCTAAAATTAAAAGATGACTTGATGAAATGTCAAACCGATAATGGTTTTTTACCAGGAGGAGATATTCAAAAGGCAGAACTAGAATCGAGAATAGATAGTTTACAAAGTGAAATGTTTGTAAAAGAAATTCAAATAGGTTCTTATGAAGTAATGTGGGGAATATTGGAAGAAGTTAATAAACCGCTTGCGGATTCAATAAATTTACAAGTTGAATAAAATACTATTATGTCAGATGATGAATTAAAAGAACACATAAATGGTGAATTAAATTTTGGTGGTTTTAACCAAAATCAATATGCCGATATTAAAACAAGTACACTTGTTACTCTTTATGAACAATTAATTGTTTATTCTGAGGATGGACCACAATCACTATCAGTTAAGATTACGGCCGATTTTGATGAGATACCAAGAAAATATCATGAGATATTTTTAAATGTTTTGACTGCAAAATATCTCAATAAAGTTTCTTTTGGTACAAATCCATTCTCGGAATGTAAACCAGTCAAAAAAAGAAAATGGTGGCAGTTTTGGAAAACGAAATATTTCACAACATAAAAATTAATTATGAAATTTTTTCTTTTATTTCTGTTTGTTGTAACCGTATGGATGGGATACGAAATTTGGAGAGCACCCTTAATGGAGGAAACCGAAGATGGAAAATTAATAACCAGAAGACCCACTAAAAAATTAAGTGATTTATGGCGAAAGCGAAAATAGAATTTGACTTAAATGACCCCGATGATAAGATGGCACATTTTCGTGCTGTTAAATCGTTGGATATGGCTGGTGCATTATGGGATATTACTCACAACACTAAGAAAGGATTAGAATGGACATTGGAGGGTAAAGAAATGGACAAATATGAAGTTTTAGATTTAGTGTACGATAAGATATATGAAATTCTTCAAGAACATAATATTAATACTGATGAATTATACTAATTAACTATTTATAATAAAATGATAAATTTATGGCATATTCTGAAAAGGTTTTAGACCATTATTCTAACCCTAAAAACGTAGGAACATTAGATAAAAGTAAATCGAGTGTCGGCACAGGATTGGTAGGGGCACCCGAGTGTGGTGATGTAATGAGATTACAAATTGAAGTTATAGATAATATAATTGTTGATGCAAAATTCAAAACTTTTGGATGTGGTTCTGCAATTGCATCATCATCAGTTGCAACTGAATGGTTAAAAGGTAAATCGTTGGATGAGGCAGTAACAATTGATAATATGGATTTGGTTGAGGAATTGAATTTACCACCAGTTAAAATACACTGTAGTGTTTTGGCTGAGGATGCTATTAAGTCTGCTATAAATGATTACAGAAAAAAACAAGGGTTGGAAGAAATAATATTTGAAGAAAAATTACATTAATATGATACAATTTATAAAAAAATATCAAAATCAAATCGGAATGGGGTTAGCAATTTCAGTTCTCGTTTTGTGTTATTTCCAACAGAAAGAACTTTCAAAACTTAGAAATGAAGTTCAGGTTCAAAAAGAAATAAAAACGGATAATAAGAGTTTAGACTCACTTTTGAAAAAGGCTGATTTGAAATGATTACAATTAATGAGACGGCAAAAGAACACATATTCGATATAATGAAGGAAGAAAACCTACCGGTAGACAAATTTAATTTGAGGGTAGGTGTTAAAGGTGGTGGTTGTAGTGGGTTGTCTTATGTAATGGATTTTGATGATGAAATAAATGAAACAGATGAGATCGTTGATTTGGGTGATTTAAAAGTGGTTATAGATAAAAAATCTGTTTTATACCTTTATGGGACCGAATTACAATACTCAAGTGGTTTAAATGGAAAGGGTTTTCAGTGGGTAAATCCAAATGCATCAAGAACATGTGGATGTGGTGAATCGTTTTCTTTATGATAAAAAAATATGGAATAACATTTTTAGCATTCGGAGAAGAACACATCAACGAATTTAATACAACGGTAAGATGTCTATTTGATTTTGATAATCACTTAGACATTTTTGTTATTACGGATAATCAAGAATTAATTGAGAACAAAGACATTCATATTAGAGAAATAAACGAACCATTCAACTATAATTTAAAAAGAAAATCAATTGAATTTGCGTTTGAGTATCATAATGTTGTATTGTTTTTGGATACCGACATTTTATTCAGGGGAAAACCAGATTTCGATTACATAACAACTTTAGAAGAGGGAATGTATGTAAGATGGATATCCGAAAATACAAAATACAAGGATGAAGAAATAACTATACAAGATGTCCTTGAAACTGAATACGGTAAAGCAATAAACGATAAAGACATTAAATTTATAAATGAGTTTTTAATGGTCCTTAGAATTGATAACATAGATAGAAGAAAACTATTTACACAAACATGGGACAACCTTAATAATATAACATTAAAAACCCAACCTAATAATGGTTATGACGGATCTTTAGAGGGGTTAATTATTTATGCGGTTTGTAATAAATTAAACATTAAAATTGAAAGACCTAGTAGTGATTTTTTTAATAACATTTTAAATGTTGGGACTCTTAATGAAATAAGGAAAACAAAAACCAACAAAACAATCCTCTAATTTTTTTATTTCAAAAGTTTTTATTATATTTCAAATATGGTTTATTTTTTAACATATTTGATTTTCATAACAACATTATTCTATTTCATAGGTTTCAAAAAGATATGGAATAGGATTAAGATGTTCTCCGATAAAACCTATTGGACTGATTATAATATCATTGAATTTTCGGCCTGGATGGCTAAGGCTATCATCATTGTTCCGGGTTTAATATTTGGAATAGAATTATGGTACTTTCATTTTCTTACACTTACAACATCATCGTTGTTGATTTGGGCAAGTATGAAAAAATCTTTACCCACATTAATTGTGTTCAATACAATTTGGTTAATCATATCATTAACAATAATCATAAAAAATTTAATTTAAAGTTATGCCTGAATTTACAGCAGAAGTAGACATCGACCCAAGTGAATTTGTTGACTCTTGTAGTAAGAGAGAAAAAGACAGATTGGTTGAAATTCTAATTGAGGATGGTTACATTCAACCAGACCAAGAAACTAAGAATGATAATAAAGGAGTTCGTAGACCAAATATCAACGACCAGATATTTTGGGGAAGTTTAGATAAACTATCAAAATGTAGAGATTTATTAACTCTTGAAGAAGAGGAGTTCATCAATAAATTAGCAAAGAAATTTGAGCACTTAAGATAATGAATGTATTAGAATTATTTGCTGGTAGTAAATCAATTGGTAAACAAGCCGAGAAATTAGGTATGAATGTTTTTTCATCAGATTTAATTGAATTTGAAGGGATAGATTATGCTGTTAGTATCCTTGATTTCGATGTAACTAAAGTACCATTCCAACCAGATATTATTTGGGCTTCTCCACCATGTACAAGTTTTAGTGTTGCATCAATTGGACATCATTGGACTGGTGGAAAAGGTGCATATATTCCTAAGACAGATGGTGCAAGATTGGGTTTGGAGTTAGTTAAAAAAACATTAGAAATAATTAATCATTTTCAACCAACGTATTGGTTTATGGAGAACCCAAGAGGAGTACTTCGTAAACTACCAGTTGTACAAGGATTGAAAAGAAATACTGTCACATATTGTCAATATGGTGACGAAAGAATGAAACCAACGGACATATGGACCAATAGTAATGTTTGGACACCAAGACCAATGTGTAAGAATGGAGACCCTTGTCATGTTGCCGCACCAAGAGGTAGTAGAACAGGAACACAAGGAAGATCAAATGCATATGAAAGAAGTAAAATACCTGATGAGCTTTGTCAGGAGATATTAAAAAGTTGTATTAAGTGATTACTAATTTAATTGGTTGGTTAGCCACAATATTGATTCTAATATCTTTCACAATAAAGGAAGATATGTTCTTACTTAGATTAATAAATGTAATGGGAACAACATTATGGTTAGTATATGGAATAATAAAAAATGATTTACCATTGATTGGTGTTAATTCTTTGGTTCTATTAATACACCTTTATTGGTTCTATAAAAATAGAAATATATGAAAATTAAGAATGATTATGTTGTTGGGGAACTCAAACAAATAAAACCACAAATATTTGCGGTATCAATAAAAGACAACTATCAAAGAACAATGTTGTTTTGTAGATACCAAGAATTTTATGAATCACCATTTAAAGATATTAGAGGTAAATTCTTTACTTGGGAAAAATACATGTTAACATACAAAAATAAATGGAAGAAAAGAACGTTCACATATCCTGAAGATTGGAGTGGGTTCAATATCCCATCAAACATTGTATATAAAGGTTTAGGTGTTTTTAGTAAAGATAAAGGACCATACGATGAGATAATGAATGACATATATTATAGTTGTGAAAATTATCCACTTCGATTTGATAAACCCAGAACAAAATGGTATTTGATTGGTGCAGATAGTTTTAAATCTAGTACAATGAATCATGAAATTGCACACGGTTTATATTACACCAATAAAGAATATCAAACCAACTGTAAAATTATTACTTCACAAATAAAACCAAATCATTACGAAAAATTAAGAAGTAAGATTGTTAAGATGGGATATATAGATGACAAAAAAATTATTGATGATGAGATTCAGGCCTTTATGTCAACTGGTTTATATAATGGGTTAGATACTAAGGAACTTAAGAAGTACGAAAAAGAATTTATCAAGAACTTTAAAAAGTTTAATAAATGAAAATTGTTATTGTAAGTGGATATTTTAACCCTCTTCATAAGGGGCACATCGAGTATTTCAATAAGTCCAAGGAGTACGGTGACAAACTATACGTGATTGTTAATAATGACAAACAGAGGGAATTAAAGGGTAGTAAAGAGTTCCAAGATGAAAATGAGAGAATTTTCATAATTCAAAATCTAAAAATGGTTGACCGAGTATTTTTATCTATTGATACGGATAGAACTGTTTGTCAAACAATTGGTATGATTCATTCTTTGGAGGACCCATCGGACGAACTATTCTTTGCAAATGGTGGTGACCAAGTAAACGATACAATTCCCGAGAGACAAGTATGTGATTGGTTAGGTATAAAATTAATTGACGGTTTGGGAGATAAAATACAATCTTCATCTTGGTTAATTAAATAAAATCTAACGTAGAAAAATACAATTTTTGTGATATATATGTTATAGTAAAAACATATTAATGCAAGAAGAATTCGTACCGTATCACCAACATCTTTTGATGAAGATTTGGATTACAAACCCACCGAAAGAGGTGGAGGTTCTCAACAAATGGTTTGTTGATTTAGTTCATAAAGTTAAAATGGAAGTGGTTGGTGGACCGACGAGTGTCTACGTGGATTATCCAGGTAATGAGGGATTAACAGGTACAGTAACATTAGCAACTTCCCACTCATCAATACACATTTGGGACCATTTAAGTCCAGCAATGGCTCAATTTGATATCTATAGTTGTAAGTGTTTTACTTTAGAAGATGTATTAGAACAGTTTGAACCTTGGGGAATCGTGAAATATGAATGGGTAATGATAGATAGAAACGAATCACCTAAAATAATTTCAGAGGGGTTTTGGAGCCCACAACATGAATATATCGATGAAAATTCTTAAAAAAATTAGGAATATTCAAGAAATACATATAACTTCGTGGTTATTAAAAGATATATTCTGGTGTTTAAAGTTTACATGGATGGCAACATTTATGATAATCCCAACATCTATTTTAACGATTTATATTCTTTTAACTGAAAAAGAAAATAGAGATGCAAACATAACATTGTTTTCGTGGGTTTTTATGAACATCTTTTGGATGTTACACGAACTACAAAATTTACCATTTTGGCCCATACAAATCTTTATGTTCTTAGGAATTTTTAATACTATTAGATTGATAGTTAAAAGAAGAAAAGATGAAAGTAATATTTCTTGATCACGATGGTGTGATTTGTTTATCAACTGAATGGGGTGGTAGACATAAAAAACAAAGAAAGATAGGTAGAAAATTGTCGCAGTCTATTGCTTCACTACCAGTTGAATGTAGGTTCGATAATTTTAATAAGAAGGCTGTTGTTATATTAAATGAGATATTGGAAAAAACTAACGCTGATATTGTTGTCTCATCTGATTGGAAAAGATGGGCAACTGTTGAGGAGATGGGTGAATATTATGAGTCACAGGGTATCAAAAAGAAACCCATAGGGTTTACTAAGAATTTAGGTGAGTGTGAAGTCCCTCAAAACTTTCCTTGGTCTAGACAATATGATTTAGAACAATCTCGTTCACTGGAGATTAAACAATATCTTAAAGATAATCCACAAATAACCAATTGGGTTTCGGTGGATGACCTTAATATGGGTATTCCACAAACACATGAAACGTGGGGTGAAATGGAAATGGAATGGGGATTAACTAACTTTGTGTTAACACCTAAGAGTACTGAAGGAATTAAACAAACAGGAATTAAAGAAAAAATATTAAACTTACTAAAATGATGACAAGTTACTTAATTGCAATTGGTATCAGCTTTTTATTTGCTGGAATTATTTCATTCTTTTGGGTTAGAGGCATTGATTATATGCACAAAAACCATCCAGATTATAAAGGGGAGGATTTTTTGAATTGGGGAGAAGAAACCACACCTTGGGAGGATGAGAAAAAATAAATAATGAAAAAAAAGAAACCAGATTTAGTTGTTTGGGACGAAGAAAAAGGATACTACTCAAAGGAGTTAACTTATGGTAGTAATGTGGGTGCGCCCGCAATTAAAATGGAAGATGTCGGTGGTTGGAAACAAATGCAAGCCAATGTTGCAAATAAACAGTTTAAAACCAAATATGAGGAACTTAAAGAAGAGTTTCGTAAACTTATTGATGAAGTTAATTGGAATGATCTTGTATATACATCATCTTATTCTTTTATTCCTGTTATGAACGAGATTTACCATTTATATATAAGGGAGGATGAAACAATGTTTCTATCATTAATTCACCCAAATCAATGGAAACAAAAATATATTGGTTCTTTTAAATTAGACTCCACACAAAAATGGATAAAAGTCGAGATTTGAAATATTTATTAAAATATGAAAAGGACATTATCAGAAGAATTAGAAAGAATACATAGTATAACCTATCGTAAAGAGGTTATTAATGAAGAGGGGTTTCTCAATAAATTATTACAAAAGGTTGGTATCAAAAAGACTGACGACCCTAAGAAAGCCGATTTGGTATCCGATGATGTTGACCAATTTTTCAAAACTTTAGAGGATTCAGCAAACTCGGGAGGTCTTTCCCAACAAGAAAAGGGATCTATGTCCTTTCAAAAAGGAGCCGAGTCTATGCAAATAGGTTTAATTCTTTTAGGATATGAATTACCAAAATATGGTGTAGATGGATTATTTGGTCCTGAAACTGCCGCCGCCGTTCAGAAATTTACTTCAGAGAAACTTGAAGATAAAACCAAATTAAACGAAGATGTTAAGTTGGTATCAAGTGGTGGGGGAATTATAGGTAGACCGGGTCAAGGTACACATAGTGCATCAGATTGGCCAAGTAGAAATGCATGGGATATTTCAGGTCCTGTTGGAACTGAAGTTTATTCTATAACAAATGGTGTTGTAGATAAAATAAAGAAAGATAGTAGTGGTGGTGTAATTAAGAGTGGAGTTAAAAAAATATATGGTGACCAAGTTTCTATTAAGAGTACAGACGGGAAACCTGATGTTTTCTATACTCATATTGAATCTTCTTTAAATAAAGGCGATTCAGTTAAGGAAGGTGATGTAATAGGTAGAATAATGCAAGCTGGTGGTATTCCACCTCATGTTCATGTTGGGGTATCTTCGGGCAATCTAAGTGATTTGGCCACCGGAATGACAAATGCAACAGGTGGGGCTAGTGGTGGACCAATGGTTAAAGCGTCTCCTGAAATGTTAAAGAAATTAATTGAATTACTTAAAGAGAAAGGTGTAACTTCTGAAGATTTGAAAAAACATATTGATGTTGTTAATTTAGAAGGATTAGCAGACCAAAATTTTTATGCGAAGTTATTAGAAAACTTAGGTGCACCTGTTTCAGAAGAGAATTTAAAATTCTTATATGCTTGGAGACAATCAGAAGGTAAAGCTGGTAAATTCAATCCTTTCAACACAACATACAAAATGCCAAATGCCACAGACTTTAATAGTGTAGGAGTTAAAAATTATCAAACTTTACAAGATGGTATGGTTGCAACAATCAAGACACTTAAAAACGGTAGATACAATTGTATTGTTGACGGTTTAAAAAATGATATTGGGGCAGCAAACATCGCTAAATGTGAATCTTTAAAAACTTGGGGAACCGGTGACCTTGTTGCTAAAGTGGTTAATTCTTATAATTCAGGTGCATCACCTAAAATTAAAGATTTGGCATAATTTATATTAATATTATTTGTTTTTTTATAATATTTTTTATATTTTGGTATAAAATTAACCACTATGCCAAATGAAACTTGTATTATCTGTGGAAAAGAAACCACAGTGGATGTATCAACACACATTGATTTTAGAATTGGATACATAGAAGGTGCAGGACAGTTATGTACCGAATGTTATTTAAAAGGAAGTTCTTCAGGTAGAGAACAAATAACAATACCCAAATATTGGGTTAAACAATATCCAAATGATGCCGAACTCGGAGAGAAAGTTAGACAACATTATTGGAGAGAATATGAAGATAAAGAACCACCAGTTGAAAACCAATGGGTTTGTAAAATTTGTGGTAAAGATACATCAGAAATAGAATATGATTATTTAATTGGAACTAATCATTTAGAATGTGAACTAAAAAAAGAATTAAATTGAACATATTCTTCTTAGATAGTGACCCAACAAAATGTGCACAATATCATAATGATAAACATGTTGTCAAAATGATATTAGAAACCGCACAACTTTTGTGTGGGTCTCATTGGGTTACAGGTGGAGAAGCACCTTACAAATTATCTCATAAGAACCATCCTTGTTCTATTTGGGTTAGGACTTCATTAGAAAATTATCTTTGGTTGTGTGAGTTAGGTTTAGAACTATGTAAAGAATATTCATATAGATACGGTAAAAAACATAAGTCCCAACAAATAATAGAGTGGTGTGTGATAAATAAACCAAACATACCCGATATACCCTTTCAAAACCCACCTAAAGCTATGCCAGATGTCTTTAAAGTGGAAGATGTGACCCAGTCATATAGGAATTATTATATTGGAGCAAAGAAAGATTTTTGCAATTGGAAAAATAGGAAGGTGCCTCTTTGGTTTTCCTAGTATTTATATAAATAAAATACGTATTATAATGGAGATATCTAAAGAAAAACTTCTTTCCCTGTTATCAGAGAACAACTATATCGCTGATATTGACGAAATGGCTCGATATTGGTCAAAGAAACAACCGGGTAAAAAAGTTGCATCAAGTAAACTATATGATAATGACGGTCAATTAATCGGATATGATATGATGGTTGACCCATTTAACGAGGATCCTGATTCAGAAAGGGTACAAATAGTTTTCACTTGTGACATTCAAAAGTTCATGGAAGAACATCCCGATGTTGTTGAAAAATTAAAACAAGATTATGGTTCATTTAGATGGTCAGATACAAAATGTCCATCAGATAGACCACACAGAGATGTAAGAGTTGGTAAACCATTACCAGGTGAAGAAGGAGAACCAATTAGTACAGTTAAACAAACATCCAAAGATGTTGCAACTGGTCAAAAATTGGAGGGGTCAACTAAAATTAAAACTAAACTTTTAAAAGTTTTAAGAAGTGAATTCACTGAAGATTTTAATAAAATATTGAATCAAAGAAGTGTACCAGCTGTTGCTCTTGATAATAGAAAATATTTTGACAGACACACCGACCGATGGAATAATGAAATGGTTAAATTTACAACATTAAGTTATAATGTTTATAAATCAAATGAAGAGTTTAACCAAATGGTTGCTGATAGAATTTTCGGCGAAGAAACTCCTGAGATGGATACACAGCACTTAGCCAGACAATTCAATCAAAATTATGCAAATTGGGATGCAGAAGAAAAGAAAGGAAGTACACAAGATTATGGTGTAACAGATGTTTATAGATTACGTAAATACGGTCACGTAGAGGGTAGAGAGAATGAGGTGTTTATGGAGATGACTTTACAAGTTCAAGGAGAAAAAATTGGTGATAATTCATTTACTTGGACAATTGTTTTAGTAAACAAATTCGCAAGAAGAAAACCTGAATCATCTCGTGTTGATGGTAGATTGGAACCTGTAGAATATAATCCAGGTTCATTGGTTGATGGTAAACAAGTTGGTGTAATTAAAAATGTTCAACTTGAACCAGGTACACAATTTACACCCGAAAATACAATTATGGATAATCCACAGATTGTTCAAGGATTGGTTCAAGCAATCAACGAATTTAAAACTAAAATGGAAGGTATAAGTCCTGAAACAGTACTTAGAAAAGCCGCACCAACAAGATCTGAATTAGATGGTGGTAGAAGAAGAATGAATGAAGGTATGTTTGACCAAATGATTAAAGATGTCATAAAAGACATGAAAAAATAAGTAGTACCTTTCCACAATAAGTTTTGTGGACTGACCTGAATCGGGTTAAAGTATATCCCCACAGAAATGTGGGGATTTTTTTTTTGAAATATTTTTATTATATTATTAATAATGATAAATGATATTAGAGACAACATATCTATTGAGAATGTAAAAAAAATATTTGGTAATAAGGATAATGCAATTGAATATCTGTTAAGTTATACCAATTTAACACATTCTAATCTTAAGATTCAAACACCCGAATTTTTATATAACGAAATTTTTAATCGTTGGAATTATGAGGATGTTAAATTTTTTACTAGACATATTGCCAAACAAAAAAAATATAGTTTATCTGAATTAAAAAAGAATATTAAAAATTACGAAGAAACCAAAAAAATAATAGAAGAAGAATTTAACGGACAAAAAAGTTGGGCCTTTAACGTGATGGCATATGATAGTAAACTCACATCAACAATTAGAAAAAACGATGATTTTTTAGTTGGTCTTGATGAACATTTGATAGATATTAAAAAAAATTATATTATTAAATCACATACAATTTTTAGGTCGTTTTTATATGAATATTATCTCATTAAACACCATGAAGAAATACTACCTACACTATCAAATAATAAGAGTGTTGATTTCTTTTATAATGGTAAAAATTTTGATTTAAAAAATGCAAGTAGTGTAACGGATAATTTCAAAATAGATTTTGGGAATCAATGGATGAGAGATGCATTAAATAATCCACAAACAGTTGCAAGGTATTTATATGAAAACCAAAATGAAAATAGATTTGATAGTAGTCCAAGAATTTTTATAGTTGAATTGGAAAATAAAATTAAAAGCATAACGGCAATAGAAAAAGATTGTAGAGATTTAAATTTTGGTGAAACACATAAGATTGATTTCGACTACATTATAAATGGTAAGAAAGAAAATTTTACGACAGAATCATTAGTCGTTTTTATATGATATGAATTATATTGGTAGTAAATTTAGGTTATTGGATTTTTTAGAAACATCAATTAAAAGTGTGGTTGGTGATAAAGAATATATCTTTTGTGATTTATTTTCAGGAACGGGAATAGTTGGTGCACATTTTAAAAAATTAGGATATCAAATAATTTCAAACGATTTACAATATTATAGTTATGTGTTGAATAGACATTTAATTGTTAATAATAATCTTTTTGAATTTGAAAATTTATATCAAATTATTCCAGAACTTATCAATTGTGAGATTGAGAAGAAATCAAAAATTGTTTGTGATTACCTAAATAATTTACCTCTTGTAGAAGGATTTGTTTATAACAATTACGCATCAGGTGGTACCGTCAATGAACAACATGTTAGATTATATTTCTCAGATGAGAATGCTAAAATATGTGACACGTCAAGAATTAAAATTGAGGAGTGGAAATCAAATAATTTAATTAATGAAAATGAATATTTCTTTTTATTATCAAGCATAATTGAATCGGTAGACAAGAAAGCAAATACAACATCTGTTTATGGTGCCTATTTAAAAAGTTTTAAGAAGAGTGCATTAGATAAAGTTACTATCGAACCAATTGAAACTATATTAAGTGATAAATCAAATGTGGTTTATAATAAAGATTCTAATCAATTAGTTAAAGAAATTGAATGTGATATAATGTATTTAGACCCGCCATATAACAATAGGGTATATGGAGACAATTACCATGTACTTGAAACAATTGCTAAATATGATAATCCTGAAATTGTAGGAAAAACTGGTAATAGAAAACAAAAGACTTCGTCTAAGTATTCGAAAAAACGTGAAGTCAAAGATGCGTTTAGCGATTTAATACAAAATTGTAATTGTAAATTTATTTTTCTTAGTTATAATAATGAGGGTTTATTATCTTTAAAAGAAATTGAGGACATCATGAGTAAGAAGGGTGAATATGGAATCTTCACAAAGAAATACCAAAGATATAAATCCGATAAAGATGATGCTCGAAACCACAAGGTAATCGAAACATTTGAATATCTACATTATGTAAAATGTAAATAACATTATATAATAATGTGGAAAACTTTTTTCTATATTATTTTTTTATTCAAAATATTCTTCATATATTTGTGATGTTAATAAAATTTTAACATTAAAAAAAAATCATTATGAAAGAAAACGTAACAGACACTAAAGCTGTGTCTCAAAACGGAGAAATGGTACCTGTTTACCACAGTTCTAAAAAAATTGAAACAACAGACAGATTCTTCCTTGAATCTTTAACAAGTGTTAACTACGACACTTACACCGCAATTTACGAGTTATTTGATAACTCTGTCGATGGTGGAGCCACAAAAATCGAATTAATTTATGACAAAAAAACCTCAACCTTAATCATTAAGGATAATGGTTGTGGAATGTCCTTAAATCAACTTTGTAACAACATGAATTTAGGTTGTAATAGAGTTTATGAGGATAATGAAATTGGTTATTTCGGTATGGGAATGAAAACATCAACATTGAATTTATTAAATTCAGAAAATACCGATGTTTATTCTGCAATTGAGATTATAACAAACAATGGTACTGAAAAAACAAAATTGATTTGGAATCCATTAACTAATGTAAGAAATTTAGATGTTTACACATTACCATTGGACTCTGAATTAGGAACAACAATTACCATTAATAATTGTGTTAATTTTCATGCTAGCGTGTTAAAGAAAAATTTAGGAGTTGTCTTTTATCCAACACTAAAAAATAACAACATTGGATTTTTTGTAAATGAAGAACAGGTTATTGGTGTTGACCCATTATATAGATATAGTGATAAAACCCAAACAAATTTTGTTGAGACAGAAGTAAAAGGTGAAAAAATTAAGTTGGAGGCGGTTGCAATTGATGGATTAGAAGAGAAAAAATCTTGGGATCTTAAAGTAAGTAGTTCCGAAGACCAAGAAACCGCATCAGATACATGGTCATTCAACAAATATGGTTGTTATGTGATTTATGGTGGTAGATACATTGAAGTTGGTGGAACAACTTTAGGTACTAAATTATTTGATTCTTGGTATTCAAGATGTAGAATTGAATTCACAATCCCAAAAACTTTAACATCATATTTCAACATTAATTTTAATAAGACTTCAGGTTTAAAGATTAATAAAGAAAGAAATCCTGATTTATATAAGAAAATTGGTGAGTTGTTGTTATGGGGTAGAAATAAAAGAAACGAAGAGCTTAAGGCAAGAAAGACCGTAGTTTCTGTGGAAGAAGAAAAAGAGAATATTGATATTGTAAAGGCATTAAACAAATCGGCAGTAAACGCTGGTTTTCAGGCACCCGAAACAGGAGAAAAAAAGAAAAGAAGAGTTGAGTTCGATGTCGACCCCAATAAGCCAAGTAAAGATAAATCAAAAGACAAACAACCGACAAAAGCAAGAGTTGTTGAGAAAAAATTGTACGAATTCAAGTTCGAACCATTTGAAACTGGTAGTGTGTTTTGGAAGTTAACTTTTGAGAATGGTTTGTTTGTAATTTACATTAACACTTCACATCAGTTTTATAGAAGAATATATTCAAATCTTCCTAAAGAATCTAAATTAGGATTTCAACAATTACTAGCATCAATGGCACAAACCCAATATAGAATCGATTCTATGGGTGTTAGTTCAGATGATGAATTCTTTTGGGATACATATTGGAGTGATGTCTCACTTCAGTTAATGAAGATAATGAATAACTAAATGATACAATCCCCACATTAATGTGGGGATTTTTTTTGAAATATTTTGGAATATACAAAATAATACTTATTTTTGTTTCAGAATATTTGACTATTCACAATGATAAAATTAGATAACGATATTAAGGTATGGATTACTTCCGACACACACTATTCACATCGGAATATATGTCGTGGTGTGACCAATTGGAGATTACCCAATGGTGGTGTTCCTGAATCACAAACACGTCCTTTTGATACTATCGAAAGGATGAATTCGGCAATTGTTAACAACATCAATGATGTGGTTGGTCAAGATGATGTATTAATTCATTTAGGTGATTGGTCGTTCGGTGGGTTTGAAAACATTGAAGAGTTTTATAATAGATTAGTTTGTAAAAATATTCACTTAGTTCTTGGTAATCATGACCATCACATCGACAGAAACAGAGGTAATGTTCGAAACCTTTTCAAATCAGTTAATTGGTTTGAACAATTTGAATATCAAGGTGAAACGATTGAGATGTGTCACTATCCCATTTCAAGTTGGAACGGACTTCGTAAGGGTCGTATTCATCTACATGGACATTGTCATTTACCACACAACCAGAAAATCAGTAACGGTAGAAGAATGGACATTGGTATGGATGGTAATCCCGACTTCCGCCCATACAATTTACATGATGTGATTAAGATGTTAAAGAAGAAAGAAATTGGTAGTGAGATGGGTCCTTTAGATCATCACTTGGATGATATTGTGGGAATTGTTGGTTAATATTTTTTTTATTCAAAAATTTTATTTATATTCTATTATGAAAAAAGTATTTCAAAAAATAAAAATAATTCTCAAAGATATTTTGTTAGGGTTTAAAATTGCAGAAGAAAACCGTAACAAATCTCAATGGGGTAAATTTTAAAATAGAAACATGAACATCAAACAAGCATTAAAAAAGAAAAACAAACTCGTTGGTGAAATTCACCAAGAATTTTATAAGGCATCACAATATAATGTTGTTGATGAAGGTAATCCGCGTCCATACTCGGCAACAGAGGCGATAGGTAATTGGATGATGTTATCTAATGATCTTATTGTGTTGAAAACACAAATCCATAAGGCAAACCTTCCAGTTTATGATAAGATTTTTGAATTGTCAGAATTAAAAAATCAAGTTAAACAGTTGAAAGGACTCAATTGTTCCTCAGGTAAAGTTGCCGGTGGAAGATGGGGAGAAGGTGAACCTGTCGTTAAACACGCTGAAATTAATGTGGTTGAAAAAGATAAAATGGTGAAGAACCTTGAGTTGAGAATTGAATCTCTCCAAGATGAACTTGACCAATGGAATCACAACACATTGATTGATTAAAATATTGGTTGGGGAATAGGGGAAGATTTATAAATCAAGTCGAAGACTACAAGTCTTTGCTAACAAATCTATAAAGTCTGATAAATTGATGAAGTTAAGTGGACTCAAAAATTAACATTCAAATTATCAAAAGTTAACTCTCAAACTTTAAAACTCCTTTAAGATTTATTAAATCGGAACTTTGAACCCAACCATCCTTAACAAACTTACTAAACCTAAAAAAATGAAAGACCTCTTTAAAAAAGTTTTCTCACAGAAAACATCATCACCAATCTTTGTTGGATTCGGTACATTCGCAATCCTAACATTCATTGTGTTTCCCGGTTTGACTGCAGCAAATACTATGCTTAATATACTATCGGGAATTCTCGGATTGTTTACAATTTGCTTTGTTTATTATTATATAAACATGGATAAATTTGTTAATCAATTTATAAACATTGAACCGGGTGAGACCGAATTGGATTATATTAATCCTGAAGAACTTCAACCGAAAAAGAAAAAAAGAAATCCAAAACAATTTGATGGTGTTAAAAGTGACGAACCTTTTGTAAAAACCAGAAAAAAAACAAAATAATATGCCTAAACGTACTAAAAAATGGGAGAAAGACTTTGAAAAAAGATACTCTAACGCAATTAAAGAATTGCAATCATTAGAAAGTGAATATAAAAAAATGCAAGAAGACAATTCAGATAGTTTTTGGATGAGTCTTTACCCAGATGAGACACAAATTGAATTTGGTGAGTGTGATGGGTATTATGTAAGTTACACAAAGGAAAATCAATACAAAGAAGGTGAACCAGAACATGTAAATGTTACCCTAAAATCTGAACTAGGTATGTTTAGTTTTGATTTTAAATCATATGATCAATTAAAGCGATTTAGAAACGATGTTATCGAGGAGTTTGATAAAATGAAAAGAGAAGATTCTTCTGTTACTATTAACACTGAAGAATGTGAGGAAGAAGATGAAAATTGGGTAGATAATGAAGAACAGGAATACACCATCCAATGTTCAAGAAGTTGTGTACAATCATGGACACACACAGTAATGGCTAGAAGTGTTTGTGAAGCATATAGAAAAGCCGAAGAAGGTGAGGGGCACGACGAGAATGATGATTTTGATGACTATGGTGACATAGATTATGAATTAATCTAAGTCCAACAATTTTTATATTTTTAAAGTATTTATATATAAATAACAATATTGATATGGCTAAAATTATTAAATTAAAACAATCTGATATCGAAAAAATCGTTGAAAACATCCTTAAAGAATCTGAAGGATTTGATGATTTTGATACCCAAATACAACCAGAAGAAAGACCTGGTGCTGACGAACATGAGGCTTCGGTTGAGTTGGCTCTTGGACAAGATGACCAAGGTAACTTCTATGTTATAAAAAATGGTGACCAAGAAAACCCTGAAATTGTTGTAAAAACAAAATAAATTAATACCCTTTTTAATATCAAAACCCCAAATTTTTTGGGGTTTTTTTGTTTTTATCAGAAAAAAATGATATCTTTTCAATATGGAATCAAAGTATAAAATATATTGTGATTTGGATGGTGTCCTAACGGACTTTGATGGGGCATATCTTAAATTGACGGGAATTGATTTATCAAATAAATTTCACGATGGTCCTAAATTTTGGGAACCAATTAACAAAGCAGGAGTTGAGTTCTGGACTAATATGGACTGGAAAAATGATGGTAAAAGACTTTGGAAATATATTCAAAAACATAATCCAAAAATATTGTCCGCACCATCAAGAAATGTTGAATCTCGTATCGGTAAAATCAGTTGGGTTGAAAGAGAATTACCGGGTGTAGAACTAATTTTAAAGTACGCAAAAAACAAAAAAGATTTATCCGAACCAAACTCTATTTTGATTGACGATAGACCTGAAAATATAAATGATTGGATTGAGGCTGGTGGTATCGGAATACTTCATCTTAATACAAAACACACAATAGATCAATTAAAAGTCTTAGAATTATAATATGTCATATATCATTGGTAATAAATGTGTTTCTATTTGTGACGCGGCTTGTGTTAAAGTCTGTCCCGTTGATTGTATTAATGGACCAATCAAAGTGGATGGTATGGGAAAAGAATTAGACGACATGACCAAAGAGGAATTAGAAAATAAACAATTGTATATTAATCCTGATATTTGTATTGATTGTGGTGCTTGTTTACCTGAATGTCCGGTAGATGCTATATACCCAAATGAAGAGGATGCAATTCATTTTAATGACGAGGAATCCGTCCATAAAAATTATGAATTTTATGGATTCAAATATAAACGTAAAAGATAATGTCTAGAATCAAAGAATTAAAATCATTACCCGAAAATAATATTAATCTTTTTAATATTTTTTCAATCCTTGTACCTGAAAGAAAATCAAAGTACACAGAAACTCTATTAAGAATTATAAAGAAAACACCAGGAATAGAGTCACACATTAAAGAAGTAAAAACAATTTTAAAAGACGAGTTTGATATTAATGTTGAGTATCTAAATGAGTTACATCAAATGGAGATTTTGATGTTCTATAGAATTTTAGATATGTTTAATAGAACAGATTTAAAGTCTTTTATAAAGTTTTGTGAATACAATGAAAGAGGTTTAATAAAACAAAATGATTTAAGTCGTTATAGTGATTTTGATGAAATCATCAATTCTTTAAACATGGCCGAAATAATAATTGACCATAAAGAATTGGAGAAACAAGTTAAGGTTGTTTTTGAAAATGATGAGTGGTTATTAATTAGACCACTAACATACCTATCATCTAAAAAATATGGTTCTAATACAAAATGGTGCACAACATCTGAAGGTAATGTTGAACATTTTATGAGATATACCAAAAAGGGAGTATTAATATATTGTCTTAACAAAAAAAGTGGTTACAAAGTTGCGTCTTTCTATTCTTTAGAAAAAAATGACCCCGAGTTTTCTTTTTGGGATCAAAAAGATAGAAGAGTCGATTCTTTAGAAACAGAACTAACTGATGAATTAAGAACGGTTATATTCAATGAGTCAAGAGGCAAGGGAACTAAGACCAATAGGTTCTTATTATCGGACGAGGAGAGAATCAGAGAAGACGAACTTCTAAAACGTTATGAACTTAAAAATAGGATTAGTGATTTGATAGAACCCGTACCAATCGAGGCGGAACCAAGAGTTGACTATATCAGAAGAGCGGCGGAGAGGGCGGTAGAAGAATTAGAAACCCCAACTGAAGAAACCGTTAGTGAGAATTATTTCTTAACAACAACTGAAACACCAATATATTATTCAGGGTCAACAGAAAACAGGACATAGTATATATTTATTGGTATGAAGATTATTATTTCCGAAACCCAATACAAGAACCTCCTGTCAGAATACTATGATGAAGATAAACTTTATAGTAGAGATTATGTTGTGGATAAATTAAAAAAAGGACCAAAGGAACTTAGAAAGTATATTAACAATTTACCATCTATTCCATGTTCTGACTCTAACGGAAATGAAAGAACTTGTACCAAAATTCCTGAAGTTATTTATGTTTTTTTAAGTGGAAATTATTAATAAAAGACTTATCTTCGTTCAAAATATTACGTATGAAGATAAGTCCTTATGTTTTCCCTGGTATCAAATCTAAATACTTACCAAAACCATCCAAAACTCAAAAAAGAAGTTTAGTTAAACCCGAGGATATTCTTAAGATTGTTTCTGAACAATGTGGGGTATCTGTTGAGGATATTTTATCCAGGTCAAGAAAGGGTACCATTGTAAACGCTCGTCACATTTTTTGTACAATAATGAAGAAAGAGTTCGGATACTCATATGAATCAGTTGGTAAAATGGTTAGTGGTCGTGATCACACTACCGCCATCCATTCAATTAAAACACATCAAAATAGGTGTGAAACCGAAGAGGGATATAGAGAACATACCGAATTGATTATCAATAAGATACATTCTTTATATTAAAAAATACTAGATTTTTTTTGGTATATTAAAAAATATCCTTAATTTTGGGGTATGAAAACATTAATCATACATCCAGAAGATAAAACAACATCCTTTTTGGATATTGTTTATCAACCAATTGAGAACAAAACAGTCATAACTGGTGGTGTCACTAAATCGGAATTAAACAAACTGATTGAGAAACACGACAGAGTAATGATGATGGGTCATGGGTCTCCTTGGGGACTATTTTCAATTGGAAAATTTAGAAATTCCGGTGGGTTTGTAATAGACCAAACCACAGTTCCATTATTACGAGAAAAAGACAACTCAGTTTTTATTTGGTGCAACGCCGACCAATTCGTTCAAAAATATAATTTGAAGGGGTTTTATAGTGGCATGTTCATCAGCGAAGTTGGTGAGGCAAATTATTGTGGGTTACCCGGTACACCACAAGAAGTGGTTGACGAGTCTAATTACGGGTTTTGTAACATCATTGCAAAATACATAAACGACAATACTAAAGCCATTTATGAAAACGTAAAAAAAGAGTATGGTGTTCTTGCGGAAGAAAATTCTGTAGCTTATTATAACAATTTAAGATTATATAAATCATGATTAAAAGAGAAGATTATTACGAAAGAGTAAAAAAATTTGCTGGAGAGTATAACGAAACACCATCAATTCACATAATTGACGTAATGGCCTCAGTTATGATGACAAGAGATAAGTTTATGATGGGTGGTAGTTTTGTACAATCTGTTATTAATAATGACTTATACCAAACAATTAATCGAGCGGATAATGAGTGTTTGAAATATTTGAAACTTATTGTTGCAACTAAACACAATTGTTATTTAAATCAATAATATGAAAATAAAAATTACTTATAAATACGAAGTTAGAACTGGTGATGAAATTTTCGAATGTGAATCATTAGAACAAGCAGAAAGAAAATTAAAGTCCATGAGAAGTTCTGAATTGGATTGTTACATGGTTAGACAAGAGTTTGAAAACAATAATTTAAAAGAAGAATACTATGTTGGTTAAAAAACTATTTGGTTTTTTATTATTAGTTTGTTTATTATCATCTTGTGAGAAGGATGATATACTACCCGTTGAAATTATTGGTACCGAATCAACAACTTCGAAAATCGATTTAAATTTATTTAAAATAAATTTAAATGAGAAATCTTTGGGTAAAGAATATTGGAGAAACATACCCTATCCGGCAGATTTATATTGTGCGGTGTTTCAAAAATCAACACTACCTTCACAAGAGGTTCAAACATCTTCAGTTTCTTGGGGTGATTTTAATAATGACGGGTATCTTGACATTTTTAATCCTGGTGCAAGTTATGATGGTTACATTAGAGCCGCTGCTTCCTTTTTAATTTGGAGTGTTAAAAATCAAACTTTTGAGGAACAAAATCTCTTTAATGACAAGTTGATAAAAGTGATTGGTGGTAATGCTCACACGGTTATCCCAAAAGATTTTAATAACGATAACTATGTTGATTTATTGATATTGGATAATGGAGATGAAGGACAAACCAATACAGGAAAAGATGAACCAGTCAGAATTGTTTTAAGTGATGGCAATGGTCGTTATGATGTTAAAGAAATATTAACCACAGAATATGATGAGTTTTTTAAAGTAATGAACCAAAGAAAAATGGGTGGTGATATTGGTGACCTCAATGGTGATGGTATTGATGATTTATTCATAGCATGTAATTCCATAAATTACATATTTTGGGGTATTATGGAATTTCCATATTTTAAAAGGGAAGATAGAGTATTCTTTGCAAGTGATTTCAACAATTCAATTTTTAATAATCAAGTAGGATTATCACCTTGTTCTGATTGTGCAGACCACACATTTGGTGGTAGAATATTTGACATTAACAAAGATGGAAAAAATGATATTATTGCATTTGGTGCAGATAAATCAAATATGTATTATCAAAGAATTCTTTTAAATAAAAATAATAATGGAAAATTTGTTAACCAAGACATCATAAAGCTACCATTAAATCACCCAACAGACAGAAGAGAAATACAAGACTTGATAATTGATGATGTTAATAATGATGGGAAGTATGATATTTTGTTTTTATTGAATTATATGACGGGAGACAAATATTCAATGAACACCTATATTCAAAAAGATAAGATGAATTTTGAGATTGATAATTCATGTTTTGATTTTACGACTCCGTGGTTTTATACCAAACTTACCTATTCTGATGTTAATAATGATGGTAAAAAAGATATATCATTTTTAAGTTTTTATGCAAACACCAAAGAAGATAATTCAAAAAATATGGTTTACAATAAAAAAGTTTTAGTTAAAAATAGTGGTAAATTTGAATCGAAAGATTATTTCTTATACGATAACTTTAGTCTAAAAATTAGAGATTTATATTTCAAAAATTAATACTTATATTATCAACATGAAAAAAGTATTAGTTTTAGGTGGTGGTGGTTTCATAGGTGGTCACCTTTCAAAAAGATTAAAAGAGAACGGTTGTTTTGTCCGTTCAGTCGATATAAAAAGACACGAATATTTTAATGAATCTGAATTCTGTCATGAATTTTTTTTAGGTGATTTACGAGATTCAAAGTTTGTTGAAAGGGTATTAATTTCACCTGACGATTCTGATTCGTTTGATGAGGTTTATCAGTTAGCCGCAGACATGGGTGGTGCCGGATATATCAATACCGGTGACAATGACGCCGAAGTCGTTCACAACTCAATGATGATTAATCTTAATGTTTTAAACATCGGAACGAAATCAAATGTTAAAAAGTTTTTCTTCGCATCATCGGCTTGTGTTTATAATGAACACAATCAATTAAATCCCGACAGTCCAATATGTGAAGAATCCTCAGCATATCCCGCATATCCTGATAGTGAATATGGTTGGGAAAAATTATTCAGTGAAAGATTGTACTCAACATTCAAAAGAAACTATGGTGTTGATGTGAGAATAGGTAGATTTCATAATGTGTTTGGTCCTTATGGAACATATGATGGTGGAAGAGAAAAGGCACCAGCTGCAATATGTAGAAAGGTAGCACATGTTGAGGATAATGGTGTTATAGAAATTTGGGGTGATGGGAAACAAACAAGGTCATTCTTATATGTTGATGAATGTATTGACGCAGTTATTAAATTAATGGAATCAGATTATGATAAACCAATAAACATTGGTAGTGAAGAAATGATTTCAATTAATGATTTGGCAAAAATGGTTATAGGCATTAGTAATAAGAATATTTCAATAAAAAATATACCAGGTCCACAAGGAGTAAGAGGTAGGAACAGCGATAACAGATTAATTAAACAAGTTCTTAATTGGGAACCCACACAACCACTAGTAGATGGTATAACTAAAACATTTAATTGGATTAAAGAAAGATGACACCAAGAGAGTACATAGGATATTTTTTACAATCCCACAATAATGAAAAATGTATCATAATTGACAGGGGGATTAATAAAAACGATTTAACACCTCAACCGATAATCGATTTAGTAAAAGAAAAAAAACCCGAAGTTGTAATTTATCACTATCCATTGGAGACCGCAACAGAATGGATTACACATAGTTGGAATGATAATAAAGGAAATTTTATTTTAGATCCACATCTATTAGAATTAGACAAAGTATTAGTTGAATATAATTGTAAATTTTATTTAATTTTGGGGTGTCACTATCCTGAATTATATAGTGTTTATAATAATCTTTTTAAAAATTTTGAACTTCTTTATTGGCCAACCTACCTAATAACACACACATATCAAGCATTAAAGGATTTGTATTTAGGTCATAGAGGTTTGGATGGTGCAATGAAAGTTCAAGATTTATGTATTAATAAGAATTTTGATAAGTTGTATTTAAATTACAATAACAAAGCGAGATATCATAGATGTATAATGATTGATGAACTAATTCATCATGATTTATTTAAAGATGGTATAAATTCTTGGAACATGTTGATTAGTGAAAGTGGTGTTTTTGACATCATAGCATATGAAAATCAACAAAGTTACGATTTTAAATATTGGAAAGAAGAAAGAATAAATGTTGATGGGTATAAAATAAAAGAAAGAGGATTTGCTGATGAATATACTGATATGATTTTAAATCCAGGTTGTTTTATGAATTTGGTTTGTGAAACATCTAAAGAACTTCCTTTTGTGACAGAAAAAACATACAGACCTATTTTAATCGAACAACCATTTTTATGTTTTGGTGCAAAAAATCAAAATAAGGAACTTTTAAAATATGGATTTGAATTGTATGATGAAATTTTTGATTATTCATTTGATAGTTTAGAAAATGTTGAAGATAGAGCACTTGGGATTATAGAAAATTTGAAAAATATAAGGGGGAAAAATTATTATGAATTATATGATATGATTCTCCCTAAAATTAAACGAAATAAAGAAAGGGCTCTATTCTTATATGAGGACGATACTGAATTTAATCCTTACGTTCGATTTTATGAAAAATATGGACCGGATAGGTAAAAACGGGAATTTTTTCAGAATGGGTTTTAACTAAATTTTGAGATATTTATATATAAAATACTATTATGTTAACAGTTTTATTAATCTTAGGTGTTGCAATAATCGGTGTGTTTGTTGCTACTAAATTTTTTGGTGTTTTCAAAGATGAAGACAAGAATGGTGTACCTGATAAAATAGAAGAAAAAATCGAGGTGGCTAAAGAAGTTGTAGTCGAAGTGAAACAAAGAGCCAAAAAAGTAAAAGAAGAAGTTAAAGACGTTGCAAGGGCGGCTAAAGAAGTAGTTAAACAAACTAAAGATGTAGCAAAGGCGGCAACTACTAAAACAGGTTCTAGAAAAGGAAGAAAACCAAAACAGTAAGATATGAAAAACCCTTAATCATATTAAGGGTTTTTTCTTTATCACATTTTCAGTAATTATTTCGTCACATAATTTAGGTGGTTGGTAATCGATTATCAGCTCTTCCGATTTATCTTCATTGTATTTTCCCATATCTTTTTCTATTTCCCTTATTATGTTTTTGGAAATTATTTCATGACATAATTTAGATGGGTGAAAATCAGCTAATGATTCTTTTGGTTTATTTCCATTGAACCCATCAACATCACTCGATATGGTAAGGTTTGTAGATGACCTTTGTAAATCCGATATACACTTGTATCTAACCCCGTTGTGTATAAGTTCTATAATTTTATCTTTAAAAAATTCATGTTTTTCCATTTCATCACTATACTCATTAGTCCAACACAATATTTTTATTTTAATACCTTTACTTTCATAATGTAATAAACGAGATTTAATCTCATTAACCCAATATTTTAAATGTAAATTTAAATAATCATCCACAGTGTAATTATTTTCTTCCAACCAATTATAAAAAATATCATCTAATCCGTTTTCTACAGGATTCTCAACACCATCATCAAATATTTTTGTTACACTTTGTATTCCTTCTAATTCTGGTTTAGGATAGATAAAATATTGTTCATTATTATATGTAAAAGGATAACATGATCTATAGGGTTGCGTTGTTTGAAATATAATATATTCAATATCATCAAAATAATAATTTTCTCTCGATAACCAATCACACATTCTAAGATGACCTCCGTCATTAACCGGTTCTTCGTATTTATCAAATATTTTTCTTAGAAAATCTAAACTTGTTAAATCACTCCCACCGTTTGTGAATTTACACACCTCAAATGTATTATAATGATTTGCAACCAGTCTTGAAAACCGTGTAGTATCTTTGTACCTTATTAATGCGTCCGTCATTACTGAGTAATCATATACCCAATTATCAAAACTTGGTATATGATTTAAATCTGAATAAAAATATAATCCTTGTCCCCAAGTATAGGAACATCCTGCAAAAACTAATCCTTTCATAATTTATAATTTAATGAAAATTTGTTATATTCTAAATAATAAGTAGTAATTTTGTGATATGAAATATAAAATATCATTGGTTATAATTCTATTATCAATTATGACCACATCATGTAATCCTGAATTATATATTGTTGGTTCAGGTATGAGACATCATAATCTTTCACAAAATAAGTATCAACCAAATAAACATAGAAAGAAAGTAAGAGTTGGTAAAAGTGATAACTCACCAGTTTTTATATTTTTAAGAAGAAGATGAGTGAAAAAAATACATTATGGTCATTCGGTGATAGTTTTTCAACCCCATATGGTGATAAACCATATAAGGTATGTGACGATTATATAAATTATAAAGGCTATGAACCTAAAATGTTCTCCAATATAATAGCAGAGACTTTAGGAATGAATTGCGTAATCAATGCCAAAGGTGGATTAGATAACTATTCTATAATGGAGAATGTTTGTAATATAACAGATAAAGTAACTGATGGTGATTTAATTATAATTGGTTGGTCACACATCAATAGATTTAGAATGGTTAAACAAAATGGTGAATGGATACCAATATTACCATTTTTAAGATTAAACAAATTCGAAGAATTTAACATGGATATGTTAGATATTTTTGCTGTTAATAGACATGATTTCGAAGACAAATACACCAATGAAGTTAATTCTTGGATTAAATTAATTGATTTAGCATATAAGAATTGTACGGTGATTCATTGGTCGGCACATCAAAAAACAAAGATTAATGCTACCATTATTAAAAATATAACAACCATTTCAAAAGAAACTAAAAACAAAATTGAGGATACTCATCATAGTGAAATAGGACAAAAGGAATTATCAAACATCTTTTTAAATAAGATATTAAAAAAAGAAATTAATCTATTATAAAACATATTTATCATTATATGTTAATTGCAATCATAGTATTAGGTATGTTAATTGGTTACTTTGTCGGATGTTACCTTTTAGACAAGTGGGTAAACGAAGGTAACGATGAAATAAAATAATATTTTTATTATATTATTTTAATAATATTTCTTTAATTTTTTTGTGATATCAAAAATTATCTTTACCTTTACGGTATGAGACTAATAATAGTCATATTCTTATTTCTAATACCCCAAACGGTAGGTAATTTTATTTCTTTTGGTATAACAGATAACATCATAACAAAGGAAATTAAAAATGTTTGGAAAGAGAAGGTAACAATGACAATATATTCTCCCACCAATTCAGAAACAGATTCCACACCCGATTTAACTGCATCCGGTTTCAAAATTGATATTGACAATCCATCTAAACATAGGATTATTGCCGTATCAAGAGACTTAAAAAGAAATGGTTGGGGATTTAATAAGAAAGTTAGAATAAGAAAGGCGGGAAGATATAATGGTGTCTACACCATTAAGGATCTTATGAATAAGAGATATAAAAAGACAATTGATATTTTAGTAGATGAAGACCACAAACCTGTTAAATTAAAAAACGTTGAAATAACTTTAATTAAATAATATGACACCATCACAGTACAACGAACTCATCAGACAAGCCGAAGTTTTAGAAAAAGATAAAGAGAACAAAGAATTCCAAGAACTTTGGGAACAATTTAGAATTGAAAACCCAAACACTGTGGGTGGATTTCAAGAACAATTTGTTGCTTTTAAATGGTTATTTAAAATGTTAGTAACAGATAAAGAGTTGTGGACCAACAGACACATTAAATAAATCTAATTCTTATGAAAGAACATCAAGTAAAATTGTATCGAGACATTGAAACTGCAATTATCAAATGGACTAATGATGGTACTAAAACTGCTGGTACATTGACAAGAGAGATAATGTCTATCTTAGAAACTGAAACATGGGAAGAGATTGAAGAAGAATATCAAAAAGATGAATACCCTGTGTTTGGTGGTCCTTTTACAGATGCCTTAACACCTTGGGAATGGTTAAAGAAATACTACAATCCACCAACCAGAAAATCCGAAGGTGGTTCCTATTCTGATTTAGAAAAGTTAGGACGAGGTAGAAGTAAATACTAAACAATAACAACATGATTTACGTTTCAATAGATATCGAAACATCTGGTCTTGACCACGAGAAACACAAAGTATTATCTATCGGTGCAATCATCGAAGATACTGAAAAGAAATTATCATTTGAAGAATGTCCAAAGTTTAATGCTATCGTTCTTCAAAATGAAATTGTTGGTTCGCCAAGAGCAATCGAAATGAATTCTCAAATCATTAGTTATATGGGTAGATACCTTGAGGGTAATGATGAGGTTAAAGAGGATTGTAAGAAAGTAACAATGTATGAATACTTTAAAGAGGATGAGGTAGTAAAAGAGTTTTATTATTTCTTAGAAGAGAATGGTAATTTTCAAGGAAATAATAGTGGTGGATATGTTCAAATTAAAGATGGTTATCTAAGACCTATTATTAATAGTGCAACTAAACCAATAACAATAAATGTTGCAGGTAAAAACTTTGGTACATTCGACAAATTATTCCTACAACAACTTCCTTGGTGGCAAAAATTAATTAGAACAAGGCAAAGAGTATTAGATCCGGCAATTCTTTGTGTCGATTGGAAGAACGATACGTCACTTCCATCACTAACAACTTGTAAGGAACGAACTAATGTTGAAGGGATTGTTACTCACAACGCTTTAGAAGATGCGTGGGATGTGATTCAAGTATTGAGAAAATTTTATTAATATGAGACTATTCGTTTTTGGTTGTAGTAATTCTGCATTATACCATAATCAAACTTTTACTTATAGGGAATATAGGGATTATAGAAATGGAACATTTCCATTAACATGGTCTGAAATATTATCACAAAAATTAAATTTTGGGTTGGAAAACCACTCAATCCCTGGTTGTGGTAATGATAGTATAATGATGCAATTAGTGAAACATCTAAAAGAAATTAAGAAGGGTGATATTGTAATAATTGGATGGACATTCATTGAAAGATTTATGTGGATAGATAGAATAAAAAATGATTGGGACCATTACCAACATATGTATTCAGAAAAAATGGATATATCTGAAAAAACACACAATGAAATATTAATACATAGGTCACATAACCCGTCGAACTATCTTTACATAAAACACATTTATGAGTGGGTAGATTTAATTGATTATTTTTCAAAAATAATAGGTTTCAATGTTTTCTATTGGGAATGTGATGGTAGAATTTTTTTACCATATTATATGACTCTAGGGAACACAGAGATATGTTTAAACAAGGATAAATTAACATATTCAGAAAGATATTTGTTGAAGGAGTCTGACGGGACAATATTTGATTACGTACACAATAACGGTGGTCAAAGAATATTCGAAGAAACAAAAAATCTAGTGAATGACCATCACTTTGGGGAGTCGGGTCATGTTGTTGTTGCTGATAAATTTTATAATCATATAAAACAATATATTAAATATTTATAATCATGACAGAAAAAGTATTAGGTGTTCACACAGTTCAAATCAAAGAAGTTTTAGATTCTGAAGGAGATATTCTTCATTATGTTGTAACATCGGAATCGTTTAATGGTACACCCTTTAGAGTGTTGTCAGAGAGTGAAGTAACATTAGAAAGAGTCGAACAACACATAGAGTTATCACAACAATTCAATTAGATTTTTTATTTCAAAATTTTTTTCTTATTTTATGTATAAGGTCAGGTGGCGCAATGGTGAGCGCAGGACTCTTATACAGTCAAGGTTATGGGTTCGAGTCCCATTCTGACCACACACAAATTAATTAAAATTATGTCAGGAGAAATGGAATGGGGCACTTGTCCTCAATGCAAAAAAGAAGGTCCAATCAATAGGACTTATTATCGTTATGTGATTAAATGTGAATGTCATTCACCAAATCATTTCGAAATAGTTTATCATTGTAATAATTGTGAACCTATTGAACCAACCACAACGAAGGTTGAAATGAAAACAGAAAATTTGGTTAAGTTTACGATGCCTTATTAATCTTCAAATTAAAATACTGAAGTAATATGATAGACAATATTGAACTTATAAAACCGTTACTCAACTTTGATGATGAGAACGATTTTTACATGTTATATGTTTTCAAACGTAAGAAGGATCAACCAGAAGATGAAAGAGATAATCATCAGTCGGTTAGAACCATTAAGACATACTGCATTGATAGTGTTCAATATTTGGAGAAGAGATATGAGGAGATTAAACTACTGTGTGAAACTTTTAAAGCGAGAGCATACATTCATGTTCAGAAACAAAATCACAAAGATGTTTCATTGGAAATGATGATGTCACTGGCACAAAGAATTAAGGACAATCAACATGTTCAAAAGAATTTATTTGATTCGGTTGTTGGTCAACTAAAAACAAATGAGAAGAGATGGATAGTAGATGTGGACACAAAAGATATAAATGTGGTCTTAGATATTAATGAAACCATTAATAAATGTCGTCCTGATGGTAATAAGATTTATTTAAAGATTCCAACCAAAGATGGTTATCATATCATCACCAGTAGATTTGATGTGGAGGAGTTTAAAAAAACATATCCAAACATCGACATTCAAAAAAAGAACCCGACGTTATTATATTATCCAAATAGTTTAAATTAAACAATATGAAATCATATCACATTAAAGTTATTACGGAAACAAATAATTCAAGTTATGTTATTCGGGCTCAATCAATCAGTATCAGTAGTGCTGGTTTATATGAGTTTGTAAATTACCCCGATGGAAAAGGTGAGGTTGTTGCTTATTTCCCAATATCAAGAACCATAATTTATAAAATAGAAGACATCACAGAATAATGTCCCGGTTCCGGTGGGACGGTAAATCAACGATTACCCTTTCTTTCTGGCCACGTTTCTCTTGTGGGTCTTAACGGTGGACATCTTTCCTTTCTTGGAAACTCTGGTGTGTTTGTAGATTGTTTTGATTTTAACTTTGGCCATGGTCTTTTAATTTAAATACAAAGATAAGTATATTTTGAAATAATAGAAATTTTTATTATATTTTAACTATAATGAAAAAACTATTGTTAGTGCTGATGTTATTGGGAGTGATGACATCAGAGGGGAAACCAAAGTACCGAATAGAATCGTGGGTATATAATGGAACAACCTACTACTTACCACAAAAAAGGGTGTGGTATAGAACAAACTACTTCTACTTACCATTTAAGGTATGGAAGTCAGGATCATACCCGTTTCAATATAAGTCACAAGCCGAGGAGATTATAGATAATTGGAAGAAGGATTATCAAGAGAAAATGGACTATAGAAATTCGAAATACCATATGGTGGATTGATATGAGGGATAGACAGGAGGAATTGATACTGAGGGTGGAGAAACTTGAAAGAAGACTCAGGGATTTGGAGGACAAACTTAAGAATAGTACCACAGTTTCGAGGGTTGTTGAACTTGAAAAGAGAATGAGTCAATTGGAAAACGATTTCAAAACAAAATAAATGACAATCTCGGAAGTGGATAATAATATATTAATCTCCGTTCCGGTTCCGGAGGACTATTTATCAGGATGAAGATAGAAGCATTATTCATCTCAGATGTTCATCTGGGTTCAAAGGGTTCCAATGCTGAACAGGTTTTAGAGATTCTAAAACAATATCAACCCAGTTATCTTTTTTTGGTTGGTGATATCATTGACGGGTGGTTATTAAAGCGAAAGTTCCGTTGGCCACAATCTCATACAAATGTATTAAGAAAGATATTATCTCATTCAAAGAATGGGACAAAGGTAATATATATACCGGGTAACCATGACCAGTTTCTAAGGGAATATGGGGAGTTTTCTTTTGGTAATGTGGAAATCCATAACGAATACATTTGGAACAACACATTCATCACCCATGGGGATTTATATGATGGGGTGGTTAAATTAAAATGGTTAGGAGTTCTTGGTAGTGTTGGTTATGATTTGGCTATATCCATTGATAGATTTCTAAAGAATCTCGGAATGAAAAGGTCCTTATCTAAGTTCTTAAAGAATAAAGTAAAAGAGGCGGTTAAGTTCATCACCCAATATGAATTGGAACTTACCAGACAAGCCAGAAAACATCATTGTACAACTGTAATCTCCGGTCATATTCATCATCCTGAGGATAGAATGATTGATGATATTAGGTATCTAAACTGCGGGGATTGGATTGAAAATAATTCATACATTATCTACAACAACGGAAAGTACCATGTTCACAAATTTAAAGGATAAACTAACCATTGTCATTCCCACCTATAATGAGGAGAAGTACATTGAGAGGACGATACTGTCCATAGTTAGACAGAATAATGTAAAGGGTCTAAGGGTTATTGTAAGTGATGGATTTAGCACGGATAATACTAGAAACATTGTTCAAACTCTAAAAGAAACCCTTAAGGATGTTATTAACATTGAACTTATTGATGGTGGGAGGGTTGCAACAGGAAGAAACAACGGAGCAAAACTTGTAAAGACTAAGTATATTTTATTTATGGACGGAGATAGTCCACTATTAGATTCCAATAATCTTACTTACAACACCAATCTAATGAACTCCAAAAAATTGGATTTATTAACTTGTTGTGTAAAATCGGTGGGAAAGGATATAAGAACCAATATTGGATTCAGAATATTCAATCTAATGAATAGATTCATATCTATTAAAACCCCATTTGCTGTGGGTGGATACTTTATGACAAAGACCAGTAAGTTTATGACTTATGGTATGTTTGATGAGACACTTAATAACTCAGAGGACTACCATCTATCCAAACAATATAACCCCAAGAGATTTCATATATCTAAAATGAAGTATGGTCAGGATGATAGAAGGTTCAAGAAGATGGGATATATTGGTATGTTAAAACTAATCATTCTTAATTATATTCACAGGGATAATATAGAGTGGTTTAAACAAGATGTTGGTTATTGGTCCCATTAAATCCGGTGGAGAATCCGGAGAATGGTTTAAGAATATTTCAATTTATAAGAAAAAACCCTTATATTTGTAAAAACATTTCAATATGAAGAAGATTACATTTTTCTCAGTTATTCTCATTGGTCTGATAGGTTGTACTGTAAGTAACGCCATTACAAAAAACAAACAGGAAAGGTTAAAGGAACATTTTAGTGTAAAGGATTTGGTTGTCTACTATGACAATAAACCTATTGCAAAGTACCAAGCCAAGACTTTCTCATTAGATGGTGGTGAACTGGTGGAGGAGTATAATCTTCTAATGTCAGGAGATTTTGGTATGAATAAACAAATCATTGGGGATCTTATTGACTTTGTATCAGATAGACATGAAGGTGCGGAGGTGGAAGTTGAAGTGGAGAGTTTTAAAAGTCCCTTTACACTATAAGGGAATAGTAAACACCCATTTGCGGGGGAAGTATTTATAGATATGAAGATTATACTCACCGAAGAACAATACAATAGACTCATAGAAGGTTTTGTTACATTCCCCATAGATGATGAAATAACACTCGAAGTATGGGAAGATAAGAATAAACTTGAATTAAGTAGTATTGTTATCCCCAAAGAACTTAGAGGAGAAGGAAAGGGTACAGAGATTATGAATATGGTTACTAACTACGCAGATGAGGTAAATAAACCATTATACCTAACACCAGACACATCCTTTGGTGGAACATCCATAGGAAGACTTAAAAGATTCTATAGTAGATTCGGATTCGAAAAGAATAGGAACTTCGAAGTTAAACATAGTATGGTAAGATATCCAATAACAAATTTACAAGAAGTAATTAACCTGAAGGGGTCCGTTAGGACCCCGTAATTATCTCCTGAAAATTACCCCTAATAAATCCCTGTTTTTACCCCTAAAATCAGTACTTTTTTTGTACTTTTTTATCGTGATCAAAATATATATAGACTTTTTGTCAGATCGACTCTAAATTACCGATACAATATATCCCAGCCACAAATTGTGGATAAAGTGGGAAAAAGTGTTAATTAGTGGGGGATTGTCCCTTGTCCGAATCACGACCCACTTTTAAAAAATATCCAGATTATACCTTTATAATGTCATACAATATACACGTAATACATTTATATTATATACATATATAAGGATTATATCGGGCCTCGTTTCACTCGGCCCTTCAGGGGGTCAGGTGTCATACATATGGTCCACTATAATGTGTCATACATACGGGATGAAGGGGACACGGAGTGTCCCCGTAATAATAGACTTGCCAAACAACATTAGTAATACACCATACTATGATTTTGTCTGGCAACGGGATGAAGGGCCGACCGAAGGGAGGCCCGTAATACATATGGGCCAGTCATTATATAGTTGTTTTAACAACGGTTCGTAAGTAAAATAAGACTGGCCCAGGCCGGTCATAATTCACAGTGTAAGATGTACATATTGTTTAAGTAATACACGTAGAGGTTAAACAAAAAAAAGGTCCCCCTTTCGGAAGACCTTAGAATTTTTGTGGTGAGTATATTGATTACTTACCCAAAAGTTCGTTACGGTACTGAACAGCTTTCTTACGAGAACTGAAGTTCTTAGAGTACTTTGTTCCTGATACACTCACACGTACACGGTAAGAGAAACCGTCGTGGTAGATGTTGTCAGATACAGGTACATACGTAGTAACTGTTTTACGACCAGTACTCTTAGTACGAGTCGTCTTCATGGTTTTTGTACTTGGCATATATTATTAAGTTTATATAAAAATTATAACCTTAATAATCCGTAAAAAAAAATAATAGGCAACTTTTTTTTGGTTTTTTAAATAACCCATGTAATACACGAGCCAGTCATAATTTACCATCCGGGGTCAGACTGACAGTTCGTACAGGTCAAACTCTTTCACACCCTTCTTGGTACGGTTCTCTTCGACTAACTCCCTTAGGGCGTTTCTGAAGTTCATACCCACGGGGACACCTTTGAGGGTAATCTCATTGACATACTTATCCGAGGTGATTATACTCAGGTTGGAGATACCGACGAGTCTATATAAGAATGGCTCGTTAAGGTTGATGGCCTTAATTCTGTAGAGTAGGATTTCGTCCGTGGTTACAGTAAAGACTCCTCTTCGGTATATGATTCGGTCGTCGTAGATTTCATACCTAGTAAAGGATGTTTCTATCATCATCCATACGGGGACTACTAAGGTTAACCAATTGGTGTACGGTGCAAGTACTATACCCAAGATAATGTATCCTAAGTTGGTCCACTGTGATGGTTTCAATAATGTTATCATGTTCTATGGTTTTGGGCCGGTCATAATTTACCATCCTGATCAGATCAGGATCAGATCGGTATATAGGCCAGTCATAATTCTCGATTCATGCTCTCAAGGTAATCTTGGAGCTCTTTTTTTGTGCAGTATCTTTCCCCCCACTTCTTGTACATAAAGGTGTGGTACCTGTGGAGGTAATGTGGGTTACACATAATGTATCCAACTACATAGTCCCACTGATAATGCAAGTTCTCAAATAATTTTTTCATGTCGTTATATGTTTAAAGCCAGTCATAATCCGGGATTCCTGATCCCTGAAGTATTATATGTACACTTCTCTGTACCAGTCGAAGTTAATAAACTCCCCATCCTCCACAGCAAAATCAACAGCCATTGCTACAATCTTTCTTCCACTCTTTGCTGTGAATAGTTGGTATCCACCATCACCAAATCCACTACGAGAAACTATACCGTTCGAATATGTTCCCCATCCAATCTCGGACAATGTCATCTTGCACATCTTCTTATACCAATCTTCTCCAACCTCATCCTCCCTCGAGATGGAATCAAGCCAGTCAAAATTCTTCCCGTCGTATCCAACTGATGGAATATCCATTTCAATCCCATCCTTACGGTATGTCTCATATGAGAATATACCTGCTTGACCAGAGTCAACACCTACTTCACCTGGTTGGAGTTTCCATTTGAGCTGGTCAAGAATGTGTTCCTCGTGAATCACCATAATCATGGATGACCTAACACCCCAATCACCTGCATCGTGCTCCTTATGAAAGGCATAGTACTTACCAGGTTTAACATTCTTTAACTTCACCTGACACCATGTGGGTTCGGTGTAACAGGGGTCACTTACCATAACTTCAGTCCCTAAAATAATTTCTTTTGATTCCATAATTTAAAACTTATTGTGAATAATGATTTCTTTTTCATCTATGGACTCCAAGTTGAAGTCGTCGTAGAATTCTTTCAGGATATCTAACTTTCCCTGAATCCTGTATGCATCAGCCTCTGTAATACATACCTGTGATTCCATCTCGAGGTCCCTGATTTGGGCTTTAACCCACATCTTCATGATAAATGGATTTGTCATACAAGTTGTTCATTTAATGTGAATGTATAGTTTTTTGCTTGGACCAAACTTTCGTGTATTACAGATAGGTCTTCTATCGATAATACTTGGTAGGGAATAGTCTTTTCGTTATCTGTAGATAATATTAATCCCGTCTCACAACAAACACTCCCGACCGTAAAGCCACCAACACTAATTGGTTTCTTCAGGAGTAGAACACCATCACTACTACCATTAATAACAAAATTCTTGTGACATGCTTCTTGGACAATATCACAGTGAAGACTGTTTCTTATCTCCACAAGTTGTCTAGAGTAATCCATAGTTGTAAAGTTAATAAGTTTTTGGAATATTCCAAATTTTTCTAGAATATTTTTTTGGGCCGGTCATATTCGAACAGCATGATCCTGATCAGATCATCTTCTTGTATTCGTGAAGATTCGAATCGATGATTTCATTCATTGCTGAAACCAACTTATCTTTTGCTTTCGACATGAAATCTTTGTTCTTGATTAGGACATTTAAATCCTGACCCCAGAATTCAGATTTATCCACGATTACCCTAATATCTTTGGTGGTCATCCCTTTTCTATAGAAAGGATAACGAGCGTACAAATACTCTCGTACCAATGATAGTTTGACCTCATCAGTCGAGCCAGTCATAATCTCGTCCCTTGATCTGATCTGCAGAATCACCTCCTCAAGTGCTGCTAGTTTGATAAATGCATCTTTGTTGGTATTGATACTGTTGACATATGCCGTCTTCAGTGATTTCAAATCCTTAGATGGTTTGTTTCCGATGTTATTAATGAATTCATCGTACTTACTGATTTGTGTTGAGGTCCCTACTAAATCTGTAAAGACACCCTCTGTCATCTTGTTTACTCTACCCATAGTTGTTTTATTGTTTTAAAATTGTGTAACAAAAAGTTTATAATCCACCGAACCAATCTCCTTGAATTTATATCCGTCGAGGTTTGTTTGTTTTATGTTGACCCAATATGGGGAGACCTTTGGATTGTACCTGATTCTCCCGTTCTCGTTCTCAATGTCATACGCAACGAACGAACCAAACTTCACCTCAATGTTTTCACACAGAATCCAAGCACACACTGTCTTGTGTTGGCCACTCATTATCTTCTCAGCTGTTTTCCTGTGGTTCTTCAGGATACAGTTGGTCATCACGAGTTGTGTGGAAGTTGGGTCACAATACTCCACAGCACCTGTCGGGTACTCGACCTTCCACTTCATGTAGTTCTTTCCACGACTTAAGTTGAATCGTACTTTTATACTTTTCATAATGCAAAGTTAAAAAGAGGATATCATTTTACCAAATAATATCCCCTTTATTTTATTATATTATTCTTTAATTCCCATCTCAAGCAATTTGTCCCAAGAATATTTGGAAACCAAATGTTGAAAAATTAAATCCCTAACTTCCTCAAAACAATATTCTTCTTTCATAACTCGACTTACAGCATCTTTAATACTTAAGTAAACTTGTCGGTTATAGAACTCAATGTCCTTTTGTTTGAGTTTATTGTTCTTTTTAAACCCATTGGTAATAACCTTCTTAACAAGTTGGTCAATCTTTTCACCTGGTATTACAATATCAGGAGTTGTTGTTTTTAACATAGTTAGAATTTAAATTTTTTACTGAATTTGTTTTTGAAACGACTCAACAATTTGGAATACATTTTACTTTCGTTACGCATTTTATATGCCTTCTCACTAATTGAAATTAGAAACCGTTGTTTTTCTGTATCCCAAATTCCATGAAAACCTTTTGGAACCTTTAACTCCATCCTATAGTAATACCTAATGGTCTCACCATATTTGGTGTTAGTTTTGTGAGAGTACCTACAAAATTTAAAATCATCAATTGTAGGACTATCTAACAATTGGTTCATTTTAAGGAATAACAATTCTCTCTTGTGTTTAGAAATGAGTTCTTGTAATTCTTTAATTCTATTTTCCATATTAATCGTAATTGGAAATACAAATTCTTGTTGAAGTATCACCATTCCAATCAACCTTCATGCCGTGGTCGCGTAATACATCACTTATTAAATTCCCATCACCAGACCACGCTAAGTAAAGTGGTTGACCATTTCTCCTTTGTTCATTGTCTTGGTTATGGAAGAAGACAACTTTATTTTCTTTACCATCAGGAACTGCTGCCCATCCACAACTTTGGCAACACATAAAGTTTTGACGAGCAAAATACCCGTGCTTACGAAGGTCTTTAAAGGCCATACTTAATCTTGACTGTGACATGTTTTTAGTTTTAAAGTGAGTTAATTAAATTTTTCCTAAACTCCACATACTGAGCCAGTCTTATTATGAACGACTCAGCTGCTGTTTTCGTTTTGAAGTACGCAAAGAACTGACAATACTCGCTGTCATCTGTCGCTGTTTTAGTTAGGACTTTGAAGTTTTTTAATCGGTCAACGACATCGTAGTTACTCTCACAATTATCAAATGTTTCGAGAGCCCTTAAATCTGCCGTGACTGTCCAATGTTTTTCACCATCAGCTTTGTATGGTTTCAAACTACTGGCGGTAAATGTTTTACCTTGTGTACTGAGGGAAAGAAATGGTCTACTCATTGTTTTTGTTTTTAGTATTTAAAATTAGTATTTAAAATTTGTTTACCACGAAGCTTGGTAGTAGTAATCACCACCCCACAATCCATTCTCTTTTGTGGAGTTAATGTCATCAACAATTTCTTGAATAACTTCTACGGTGCGGTCAACCTCATCTTTGTAGTAGTCATCAATTTCGTAACCACCGAAAAAGAAACCCTGCGTTGGTGGAAGTAAATTTTTAATCTCATCCCCACATTCAAACACGGTTACCTCATAATCGTTATCGTTCCAATCCTTCTCAACCTTTACAACTTTCTTTGAAGTTTTAATTACTTCTTGAACTTGTTTGAGTGTACTTAACAACTCTGTGAAGTTATCTCCCGACACATAAATTTCTTGACACTCATCAACTCCGTTCGCACAATTATTAACAAACCACCCGTGAAGTGCGTTGAACTTTCTCCAATAAGCAATCTGTTCAGTAATGTATGTAATTTTTTCTGGTTTAATATCATCACGAACTTTACCACCTCTCTTAACTGAAATGGTATGTTTCAAACCCTTGTCTTGGTGTTCCCAATTCTGTACATAAGTTTTCTTGTTCAAATACATATCTAATCCCATTGTCTTTGTTGTTCAGTAAACCTGTCCCCGTGTTAATTAGTAATTGTTTTGTGAGTACAAATATATAACCATTATATTGTTTTACCAAATTTTTCGACAAGTTTTTTTAAATTTTTTTCCTGATCCTGTGCCGGCGATGGGGAATTATGAATGGCCTGAGCCAGTCTTAATTGACAGTGTGATCTGTGCACTTCGACTGCACAGCAATAAAAAACCCCACGATTTCTCGTGGGGTTGTGGGAACAAAACTTACTAACCCTTCTAACAAAACTATTATTAAAACACCGGAACTACTTTTTTGTTGTGACTAAATCATAGAAACTTCTATAGTTGTTATCTATGATGTCTTGCTGGGACTTTAAAACTTCCTCTAATGTTTTTAGTTTGGAATCCATTTCCCATTTTCTTTTATTGAATGACACCCATCTTTCCCAATACTTTCTGTTGTCACTCAACTTAATCTTAACATACATTTTATTTGATTTGTCAATCAAGTTAATCATGTCTGCTTTATTTTTTCTACTATCTGTTTCCATATAATGGTTTGTTTAATTCAATGCAAATGTACTACGAAATATTTTAATAACCAACAAAAATATTTTTTTTGTGTAATATTTTGGTCATTTAGTTAAACAAAAATGGCCAGTCATTATTTACCCTGATGAAGTTTCAATTCATAACTCGTTGTATTACAATAAAAAAGGGACACCATAAGGTGCCCCTCTTCGCCTCTCCTATTATTAACCAACTTTTAGAATCTTAAATTCACTTTGTCTGACCTGCGGTAGTTGTAAATACTCTCAATCATTTCCACATATTGTTCAACCGTACCACACGGAACTAAATTAGCTGGTCTCAAATTTACTTTGTGTAAGAATTCTTCAAACACAAATTCAGGTTTGTTCGCCATAATCTTAATCATCGCTCTTACAAAAATCGCTTTGTTGTAATACTTCGCGAAGTAAGGTTTAAGTGAACGAACTTGTGTAGCCCAAAGTCTAGCTTTAGTCGCGTCCTTAATGGTATATCTACCACCTTCAAATACATCTCTGTTTACAGAGTTCAATGAGTTACTTAAAAACATCGCAACCTCTGTATATTTGAATTCAGGGAAATCATTAACAAAGTTTTGGAATGTAATGTAACTTGGGTTTCCACGAACTACAAATTTATGTAAGTGGTCAAACGGACTCCAATTTCGTTGAAGTGTATTTAATGAAGTCATTTCATCAGTACCCGCTCCTCTTACTACTTTGTAACGAATAGGTACACCTACTGACATTGCACCTTTTACTCGGTGTTGTCCGTCAATCACATCGCCACTACCATTAATAGTAACAACTGAACTCGCCAACCAACCATTCTCTTTCATTCGGTTAGCTAATTTCTTAACATGGTTATTGTTAATAACTCTGTTGTCATCGCGGAATTTGAAAATTGAGTAATCCTTTGTCTCAAAAATCTCACCGACTTTTTTTCCGTTTTGAATCTTATTCATAACTAATATTTTTGTTCAGTAAACCTGTCCCCGTTTTGGTCAATAATAAAGATATTTTGTTTCCGATACAAATGTATAAAGGTTATTTCATTTCACCAAACTTTTTTTCATATATTTTTTTATTTTTTTTCAAATTTAATCTTTTCATCTGTAAACCGTGATTTTTTGTCACGATTTGTGTTAAACAACTCTAAAGTTGTTTTCGAGTACAAATATATAACACTATTTTCATTCCACCAAATTTTATTTAATTTTTTTTTAATTTTTTTTTAATTTTTTTTTGAGGATCCACCTGTGATCATAATCCACGATAATGAATGGCTCGGGCCGGTCATAATCGGCGCATGCGCGTGAGCTGCACGGCAAAGCAAAAAAAACCCCAACATTTCTGTCGGGGCTTGGGGGAAACACTCAAACACTATTAACTTTCTAATACAAGTAATTTTTTGTATTCCTTCTCGGTTAAATGTCGTGGTGTACTTTCCAACATAACATTTCCCTTTTTCTTAATTAGAATACAATCACCTTGCCTTACTATCTTATCTATATCATGTTCACCAATGTTGGTTTGAATTGTCCAAGCAATTGCTTGAATTGGTGTAATCTTCTTACCATAATTCTCACCACTACTTGTCCATTGACCTGGGTTATTTGTTCTATAAACATCAGCAGCATTTACCCAAATCAAATACTCTCTGTCGGTTGAAGTGTCTTTACATTGAACATAATGGTAATTGTTTCTTTCATTCAACCCAAGTGCTTCACCACTTACCTCAAACAATTTGTAGGTGTCTTTGAATTTTATTGTTTTCAATTCACCATTAGGAGTTACAAATGTTGTGGTCTTACTCAAAGTTTCTGAGCCAATCATATTTGGCTGCACTTCCTTCACCAAATTTTCTATCCCAAGTGCATGAATAGCAATCCTTCTCTGTTCAATGTTTCTAATCTCACTTGCTATTTCTTTGAAAGTAATTGGTTGAATGTCATTCCAAATCTCTGGTTGGTTAAAAAACTTTGGACAATCATCACCATACTTTGCCTTTATTACTTTACAACCAATGTTGTATTCAAACTCTGTGTTGTTAATTATTATTTTCATGTTTTTTATTTTTTTTTTTAATCGTATGCTTCTTCTGTGAAATAATAACGAGAACTTACATATACTTGTAATACGCCATCTTCAATGTTACAACCTTCACCATTTTCACCAGTGTCAAAGTTTCTACCATCACCAACTTCTTCACCTTTGGCGTCATCAATCTCAAAACTATCTGCCTCTTCCTTAATTCTTTTAATAAGGTCATTCAAAATAGTTTCTTCTTCTTCGGTAATAACGCAATCATCTTTGTAGTTAATGTTCTCGCCGTCCCACTCACTTCCGTTAATGTTATCAACTTTCTCATTAAGTAAAGTAAGTTCAGCTTCAGACAATTCAAATTCCATTGTACCACCAAAGTTTTCTTCATATTCTGCCTGTGCTTCTTTGTCATACAAGAACACTCCACCATTTTCTTCTTCCTCATCTTCTTCAAGTGTAATGGTAACTGAACCAAACTCACCCATATACTGACCATCAGAAACTTCATAGAAGTCCACATTGTTAAAAACTTCGTGGTCAAAGTAATCAATAAGGTCTTGGTTCTCATCTAACACCTTATCATCTTTACCTCTCAACTCCCATTCCATATCACCCATACTATCACCACCAGCGGTGAATGTAAGAAGAACACTCTCTACTTCTAACTCTTTCCAGAGTTTAATTGCTTCATTAGTTTGCATGTAATCTTTCGTTTAATTGTTTAACAATAGTATAAGCTTCTTGGTTATCCAAATCCTTTACTCCATTATTCATCCAGGGTTGTACCTCTAAATGTTTTAAGTAATCTTGTGGTGTGGGAACAAACTTCATACGAAAGTCCTCTGCTATATGTAACATAGCAATATCAACAACATCAACACTCTTACCATCACTATTGGTAATGTTGTAACCAAATATCTTTGGACAAATGGTATATGCGAACCAAGTGTTATGTGTCATCAATCTCGCACTATTATTATTCATAGTTGCTTTTGGACTATCAATAAGTTCGTGTATTGGTAAGTAATCTTCTACTTTACCACCCCATCTTTTTACCGACGACTTTGAATGTATTAAAGGGTTTGCCATTTTGTTTTGTTTATTAGTCCCAAATTCTTGTTATCTTACTATCAAATGGGTTGAACTCAACTTGTTTACCCATAACCCAATCACCTTTCTCAATCTGTAATGTTTCGTGTTCACCGAAATTACCATTGGGGTGTTCGTGTTTCAATAAACTTTCTTCTGTAACATTTACTTCCATAAAATCGGTTTCATCACCAATTTTGAAATCACCATACAATGTGTGTTGGTGTACTCCTTCACCCTTTAAGAGTGTGTGTTTCTTTTTTGTTTTCATTTTAATAATTGTTTTGTGAGTACAAATGTATAATAAAAAATTCATTTCACCAAATTTTATTTAATTTTTTTTATTTTTTTTTTCAGGGATCTGCCTGAATCCGATCTTTTGAATTTGACTGGCTCAGGCCATACATAATTCGTACCCGCTGCGGGAATTCTGTGGTGACATAAAAAAAGCCCAGTGTAAAAACACCAGGCTTTATATTAATCCTTACCCTTATTTGTATTACGCGAGTTCCAACATATTGTTGAAAATTTCTCGTTCCCTTTTTCCATACACTCCCATCATCTTTGTTTCAAGAGAATCTTTCTTACCCAAAGAGTGTGTCGTGTACTTCGTAACTCCACTAAACAATCCCCACATGTTATCACCCTTCTGTTGTAACTCACCATTTAAATCAACATAGAATCTGTTAATCTTATTACGTGTGGTTGTATGAATAGAATCCAAATCTTTCAAATCAACATCTTTCTTAATGTCGAATAGTTTACGAACAACATCATCTTTCATCAAATCATCAAACCTCATATCACTCAACTGAACAATACTATCAAACATTTTCTTTTCCTCAACAAGTGCTCCTTCCAAACTTCTACACACTTCATCTACTTTAATCATCATGTTTTTAGTGTGACGAATCTTTGTGTTCATTTCACGAAAGGCTGCGAAGAATGAATTCATACAACTAATAGTAATGTTACTAGGTCCGAATGCCAAACTAGTACTACCATCAAAAGAATTAATGCCAGTCAAATATCCTTCAATTCTGTCGTCCCCTAACTTCAGGTTGTCCGACTTTAATTGAATGTACACTCTCGCACCATCTTTAAAACTTCCACCTTTAGCAACTTCTAAGCCTGTCTTATTTGACACTTTGTCCAGCAACTCGACCAAGTCATAATTTTGGAATGGTTCATAACTATCACTCATTACAGAGAGTGCTGTGTTGTTATCATCACGTACCAATGCTCTGTATCCATCTAATACAATACCACTTTCAGTTGTAATGGTTTCCGAACGAACTCCCCAATTCAAATTGGTTTTGTCTAATGTTTCTTTAATCATTGTTTTATTGTTTTGTTTACACAAAGATAAATCTGTTTTATGTATAATCCAAATTTTATTCCATCTTTTTTAAATTATTTTTTTCACCCTGATCTGCAGCGTCGTCAGAATAATGTATGGCTCGGGCCATTCATAATCACATGATCAGCGCACAGGTGAAGATTCAGGCAAAAAAGAAGGGGATGAAAAATCATCCCCCAACTTTAAACAAACACTAAACACTTATGAACACTACTAAAATATAACAAACTTATTCCACTTTATCAAGTTTAGTTCTTTTTTTCAACTTCTCTATAAAGTATTCTTTATATATTTTGAAAAGTTCTTCTTGAACGGCAGAGTTCTTTATATTTTCGTAATGGTTTTTTGTAACTAACATTCTAACTCTATATCCTGAATCGTTATATTTCCGTAATTCCATCATGTAATAATAATAAGGTAGAGTACCATAGGTTTTTGTTGTCCTCATTCTTTTATTAACAACAAATTTGAAATCTTTAATTGTGGGTTTATCTAAAATGTTTAATGACTTCAAATACATAAGTCGCTTTTTTAAAGTTGAAATCTCGGTCTCTAACTTTTTTATTTCGTTATTCATGTGTATCATGTAATACGGGAGACTTTGTTCTATTTAAAATATAATTCTCATAATACTTTAACTTCTTGGTGTACATCATTACCACATTGAATATGTCCAATAGTGTATCAAAGTCTAAACTATTATAGAACATACACTCGGAAGTATTATCGTCATACGCAACTCTAATAAAATCTACGCCAATAAAATCAATCTTTCCGTTTTTGAATTTTAGTTCTCCTTTGTCCAAAGCGTACTCTGTTTCAAATGAACCAATTTCACCAACCTTACTTTTAATATACCTCACTAACTTTTCCATACTGCAAATATAACACTTTTTTATTTATACAAAATAACATAGTCACCAAAATATTTTTCAAAGGTATTGACTGCATTATTATAATCACCACTCATCATTTCTCTCACAAACTTATCTTGGTTAATGTTTAGTAGTTTACAAAGTCTACCACCAACTCCAATTAAGTTAAAAACATTTCCTTCGGGGCCAGTCAAATTTATCTCCATCAGCTGTCCCATTTTTTCTTCTATACTTTTTATCATCTTAAATATTTTTTTACATTTAATAAATGTTTAACCATTTCCTTATCGTAGTCGTCAAGACATTTCTGCCAACTTTCGGAACAACTCTCTAAAGGTAAACCACTTTCCAAATCAATATTACCACTTTCGTACATCGCGTAGGTTATTAATGTCTCATCATCTATTGCCGTGGCAACTGACTCTAATAAAATAATCATAATCCAGCGTTTTTAATTAAACAATCTAATTTGTATTCAAATTCTTCTCTCATACCTTCTTCATCATAAACCTTTTCGGTTTCGTCATCGTTGGGGTGGTAAAACGCCACATCAACTTCAATAACATTTTTATTGAGTGTTTCTTTCACCATACTAATAGTGTACTCTACTTCAATACGGGTATCCATATGTTGTGAACCACTATATCGGTTTTGTCTATGTGTTTCCACAACCGAGTGTCCACCTAATGGTTTCCAACCTTGTTGAATTAGTTCTTTTACTTTTGAAGTTAAACCTTCGGGGTGTGTTGAAGTTACAATTTTAAATTCCATATGTGTTTGTTTTAAGAATACAAATATAATACGATTTTCATTATATTCCAAATTTATTTTTATTTTTTTTCTTGAGAAGATTTTTGCCTGATCACATGTAAATAATGAGTGGCTCAGGCCACACATAATTGGTCAGGATGCAGACGGGAATGGTTCTTGGACAAAAAAAAAGGTAGGAAAAATTCCTACCCTTTTACATTTAACAATTAACCCCTTATGCTCCAACTTTTTCTTTATACTTCTCTACGAATTCTTGTGGTGTACCTCTAAAAATTTCGGTCGGTTCATCACTATAATTCTCATAACACACATATTCAATACTTCGGTCAGGCTTTACAATAATGTCGTAAAGGTAATCTTCCCAACATTTGCCTCTACTACTCAAAGAATGTATGTAGGTTCCACCTGGGCCGTCTTTGAATTTAGCAATCATTTGTGCTGCGAGACAACCTGCTCCGTTGAATACTAATTGGTCTTCGCTTAGTCCTAACCCATTTACAACTCTACCACCTGCCAACCATTCGGCGGTTTCAAAAGGGTGTCCTTCTGGGTATCCGTCATATTGCCTATACACTAGACAAAGTTCGTTGTTCTCGACTTTTTTAGTTTCGTCATCTTTCCATTGTTCAATAATTCGGTAAGTGCTTCTTGTTCCCATTTTGTTTTTGTTTTTGTTTAGGACACAAATATAATACAGATTCTATTATATTCCAAATTTTTTTTAATCTTTTTTTTATTTTTTTTTCGTCAGGCCTGTGGCAAAAATTTGAATGGCTCAGGCCGTTCATTTTTCACATGTGATCTGCAGAAAATCTGTGGAAATAAAAAAACCCTGACAATAAAATCATCAGGGTTTCAAATCACCAACCTTTAAACCTAATCACCATACAATAAAAAATCTCGTAGTTGTTCAACAAAGGGTACGGAGACACATAAATTATCTCTTGTATTACCCCATTGTTCCCATTGACCATCTTTATCAATAGAGAATTGTGTTTTACTACCATCACGGAGTTTTAACCATCCGCTAACTTCTTTTCCTTTTTTACCCCAAACTAATTTCTTTTGTTTAATAGGGTTTAGTGTTGTTGTTACCATTGTTGTAAGTTTTGTTTTGTGGTATAAAGGTAATACATTTTTAATATAAACCAAATTTATTTTTATTTTTTTCAGGGACAGAAGACGAATCCGAAAATTTGAATGGCCTTGTAATACAGGCCGTTCATTATTCCACCAGTGCAACCAGTATTGTTCCAGAATAAAAACCAGGATAAAAAAAAAGGGTATCTTTCGATACCCCTTATCAATTAACAAATGAAACACTAAACCACTTCTTTTACTTCAGGCATATTCGTGTAATACTCCACCATACCTTTCGCTTCACTAATACATTCTTCTTCACCATAAAACCCCCAACAACTATCTAATTCTTCTTCGTGTTCACAATCTTTATCACAAGTTTCAACCTTATAGACTTTGTATCCATAAACATCACCTCTAATGTATTGGTCGTAAGTTTCAACTTCACCTTTCAAGTATTCCTCAATCTTTGTTTCATCAAGAGTTTCTTTTTGTACTTTATCTTTTGAAACAAATATCCAACCAACTTGTCCACTATCCCATTGACAACCGAAAGGACTTGTACTAATTGTAATTCCACTGTGGTCGTACAAATACAAAGGAAGAATTGTGTGTACATTTTCCCTTTCAATAATATCTTCTTTCATTTCATCCCAACCATCGTAGTTATTTGAACAATAACTATTATCATCACCTAAGTCGTATCGTTTGTGGAAACATACCATTGTACCTAAGTTATCCCAATTACGAGGACTATCTCCACAATCGTCAGGGAAAATTCTAATAATGTAGTTACCAATTTTTTCTTCGTGTGTGTGTTTCATGTTTTTAATGTTTTAGTGAGTACAAATATAATACTATTTTTATTATATTCCAAATTTATTTACAACTTTTTTTAAATTATTTTTTTCACCGTGATCTGCAGCATCAGGGTGGATAATGTATGGCCTTTGTAATACGATACTTCGTCTGTGTAATACAGGCCATTCATTTTTCCATGCGGCTGATCCTGCTTTTGGTCAGATTCGAGCCAGTCATTTTGTACATGATCTGCGCACGGTGCTGTGGATTCTAAAAAATGCGCAATGAAAAACCTAAAAAATGAGCAATAAAAAACCCCACTCTTTCGAGTGAGGTCTTTGTAATCTAAAAAATAAACATGAACAAAATCTACAAGTCACCAAATATTGGTAGTAGTACGAATATTGTAAACCACAACCAGAAAGTTACAATTGCAAAACTACCCCACAATTCCCAAAATTCTTTTCTATCGTTCTTCCATAAGTCCACACTATGTGTCCAAATTTCTTTTATCATATTAATCATTTTAGTATTTGTTTTCGTTAAACATATCGAATCTATTATAATTTCTTTCTTGTGGTCGAAAGTTTGTACTTCTACTTTTATATTGTTGGTATGAAGTTTCCAATCTATCTTCCAAAGTTGGTGTTTCCCAATCATTATCTTGGTACTTACCTTCTTTTGCCTCTTGAGCCAGTCTTAATATCGTCTGTAGCTCCTCCTCGACATTTATGTAACTCTCGTTTCCTCTAAAACAAATCTTGGTTGAAAATCTTTTCATTACCTTGTCAAAAACTTGGTAAACACTTTCAACATTATCGAAATTTACAAGTGTCGGTCTGTCTGTTCCGTAATAAGTTAATTTTATCAACATAATTTTAGTTTTTAATTTTATTAAACAATACTCTAAAAAATCTCTCAATAGGTGTTTCGTTAATGTATTTCGCAACTCCAATAGGTTTCATACTCCAATTAGGGTTTCCTTGAAAATACTTTGTAGGTTCAACATAACCACCACCAACATTGAAATGTTTAGTCCATTCGTTGTAACTCATCTTGTGTTTGTACTTACTTGGTTTGACATTTAATTTTTCCATATCATTTATTATTTGTTTCTACAAATATATAACATCAAAACCATTCCACCAAATATATTTTTATTTTTTTCTTGATATTTTTTTCGCCAGGACCATGAGAATATTGAATGGCTTCAAAGCCATTCTTTTTTTCAAGCAGCGGATTCTGCTTTTTTTTTCTTGGTTGAGCCGTTCATTATTTACATGTGATCCGGGCTAAAAAATTCTTGGACAAAAAAAAGGTCAGAATAAACTGACCTTACTTCTACACCAATTCCTACTTTCTTGTTTCTTTTTGTCGGGTACGACTTTACTCTTGAAACGACCATCATACATACCTTGACTTATTTGTTCGTCTCTCTTTCTACCTCTTTGTAGACTTCTTAATTGTTTACTTACATCTATTTTCATATCATTAATTGTTTTGTATGACAAAGATATAAATAGATTTCCATTATACAAAATTTTATTTAATTTTTTTCATAGTGTATTACGGGTACGAGTGGTACATCAGGTACTTCAGGAACATGTGGGACATGCGCTGGTGAAATAATGTACGGCCCGAGCCATTCACAATCCACATGCGTCGGATGCATGGATTCAGGTGGTCTAACGAATTGGTTTTTAATTCACTATAATGGGCCGTTCATTATCCACCTGTGCGCACCGTCGACGGTAAATCCATGAAATAAAAAAACCCCGATGAAAAATCATCAGGGTTACATTAACAATTAAAACCAAACCTAATGTTCTAACCTTTGGTTAATAACTTCATTGACAATCTCCACATATTCAGGTATTCGTTCAATCTTCTCATCAAGAATCTCGAACAACATATCGAAATACACTCCTTCCATTTTGAACTTCACATTCCCTTGTGTACTTACCAATCTAATAGTATAGGTGTCATCCCAACCCAATGTTATTACTACATAACCTTTGTGGTGGTGTCCTTGAACTTTAAATGTTAATACTTTATCCCCAAAGTTTTTGAATCCACTTGCACCCCAACTCCAAAACTTGAAGCCGTTCATTTTTAGGAGGTCTAAAGTTTCCTTCGTGTTGAACTCTCGTTCACCATACTCAAAACATTGGTTCATAAATAATTCGTTTATCATTTTGTTATTTTGTTTTGTTTCCACAAATATAATACTATTTTTATTATATTCCAAATTTATTTTTTTTTTTCACCTCAGAAGACGACATGTAAAAAATGAACGGCTCATAAATTAAACCCCCGAATAAAATCATTCGAGGGCCATTCACAATTTTACAGAGGACGGAACCCGTAACGAGTTTCCCAATCTCTATTAATGTACTCAACATCAAGTTCATCAAAGAACTCATCAAACAAATCAGTTGTCGGTACTTCTTCCATTTCATTCTCAATCAATAAGAATAACTCGTTCAATTCATTTTTCATAATAGTGTTGTTTATTATATAGAGGTGAATTGGGTACTAAACATAAGGAAAGAATGAAACTTTTTTTTTCACCGTGATCCGGATGGGGAATAGTGAACGGCCTGTAATACGATTGGAGCCATTCATTATTCCATGAACCCCGGATGGTAAATCAGGTGGTCAAAAAAAATACCCCTACAATTTCTTGTAAGGGTATCTAAAAGTGGGGGAACTTTTATTTAGTCCTTTGGTAGGTCTACTCCAATGACATACTCACACACTTTGGTCAGTAAAGGTATAACCCTACTACCAATAATTTCTCGGACTTCCTCTACTTTGTCCTCATCTTCCAAATCCAAACCCACTTGGTCGTGTACCATATCACAAATCATTTCCACGAACTCGTTGGTGGACATTTCTTCCATTAGTTGTTCTAACCTTTGGTTAATAACTTCATTGACAATCTCGGTTACTTTTTCTTTGTTCATTTTATTATATTTTTTAATTGAGTACAAATGTATAACATTTATTTCATTACACAATAAAATATTTTATTTTTTTTTGTGGGACATCTGTCGGAGAAAATTAATGAACGGCTCAGTTCGTGTATGACAAAAATACATGGGCCTGTCATTATTCAAAAAAAATACAAGGTTGTAAATTTTTCATTTTCTTGTAATACGGGCCCCTCATTATTCGGGAAGGAAAAAAATCCTCCAAATTTTTTTTGAATTTTTTTTGTGTGTATTTTTTTGGGGCCGTTCACTATTCCCAACGGGACGAAGGTGGGTTCTTGGACAAAAAAAAATCCCCTACTCTCGTAAGGGACTTTTGGTTTCCAAAGGAAAGGGGTTGTTACCCCTCAACTACATTGTACTTCGTTCCGTTCAAAGTTATTTTCCTAATGTTGTCAATAGTCAAACTTTGTACTTGGTGTTTGTTGTCTTGGGGTTGTCTTGAACTCTCGGACTTCTTAACCTCAAAGGACTTGAACATTTCTCTATCAATGTTTCTTCCCTCAAATTCATATTCGGTTGAATGAATTGAATTTTCAAAAGAAAAGTATTGTAGGTAATGTTTGTTGTACTTCTCATTGAACTGAACACACTTTGTAATGTGTTCCCCTACATTGTTTTCCTCACTCACAAAGTTAGGTGTCAATCCCTCTTTCTTCATTCTCTCGTTTACCATATCCTCGTAAGTACCCCCAATGAAAAAGTTTCCTTTGGTTGTCTTGAATACCCTCTCGTAATAAGGGTTGTCGGTCTTGTTCATCTTTACTTTAATTTGGTAAAGAATGTTAGTAAAGGTCGGTTTGTCTACTGACATTAACAAAGTTAATAACTCGTTCTTTGTAATGTTTACTTCGGTTGTGTTCATTGAATTTTTCATAATCATTAAATGTTTAATTGTTATTGATAGAACAAAGTACGGAAATTAATTCCATATAAAAAAGTATAATGATAAATTTTTTTTATTTTTTTTTATTAAAGTTATCCACATAGTTATCCACACTCACCACCCTGTTGATCCGGTTTGAATAAAGAATGGCCCTATACCCCCTAACTAATTGATACTCACCCCCTTATCCCTATATACCCCCTCCCCCCTCCCGTATCCCCCCTTATATACCCCCTTTTTAGTAGGTCTAATAGGGGGGACAATACCGTGACAGAAATTTTTCCGGAAAAAATCTGAAAAAATGGACTTTACCCCCCTAAAGTGAAAAAAAATTTCCGGAAAATTTTTCAAAAATCGGAACAACTATTTATTAGTATGAATAAGAACTTACTTTTAAAAATTACTTTAGTCCTATTAGGGATATTACTAATAGTTCTACTTGTCCTGAATTACGAATCCCCTAACAAACCATTTAATCAGGTGAATCTCTCAAACGATAATAATATAGAAAATTTACTATATCCTTCTTATTATGATACAATTTTAAATGTGGCAATGACACAAATGAATTTATCTGGTAACGTTGTCATTATTCAACCACTTAGTGATAATGCAAAATCTCAATTCGATGGTGAATTAAAAGCACACATCCGTTACTTTAACGGTAAGTTTTATTTATTTACCATTAATCTCGATAAAAAAGATGCTATAGAGGTTTTATCACATGAGGTTATCCATATGGATCAATATATGAGTGGTAATCTTATCTACAACAATAATGGAGTAACATGGATGGGAGAAACTATGGAAATCAACACTAAAGAATATGAACAAAGACCGTGGGAAAATGATGCATTTAAAAGACAGTCCCAACTAATAAACTCTGTGGAAAGTGTATTGTGGGGTAAATAAAAAATTTTAATATGTTATATTGTTTCGGAGATTCGTGGGGTTACGGGAGTGAATTAGATTTATCTTATGAAGTACCATTTATTAATGTTCTAGCACAGAAATCAAATGTGGAATTTATTAACCATAGTCAGCAGGGTTCGGCTCTGGGGAAAATAACACACACCATATTTCAAACCACATTTCAACCAGACGATTTTGTTGTCATAGTAATTCCACCTGATACTAGATGGTACTATGAAAATGTACATAATGGTATGTCAAGTCTTTTTCTAGTGTCTCAAGAACATTTAAAAGATACGGGTGAGTTACATATGAAAGAACTGATGCATCATTTAGATACTATATCACATAAAAAGATATGGTTTCAATATCATACCTCACTATTCATCTTCTCCATTCAACAATACATGGAATCAACCTCTACCAATTACTTGTTTGTACATAACTATGGAATAATAAATCCTTATGGTGTATTCGATACCCTTATTAAGAAAGATAGATTTTTGGACTTCAATAGAAGTTTAACAAGTCTACTTACAGGTGTGGAAGATTATGATATAATTAAATCGAACAAAGACGCTCCCAACCCCACAATATTTGTGGGGGAATATTTCGAAGGAAAGGGTGGTCATCCAAATCAAAAAGGACACATTAGAATCGGTGAGTTAATATATGATTCCAACCACTATCAAAGATGGTTAAAACAATATTTATCTATATGAAAGAACTATTACTTAAAATCTTCACACATATGATAGCCATTGCATTATTTGTTGTGGTTCTACCTTTTTTAGTTTTAGAAATCTTATTTAAATTCTTTTGGACTCTACTTGGTACATGGTGTATATCTCTAATGATAATTGTGGGTTTGGGTGGAACTATGGAACAATGTTTATTATATAGTACATCCTTATCTTTCTTTGTGGGTGTCTATTTGAGATATCGTGAAGAAAACATATCCAATAAGTAAAATATTTATTATATTATCTATATTATGGGATTCAATAAATGTTATTTACCATCCATAGAGATTATGGAAGAAGAAATAGAAAGGGACGGTTTGGAACTCTTTGTGAAACGTTTTGGTAGATATGACTGTATATCAGGTGAAAGTGACCGTATGAGGTTCTTGGAAGATAAAATTAAGGAATATGAAGACAAAATAAACTATACCCCAATTATATAATATCTTTCTTTACTCTATAGAATTTATCCATACCTCTTATCTGATTATAAAAATACATCTCAACGTTTATTTGAGATTCAATTATGTTCCATAAGTCAGGGTGTTCACTCTTAAGTTCCTCAATAACCATATCATTGGTATACCATGGGAATGTCTTGTCTTTCTTGTTGGTGTTAAAGGGAAGTATTCCCATTTTTTCATTCAATAGATTATCCAAATTGGTTATATCCACATAATGTTCAATATCATACTTGGTGTTTAGGTTGTATAGTATGGAATGTAACCCCAAGTTATAATGTGCATCTTTATTGGATAACATTTTGATTATTATCTCTTCCTTGGTGGTCAAATCTTTTACGGGATAATATAGGTTTCTAAATGCAGAACAGAAATATTCCAATGGGTTTTTAACTATAACGTACTTAAACTTGATTCCCTTATCAATTTCCTTTATTATTGAACCATATAGAGGTAGTGCCCCAGTAATAACGAATATAGAGTCCAAAAATTTGGTTCCTCCTTTGGGAAAAGTAAGAATTAAATCATTATAGGTGTTCAAATATTTTTCATTCATCTATTCTAAATATTTATTCATATGAAGATATTAATATCCGAGATCCAATTAAAATCCCTTAGTGAAAAGATTAAAGTTAATATCGAAAAGGGTATGGGTGCCAAGTTTGATTGGGAAGAAGGTGATATCAGTAAATATCCCAAGATGAATATCCCTCTTAAAGCATTACATCCCAATCAACCTATTGAGGACGAGAAAGAGAAGGAATACCAAGATAAAGTGGATGGTATCATCTCCAAGTACGAAAAGAATAAATCCCTTATGCCAATTATGGTTCACAAGATGAAAAGGGGTTATAAAATTATCGATGGTCACCACAGATGGACTGCCCTTAGACAAATGGGTAAGAAAACTGCCAAATGTATCGTTGTACCAAGCAAGGATGTAAAATACGTTAAAGATATCTCCGAGTCCCAGATAATGGAACAAGGATGGACAGATCCAGTGAAAGCGGCGTCTGGACCACAAAAATGTGGTTTAACAAAAGGTGGAAATGATGGTTCCTATGAAAAGGAATGTCGTGCACTTGATAAGGAAGCACAAAGACAGGATGCAATCGACGCAAAGGAACGTGCAAGGTCTGATAAGAACTTTTTATCCCTATCCTACGATAGAAATAGTTTCCCTTTGGATAAACAATCTAAAAAAGATTATTATAGACAGTACCAGGAATTCATGAACAGTAACCCCGGTGTTCTTAATAGTGGAGACGGATTAAATACCGAACAGAAGTATGCACTCATCTCTAAGGTACTTGATTTCGTCAGAAACGTACCGCAAATCTCTTATTCTGTGAATTTGAGGTCTAAGTATGGCTTGAACAAACAAAGCTCCCTAATGGACGTTATTGACGTTGTGGGAAAGATGGGAGGATATCAGTCGGTTATAAGTTGGATGAACGCCGGAGGACCTAAGTTGAACTAATGGTCACCCCGCCGGAACCGGGACAAAATTTGGAAAAAAATGAAAATCATAATTAGTGAAACACAATATAATCGTCTCATTGAAAACAGTGAGATTAATCCGAGATTGGTTAAGAATATTTCTAATCTTGTGGATTATATTCTATCTATAATGAATGACAAAGAACTTTATCATAAACAAAGTGATATAGATGTGATTGATTATGATGATGAACAAATTGTAATTGCATTTAAAGATGATACGTTAACATTCACCTTTGATAATAGTATGGATGAAGCACCATATTTTAGACCAGGGACATACGAAGACCCACCAGAAGGTAGTGATGGATATTGGGTATTAGAACCCATTCATTTAAAATATGAAAAGGATTTTGACGGAGAACCTATTTTGGTTTACGATGGTAAAGATTTTACAAAATTCGTGGAAAAACTACCTAATTGGTTGGATGAGGGTATACAAGACATATTTAGAAAAAGATACGAAGACAGAGACTAATGAGAGAACTTAAAATAAAAACAGTGCTTGATACATACAACGTATCATACGATAAAGAAGATGTTTTCAATTTAATCTCAAAAGAATTTGAAAATGACAGGTCTATTGATATCTTATATTGGCATCCACTTGAACCTATTGGTATACCTGTTGATATACCAAGACAAGAAGTAATGGATGAATATTATAGTAGAATTTTACATGAATTTGAAACCTTCTTAATTAATAGAGATATTAAAATATACTTTTTGTATGGTGGAAGTAAGTTAGTTGATTCGTGGGCATATGGTGATTATGTGATTAAAAATGTAAAAATCATACCTTGGTTAACATTCGATTTACATTATTCGTTACACTACTTAGAAAAAGTTTATAATAGACCAATTGAGGATATAAACATCAACACATCATTTGAAAAATTATTCTTTTGTTTAAACAGACACCCAAGACCAAATAGATCATTAATTATTGATGAGTTGTGTAAAAATGAGTTGTTTGAACACGGTCTTGTTTCTTGGAATATGTTATCAACATCTTGGCACAATCCCTATAACTTCAAATGTTGGGAGGAAAAGATTCTTACACTTGATTTGGGAGATAAAATCCATATCATTGATAATATTAACCAAGACACGGAATTTAATACCGATTTTCTTTTAAATAATAAATGTCTATTTAACCTTGTTGGTGAATCTTTATATACTAATCACGAAATATTTTTTTCTGAGAAAACATTCAAAAATTTACTAATAGGTCAACCTTTATTGGTATCAGGACCACTTCATCATAATTCACAATTGGAGAAATTAGGTTTCAAAAAATATGACGAACTATTCGATTATAGTTTTGACAATGAAAGGGATTTAGATATTAAAATTATGAAAATGGTTCAAAATTTTAATCAATATAAGAATTCAGATTTAAAAGAATTATATAATAGAATTGAAGATATCATTAGATACAATAAAAATAGAGCAATTGAAATTTCAGAGAAGGACCCATTTGTACCCGTTGAAATGGTAAATTTCTTCAAAGAAAACAGACAAAAGTTATTGGATAATAAATTTATCACAAGAGACTGTGATTTGGATAGAATATTTAAGAATTTCTAATATTTATATAGAAATCAATATGTCATGTCAAAGAAGATAAAAATCACAGAAACCCAACTTAAAATGATTATGGAAAGAAAACATTCCTATGCTGAAGATACCAACGAAGAAAAATTCGATGAAATGAATCAGTTGAAGGATGAAGATAAAGAAAAGGTAGATGTTGAGGAGGAAAGTCCTGTGGTTAACGAATCAATCGAAAAAATTAAATCCAATTTTAGAAGATTCCTATAAATTTAATTATTTTTTTATGTTAAGAGGTCTCCGTTTGGAGACCTTTTTCATTTTACCCAGTATTTATATCTAGTACTAGAATCTAGCACTAGATAACTAGAAATAATTAATACTAGTATATACTGGACTCCCGACTTGAATAGTTGGGTTTTTTTATTTATGTTTGTTAATATTTATTGATATGAAAATCTTGATTTCTGAGTCCCAATATCAAACTTTATTGAAAGAACTGGATAATCGTCCAGATAATCATGATATTGACCAAAAAAACAATAGATTAGAATTACTTAGAAATGGTGTCGATTTAGTTTTAGAATATGTTAGACATGAACTTAATAATAAAATAGGTTGGTTACCAAGAGGATTACAAACTAAAATAATTGGGAAATACACTTTAACAGATACTATTGCAGAAATTATTAAAGAAAGATTAGAAAATATTTACAAATACGATTTTCCGAAAGATAAGGATTTTGCAGTTTTAATATATGATTTTGAATTAAATTCACCAACAGTTAGAACAGAACAAATAAAGTATCCTGAAGGTAAAGAAGGTGAAAAAATAAAACAAATGGTTACTCAAGCCTTTTCAATGAAAAGAAATGACGCCAAATTATTTTTTACAAATTATGAACCGGTAGATAAAAGTAAACCCGATGGTGAAAAATCTAAAACCGATAGGTCTAATTGTATGGTTTTAGTTTTTAGAGGTAACGTTGCTCAAACACTATTTTTAACCCAAAAATCACAATGGAAAGAAAATCAAGCGAGAGTAGACCACGTTATTGATTATTCAGAAATTGAAAAATATGGAACAATCCCAAGTGATAATCAAAAAACTGATTCAAAACCAAATGTGAACTTTTCACCATTAGAATTGATGAGACAAAATTTAAAAGAAACTTGGATTCTTGATTGGATTGAAGGAAAATATAAAAATTAAATTTATGAAATTTAACGTTGAAAAAATAGCCGAAACAGTTATAAGTATATTTGCTATTGGTGTTGGTATTTTGATAGTCGGTACTGTTGGAGTATTTGCTTACGCAATTATTAAGACCGTTTTTAATTTATGAGTGGTATAATTTTTGCCGGGTGTTCGTATACACACGGACATGGTTTATGGCTCTATGATAGAAAAAGATACCAAAAATACTACAACGGTGATGATTATTCAGAAAAAAAATATCATCACCTTAATGTTAAAAATATTTTTAGGTTCCCTAGATTGGTTTCACAAGAATTCGAAAAGTTTGAAATAACGAGACGAGCTTATTCGGGTAACGATGAAGATAGTTTAGATTTTATCAATCAATTATTTCATTTAAAAAGACCAAATACAAATTGGACTGAAGAAACTTATCAGTTCGAAGATGTTGATTACATTATATTACAAACTTCATACCCACACAGAAGTCATTTTCAATTTGAAAATGGACAAGAAATTAGATTAACTGATAGTAATGTAGACATTCTGTATAATAAGTTAAAACAATATGGATTTTCGTCATACGAAGAGTATACTGACAAATTATTGAATCAACTTTTCACAAGAATAAAAACAACATTCCAATTTTATGAAGAAAGAGGTATCATACCATTCATTATTAACATCACAAACGATTATGATAAATTAATTGAATCCGATTACTATATGTCAAATCGTTGGATAAAAATAAAATATGATGGTATAACTTATAATTCAATGAGTGAAGCATCCAAAAATAATCATGAATTATCTATTTGTACTGATTATGAATTTTTTGGAAATAATCCACCACAAGATAAACATCCATCAAAAAAATTTCATAAAGTAATCGCCGACAATATTATAAAAAAAATTAAAAGTTTCGAAAAAAATAATTTTGGAGTCCCTCCTCTAAAGTATATTTAGGACCCCATCCCGGCATCCATTTAGATTTATCGGATTGTGTAAAAAATTGATACCCATTTGGTACATCTAATTCACTATGATACGTATATGGTATTCCCATTATTTCCATAACATCTTCGAAGGTTCTTGCTTCACCACAACCAACATCATAAAATCTATATGATAATTCATCATAATTGTCTAATGCGAATAGATTTGCACCCACAACATCTTTTACATAAACAAAATCTCTTTTTGGTGAACCTGGAAATAATTTAACATCTTCACCATTTTTTACTTTATTCATCATTTGTAATGCAACAGATGACATGTTTCCTTTATGTTCTTCACCAGGACCATACACATTAAAATATCTTAACGCAATACCACCATTTAAAATTACAACTTGTTCCGCAGCATACTTACTCCATCCGTATAAATTAGATGGGTATAAATTATTTGTACCATAATTTGCGGCTGACGATGAATAAATTAATGGTACTTCATTTACAAAACAATATTCAGAAAGAACTCTTGTAAATTCAAAATTACGAATCATCATGTAATTTACATCTTGTTCTAATGTATCAGAACAAGCACCAACGTGAAATATAACGTCGGGTTGAATCTCGTCTAATTTTTCATTTAATTTATCCATCCATTTATCATAAGCAAAAATCTCATCATCAATACCAAATACCATAAAGATATCTGAAATTTCATAAGATAAATTTTTACCGATAAATCCGTTACTTCCTGTTACAAGTGCGTGTCTCATGGTGTGGTTACTCCTCTTTTTGATACTACAATTGATGCCATTAAATTGGCAAACACAATTGATTCTGATATGTTATTTGTTTCTTTATATTTCAAAATAAAAGACGCGGTAAAAGTGTCACCAGCACCACTCACATCCATAGTTTGTTTTGGTGACGGTGATGGATAAATTATGTCATTATGTTTTGCACCTCTCATTCCTAATGTGATAATAAATTTATCTTTGTATTCGTTTGAAATTGATTCATTTGTTTTGTATTCGTGTTCATTTAATTTAATAAAACTAAATGCTTCGATGATTTCTTTTGTTAATTTCTTTTTTGTATCTATAATAGATAATTTAGAATTTTTACCTATTTCAATTAATGTTTCTTCATTTAAAAATCCTTTATTGTAATCACTAACAATAACAATATCTGAATTCTTTATTGCATTACCCTTTGATATATTTACATCAAAAATATCGATATTATCCTCACCTTCATCAACTCTTAGAAACATATGGTTTGATTTATCATCAACGTATCTTGTTTTTTTTATTTCAGTTTTTTGATGAAATAAATTAATACGTAATGTTGAATCTAATGACAATAAATTTTGTTTGACATTTCCTGCCATGCCTAAGTTTGTTTCAACATGTGTATGTGTCAAAACAGGAACAGGTGCCTCAGGACTTAATCTCCTGGCATCACCATAAACAAAAATATCATTACATAATTCACCTATTACTGTTACTATCATATCCTAATATAGAAGAAGTTGATTTATTTTTAATTTTATCAAAAAACATAATTTGCGGAATATGTTCTACACCAATTATTGTTTGATAGGTGTAATCATTACCAATCACCATATAATCGGGGCTAAATTCAATAATTCTCTGAATGAGTTCATCGTCTGAACCAAAAGTGACAACAGAACTAACAAACTTAATAGATGATATAAACTCAATCCTATCGTCAAGATTATTGTACGGTCTATTGGGTCCTTTTTTATCACTGATTCTTTGATCAGTGTCCAATCCAACCCTAACATTCCCGAGACCAGCACCATACTCAAGGAGTCGAATGTGGCCAACATGTAAAACATCAAAACTACCATTTATCCAAACTTTTTTCATTTTTGGGAGTCCCCCCTCCATACTCTATATGAATCAGAATCAAAATGTTCTGTAGAGACTTCAAAGACCACACCATCAGTTATTGCTTCAAGTTGATGTGGTTGACCCGGTCTTTGTCTAACAACATCACCAACTTTTAATTTTTTCTCATTTACTTCGGCGGTTTCGGTATCTATCCATCTGTAAATAAATTCACCTTTATCTACATACCAAGTTTCATCTTTTATCATATGATAATGCATAGAAAATTTGGCACCCTGTTTGAAACACAATAATTTACCACAATATAATTCGTGATTACAAATGATGATTTCTTCACCCCACCCCTTTGGGACCTTACATTCGGGGCATTCCAATACATTATGAACAATTGGTTTTTCCATATTTAAAATATAAGAAAAAAAAGTTAATAAGTCAAACGAAGTATTTATGAATATGAAATTTAATATTCTTTTGGAGGATTTACTAAATGAACTATCTGGTGATGAGATTTACCAAAAATATTATAGTAAAATTCCATATGATGATTTTTTAGAGATTGTTGGTTCAGACCCTCAGTCTGTTGTTGATGGTGGTAAAATTCAAAGAATGGGTAAGTATGCAAAATTACTTATATCATTATTTCAAAAGGGTGGTTTACAAATAGAAGATTTAGATAAGGCGAAAGAATATCTTGAGTATGTTTATCAACACAAAATACCGTTAGATTTAGGTAAAATCAAAGAACTCGGTGATTTGTATAATGTTGTTAAAGATTACATTGCAAAGGATACCAAAAGTCTTGGTGAAATTTTAAAAGTACTTTCTAAAGATGAATTTAAGGTTTTACATAACGGAGAAAATTGGTATATATTTCAACCATTAACTGAAAGGGCATCTTGTTATTTGGGTGTTAATACTGAGTGGTGTACAACATGGGGACCGTATTCTTTAAATAAAAAACATAAGGATAGAGGTAATATGTTTAGTAGATATTCACCACAAGGTCCTTTGTTTATAATGATTAATAAACAAAATCCTGACCAGAAATACCAATTTCATTTTGAGTCTAATCAATATATGGACAGAGACGATAGAAGAATTAACACATCAGAATTTATTGTAAGACCTGAAAATAAAGAAATATTTAATTATTTCTTTCCATCTTTTACAAAAGAAGTTAGTGGTGATGAAATAAAAAATGAACTTAAAAGATTAGACATTTTACCAAATGAATTTGGTTTACAATTATTTGAAAAATCAATTGGTAAAATTAATAACAAATTGGTTAATGGTATATTATCGAGTGATGAAGATGTAGTATCTGAATTATTAAATAATGTCAACGTTTCAATTGATGGGGGAAGAATTGAAATAAGTGTGGAAACAATTATTGATGATTTAGAACAACTCGAACAAAACGTGGGTTGGTATGAATATGAATCAAATCATGGGTGGGAATTCGTTTATGACGATATGAAAGATATGGGTTTGGACGAAGATGAAGTAGAAAAATTACAATCATTTTTAAATGAATATTATACTCAAAATGCAACTGAATTCTCTCAAAAGTTTTTAATAAAAGATTTTGATAATTTCTTAAGTAGTTTCTTTGATACATTTAAAGAAAAAGATGATATTCAAGATGCATTTTGGTCAGATATTGCCGATTTATCATATGCGAGTTATGAAAATGGAAATGATACAATGGTCGATGAGATTAAAAAAGATATTGATGTTAGTTCAGAATATGGTGGTGGTTATAATGTTAGTTTAGGTATTGTAAAATTTGTTCAGTTCTTATTAAAGAAAGGATATGATAATGCACCTGATGAAGATAATTTAAATGAAATGTTAAATCAATTTGTTGGTTATTGTGGACACGCACATGAGTTCGAAAGAATATATGATTATGAAGTAACATATCCAAAATATGGAGAATCAAATCAGTTAACAAAAGAAACTGACAAATTCTTTGATTATATTTTAGAAGATGTGGAACGTAGTGGTAGTTGTATGAAATTAAGACAAACACTTAATCAAATCATTCAAAAATATTTTAACAGTTATAGTAAAACATACGAAAACGAACACATAAAAGTAAAACTAAAATCTACGGAAATTAATTGTGATACAGGTATGGTTAAAATAGAATATACAAATAAAGATACGGGAGAAAAGTTTGGTGGATGGGGAGAACCTGATGGTGTTAAGGTTGAAAATTTAATATCACTTTTAACCAATTATAAATTATTTGAAAGTTTAATTAGATTTAAAAAAAACACAAATTAAAAAGGGAGTTTAAACTCCCTTTTTTTATGATAACAATTGATAATATTCTTTGAAGTGTTTTATTCTATCAGGTAAACCAATTGTTCCGCCGTTTACTCTTTTTGTAATTGATGTTACAACTTGATCACTTGAACCTCCGTCTGCCAAAGTGTTCAGTCCATTTTTTGACCAAAACCAAGCAGCAGATAATAATGCGTGTTTTCCACTTACAACATCAGGATTATTTGCAATGTCTTCATTAATTGCCTTACCAAATGCTGTGTAGTTTGCTCTGCCGGTTAATTGAATGTATCCGCGGCCACGAAATTTGTAGCCGTCACCACTAGCTTCATTTCCATTATCCATGCGGGAAGCGTACACTTTATTTGCTATTTTTTGTGGTTGTCTTTGATATGATTCAGCCAATGCTTGTGTTGGGAAATATTTTTTGAAAATACCCATCAAACCCTTTGCGGAGTAATTTAAATTTTCTTGTGTTACTTTGAATCCTCCACTTTCATGACCACATTGTGCTAAGAAATGTGCAAGTCTTAGTGGTGTGTTAATGTTAAATTTAGATGCGGTATCAGGAATTTGAGCAATTACCGCGTCGGGAACATGTCCTTTTAATTTTTCTAATTTTAACCCACCAACATTTGCAACGGGTGCAGGTTCAGTAATGACAGTAGGTGTACTTGTTACAGATTCACCCATTAATTTAGCCCATGTTGATGGACCAACAACACCATCAGGAGTAAGTCCATTTGCTGATTGCCACGCTTTAACGGCTGTATCGGTTTTTGGGCCAAATTTACCAATTGGGTCAACCCCTAATTTTACTTGGAGTTTTTTTACGTCTTCTCCTTCAGAACCTAATTTCAATAACATATTTTGTTAATTTTTGATTAATGTTTATTTACATATAAATACCACATATATTTTATTAAAGTATTTATATGATATAAACATTTTAGAAAATAGATGAGAACCGTAATTTTAACAGAAAATCAGATAAAAAAACTAATAGATGGGGTTGTTTTAGAACAGAACGAGAGTAAGACTGAATCAATTAGTGTTAATTTTGGTGCAATGTGGTCGATGGGTAAATGGAAACTAACCCCACAGCAAACCTCAAGTATCACTAATGAATTAGTTAAAATCGTAAATTTTATAAATCAACATAAAGGAAGTAAAATCACCATTCAAATTGAATCGGGTGAAAGTAAAGTAACAAATAAGGACACAGAGGTTAATCCATCCGTAACATTAGAACCGGGTGTTTTATCTCAAAAAAGAGGTCAATCTTTAAAAGTATTCTTGGAAAATTACTTTAAATCGTTGGTAGGTAAAACATTATCTCAAAATGAACTACCAGAAATACCTGAACCAAAAACAGTGATTGGTCAAACCCCATATTCAGGTCCTAATGATCTTAAAGACAAGACAAAAATGGCTCAATATAAATCCGAACAATTTGTGAGAGCGGTAGTTAGTGCTAGAAAAAATTATGAATGTATTGTTGGTCTTGAGATTACAGTAGGTTATTACAAAGGTAAAAACAAATCAAATCACGAATGTGATGAGGCTATTTTTGAAATTAGAATGAATGGAGTGTCGTTGGGTATTGTTAATTTAAATAACTCCACGTTAGATATGGGTGTTGATTATGCTAGAAATAGACATCAAAAACAAATGGCCCAACATAAGAAATTAGTTGATAATTTCGAAAAACAATTAGCATCAGGTGTTTATAAAGAAAGAGAAAGGAAAAAAATAATTCCTGAACCACCAGTAATACAGTGGTCAGAAAATATGAGATATCATGCTTCTAAACTTGGTTATGAAACAATAGAACCTTTTATTGAAGAATTGGAAAAGGTTAATAATTCTTTTAAAGAATATGGTAGAAAATCCGATGGATTGTCAGGTGGAAGTAGGTCTCAAACGTTTGTGTTAGACGGGGCCAGGGCTAAGAGTATTATTGATAATGCACCATCTGATAAGATAGTTTTAACAATAGTACCATTGGTGTCAAAAGATGGTAAGTATAAAATGTTCTATAAAACAGGAACTCACGCCGAGACACCGTGGGTAACAATTATTAATAAGAAGGTTGATACACCTTTGTATGATGGAGAACCTAATTCAGGTATGAAAAGGGGATCAACACAAGAAACGGTATTATTAACAACCGATTTATGCGGTAACCCAATACAATCAACTAAGGCTTAATTGTTTTCCTTGTAATTTTGTACAAATTTATATGTGTGGTGATAAAGTAATGAATCATATTCTTTCTTTGTCACCATTTTGTTTTCCCACATATGTGTCTTTGTTACACGTGTTTTTTTACCCACAGAACAACTTGTGAGTAACACCAAAAAAACCACTAATAAGACAAATACTCTACCCATGATAAAATCGTTTTAGACCACAAAGATAGGAATTTTTATGGATATACCAAATTTTTTTATTATTTTTATCAGGTATTTATAATAAATCACAAATTTAGAAAAATGAAAAAGATATTACTCAGTGAAAATCAATTGAATATGATTAAAAAACGTATTAGTGAAGGGATTAACGACAATAGATACGAAAGGGTGGTTTCGGTAGATGTGGAAACATATGGTGTAAAAATCAATGGAAATGATATAGATTGGGCCGTTGCTGGTGATATAAGATTGTCATATTTAATTGACCAAGAACATAGAAGTTGGGGTATAAAAGATATTTCGTTATACGATATTCAAGGACCATCTGAAATAGAATTAACAATTACTCCACAGGTAGATGATGCGGATGATATTGAAATTACTATTCCATTAAACTGGGAAAATGTTGAACAAGAAACACAAGAAAACCAAGGTGTTATTACAATTGGTAACGAGATAATAGTTAAATTAGGTAATGACGAGAACGGTGAGGTTGTTGTTGAATCAATTCATGTTCCAGTTTACACTTTATAAGGTTTTTACTTTACATTTTATTAATTCTTCGATATACTTATAATAGACCTTGTGGTTGAATCGGAAGTGTCCTTGTGGCATTTGAGTTGGAATTGATACCAACGAATTCGGGTTCAAATACAAAAAAATATAAGGAAATGAACAGAAGAATTTCAATCAACACGATTGGTTATGCTGTACCACAATCTTTTATCACCAAAGGTAAACAAAGATTAAAACAGCACGTAGACACCGTATATCTTAAAAACGGTGATGAGTTCGAAATCGAACTTTTTAATCCAACACAAAATAAAGTTTTAGCAAAAATCGAGATGAATGGTAATTCCATCGGTAGTGGTATTATACTTCGTCCTGGTGAACGCGTTTTCCTCGAAAGGTATCTTGATGAGGCAAAGAAGTTTTTGTTTGAAACATACGTTGTAAATGGAAATAATGAGGATGTACAACAATCTATTGCCAATAATGGTGATGTTACAGTTAAGTTCTATAATGAAATTGTTACACCAAGTTACTTAAGTGGTAGTGGTACATTAACCATTAACAATCCGGTTTGGACTAATACACCGTATACATATACAACTCATAACACATTAGGTAATACTTCTTTTACTACAACAAGTACGAATACATTTTATAATGCATCATTAACAAGTGGTACTATTAACACTAATTCATTTTTTAACAATTCGAATAGAATTAAAAAAGAATTAACAAGTCCATTAAGACATGTTGAAACGGGTAGAGTTGAAAAAGGATCAGAATCTGACCAAGTTTTTACTTACGATAATTCATCGTTTTATAGTTTTCCATCGACAACAAATTGGTGGAAAATTAAACCTCAATCAACTAAACCGGTTGTTAGAGAAGAGTTAGTTACATATTGCACAGAGTGTGGTGCAAAAAGAAAAAAAGATACACATAAGTTCTGTCCACACTGCGGAACAAAATTCTAATAATAAACAAATCACAAGGTCATAAAAAAAGGGAGTTTATACTCCCTTTTTCATTTCTTCAATATCGTTACCCGTTTCAGGGTCAAATTCAGTATTTGTTTTTTCTGGATCAGTTTCACCAACCAATTGAACCTTTAACTCGTCCCATTTTTTAGCACTTACAAAGTAACCATCGATTTTATTACCCATTACTGGTAGTAAAACATAAAATGAACTATTATCAGGTGTGGAACTTCTACCGTATATGATGGCAAAAAATCTTTTACCATCATTTGTTTTGTAAGGTCTCTCGGATATTTGATGGTATTCATCATCAAATGTGATTCCATCAAAATTAACCCAATTATCTTCTTTTAAATTGTATATACCAAATTTACCCGATGACCTACTTTTGTATAATGAAATATAATCCTTATCTAAAGAAAGTCTCTCATCAACATAGAAATCATTTTGCATAATATTCTTAATGATTAATTTGATACCACCTTCTTCAGGTCTAACAATGTTAATTCTATTATCTAATGTTTTTCTTTCTGCTTGACTTAATGCTTTAAATAATTCAGAGTTTGAAAATTTATCATACATGTTGTCTCTAGTCAATGTTGCGAATGAATATTGTTTTTTCATTGCCTCAGTCATACTTCTCCACGACTTTGCCTTTCTTAAAACGGCCCCTTGTCTATTAATGTATTCAAGTTTTTCATTTGGTGGTCTAACTGCGAATTCAAATTCATCACCTTCTCTTTCATTAATTCTTGAAATTGGGTCGACGTTTCTACCACCACCTAATTGATCATTTTTTGACCATGGAACATATTGTAATTTATCAGTATCTAATAATGGTCTAAGTTTTGGATATAATCTTAATAAATTTTCCTCGTCAAATGTCGGTTCACCTGGATTATGAATACCAGTTACTTTATATTTTGCACGGTCATAATTGTTCGGTGCCATTATCTGTAACGCAGATAAAAAGAAATTTGGGCCGTCCGTAGGTGGGTTACTACGATTATCATTTGATTGTGGAAATTTAGACTCATCTATAACAAAGTAAAAAGACCTATCTCCTCTTTTACTTTGAAAGAAGTTGTTTGAACTTGGAGTTGTTGTACACCAGTTATTTCCACTATAATTGTATGTATATCTTATGTAATAAAGATACCAACCAAAAGCAATTGATGTTGCTTGGTCTGGAACGTTATATACTCTAAATCCATTATCTTCAAAAATTAAATGACGAGTTCCATACCAAAGCTCCTTACTTTTTTCAAAAAGTTGCGTTAATCTATTTTTATCATTTTCATTAACCGCATTTGGACTATTAAAATAGTTTACGATTGAATTACTACTAGGTGCGGAACCATCTACATTTTTATAGAAAATCTCATCAACAGAAAGTGAAACCTCTTCACCCTCTTCTCCCGTAAAAAGTGGTTCACTCTTAAATTCAGACCACAAACGTTTTATTTGTGGTAGAGAATATGATCTAATGTCTCTAATATTTTTAAGGTCGAATTTTTCTCTATTGGGTGAGCTTCCGTTAAACCAACCCATAAAACTCAAAAGTCCACCTTTTACGTTCTCGGGTTCTAATGGAAAACTATTTTTTACACTTTCGAACCAATCGAAAATCTTTTTTACCGCTTCAGGAGTTACACCTTTCCACTTATTCAACAAAAATGCCTCGGTTTCCCTTGACATTTGGGCTTCCATAAGGTGTCTTTTTACGATGTCTTTAATATTCATATTAATAAATATAACTAATATAAATATTAAATAAACTCATCCTGTACTATCAAGAAACCAAATTTTCTGACTTTGTATATGATTTTTTCAATTCATCCAATTCAAAAAGTATAGATTTACACATTTTCTCAATCATCAGAATCTTCATGAGATTGTCCGCATTAGACGAATCAACATCATTATAGTTAGATAAAAGTACCATTTTCATCAAATTATCACTTTCTGATTTTGCTACCTTTTCCTTTTTTCTTTGGAAATATTTCTTTGCATTTTGTTTAGTACAGTCGATACAATAGTTACTATGACCGTCTAATACTAGTTTGTTTTTGTAAAATTGGCCAATTGATTTTGACTCTTTACATCCTGAACATTTCTTAGTGTTAACCATGATTTTGATTTATTTTCAATGCAAATGTATGTATATTAAAAGTGATATCCAAAATATTTTAAAAAAAGTTATATAAAAAAAATAACATTATATGTCATCTAAATTATTATTCAAAATAGGTTACTACTCAGTTTATGAGGAAAAAACCCCAAAAGGGGTCAAATATATTGCTGATAACGGTAAAACAATTTATATTGACAGATTAAAAAAATTTATAATAAACCCCAATAGAGATTTAAAGGAATTTAAAACGATTGAAAAACTGAGGGAATACGTCCAATCTAAACTGAACAAAAAATCAAAAGAAAAAGAGAAAAAATTAAGTAAAATACCAAAATCATTATATTTGGTATTGATAAAGGAAGAATTAACAGGTAAAACATTTGTTAAGGTTGGTATCACTTCTAAAAGATTTATAATGAGAAGATTCAGTAAAGCTTACGGATATGAGGGTTATATTTTAGAGTCAATATTAAGAAGAATTGATACTCCTGAAGCAGGAAAGTTGGAGGATGAAATCAAAGAAAAATTAAATAAAAAAAGGTCGGTGAAAAAATACCGACCAGTTTTAGAGTCTTTTTCAGGTTATTCGGAATGTTACAACATATTATCAAAAGATGATATAATTACAATTTTTGATAATTGTGTTAATAAATCTTAAAATATTGATTCGGGGTCTTCTTTATATCCAAATAACTTACCAATAAAGACAGGAATTTTATCCAAAATGGACCTGTTTTTACGAATCGTATCCCTCAATAAAATAAAATCTTTTCTGTTTTTTTGTTTAATACATTCTATACTATCCAACATGTGGCCTGTTTGATCACAACCAATAGACATTTGATATTTCTTAATTTTTTCTGTTAAATCTTTTCCTTGAATTTTTTTCATGTTTAAGAATTCTTCAGAACCAGCATTTATTAATATCCTCTCTTCTGTGGTTTGTTCTAAAATTTGATTATCAATGATTTTCCTAACTTGGGATTCTGTGAATATATATTTTTTCATATTACTTGATTGTTCTTCTTTTTTTATGTAATTCTTCGTTTTCTTTTGTTAAGAATTCAACTTTAACACTTAGAGCTGCAACTTCCTTGGTTAAATCTAAAACCATTTTTCTTAAATCATCCTTTTCTCTTGAGGATTCAACTAACAATGCCTCTAATTTAGAGATTCTGTCTTTACAGTCATGTCTAATAAATTCATCATCTCTTTCTTTACGCATTGCTCTTTTTTCGTAAAAACGAAAGGCGGTCGTCCCTCCCAATACAGTAATTGCGGTAATTAAAACCGAATAAATGTTTTCCATATGTTATAAATACCTCTGTTAAAAATAAAATTTCAAAGTTTTTCAATATGGTCGACCCGAAAACTCAAATATTTTTTTTACTGACAAATAGTCATTCATTTTTAATTCCTTTTCGTAAGGTGATGTCTTATTTATTTTTGTTGTCGGGGGACAAAATAAAGTTTTAAAAAGAATTATATGGGAGATATGAAATCTCCCTTTTTTTATCTATATTAATTAATTATGGATAGTTTAATAATTAATTTTTTTGGAGGACCTGGAATTGGTAAGTCAACACAATCCACGGGATTATATACAATTATGAAAAAACATCATTTTGATGTTGAATTGACATACGAATTTCCAAAAATAGTTGCATGGGAAGAAAATCATTCAGCAATTAAGGATCAGTTTTACATAACCGCAAATCAACACAGAAACATAAGTCGGTTATATGGTAAAGTAAAATATATTATCGTTGATTCTCCTATAATTTTGGGTATGGTGTATAAAACAAGATATAATACTGAACCTCAGTACCCGTCTATGTTTTATGATGAAACCTTTGATGAATTTTTACTTTCACTATTTAAGAAATATAACAGTTTAAACATACTACTTAGAAGAGATGATACGACTTATGATGAAAACGGGAGATTTCAAAATCTACAGGAATCTAAAGACATTGATAAAGATGTTAAAACACGATTATTGGTTAATAGTATACCTTTTGTTGAATTTGACGTTTATGGTAACACTTCTTTGGATATATTTAATTATATAAAAAAAATAGAATTATGAAAAAAACACTATCATTATTAATTGGGGTATTAATAAGCTTTACTTCATTTTCACAGGACACAATTAGAGTTAAAAATAATGTATTTGAGGTATTATATTCTCAGAAGTTAGAACAACCTTTATGGATTAAATATAGGTCAACAAATCGTCCTACAAATGTTAATAGAGGTACAATGGACTTTTATACAGAAAAGAACATTAAAACATCTGATGCGGATGATTACGCCAAAAACATTTATGATAAAGGTCATGGTGCACCAGCCGCAACTTTTTCAGATAATATGGAAAATTTAAAACAAACATTTTCATATCTAAATTGTATAATGCAGGATCAATATCTAAACAGAGGAGAATGGAGATTATTAGAAGAACAGATTAGAAAATGGGACGACCAAGAGAATATAACAGTTCTTGTAAAGTTATTTTTTGACGCCCCCGTTAAAAAGGTACAAACCGGTGCAGCGATTCCTTCACACCTACAAAAACACATTTATTTTGAGAAACAGAATAAATGGAGATGCTTCGTCTTTTTAAACGAAAAACCTAAATTTAAATGGGAACAACTAGAAATGTTGTGTGAACCAAACGACCACAAAAAATAATGTTATTAAATAAGGAATTAGTAAATTATCAGAATAAGTTATACTGGATTTATAGAAAAGTTAAACCTGATCAAATTAAATCGGAGTATGTCTCAGACGTTAAACAGTTATGGCACTGTGATATTGTAATAAGAGGCAAATATAAATCTGAGGAAGACTATTTGTTATTTTTAAGGGAGATTAGTGACGCTATTATAGTAAATTCTTAATTTCTTTTAAACAAAGTTGTGTATATCTTTCTTCGTTTCTTCTGGCTTCTTTTTCATAAGGATGTGTAGAATAATAATGATACTGTTCGTATTGTTTGTATTTTAATCTCGATTGCAGATAATGTGTGTATTCGTGTATTGTTGTTGATACAACTTCTTCAATTGTATTACAATGGGGTAAATAAATTGTTATACGATTTCTATAAAAACAGTAGTTACCAAAAACCATTGAATTTTTTATTTTTCTTCTTCTTTTACTAAAGATAACTTTAAGTTTTGTTCTTTTTCTTTCATTGACACCAAAAAAGTCCTTACACCACCTAATTGATAGGTTATATAATTTTTTCTTTGTCTTTACGTCAATGATTTTACTATTCATTGTTATTACTAGTCTTTATTTTTCTTGTTATCTTTTTTATTGGTTTTATAACATCATATAATCCATCAAAATTGTCTATTGCATCTTTTAAAATTGCAGATAATTCATATTTTTCATTTTCTTCACTTCTTTTCCACAATACGGTTATAAAACTTTTATATTCAGGTTCATTAAGTTTTATACCACTCCTTAAGGAGTTATTCATTATTTTAAAAACCTTTAGTTGTTCACTGAGTTTTTGTTCTTTTGATAAACTAAAATACTTCTCAACATGAACATTAGTTGTAATGTTGCTGATTACATTCTCAATAAAATTGACGAATGATGGGTGGTTTATGTCTATTTTCATCTCGTTTTTATTATAAATATTTCAAAAAAAATTGTGTAAAAAAATGGGGGCATTGGGCCCCCATTAAAACATATATACTTATATATTACTTAGCCCATTTACCTCTTATAACAATCATGGCTATGACGTTATATACCGACAAGTCTTGGTAAGTGTCTTCAACACTTTCACCGACAGTATCTTGTCGACTCAATAACACCAATTGTTTTAATCTTTGTATTTTATCATTCATTCTGAACCACAACCCCGTTTGGGATAGTTTCACCTCTTCTGGTGTTGATAATTTAGTTCCTACAGATATGTTATCCGGACCATAGTTTAATTGTTTTTTACAAAACGTGTCATACATTTCATTAAGAATCTTTTTAAACTCCGCCGTGGTTTCGGGATACATTTCCTCACATTGCTTGATTGCTGACTTTTGTTTTTCTTCTGACATAATTCTTGTATTTATATTATAATATACCTAATTTATTTGGGTTTACCAAATATTTATATATAAAATTTAAAAGATGGACATCAATATAGACGAAAAATTCGAATCAGATAAACCTAAACACAAACAACTTATTAAAATGTTAACATTTAGAGTTGTTCCTGCTTATTATAAGGAGATTGAGAAGGTTGCACAACACAAAAAGGTAGACGTATCTAAATTGATTAGAACATATATTAAAGACGGTATGAAAAGAGATGGTGAATTAACAGGATCCGAAGAACAGGAATTTGGATTAGATTAATTACTTATCAAACCTTCTAAAAGAATTTTGAGTTATTAAATTAAAATCTACTCCACCAATAAAACGGTGGAGTTCTTTTTTTCCTGTATAACTCATTGCAGAACGTAAATAATCCTCAAAATTCTTAACCCAACCCGATAAGGTATATTCTACCTTATTTCTTCTGATAACCCCCTCAGAGGTCGTTAAATCTCCTTTACCCCACGCTTTTTGAACTTCTTTAGTACTCATACCTCTAAATGTTTTATAAAGGGGGATTTCCACGTGGAACATGTCTTTTGTTTCAGGTGAGAATTGATTGATTATCGTACCATCTTCTTTTGTTGTCTCACCCGCACTTTCCAAACACTTGTTTAATATTGAACCTATCATAATATAATCTGCACCAAGTGCGAGACCTTTAATAATATCGGAAAATTTCTTAAACCCACCATCAGCAACAATTTCAGTTCTATAATTGTTAATGGTTCTTATTTCATTACATTCTTCAATTAATGACGCCATAGGGTATCCAACACCCGTTTGGACTGTGGTTAAACAACCATTACCATTACCAATACCTATTCTTACCAAATCAACACCAATTTTACAATATTCTTGAAATGTTTTGGGGTTTGCCACATTACCAACCATTAAACACATCGAATAACCATACATTTTTTTAGCTTGTTTTGCTAAATCATGTAGAATTTCCATATGTCCGTTTGCAACATCAATCAATGCCATTATCCTATCACCGTCGTTAACACGGACTTTATCTTTTAAAAAGATTTTTTCGAAATCTTGTAAACTATATGATAGAAATATATTAACATCCACCCAATCATTGGATGGATTCTGTATTCTGGGTAATACGGGTAGTATACCCTCTTTTTTAAAGAGGTGAAAATTATTCTCACTAACAACCGTATCCATTGGTGCGGTCATTAATGGTAAGTTACCCCAAACGTTTCTTGGGTTAACCTCACTTCTTGAACTGATTTTAGATAAAATACTAGGTTCAATCAGAATATCATCAAAATCGAACAACGTTTCAAAAATATCACTCATGGTTTCTAAGTTTCACTATAAAATATAAGAAAAAATCTATAAATTAAAAAATTAATAAAGAAAAAAGTATTTATATTAGTATGGAAAACAAAATAATTTCTGAAAACATAGTAAAAGAGGTGATAACCAAAATTCTAACCGAAGAAACCAATAAGGTTAAGAGAGAAGAATTTAATCGTGTTCAATTTAAAATAGAGGAATTACAAAATTCTCTTAATGACACAATTAGAGAATTCAGGAAATTAGAAGATTCTATACCCGGTGGATTAAAAGGGGTGTCAAATGGTAGAATTACGGGAATTTCAAGTAATTTAGCGGGTGCACAGAAATTGTTATCCCAACTCAAAGATAAAATAAGACAGTATAAGAGAAACATTTATACTCAACAAGTTGAAGAAAAGAAAAAATAATGGAACTAACCCAACTTTTAGAGGAAATTGACCCAAATCTTAAAAAAGATGACCCAAGTTATAAGAATCTTGTTAAAACTGTTAAGTTTCTTGAAGGTAAAGAAAAAGTGTTGTTCATAACAACCTCAAACAGGGGTGAATGGGCAATGAAAGAGTTAAAAGAGGAACCAAAATCAACAAAATTAGCTAAGGCCATTCAATCGTACTTGGGTAAATCGAAATGTACCCTTTTTGAGACGATAAAACTACAAATTCATCATTGTGAGGGTAATGTTTCACATGTTGATGGTAATTCATGTGGTGTGAAAAAGGCTTCATTGAAGGATAAAGAAAAAAACCCGACTGGTAACCACAGATGTTGGAGAAGTATTAACAATCCTGATGATGAACTGTGGAAAATTTCTAAAGAACTGTTTGAATCTGATGCGGTTGTGTTTTTTGGATCCATAAGATGGGGTCAAATGAACGCACAATACCAAAATCTTATAGAAAGATTAACATGGTTAGAAAATAGACACACAACTCTCGGTGAATCTAATATTTTAGAAAAAGTTTCTTGTGGTTTAATTGCAATTGGTCAAAATTGGAATGGTAGGGAAGTAATTAAGACACAAAAACAAGTTTTATCGTTCTTTGGATTTGATGTAAGAGATGAATTGTGTTGGAATTGGCAATATACTATGAATGCTAATGATGAAACACAAAAATCTTATAAAAATTCAGATAAAAAATTTAACGACACGTTTAATTTGGATTAATTATTCTTCACTCTTATCGTTTTTCAAATATTTCTTACCTTTTTTAGTTAAAAAGAACATTTCTTCGGTATCATCATCTTTATATGAATTAACATACCCACTTTCTTTTAATTCATATAAAACACTACCCGCAACTAGTTCTTGTAGTACTTTTGTAAACTCTTCTTCAGTGAAGATTTCATCATTTTCATCATCTCCATCCAAAAGTCCTGAAATATATTTTTCATTCATTAATTCTAAAATATATTCTCTTGCAAAAGTTAAATTTGTTATATCATAATCCTCAAAAAACTTTGATTCAATTAAACCCAGTAAAATATTCTCGGTTTCTTCAATTACAATCGGTTGGTAGACTTTGGCCATAATATTAAAACATCTTTTTTAATATTATACGAAAAAAAAACCATAAAAAAAAATCATCTTATAATGGTTTAAAGTCTTTTTATTTAATGTTATATTATTCAATAATTAAATTAAACATGAAAGAAAATAAAATCTTTATCCAAATTGCCTCATATAGAGACCCACAATTAATTCCAACAATAAAAGATTGTTTATTAAATGCAAAATATCCTGAAAACTTAGTTTTTTCAATTGCTTGGCAACACTCAGACGAAGATACATGGGATAATTTAAACAATTTTAAAGATGACCCAAGATTTAAAATCGTGGATATCAATTATAAGGATTCTAAGGGTGCTTGTTGGGCAAGAAATTTATTACAACAAAATTATGATGGGGAAGAATTTACCTTACAATTAGATTCACATCATCGATTTATTAAAAATTGGGACGAAGAATTGATTAACATGATTAAACAATTACAAGACAAGGGACACGAAAAACCTTTGTTAACTGGTTACGTTTCATCTTTTGATCCCGATAAAGACCCGGCAGGTAGAAATATGGTTCCTTGGAAAATGAATTTTGATAGATTTATTCCTGAAGGTGCGGTGTTTTTTTTACCTGCAGCAATTGACGATTTTAAAGAAAGAACGGAACCATTACCGGCAAGATTTTATTCCGCACATTTTTGTTTTACCTTAGGTCAATTTTGTTTGGAGGTTCCGCACGACCCTGAATATTATTTTCACGGAGAAGAAATTTCAATTGCAGTAAGGGCCTATACTTGGGGTTATGATTTATTTCATCCTCATAAAATAGTTGTTTGGCACGAGTATACAAGAAAAGGTAGAAAGAAACAATGGGATGATGACCCTGTATGGGTAAATCGAAACAATAGATGTCATTTAAGAAATAGAAAATTATTTGAAATGGATGGTGAAGTTAAAGATATTGATTTCGGTGTATATGATTTTGGAAAAGTTAGAACATTAGAGGATTACGAACGTTATTCAGGTCTTTCTTTTAAGAAAAGAGCAATTCAAAAATATACACAAGATAATAACTTAGCACCTAACCCACCATTGTATGGTGAAGAGTTTGAATCATCCTTCTTAAAAATTTTCAAACATTGTATTGATATTCATTATTCAAAAGTACCTGAGAAGGATTATGAGTTTTGGGTTGTTGCCTTTCATGATGAAAAAGACGAAACAATTCATAGAAAAGATGCGGATATTCATGAAATTAACAGAATAATGAACGACCCGGATGGTTACGGAAAATTATGGAGAGAATTCCAAGTGGAAAATAAACCAAAGTATTGGGTGGTATGGCCATTTAGTACATCAAAAGGATGGTGTGAAAGATTAACAGGAAATTTATAAAATGATTAAACATTGTTTTTATATTAATTTAGAAAGAAGAGAGGATAGAAAAAAATTTATAGAAGATGAATTAAAAAAAAGTAACCATTTAAAAAATATCTATAAAAGATTTGATGCCATAAATGGTTACAAAATTCATCCGAGAAGTGTTCAGAAAGGTTTATTGTCTAATAATGCTATCGATGATATTTTAATGGAGACAATAACAGCATGGGGTCTTTCATTAACTCAAGGAGGATTAGGTGTTCTGTTAAGTTATATCAAACTATTCGAATTAATAGAAACATTAGATTCACCCGCAATCACATTTGAAGACGATGTAATAATTGATGATAATTTTGATTCTCATTTAGAAAAGATATTAGAAGAATTACCAAGTGATTTCGATTTTTGTTATTTAGGTTATGGTGATACTAAAATAGAAAAGGAATCATATTCAGAAAATTTATCTATTCCAAAAGGAATGATTACATGTTTACCTTCATTAATTATTTCACCAAAAGGTGCAACAAGACTATTAGAGACTTTAAAAGACATCGATAATCAAATCGATACCGCCATTTATACAAAGTGTAAAAGTTTAAATGTTTTTGTTTCAAATCAAAAAATTGTACAAGTTAAAAATTCATTTGTAACCGATATTCAAGGAAACAATAGTTGTAAAAAAGAATACAAAAAACAGAACTATATAATTTCAACAATTGCGGTAGGTGAAAACGCGAATAAAAATGCACTTAAATTATGTTGTGATTTAAATTATTTCAAACAAAAAATTTTAGTTGTAACAGATAAAAAAGAATTATATGAACAATTACCTAATGTTATCATAAGTGAATATCCAAATAAGAGGTTTACTTATAATGACAAAATAATTTGTTTTGAAGAAGGTTTTAAAATAGAAGATTGTGTTGTTTATATTGATTCAGATAGTAGAATTTTTTATAAAGACTATAAAAACTGTTATTCGAATTTTTTAAGAATAGTTGAACCTGGATTTCATCCATCATGGGATTGGGGTAAATTAACAAGAAGGGATAGTGGTTTTTTTGAGAGTACAGATATATCCGTAAGAGTAAAAGGATATGGTGAATTGGCACTTCAAACATCAAAAGAATTAAACATACCAATTGAGGATGCATATCATTACCAAGAAGGTATTATTATAATTTGTAAAGATGAGGGTAAAGAAGAGATATTATTGGATACTTGGAAAAAACTATCATCTGTTTTAGATGAATTTGAAATAAAAAATAATTCTCAAAGAATAGGATTGGGTGAGGGTAATTTAGTTGGATTGTCCGTTGCAAAGAGTGGTATTAAAGTAAATAATAATGATGTTTCAAATTATATTGGTGATAATTTGAAGTATAATTTTTGCAGTGGTGGCCAAATAAATGATTATTTAAAAAATTATCCTGGAAGAAAGACAGTTAAGATTGGTGATGGTGTTTTATTAAAATCAAATTCATTAAACATCGAATTTAAAGAGAAAGAGGTTGATTTATCATACACAATTCATGAAATGAATGATAATTTGATAATCTTAACCTACGATTGGAACCAAAATAATAATGTTGAATTTTTAGATCACGAATTTAAAATAAATGACGTTGTTTATCATTTTAACAGTGAAAAAAACGGTGAATTGATATTTGAAAAAAAGAGAAATACTCAGATTTATCATACTTATGATTGGTATGGTGAAAGAAACTGGAAATTAATTGATACTATATGAAAAATTTTGCTTTTTGTACCCTTACATATGGTGAAAAATATGTAAACTTCGGAGACTCACTTATTGGTCAATTAAACGGTATGGGGTATCATGTATTTGTTTTAACAAATGATATGAATCATTATACACCATCAGAATTATTAACACCTATCGAATATAAAAAAGAATATTTCTCGTTTCACGAAAAAAGAGTAATTGTACAAGAATGTCTTAAACATTATGATACCGCAATATTTTTAGATGCGGATGTTCACATAAAAGACATAGATAATTTAGACAAATTCCAAGACATTGAGCCGGGATTACACATATTCTCTAATTTTGGAACCGTTGAATTAACATTTTTAAATGATGATTTATCTATTTGTGAAATAAAAGGACGTAGAAATACAAAATATGGTAAAGAAGGTTTAGAATTATTAAATAAACACGGTTACACATATAAAAGAATATTTGACAAGACGGTTGAGGGTTATTTAGAACATTTTTTAGAGGGTAGATGGATAGTTAAAAAAGATGGTGGTAAAGAACAAAGATTTTTTGAAATTTGGGAGAGTTTAGTTGATTTTTGTGAGGGTATGGATATTAAAATGAATTACCTTGACACTATTGGTGCGGGTGAAGGTTCAGTTATGTCAATTGCTGCTTATAACTCAGGAATTAAAGTTCATTCTGTAAGTAATTTGGTTGGTTTTATTACCAAACATTTTATTTCAAATTATGTAGAAAAAGTTAATAATGTAAAACCGTGGAACATTGCGGGATAAAAGTTTTTTATGGATAAGATACAAATATTTGATGGATTAGAAATACACTCTTTAATTTGTAATAGAGATGTTGTATTAGCTTTAAATAATTTTAAATCTCTTCAAAAATATGACGAGTTTAAAAATACACCCATTTATTTACATGATGATGGTTCGTTAACTGAAATGGATAAAACATTGTTATATGATATTGATAATGTAATTTTTATTGACAGAAAGTGGGCGGATAAAGAAATTGAACAATACATAAAGGATTACCCTAATTGTATGAGTTATCGACTTGGAAATAGTAAAATAAACTTATGGCATAAGATTAAAACTTTTGATTATTTCTTTTTTTCAAAAACAAAAAGAGTATTGGGATTAGATACGGATTTACTTTTTATGAGGAAACCACAAGATGTTATAGATTTTATTGAATCTAATACTCCGTTTTATTTTCCTGATGTTCAAAGTTCATATTCATTTAATGAACCAAAAAATGAAGTTCCTGTTTATAAAAATGTGAATACTGGTTTAATTTATATACCTTCTGAAAAATATTATAGTTTAGATGACTTGGAATTTGCTTTATCTAATTTAGTGAAAAACAATATTAATTATTTCCCTTCTTGGATTGAGCAGTCTGCATTTGCTCACATGTTTTATAAAAATGGTAATTATGTTAATTTATCGGTTGACAAATATAGAATACCTTATTTCCAAAGTGTGGATATTGAACTTGTAGAATGTTTACATTTTGTGAGTTATCATGCGGTTAGAGAAACGTATCAAGAATATATTGACTACTTAAAGTTTGATAACGGTTCAATAATTTATAAAAACAAATTTTTTGTTGATTATAAAGAAAATAAAGTACCATTAATAGTTGATGTCTATAAACATGAAAATTTTTATAGTGTTAAATACTATTGGGGTTTAGAGGAAACAAATCAAAATTTTTTAGACCATATTTTTAAGATAACGACATCGGAAGGAACCGTAGAAAGGAAATTTCAATCAAGTAAAAACGGGTTTTTCATATTCAAAACTAACGATGCGTCGATTGATATTGAGCACACGTATGAATGGTTTGAAGAAACTGATTGGAAACAGTTAGATTCGATATATTTATAAAATACACCATAATTATTTAAACAAGATATACATGGACCCTGATGGTGATAAGCAAAATCAAAAAATTAAAACAAAAAGAACACAGATTAATGTTCTACAGAGATACGTCTCTAATGTTAGCAATGTTCTTTCTCCCCTTTGGATACGACGCCCTATTCAAATTAATAATGGATTTGAGTGGTTCGTATTGGGTTGCAGATATCGTTTTTTATTCTATTTCAGGATGTTTCTGGTTGTCTTATATATTACTTACGAGACATTTAAATAAAAAATAAAACCTCCTATTTGGAGGTTTTTTTATTTTCTTTTGTTTCAGGTTTTTGTAAACCTTTTTTAACTTCATCCTTTTTTACATAATGACTTTTTGTTGCCTCTTTATGTTTTTCAAGGATTTTCTTTTTTTCTTCTTCAGACATTCCGAAAACTGACATAGTACTATTTTTTATTTTTATTTATTATTTCCAAACACTCATCTTTTTTTCTTTTTAGAACATAACATTTTTCATATTCTTCTAAATCTTCGTAAATAAAGATTAGTGATTCAATTATTTCAATGTATAAGATTAAATCATTCTCAAACCCCATAACATTGTAACTATTATAATACTCATTTAAAATTTCATTGTCAAGGTTAATTGCATATTTGTAAATCATTTTAACCTCGTCATCATCATAGTTGTTTATTTGTAAAACTCTAGTTGCTTGTATTAAAAAGTTAAATGACATGTCCATAATATAAATACTACTCATAAACAACCTCAAGTTTCTTCTCTAATATTTTAAAACACTCAACAAAACCATCCATCTCAATTTCTTCTCTTGTTTGTTTAGAGGTTTGACCATTACCAATTACAAATCCGTTATTTAGTGAAATGGTAAATGCCCATTGATTTGGGTTATACATTTCGATATTCAAGTATACCCCATTGTAATCAAAAAATTTATACAGTTTTCTATTATCAAAAAGGTTTAATGACGAAATGCATGGTATCCCAACATTAGGAAACATACCAGATACAAATCGATCAAAAGACTTAGGACAATATGTTTTTACATAATACCAATCCATCATATCTGTAATTATTAATCAAAATAACGAAATTATATATATGTTTAAAGTTTTTTGATATTTTGTAATATACTTATCAATGTTTAGTTTCAGAAATGAGAATACACGATTATTATTACAATGACGACACGAGAAGACTTTACATTGAATTTTCTATTAAGTCTGATTATGACAAATTTTATAGGATTTTAGATTTAGATTATTCTGAGGTAGAATATTACTCACCCGAAATAATAACTGAAGATGACTTGGTTGATGTTGACGAATCTTTTATTATTGACTTGATTAATCAATACACACAAGAAAATGATTTACCAGATGAAATAATTTTGTGATATTTATTAATATGGGTGCACTAAATGACGATAAAAAAGATAAGTTAAACCGTTTTGTTAAGTTTGTTAAAAAAGAACTAGACTTAAAAACGGTACCAACAATCTCAGTTCAAAACCATAGAGAGGGTTTAAAGACTACTGCAAATTATGACTACACTAAAGAAAATAAGGTCATAAAGGTTTGCAGTAAAAATCGTGCATTAGTTGATGTAATGAGAAGTATTGCACACGAACTCGTGCATCACAAACAATACGAACAAGGTAGATTAGAAGTAAAACCACCGGATATTGGTGGTGAAATTGAGGACGAGGCGAACGCAAAGGCTGGTCAGTTTATCAAAATGTTCGCAAAAGAAGACCCTACAATTTACGACGAGTAAATTATCTCATAAATTTCAAAAGTATTCTTACGGTCACGGCTTTATCTCTGGTACCATTTGACATATAAATGTCAGTAACAACTTCAGGACTTAGTAATGTCATTTTACTTGATGGGGTAACACCATTTGATTTATTATTAACGATTTCATAGGTGTACATGGTTCTACTACCAGTTTCAGTATTATAAACACTAAGTTTATCTGTCCTATCATAAACCTCCACGTCAAATGGGACATGAGAAGGTTGTAGAGACCCATTGAAATTTATAAAATCCGTTGATAGATAATAAAACGGTGACCCCACGGTACCGTCAAATTCCCAAGTTGTTTTACCTATTACAAATCTTCTATCTTTAGTTGTAGTGTTATAATTTTGTTTCATTAATATATCTCCACTAACAAATGTTTGATTATTCCAAGAGTTAATACAAATAGTATCATTTTTTAATACTTGATATGAAGATATTGAACTGATAGGGACTATATCATAATCATAAAAGACCCATTTACCCCCTGTTATTACAGGTGGAGTAGTAAGTTCATATTTCTCACATCCCCAAAAAAGTGGGATAAACAATAGTATAATCAGTTTTTTCATGTCTTTGCTTTAAATTGAAGACAAAAATACGTATTTTTTTGGATATCACAACTAATTTCAAAACTTTTTTTTGATATTTATATATTATGAAAATAAGCCTAACCGAAAAACAATACGATTCATTGATTAAAAAAATCAATGAAAATCAAGAAGTTACGGAGCAAGGGGAGACACCAAATCCCGAACCTACAGCAGGAACCTCACCACAACAAGGTGGTGGTCAAGGTTATCCCCAAGTTGGAAAATGGGAAAGTGGAGTGACGAGAGGACCCGCAAATCAGGTAAGTGTAACAAAATGGTCAGATATTGTTGGTTCGGTTCTTAAAAGAGGTAAAGCAAATCAACTTAAATAAAGTATTTATATAACATGGAATTCATAAAAATTAGTATCGATAATAGATACATCCAATACGAAGATAAAATTATTGATACTCAAACAGGATTTAGATTTAGTCAAAACAGTCTTCATCCTGCAATGGTTTGTGAGATGTTTAAACATCAATTCTCCTATAGTTACAAAATGAAATTGATGGAATCTTCGGAATTATTTTCCAAGATGAAACAGTTAATTTATCCCTTAATTGAACATAATAGAGATGTAGTTTTAGAATATGAAGTGAGATATGGTATGAATTTAATATACGAATCTCCTGAAAAATTTAACTTCGGTACACTACGTTTAATAGAAGAATCTTGGGATTTTGTAAAAACAAAAGTATTAATTGAGTCTCCATTAATTTTAGAAGATTGGTGGGATGACATAAAAACTGGTGTTTCTAATACTTGGAACGCAGCGAAAGGAGCTGTTAGTGGTGCAGTAGATGCTGCGAAGGGTGCTGTTAGTGGTGCAGTAGATGCTGCGAAGGGTGCTGTTGGTGGTGCGGTAGATTGGGTTGTTGATAAAGTTAAAGAAGCAGGACAATGGATTTTAAATAAAGGTCTTCCTTGGTTTTTTACGAAATTAGAACAGATTTTACTCAACCCTGTTGCAATTGGTGTTGATATTGCACTTTCAACTATCGGTGTGGGTAAAATAGCGGGAGCAATATTATGGGGTGCATTGGGTATATGGAAAATATATCAATTAGTTAGTGGACAAATCCCTAATGAATTATTTTCATACATAGATATTGGTTTGTGTTTAGTTGGTTTAGCTTTTACGGGTGGAGCAGCAAGTGGAATTAAAAGTGCAATGAAAGCTGCGGGTAGAGACGTTAGAAAACTTTTATCAAGTCCATTACTTAAACCGTTAATTACATTGTTATCTAAAGGTGTAGGTTTTATAATGAATTTAATTGTTAAACCAATTGAATGGTTAGCAAAAACAATCGGTGGCCCTAAAGTAAATGAAATGATTAAAACCGCTAAAGGTAAAATAAATAATATCTTTGAAACTTTAGATAATGCGACAAAGGCTTCACAACCAGGTTTACGTAAAACAATTGCTAAAGGAATTTCACAAGATTTTGTAAAACCAGGATTAGCGGCTTCTAGAAATCCTGCATTATTAAAAACGGCAGCTAAAAAAGGTGTCGTTGGTGGGTTAGCATTACATGGTGGTGTTAAGGCAATAGAAAAGGGTGCCGAAAAATATACGGAATATCAAACACAAAAAATGGAAAAACTAAAAGCTGATTTGGCAAATACTCTAGACGATAATTCAATAAAGCAAACTGTTAAATCGTCGTTTGATGATGCGATGGCACAAATGAATTCATTAGATAACCAATAATATAAAAAAAATAAAATGGAAAACAAGGACGCGAAATTAATAAGAAAATTTATAACACTAACCGAATCTATTGAAAAAAATGAAGAATCGATAGATGTTAATGAATTGTCTGAAATTGAACAATCAGTGGATGAACAATTGAAAACATTTCAAGAACCACTTAAAGTTATTCTTAAAGCTGCTCAAGAAGAAAAGGCCCTTTGGCAGACAATAAAAACAGATGTACCTGCAATTGGTAATAAGTTTAAAAGTTTAGAAGATTTTGCTTTAGCGGTAAAGGATAATAAATTAACTAATGTAGAAGCTGCTGGTTTGGTAAAATCAGTTGCCAAAAATTCTCCTGAGTTATTACAAAAAATTAAAGGCTTTGTAAAGACTGAACAAGGTTTCATTGATATGTCAAAACTAGTTTTTCCTAAGGGAACACTTAATCCTGCAGACCCAAGAAAAATGGAAATCGCTAAGAAAACACTTTCACAAATGGGTATTGAAGGTAAGGAAGCCGAAGAGATGATAAGACAAGCAGCACAAGCAAGCGCGTCTGGTGGTGTTGCAACGAAAGCAGTTGACCAAGCGTTGGCTAGAAGAGCGAAAGAATTAAAAGGTGTTGCACCTGAAGTTAAGGCACTTGAAACAGGTGCAAAGACAGGTACAGAAGCTGCTGCAAATGTGGTAAAAACTGCTGCTGAAGATGCTAAAAAGTTGGGACCTAGTATTGCGGATAAATTTAGAAAAGGTGGTGAATATCTAAAAAAATATAGTACAACTGCTTTTGAAAGATTGAAGGGAATTAAATCAAAACTTAATCTTAAAAACTTAGTATTATATGGTTTGGCAGGATATGGTGCTTATGAAGTACTTAAAAATTTATTTAGTGGAAGTGATGCAGAAAAAAGTGCAGTAATGCCTGATTGTGTTGTAAATATGGAAGGACTTGAATGGGGAGCAACAAGTGGTGGTGACGCAATGATTTTCAGTAAAAATGAATTCGATGAGGCATCTAAAGGTCATGGAGGTTTGAAATTTTATCCAAACATGAGAGTTTGGACAATGGATAATGCAATGAGTGGTACATACGCATGTAAAGCTGGTGGTGGTGTTGAAACTAAACCATTGTCTGAAAATGAATTAAATGAACAATCATCTAATATCACTATTACTTGGGATAAAAAGGATGGTGAAACACCTCCTCCACCTAAACCACCAAAATCAAATTTTCATGATTGTTCAAATAAAGAATTACCACATGAATTTGGTTGTCGTTCAAAACAAGTTAAAGAAGTACAGGTATGTTTAGGTTTACCTGAAAAATATCAAACTGGTAATTTTGGACCAATAACTAAAAAAGCTTTAGAAGATAAAGGTATTGATACGAGCAATGGTTTAACACAATCAATTATTGATTCTGTTTGTAATGGTGCGGATGAAGAAGTAGTTAAAAAAAGAGAACAAATTAAATTAGAACCATTAGCACCAAGAGATATTAAATTAAAACCTATTGATCTTAGTAACTTAAAACTACCTGATATTAAACCATTAGAGGTGTCGCCGGCGAAATTTTATAATGCGTTGAAAGATAATGGTAATATTGTTGGGGAAGATGATAATAATAGAATCAAATATAAGGGTCCAGATTTAGATGATACACAATTGGGTAGATTAGATACTGCATTATCTGAAATGGGTTATGTAAGAATTAAACAAAAAGATAAAGACTACGGTGTAAAATATGTTTGGCAAAAACAATAAATTAATATGAGTGAAATAAAAAACATAATATCAAATGTCCTTACTGAAGAACGAAAAAAACGTTTGGATGAGGCATATATTGAATTAGATGATATTAGAGATGAGAATTATTTAATCGAAAGATATCTTGAAATTACCACAAACTTGGTTAATGAAGGATATGATTTAGATGAAATTGATGTTCCCGACTCAATTAAAAATTCAATAAATGTGGATGCGGTAAAAAAAGGATTGACTGACTCACTCATGATATCTGCGAAAGAATACATATTTCGTTTTATTGCGAATAAAATTTTCGGATGGGGACCAACTAGTTCGACTATAATTGCACAATTATTTGCAGACTGGAATCCTCTTGATTTATTAAAAATATTCAAAAACGAACAAGAGTGTGTTGCTAAATTTCCCGATTTATCAGATAGATTAGTTACAATGATGTTAAGACGAGTATTAGGAGGAGATATGGGTGCAAATCCAAATGACTACTCAATTGGTGTTGCACAAATGGGAGGAGTTTACTTAGGTAACTTAATGGGTGAAGTTGTAAAAGAAACCAATCTTTCGGAAGTTTTGGCGGATAAATTCTGTAAAGCAATTCATTAAAAATGGAAATAACAAAAAAACAAATATTAGAAAATAGAGAATTACTTAAAGAAGATGGTTGGGAAACGGGATTAATGGTTGCAGGTTTTATACCTGTTATAGGTGAAATTGCCGATATCGCATTAATTGGTCTATATCTTTATAGAAAAGAATATATTTATGCGGGTTTAATGTTAATTGCATTAATACCAACTGTTGGTGATATTATTGCCAAACCGTTTATTAGGTTTTTAAAATCTGCTGGTCCTGTTGGTAAAGCGGCATTAAGTAGTAGTGATGACATGGCAAAATATTTAATGTCTAATCCCGCGGCTAAAGAACAATTTATTAAAATGTCAAAATATTTTGATCATCCAGGTGTAACAGGAACAGTTAAAAATTTAAATAAAGTTAATTCTAGTTGGGGTCAAAAAATGTTAGATGCTGTTAACTCATTAAAATCAACAGTGTCTAAATTGAAACCAGCCAGAATCGGTCAAAGGGTGGGTAAAGAAATTGCAGCACAAGGTGCTCCAAGTACATTAAAAATGTTAACAGGAGGGGGTCCTGTTGCAATGGGTATAAAAAACTTTTTTAGAGAAGAAAGACTTGCAAAATACATTGTAAAAAATGGACAGAAACCAAGTAACTGGATAAAAAATTGGTGGTATATTGTTAGAACTGGTAGAAAAGACAGAAGGAACTTAATAAAACAATTTATAATTGCTAATGGAATATTGGATATTTTTGGTTTACCAAATTTTGAATCTTTTCAAGAGAAACTTCAAACCGATTCTCAATTTAGAGAACAATTAGCAAATGACCCGAGATTTAGTCAAATGATAAATCAAGGTGGTGTTGTATCACAAGAAGAATTAAATTCGTTAAATGGTAATGATTCATCGGGTATTGCCGATGCGGGAAGTGCTCTTATGAATTTGGCTTGGTTAAAAACTTTAGCACGTTTATATACTTAAGAGATATTTATATTAGAACCTAATTGGTTTGGTCGCCGTTAGGTGATAACATGATTAAACGAAAGGGAGGTATTTTATCTCGGCAAAGGGGTCCTAAAGACCTCTTTGTTCGTTTACATTGTTACTCTTTTTATTTATATTTTAATATGTCGTTACCTTGTCCCATGTGTAAAACCCCATTGGGTTTAACCTTAGAGTTTATTATAAAACATCCCATATCTGCCTGTCCCAACTGTAAAACAATACTCGATTTTACGGTTAATGAAGACATTAAAAAATCATATAATGAGGCAATGAATGAAATTAAAAAAATAAAAAACCAGTACAAGGGAATGGTTAAATTTGGTTAAATCCTTTTAATTAAATGTGAGATATTTATAGTTAATAAACCAAAAATTAAATAAAAAATTATGGCGGGTATTGCAGATCAATTTGCGGGTCTTCCAATTGAGGATCTAATTGTTTCACCTATAGTCGGGATGGCTAAGGGTCAAGCAAAATTAAATGAGGTAACTTGGAGATACATCTCCGAAGTGGCTTTTGAACAAGATGAGAAAACTAAAAAGAATGTTGCTCGTTCTTTGGATGTTGAAATGAACAGAGTAGTTACCGACGGTGCGACAGGTGAACAAACTATACAGAAATTGTATAATAAGGTTCCTATGTTACCATTAGTCCCGCTTCCTTCATTAGCAATAACTTCTGCGGACATCAACTTTACTATGGAAGTTAAAACGTCTGAAACATCAAAAGAAAGTTCAGATAGTGAAACATCTTATTCGGCTTCAGCATCTGCAAGTTGGTGGGGTATGAAATTCTCAGCGACAGTTGCTGGTAAAGTTGCAACACATAAGGAAAACACAAGAAGTACAGATAATTCAGCAAAATATGAAGTAAAAGTACATGCTGAACAATTACCACCGACTGAAGGTATGTTGAAATTATCAGATTATCTAACTCAAATGTTAGAACCATCTTTAATTCCACTTACAGCAGACCCAAGTAAATAATAATTGATTTTGTCAATAATTTATGTTATATTATAATATAAATTAGTTTTATGGCAAGATTAAATATAGAAGAATTGGTTGGGGGTCTCTTAGAGGCTGCGATGGTTTCTCAAGGTATAAGTGAAAGACAGCATATTAATGCTATCAGAAACTATTTTAATGAAGACGGTACACCTATAATACAAACCTTCACAATTGGGGGTAAGGATTTAGATGTACCTCTTTATATTCTAGCAGATCACTCTTCTATTGGGTTAGATGAATTAGAGATAGAGTTTGAAGCCAGACTAATATTTGGAGAGGATCAATCTAGCGTTTCAGATCTCAAAAAATCATTATTAGGTTTATTTAAAAAAAGGGGATACAAACATAATATTAAGGGTATTGAAGTTGATTCAGGGAAAAATACTGATAGGTCAGGAATGGCTAAAATTAAAGTAAAATTCAAAGCTGACGAAAAACCTGAGGCTGTTAGTAGATTAGTGGATGCATATATTCAGAATATGTCTGACCCAAATATTAATAAATCTAAGGATTAATATTATATTTTAATACATATAATTTCACGTGAAACATCGATTTATATTTATAAACATATAAAAAACCCCTCAATAGAGGGGTTTTACTTTTGGTGGAGGTGACGGGAGTCGAACCCGTGTCTTGCTCGCAATACCATAAATGGACTACACGTTTATTACAACATTGTTTCTCAATGTTCCGAAATATTAGGTTTGATGTATGTGGGAAACCAACCTATAAACAACCTGGTCTCAGAATTATTTTAAACGAGCTCTGACCTGTGACCCGTATATTGGACTTCTGTTCCTAGGTTAATGTCCTAACCGACCCGAATGTAGTCTCGCCTTAGGCTACTGCTACGTTAGAAGTTGCAATTAATCCGCAAGCTTCCATTTTGTTGTAAACGTTGCCGTTTGAATTTTACCACCGTTGATTAAAGTCGTAGATGACATCCGACTACGTGCCCACCTATCATATTAACGCCAATCAATACCAGACACCCCCATATTTTAAAGAACTAATGTAAAGATATAAATATTTTATGATATTACCAAAGGAAAGTTTTTTTCATATAACGCCTCAAATAGAAGTTTATTCTTCTCCCATTTTTTATTAACCATTCCTATTGATTTGTGTGTTACTCTAATTCTAGTTGTAACTCCAATTTTAACCCCATCCAAATGATTATCAAGACATATTGGTAAATCGTAAAAATGAAAACCTTCAAACTGTTCGTTGAATTTATGTTTGATTCTTTTTTTATGAACCATCATAAATAATCCATCAACAACAACCACTTCTTTAGGTGTCTCAGTGAACATTTGTTTTGAATAATAATTCACATGTCTTTTTCCATTATGTTCATGACCAACAACACCATACATAGATGTTCTATCTTGCCACCACATTCCACTTAATAAATTATTTGTTCCTGCTAAACCTAAAATACCATACTCAAGATTTTTATCAAATAATTTAACAATTTTAGGTGTAATATTTGTCGTCTCAATAATTAAATCGTCATGCATAAAAACAACAATATCGTATGTCGATTCTTCTAAACCTTTATTATAAATTTGTGGTAAAGATTCTTCACCATTATTTTCATAAACAATTATTTCAGTTTTAGGATGTGAAAACATCTTACTCACATGTTTCAAATAGTCATCATCTATTTGACGTGTTGGTATTATAACACTTACAGGTTGATTATTCTTCGACATAAATTGCTTCTATATTTCCATCGAATTCTTTTAATTCAATTACAATGGGTTTATTTGATGGTATGTATTGTTCTGTACAAATTGATGCATTAACAAAAAGAGTGTCTTTAATATAAGCACCACCATAACCTCCGTGAATGTGACCAAACACATGTAACAAAGGTTTTATTTCATCTACACGATGACGTAATAATTCACACCCAACATTAATACTACCTTGTCTCCAATTATTTACAAAATCCCTCGCTTCATTAGGTGGTCCGTGGGTAATTAATACATCAGTATCATCAGGAATCATTGACCAATATCTTTTTAAATCTTCACCAAGTCTTGGTAAATTAAATGCCCAATTATAAAACTCCGGTTGCCAAGGCGATCCATAAAATTTTATTGGTCTATTAAATTCAGGTGATTCAATTATGAACTCACTATCTTCAAGATACACAACATCTGATTGTGATAAATTTTCAGGTGTCATTAAATGATGAAACCAATCGTATTCACCTTTATGATGTGGATATCTATGTTCTTCAAATGCAAAATCGTGATTACCGGCAATAAAAATTTTAGAATCAAATCCTTTTATGTTCATAAACCAATGAACAAATTCTTCTACATCACGTTTTTCTCCTTTGTTTGTACAATCACCCGCATGTATTAATACATCACCTTCGGGTAATGGTCCATATTTCTCCATATTTTTATGGAGACTATGTGTATCAGATATACAAACAATTCTCATTTTAATAATATAAAAAATATTTTTTAATATGCAAAAAAAAAGTCAGAAATATTCTGACTTGATTTGGGGCCGCACGGTTAATATTTTTGTGAGGTCTCTTCCACCATTTAGTTTATTAAAACTAAAAAACAAAACTCTGAGATTACAAGTTTTAGTAGTTGACTTTAGAAAGATTATTGTTTCCTTTCTTATCCACAGTCTTTTGAACTGTACCAACCAGTGACGGTCAATTAGATTAACCAATCCTTAAGTCATTAGATACTCTCATCTTACTCATTACTCTTCGAGGTTGCCACCCCGATTAATCCTTGCGGGACTAGAGAACTTTCTTACAATTCACATTGGGCTTGGGACCCTTTGTGGCCGTGAACCCCTCACGACTATGTAGTCACCTGTCTCTAACGACTGACGAGCACTTTTCCTTTTGTATTTAAGTTTGTTAAACCAAAATTAACAAAATGATTTTAGTTACCGATTTGGAAGGTAGTGGCTCGTCACCAGACATGTCATCTTTTGAACAACACGATACTAAACTACCCTCTGAGATATCCCTACCTCCATACTTTTGGACCCCTTCGAGATAAGAATCTTGGTAGATTCAAATCAAGGATAATAACAGCACCACCTGTACATCACCATACCTTTCGGTTTTAAGATTCCCATTGTATTGAATCACGCAATTGTATAGTTGGAGACCATACTTTTTACAATAATTCTACGAGTTATTCTTATTGGTGTTCCCACCTCAACCAAACGACCGGTATCGCTTGGTCACCAAACCACTTTCCCTAAAGTGTCACCCTCAGTACTTAAGGTTCGATGATATCCCGCTTGCCTACTCAAGTTCCATTTCTGAAACCGCAAACCTGAATAACTAATTCAGATTCACTTTATACTGCTTTCACAGTTTATTTAATGACCATAGGCGGCCAATATTTTTAGTCAAAGAACTTATCGTTTCCGATTGTTTTACAAATATACGAAGAGTTTATTTAAAAACAAAATTTTTGTCAATTATTTTTAAAATTTTTTTTCGAGATTTTATTATACGCCATTTCATATATTTCGTATAAAGGTAAAGTTTGATTATTATTTAATATCCTCATTACCTCTTCTCTCACATCATTAATAATTCCTTCTTCAAAAGAAAGAATCATAATCTCTTCCATTAAATCAGAGTTAGTGTATCCCATATTAAAAATATAAATAATTTATTATTATTTTTAAATACGTACTAAATGATTAGCAGCATATGTTGTTAACGCACCTAAGTGTTTATACCTAACTTTATATCCCATACCCTCGACTAAACCAACTGCCTGTCTTAATACGGAATTAGATTTATACTTTGGGTCAGGATTTAAATCAATATCAATCCATGTAGGTTTAGGTAATCCATTTTCTTTTAACCATTCCGCAATTTCAATAGATTTCCAAACCTCATTTAACAATCTAGATGGTGTATTATATTCCATCGAAGTTGTCTCACGAGTACATAAAACATGTGCACCTTTCCCTGGTGTATATAATGCTATTACAACACCATAAATGGTTTTCTTATTTCCATAACATTGTGAGTCAGATCCGATGAGAATTTCTACGTTCTCTCTTGTTGAGATGTATTCTCTAACATACTCAATCAAGTTAGGAATATTTGTCCCATAGAGAGTTCTAAATTGTTTCATTTCATTTCATTTACTATAATTATTTTAGCTGTAGTGGGAGGATTCGAACCATCCACGAGGCGATTCAATTGATAACACATTCCTGCAGGATGGTGGTCTACCCCATATTACCAATCTATTTCGTTATCCACACCCCCGAGACAGGAGGGCTTGTCTGCCAGATTGACACGCGTGTCAATCGTTTTTCAACACACTACAATTTGCGGAGAGTGAGGGGCTCGAACCCTCGCGGCTTTAACACCCTAACAGTTTAGCAAACTGCCCCCTTCACCAACTTGGGTAACTCTCCTAAAAAATTTTTCTTTCGTCATTTCTTCTTCTAGCTTCTTCGGCTTCTTTATACCAACGAATCCATGTTAATGATACATCAACAATTGCAAGTGCAGGAGCTAATACAATGACCATAATGGTCTCTAAACCAGGAGATACACCAATCATACCGGGATTTGATAATTTATTGTATTTTTTTATTAGTTGATACATACAATAAATGATACAGATAATGTGAAATGTTAAATACATATTTTATTTTTTTGTTTTTCTTTTATTTAAAAATTCGTAAAATTTATTTTCATAATTTACAAAGTGTGTCATTGCCCACCATTTACCAAAAACACTACCACTTATATAAACAATAATAACCGTCCAATCTTTGGCAAATAATCTATCAAGTGCAAAATAAGTTGAACCTAATGATACAAGATTTATCCATACCGAATTAAACACAAGTTGTTTAACTTTATTCTCATAAGTGTATTTTATCTCCATAGTTTTAAAAACATTGAATAAAACTTGAAAGAAAAATACTAAGACATATAACCACATAGTTTATTTTATTTTATTTTTTTATTTTATAATATAACATAACCCCAACAATAATGGTATTAAAAAGATAATTCATTATTAATGGATAACTTTTTAAATCAACCGAATATATTAACATAAACACCTCACCAAAAAACCATAATAATAAAAATGGCCACCCTAAGTGACATCGTTTATCTTTAATTGTTCTAATGACTTCAGGTATACCACAAATTGTAAGTAATATTCCACCTATGTATGCTATTAATTCCATGTTGTCCCTCAGGGATTCGAACCCCAACTAGATGGACCAAAACCACCTGTACTACCGTTATACTAAAGGACAGAATAATCATCATTGAGAATGTAGATTTTCACTAACTCGATTTAGCGGTCTCTTTGATGATTGAGCAGATGAAAGGAATCGAACCTTCGTCTCCAACTTGGAAGGATGGAGTAATAGCCATTATACGACATCTGCATTTGTAGGTGGGACTAACCTACGTCAGTTTTGTACTTCAACCATTAAAGTCCTTTTGAGCTTCCTGTCAGAATCGAACTGACGACCCCGAGATTACAAATCACGTGCTCTGGCCTGCTGAGCTAAGGAAGCTTGTGGAGCGGAAGACCAGGCTCGAACTGGCCACCTTCTGCTTGGCAAGCAGACGCTCTACCTAATGAGCTACTTCCGCATTTGTCTCGTTTTTACTTCCGAGTTTGGTAGAAGATGAGAATTTTGAAATCCCGACCCTTTGGATGTAAACCAAATGCTCTTCCTCTGAGCTAATCTTCTATTGTGGACCCGGAGGGTCACGATCCCCCGACCTTGGCATTATGAGTGCCCTGCTCTGACCAACTGAGCTACGAGTCCAATTTGTTGGGGTAGACGGACTCGAACCGCCGAACTCAATGAGAGGGGATTTACAGTCCCCCGCAATTGCCACTATGCGATACCCCATTTTATTGGTGACCAAGGAGAGATTCGAACTCTCACGTTTTTCAACATTGGTTCCTAAGACCAACGTGTCTACCATTCCACCACTCGGCCAATTTGCGTCCTCTCAAGGTTTCGAACCTTGGACCCTCTCGTTAACAGCGAGATGCTCTACCGCTGAGCTAAGAAGACAAGTGTCGGGATTGCAGGATTCGAACCTACGACCTCTTGGTCCCAAACCAAGCATACTACCGGACTGTACTAAATCCCGAATGGTAGTCCGACGTGGAATCGAACCACGAATTACTCTTTAGAAGAGAGTTGTTATATCCGTTTAACTATCAGACCAATTAACACTATCGTCTTTGAAAGTTTTTTATTTAATTGTTATGCCTTACGGCTGTTTAATTTACTTTCAAGTTTATCAAGTCGTGAATCTAGTGTTCGATATATGTCTTGAACAATTGTTTCACGCTCTCTGTTTTGTACATCAATTTCTCTTCCGATTATTTGATGAATTTCATCAATTTCTTTGTTATGTTTTCTCACCTTAACAAAGGCCATTACAGCAACTACCGCAACCGCGATAACCACCACAACGGACATTCCTAAAATAAATGATAATATATCCATATTATTTTCTCCTTTATTTCCAAAGAACGATAGTGTTTGTACCGAGAGCGGGAGTCGAACCCGCACGGGACTTTCGTCCCAACAGATTTTAAGTCTGTCATGTCTACCATTCCATCACCTCGGCAAATTTTCCCACAATGTCAAAGAACCTAATAAAATATAAGAATAAAAAATTACTAAAACAAAAAACCCGAACTTTTTTGTTGAGTTCGGGTTTCGATATCTTAGGTAGATTGAATCTTACATTTTGAAATCCGAACTTGAGTAACATAACGGTTGCACACCATACCCATTACCATTAACTGGTCTCGTACTAAGTGTTGATATGTTATTCAAATTCTTCATCTCTGTTTTATAAGTATATGTGAATATATAAAAAGTTTAAATAATAAAAAAATTTTTGTACTCGGTACGGGATTCGAACCCGTGCTACGTCCGTGAAAGGGACGCGACCTGACCACTAGTCGAACCGAGCAAGTGCGGAGAGAGTAGGATTCGAACCCACGGAACAGTTTCCCGTTCTTCAGTTTTCAAGACTGACGCAATCGGCCAACTCTGCCATCTCTCCAATCGTTGTTTCAACTTGCAAGTTTACTCTTAACATCTCTTTCTCTACAACGACTGAACCTAATCACATTTGTAGTCCGAATGTAGCGTCGGGTAATCACTCCATGCTTCTATGTAACTCTATGTACCTTGCTTTGTTACTAAGCGTGTTAAGTGTATGAAACAACTTGCGGTTCCTACGGGATTCGAACCCGTGGTCTCCTCCGTGACAGGGAGGCATGTTAGGCCACTACACCAAGAAACCAAAAATGATTCTAACCCACCTTCAATCTGCACCATCCAAGTCATGCTCTGGTTGACAAAAGCCTCGTTGAGTTAGTCTCAAGTGTTGCGAGAGAGGGAATCGAACCCCCGACCTAAAGGTTATGAGCCTTCCGAGCTACCGCTGCTCTATCTCGCGATTTGTTTTACAAAGATAAGAATAAATTGTGAAATCACAAAATATTTTTAATCTTTTTTTGGTTGCGGGGCCAGGAATCGAACCTGAATATCTGGCTTATGAGACCAAACGGGTTACCTAACCTCCCCACAATGGGGTGATAGACGGGATTCGAACCCGCTAATCCAAGAGCCACAATCTTGGGTTCTACCATACGAACATCTATCACAGAGTCAAGTATTGGATTCGAACCAATGTAGGAGGTTTTGCAGACCTCAGCCTAACCACTCGGCCAACCTGACTTATTTGTTCTTTGTTCTCGAACAATGAACAGAGGTCTCACAGGGATTCGAACCCCAATCATCTCGTCCGTAGCGAGACGTTTTTCCATTAAACTATGAGACCACATTTATTTAATTTTTGCACGGGTGGAGAGATTCGAACTCCCATCGACGGTTTTGGAGACCGGAATGCTACCATTGCACCACACCCATGTATTGTGACCCCTCGCAGACTCGAACTGCGGACTCCCTCATTAAAAGTGAGGTGCTCTAACCAACTGAGCTAAGAGGTCAATTGTGGAGATAGTTGGTTACGCTCCAACTCCTAAGGATTTTCAGTCCTTCGCTTCTACTAAGTTAGCTTCATCTCCTATTGTTCTTAGAGATGGACTCGAACCATCAACCTTCCGCGTATCAGACGGATGCTCTCACCATTGAGCTACCTAAGAATGTGTGGTAGTTTTTCAGTTATATCGAGAAACGGAGATACCAGCTCCTAAACTCGGGGGTTGGTGGACGCGTTGGGAATCGAACCCATTCACTCTGATTGCAAATCAGGTGGTCTGCCATTGACATCCGGCCCAAAAACAAAAAACCCCGAGATTTTGTCCCGAGGTTCTGAATATTTAAAGCCAATCTTTATTTAGCCCTTATTAATATCTTCAGTTCGAGACAAAAGCATAACACGCTCATCCGCCCATTTTGAACAGATTGTAAACGAGTGCATAATATGTTTTACTTGTTTCATCGAACTTTTTTATTTAAATCTCTAACAAAGATAACAATAAGTATATGAAAATACAAGAAAATTTAAAAATATTTATAAAAAAGTATTTTAATGTTGAATCAACTAGCACTTACATGGTATATGGAATCACCGATTGACTTTGAACAAAAACAATATGTTTTACTTGCCTACCTACAAAAAGTTGACAACTCGTTTCTTTTAAAAAAACTTTCACCTCATTTATTACATATGGAAAAAATGGTTTGTGAATTAATAAATTATGAAGTTTTATATGAAAAAATGAGAAAAGATTTTGATAAAAATCGTTATATATATTTCGACGATAATTCAAAATTAAAAGGAGAAAACAACGAATTAATAATTGAGATAGAAGAAATTGTAAAATTCTCAATACCTCAAGTTAAAACAAGAATTGACTTTGGATACAAAATATTTGAAAAAAATAAGCAAATTCTCTACTAAATCACATCGTTAAACAACTATTCAAATATTTATAAAATGAACAAAATAAATAAAAGTATCCTAGAAATTTAAAATTTACCCGAGTAAGGTTTTAAGTTTTTAGTGATACAACTAAAAAACTTAAAAACAATGGAGAGGGTAAAAATTATCGCACTATCGATTAGGGATAGATTCTTCCAATTTTTCTTAGTATTTGCACTTGCTTGGGTATTCTTAGCACTTGCCTTTCAAGTATCAACAATAATTTTAATGGCCACAGGTCAGGATGAAATTGTTAACACTTGGACAAATAAGATTACACATATGATTGATGGCACATTTAAAAATTCGCCAGAAAATATATGGTATGAATCTGAAGATCATGTATGGGTAGAGGGTGTGGAGAACAATGTTAAAATTGGAAAACTTGCAGGTAATAGACAATTATCATTTGGGGTTAAAAACATATTAGAAGAATATCTACAAGAAAATGGTAAAGATTTAAGTCCATCTGCTGAAAATAAAATTAAGGTGGAAATTGTTTATTTGGATATTCTGACAACAAAGAAAAACGTATCAGTTTTTCATAAAAATGAGGAAAAAGTTGTTGTTAGAATGAAAGGTATTCTTTATAAAAACGGTAAAAAAGTAAAAGAAGTTGTTGTTGAGGAAGGGTCTTCAGAAATCTCAATGTCCACATTAATCGTAGACGAGGGTGGTAAATTCAACCAAACATCCTTAAGTAATGCAATAAAAAAAGCGTGTGGTTCGCTTGTAGTTAAACTTTTTGAATAAAATGAAAAAACTAATATTTGTTTTAGGGATATTAACTATCTCTTTGGCGTCTTTTGGTCAAATGACAATCAACAGAACAATTACACCCGCAACGGGTCCATATAAGGTTGGTGATACAGTAACTGTAAAATATGTTGTGGATAAAGGAACAAATCCTGCAACAACACCACGTTATGTATGGTTAAGATATCAATATAGTAACAAATCTTTATTGTTATTACCAAACTCAATAACATACGGACAAGGTACATCCGTACAAACATATTCAACTGAGTGGGCCAACTATAAATTTACACCAAACGCAAATTCTGCATCAACATCTCTATATGCACAGTATTTGGCTTCTCCTTGGAATTTTGCTGTGAATTCAGATTGGAACGTTGGTCAATTAACTTTACAAAGAACAGATGCAACAATTAATGGGGAGTTGGCATCTCATAAATTTGTAATTAAAGATAATACATCATACACCGATATTCATAATTTAATTTTGGCGTATGCAATTGATGCTACTTCAACAAATATATCACCAATTACCACATCTGGTGCATCAATATCTTTAGGTAATGTAACAGGTGGTTCATCATCATTTAAAGTTAAAGTTGCATTCCCATCAAATTATACAACAATAACAGACCACACCGTTCAAATTATGAGATTAAAAAATGATGGTAGTGGTCAAATAGATTGGGGACAACAACCAATTACAACATCACCTTTAGATGCAAGTGGTGAAGCAACATTTACAAATTTAAAAATAGGCGATTCTGTTGGTGTGTTTGTTGCACCAGCATATCAAAGAACATGGATGAATAATGTTATTACAGTATCAGATGCTTATAAAGCATTTCTTGCTGTATCACAAGTCGATATAAATGGTAATTCAACATATTTTACTTACCCTAATTTAGAAAAGAAGGTCGGTTTAATCACAAGAAACAAAACCGTATTTAGTGAAAGTGATTCTTATTACATGTTTGCATATGTTATGGGTATAAATGTCGATTCAAATGCCATGATACCAACATCAACGTCAACATCAGTAAAATGGTATAGTGGTTTGTTGAATCAAAGTTGGTTAGATGGAACACCTACAAATAGAGTGTTAATTACTTCTAATACTCAAACCGCAAATGCGGTATTTGCTTGGGGTGGTGATTTGAACTGGTCACATTCAACTGATCCCGCTGTTATTGCACAAAACATACAAAATGGAATTTACACAAACTCAGTATCTCGAATTGGAACAATGGATATAAAATCAATGTCTGTTAATAGTTCAAATTTAGTTGTTGGTTCATATCAAACAAAAGAATACGAAAAAGCAACATTGAGTGTGTCATCAAAGTTAGAAGGTGGTAAAGTTGTTTTAACTACTAATTTAACAAAATCTGATTTAGCTGGTTTAGAAGTTATAATGCAATATGATGAATCAAAATTAACATTAGACAATGTAATTTTTGATTCTGGATCAACAGTAACAAATTTCTCAACACATAATAATGGTAGATTAACTTTCGGTTCTATTGACCAAATAAAAACAGGTAGAATTAAAGTGGGTACACCATATAAATTAATTTTCACACCTAAAGAAAATTTAACAAATACCGCTGGTTTATTTTATTTTGTGTTATCAGATGCTGTTGATGGAAACGGAAACAAAATAGATTTAACAGTAGAATAGTGGATGAAGAAACTATTAGTTATATTATTGATACTAATTACAAACTTTGGTTTTGGTCAGCAAATAATAGCACCAGACCCAAAGTCGTTTACCGTAAACACAACAGCCCAAGACGCTAGTGGATTTAATTTAAGTGGGTTTAATTCAACAGATAACCTTCTTTGTGCCATAGGATTACCAACAGCACCGTCGGGAACAACATTCTATTTAACAACAACAACGGGTTTGTTACCTGCAAGTGGATTCACAATGAGTGGTAACAAAACAAAGCTAGTTTTTACTGGAACCATGTCGAATATAAACAATGCATTGGCAACACTCAAAGTAAACACAACCGCAACCGTTGGTACTATTCAGTTATCGGTATCGGCAACAGTTAATCCAACAGGATACTATTATAATCCAACTAATGGTCATTTTTATAGACCAATGGCATCTGGAAACACATACACAGGTGCAAGAACCGCATCAGAAGCAACAACATTCAAAGGACAAACGGGATATTTGGTGACAATTACATCCTCTGATGAAGATGCATTTATTTTTGCAAATGTACCACAAACAAACATATGGTTTGCATTAACTGATGAGGTAACGGAAGGTAGATGGGTAATCGATGCGGGACCCGAAAAAGGAACCGTAATTAAAACTGCAAACGGACAATTAAACGGAAATATACAAGGACAATATAACAACTGGGCGGGTGGTGAACCAAACAATTCGGGTAATGAAGATTATGCAGTAACTAAATGGGGAGGCGGTTCTCAATGGAACGATTTACCTAACTGGTCTAATCCATATGTAATCGAATATGGAACATGGTCTAATCCCGATGACCAAACATTTACCGGATTTTATTCTAACTCAGTTTCTCACTCAAATGGACAAACATTAAGAGCACAATTCAATTTTAATTTTGGTACTAATGTCGATGAAACAATGTTTAAAAGTAGAATTTTAACATCTACTGATAATACAAATTTTTCTTCTAATTATTCATATGTTAATTTAAATGGTATTGGTAGAGTTGATATGACTAATCAAATGGACACATCACAAATTGTGGGAAATGGAAATAAGGCAACCATAGTACCTGGTCAAGTTGAGTGGTCATATACAAACCCAAATGCGAGTTGGATGGGTAATGGTGTAAGTAGGTTATTAATTGATTATAGAAAGTTTACGAACTATACTCCGCAATCAATAACAAATGTAAAAATATTAGATACATATGATGGTCCAGTAACTTATTTATCTCACGATGTAAATGGTTGGGCACAATATAGTGTCCCTTCTTCATTAACTAAGGTAACAGATGGAACGTCTATCTATAACTCTTATATAAGAAATGTAAATGGATGGAATACGGATTATGCATTTGCGTCTGAAGTAACATTTGGTCAAAATTTAATGTACAAATATCACACAATATCATTTGGTAATTTAACTACATCACAGACACAAACATTATTAGGTAATATAATCACTGTTGGTGATGTTTATTTGGCATTTAAAGAATATTCTGATAGAGGTATTATGGGTAATGAGAGTAAGTATTTTACATCCGGTATTCAATTCCACAATGCCGATGTTAACGAAGATGGTGTTTTTGATGAAAGAGATTGTTATTCTTTATTAACACATTTACAAGGTACGAATTCTTTATGGCAATCAACACCATCAATTGCAGATGCAATGAAAATAATTCCATCTACAACATATGATAATATCACAAAACAAACATGGAGTACATATACAGATATTAAAAGAATTAACTATCCATTTACTTTTACCAACGGTATTTTAAATTCATATAATTTAGATATTACATGGAAAGGTGATGTAAATCTCTCTCATTCATCTCAACCAACAGGTTTTGTTTTATCATCAAGTAGTATTACTCAACCATCTGAAATAAAATCAATGTCAGTAACAAATAATTCTATAGGTGATGTTGAAGCAGATATAATGATGGAAAAAGTTGGTGATAGTATAATTGCAACTATAGTGGTAAATCCAAATGGCAATAGTATTGGTGCAACTCAATTTGACGTATATTTTGATAATTCAATTTTAGATTTTTCAAGTGTTCAATTTAATAATACACAATCAACAAACTTTGGTAAAAATAATGGTTCATTTATAAGTTTGGGTTCGTTAAATACGTCAGGTGGATTAATTTCTAATATTGGTTATAAAATAACATTTAAACCAAAAACAACAATTACAAACATATTAGGTTTAATTTCAATTAAAAATGTTGAAACATTAAACACTAATTTAATTAAATTAAATGTAAAGGTGATATAATGAAAAAGTTATTATTATTCATATCATTAGTTTTAATTGGATTTGTATCTAACGCACAAATACAAAAACCTGATACATTACAACTATCACCGAAAGAATTATTTGGTGAAAGTGATGATTGGAATGATGTGGGTATATTACAATCCTATGTTAATTTCTCAAAAGATGTTCTTTCATCATCAAACCTTTCAATTGGTGTAATTGGTAGACAAGTATCAACTACTCTTAATTTAGGATACCATAAATCGTCTTTAAATGGACAATGGGGTCACTCATTCGCCGCATCAATTAATCCTATATGGAATTATTATGGTGTTGGTTATGGTTTAAGTAGAAATACTGAAAAGAGAACAACTACAATACAAACATTCTATTCAACCGATTTTGATTTTCAAAAAGATATTACATTATCATTCATTGATGTATTCAGAACTAAAAAGTTTGGAACATTTGGTTATAGTTTAATTGCATCAAAATCATTTTGGGGAACTTATCAGGGTGAGTGGGAAGGAAAATATACGGTAGATGCGGATGGTAATTTTTTAGATTTAATATATCCACAAATGCCAGCATCATCTGAACTTACTTATAGAGGTATGGCGATGTACACTTATACATTTAAAACTAAAAGAGTAAATATTTCACCTCAGTTATTTGCAATGAGTGATGTATATAAAGTATTCAAAGATGACACCGAATCGGATTTATCATATATAGATGATTTCAATTTGGACTTATATTATGGTGTATCTATGGATTGGAAAATAACTAAAAGATTTGTATTGAATACTAATGTTAGATATAACACAACTTGGGATAAATTAAGTGAATCGGTAGGTTATAAAAAGAGTAATCCAATAATGTTTATGATAGGAACAAACTTTCAATTCTAATGAAAAAAGTATTATTACTCACATCGTTAGTTTTAACTTTTTCATCTTGTGTTAGATATAAGATTAAAATGGTGGAATATGATGGTACAGGTTATTCATTATATCTACCGATGAAAAAATATGGAATGGGTAAATGGTATGACGATAATGTAATATACTATTCGGAAGAAATGGCTAGATTTAAAATTGAAAAATGGAAAAGTAATGAGTATTATTTAAATCCTTTTAAAACTTCAAAATATATTAAAATACAATAAATGAAAAAATTATTATATATATCATTGATTTTAATGGTTGGGTGTACAAAAATGGAAATAGAACCCATACCTCAACCTAAAGTTCAGGTTGACATATTTTCCATGTCTGAATCTTCTGTTTCAGATGGTGATGAAATTACATTTAAATTAACATCTGATAGTACATACATATTGAAATTGGTAGATTTCCAAACTGGTCAAGTTTTAACCAAAGAAAAAATAATTGGTAAAATTGGTGATAATAAGTTAAAAATATATACAAAATCGTTACCATCAAAGTATTTATATTTAGTACTTGAGGATATTAATAAAAACCAAAAAGGAAAAACAAAACTAACACTAAACTAAAATGAAAAAACTATTTTTAATAACAATTGCAGTGATTTTTATGACAGGATGTCGTAAAGATGACATGTTACCAATGCCTGAAGTTGCAGTTACACCCGAATTAAAAATGACGGCAAATTCTGGTATTAAACTTTCATCACCATTTGTAACAAGTGAGGTTAGTATGAATGTTAAATTAGAGTCATCGGGAACGGTTAGTGTAAAGATTTTAGATATTGCAAATAGAGTGGTATCGAAAGAAACAATGGAAGTAAAAGCCGGTGATAATATATTGAAAGTATACACTAACGCATTACCAAAATCAGCATACAGAATTGCATTATATGATGTAAACAATGTACTGATTGGTATTACGGATTTTAATAAACTATAATAACACAAATTAAATTTAAATTTTATGTCAGAAGAAGTAGAAAACTCAAATGATGGTACTTGGTCAGGATTAAAAAAGACAATTGTCGGAGTGGCAGGTACCGTAGTAACCGCAGGTGGTGTGTGGTTAACAACATTATTAGGTGGTGGAGATAAAGAAGCGGCGCCAGTTCAACAAGCCGCACCTGTAATTAATATTACAAACTCACAAACTCAGCAACAAGCTGCAGGTGGTGGTAAAACTGTTATCATTAAAGAAAAAAGTGCACCGGCTCAACCAGTTGCAAAACCTAAGAAAAAAGAAGGTGACGAATTTAAGGAAGAAGCTCCAAAATGGTAATTGAGTGCAATAAAGTAAAAAGAAATTGTAAAAAGAAAGATATGTCAGATGTAAACGAGGTGTCGAATGAAAAGACACCACCAAGTGGATTTAAAGATTTATTAAACGCAATGATGAAACGTAGGTGGTATATTACCGCATTGGTATTGGGTGGATTTATGTTTATTATAGGTGGAATGTTCTTCGCTATATTAAATAAATCAGCAATAGAAGGTGAATGGAAAGAACTTCTATTATTGTTATTAGGAGCGTTCATTGGTTCTTATGGTAAAATCATTGACTATTGGTTTAGTGATACTGATAAAGATAAAATGTTGGTTCAGAAAATGGATGAGGAAGATGGTACGGCAATGAGTAACACTGCTGATATGCCGGTAACTCCGCCAAACAACACACCAATCATACCAGAGGCGTTTCAAACCGCTATTGAAAACTCAAAAATAGAAAAGGTAAACGATACGTTTGAACAAGTACCAACCACACAACCTAGAACAGGAATTGAAGTGGATGAAGATGGTGATGGTACAATGGATGGTATAGATTTTGATGGTGATGGTAAAATCGATATGTACTTTGCACATAGACAATGTGAGCACGTATGGGGAGATTTAGATGGGGATGGTGACTTAGAATGTCTAAAATGCGGAAAAATAAAGGACACTGACCCCGATGACCATATAGAGGGTTAATCATAAAAACTAAACAAACACTAAAACACTTATTATGGGATTTATTAAAGAATTATTTAATGACAACAACCACATAAATGAAAAATCTGTTGTAGGTTTCTCATCATTTATATGTATGGTAATCGCTTTGGCGGTTGACTTAATTACGGGTTGGATGGGTAAACCATTAGTAATTAATGAATTTATTTTTGATGGTTTCTTAGTTATAACGTTGGGGGCATTTGGTATTGCTTCTGTTGATAAGTATATAAACAACAAACACAACAAAAAGAAAGAGACCGAAGAAATGGAAGGTTAATATTAAGGGAGTTTTAAACTCCCTTTTTTGTTGTATTTATTATAAAAAACATGTATGAAAAAATTAATCGTATTATTGGGTATATTGTTAATTACGGGTGGTGTAAATGTCCTAACTGCTCAAACAATAGGTAAAACAAAAACTGAAGAATTTAAAGCGGATTTTGAAAAGAAAAAAGACATATCTGCTTATTTGGATTATGAAGGTCCAAAGAAAAATATCCAAATCTTAAAATGTGGTATTGGTGAGGAAGTATATGAAATGTACCCTGAACTAAAAGAAAAAAGAGTTGGATTGGGTGTCGCAAATATTGTATTAGAATATTTGGATAACCTTAATAGATTTGAATTTACTGAAGATAAGACCGAGATTAAGAATAGAATGGTAAAACAATTCCAAGCATCTCAAGCAGGTATTTCTGAAAATAAATTAGATGGTAGAGGAAAAATTAAATTGGCTCATTATTTTGTTGAAATTGAAGTGTATGATTATTCGGTATCTGAAGATGAAACCATTAACTTAAAAGATGGTATCAAAGACAATATGGTGACTAGATTGGGTTTGCAAGTTAGATTTACTGATGCAGAAAATGGAACGATAATTGCAGCATCTGGTTTAGGTGAAGCAAAAACTGTTAGAGAGTTGACTTTACTTTCTGATGCAAGTGTGGATCCAATTAAGTTTAACCAATCAACAATTAGTATCTCAACAAAAAAAGCTTTAGATGTTGCTTGTGCTAATATCTTAGATAAAATGATTAAAAAAGGAATATTTCAAAAATAAATAATATGGGAACAGCAGCAAAAAAACCACGTCCTATGAGAAGTAGAAGAAGTGGTATGAAAAAAATAAAACTTATAAAACAGAATTTAGAAGTTTTAAGTAAAATAGAAAAGGGAGTTTAAACTCCCTTTTTTTGATATTTATATAATACTAAACTAATAATTATGAAAAAGTTATTATTACTATTGGTTTTAACTCCGTTGGTAACATTTTCACAAGTATCGTCTTGGAGAAACAATCCACCAACAAAAGTAGAAGTTCGTCCTTCAATTCAAGGTCAGAGAAGTGACATTAGTATGTGGAGAAACAACTCACCAAGAGAAGAAAATAGACCAAGACCAACAAAACCCGGGTCAAACGTGATTATAACACAACCTTACGCAGGATGGGGATGGAATAGATGGGATTTATGGGGGGCACCTATGTTTGGTTGGAATTACTACCAACCTATGTGGTACTTTAATGATTGGGGTTATAGACAACCCGCTAGAGTATATGTTTATGAAAATGGTAAAAGAGATACTATCAGAGGTAAAAAACCTATTATCAATTTTACATTAAACAAGACAACCAATAAACAAATTGGTGTATCTTTTACGGTCGGTAATAAAAATTATTTTATAATGGATTTCGTTTCAACGTATGAACCCGATAAATCAACATTTTTTCCTAATGGTAGAATAACACAAGTTGATTTTCCGTTAATTAATGATTTAGTAAAAGAGAAAACAATTTATTTTGGATTCGGTAAAAGACATAAAAAAATTGGTTTTCATACCATGATTGGGTTTGGAAATGAAAGAGTATTATGGAGAGGAAAAGATGCAATTGGTGAAATTACATTTCCAAAATATAACACCAATTTTACAACTATGAAAATTGGTATTATGAAAGACTTTAATAATGTAACTATAAAATTTGACCATGACCCAATTAGAAAATATTCACAATTAGGGTTGGGTCTTAATCTTTGATAAATGAAAAAATGGTTTAGTGTTTTTTGTTTGATGATATTGTTCGCACTTAAAACAAGCGGTCAAACATATACACAAACATTTATTGATAAATGTACTGGTGAGGTTAAAACTGCAACAATACAATATGTAAACGGGAACGCAGTTGTTTCTTTTTATAATCAAGTTAGAGTGTTTACACCTGTCGAGGTTCAGTCAGGTGCAATGCAATCATGGTTATTAAGTGTTTATAATACTTATGCAAATATAACATGTGCTACAAATCCTGTTGTCCAACAAGCGGTTCAGCAAGCAACACAACAAGCAACACAACAAGCGGCCGCTCAAGCAGCATCATCCGCAGCATCATCTGCAGCAAGTGCGGCCGCAAGTTCTTCCGCAAGTGCGGCGGCAAGTTCTTCTGCGTCTTCAGCCGCTAGTTCTTCTGCGTCTTCAGCCGCTAGTTCTTCAGCGGGTTCTGCAGCAAGTTCCTCAGCAAGTACTAGTACAAACAATACCTCATCAACATCAGGTAGTAGTAGTAGTAGTAGTAGTAGTAGTAGTAGTAGTAGTAGTAGTAGTAGTAGTAGTAGTAGTAGTAGTAGTAGTAGTAGTAGTAGTAGTAGTAGTAGTAGTGGTAATTCAGACAATAAAAGTAATTCATCATCTTCATCTGAGAGTAAATCTGAATCAAAAACAGAATCAAAATCTGAAAGTAAGAGTGAAGAGAAAAAAGAAGAAACTAAATCAGAATCTAAAGAAGAAAAGAAAGAGGAAAAGAAAGAAGAATCTAAAGAAGAAAAAAAAGAAGATAAGAAAGACGAAAAAAAAGAAGATAAGAAAAAGCAACAAAATTTAAATCCACTATTATTGGCATCAGATTTAACTACCGCTCAAAGTATAGATGGAAGATACAGTGCAATATTATCGATGGGTGTTAGTAGGTCATCTATGGCTGGTGATGTATCGTATGGTGCGAATGCCATGATATGGTCGACATTAGATCAGTATGCGGTATCTTCAAACTATACTAAAATGAAATTTGAAGGGGGTAAATTAAATAGTATACATTCTTATGGTGCAACTGTTGGTTATTTAAAAGGTGCATGGATGTTATTAACATCATATACATATGTCAAACCTGACCCAAAAATTGGAACTTATGGATTTAATGTTGGTAGTATTGGATTATTAACTAAAGGAATAGTAGGAGAGAGTCGTGAAATTAATTTATCATCTTCCTTTGTTGCGTTTTGGACAAAACCATATCAATATTCAAGAAAAATATCATTATCACCACAAGTTTTTATTATGTCATCACCAATATCATATGCACCGAGTAATGGGTATACCAACATCAATAGAAACATTGGGTTTTTACTTGGAAGTAGTGTGGATTATAAAATTAGTAAAAGATTCGGTTTTAGTTTTAATTATAAGGCAAATATAAATACCACTAAGGATATACCTATATTACATAATTTCTTAGTTGGTTCTCGATTAATATTATAAAAAAACCCACCGAAGAATCGGTGGGTTCTGAACAAAATAAATAAAAGTACCCTAAAAATAATTAGGCTTTTATTTATAAAATAATATAAACCTTTATATTGATTTAGTCAAGGATTTTGAAAGATTTATTATTTCGGAACATGTTTCATAATCTTCAATCTCTTCAAAATACGGCATAACATCTTTTTTAAGAATATAGGATTCACCCCTATTAAAACACAACTCAGTATTCCATTCGATATTTTCAATATCGGCACTAATTGTCATTGACAATGTTTTATTTTTAACTAAACTAAATTCCTTAAACAATTCGATTATTGTTTTATAAATTTTTTCTCTGTTTTCTGAATGAAATTGTCCATAAGATTTGTATTTTTTCTTAAAGATTAGGTCTTTGAAAATTTTAGTTTTTGGCATAGTAAGTTTGTTTAGAGTTTTGTTATGACAAAGTTATATTTTTTTTTACAAAAAGAAAATTTTTTAAGGAGATAAAAATATAATAATTATTTTTTTATACTTCTGTCCCATTTGGCCTTTCTAGCTTCGGGTGGTATTAAATGTGATTCGTGAATAGTATGGTCAATTTTAACCCTAACACATGTTTGGGGTAGTCCACAATTCATTAAATAGTTATTTATATAACCCATCATATTTGCACTACCTATAGGGTTTGCAGAATGAACATAAATTTGTGGTAGTGGTATGTATTTTGTCATACTCAGATTAACTAAAAACTTACAACAATCCATTCCTGTTTTTTCTTGGATATTATTATAATCTAAAGTAAAATTATTTTTCACATTAGTATAATATTCAACCATTGCGTCTTCACCTAAATCGTGATCTAATGAAATAACCTCAAAAGATTCTAAACCATATAAATTTATTTGATGAACAAATTCATCATAATTGCGTACAACAACCCAATCTTCCGATGTGGGGGTTCTCACATCATCCAAATAAAGTTTCTTCTTTTCTGTTTTCATCATATTAAATTAAATTTTGCCGGTTTTTTTGAAAACCATATTACTAAAACTTCTCTTTCACCCTCAATTATTTCTTTAACTTCATGTAAATCTCTCCCACCATCAAAAACTATATAATTACCCAATTCATTCATCTCTACTAATTGTTCATTAATATACATTTCACCACCTTTAAAATTATCTGATAATATTATACTAACAGTTTTGTGTGTTGTAAATCTATCTTTATGTTTTTTTGCATGACCACCAATACCATATATTAATTTATGTATTGAATAAACATTCTGTATATCTTCATTAAATTTATCGCATAATATTTTTTTTAATTTTTCATTTTTTAAACTATAAATAAAACTTCTATCGGTATATAAAGAAACGCCATTATCTCTTTTATTTTCACTTGTATAATAAAGTTGTGGGTGTGCCGATTTTATAAATTTTATTTCCTCTTCATCCATTGTTGGAGTATTATTTAATTCATTTAATAAAATTTCAAATTCTTCATTTGTTAGTTTCATAGTATTTTATTGATTTTATCAATATAATCTACCATAGTATCTTTTATTTCTAATAAATTATAAATTTTTTGATAAAATTCATAACAACCCTTCCAACCAGGGTGCCAATCATTTTCTTCACCACCTTCATCAGATATTGATGTTACTTTTATTAAATCAACAAAATCATATGTTTTTTTATAAAAGTCTTCATTCCATGTTACAAAAACAGGTTTAAAATCACCATAAAAAACTTTCACCTTTTTAAGAAATTCAATTTCTGAATTCCTTTCACCATTTAACCAACTTTCAGTTTCTTTAACTCTTAATTCCATTAATTTCTTAGCAAAATTTTTGTCTTTATACCATTCCCATGTAATATATTTTACGTCTTGATTGATTTCTCTTTCACCAAAATATCTTCTTGGAAATCTTCCTGGTGCCGTAAAAACAACAACCACTCTGTCCCCATTTAGATAATCATTAATTAATCCCATTTGATATAATATACTATGATTATCTGATCCGTATCTCCCTAATTTGATAATATTATAATGATTGGATAAATAATCTATCCAATGTGTATCAGGTTTATCCCAATCAACAAAACTATCACCACAAACATATAAATTAGGCATCATCTTTTTTAAATGGTTTTGAGTATTGTGGATATATTAATTTCCATATAATGTTATGTGTTGGTTTTCCATCGTACATCGCAAACAATATTGATGGGTATGGATAATTTTTTGCATTTTCAGCGAATTGTTTTCTGTCTATTGTATTAATTGAATTAAAAATATTGTTATAATCGTCATCAATGTTTTCAAATCTAACAGTTAAATCTCGTACTGTTTCTTTAACCCATTCATTAAATTCATCAGGAACTTTTTCAAGTAATTCATCAAATGGTTTATTATCTTTTAGATATTCCCAAATATCTCTATTTGAAACGTTAGTTATTATCCTATGAAGTCTAACATATTCATCTCCTTTGATTTTCATACGAAAACCATTTTTAAAACGAATTACATAACCTTCTTTCTCTTTAGATATTTCTTCTTTAAGTAAATCGTATCCTTCTCCCCATGTTTTATATTTTGTAACAATTTCAAATCCTGAATCTTGTGTCCAAAATAAACTACTATCGGGTATTTCTTCACCTGTTTCTGTATGGAAACCACCAAGAACAACTAACTTTTCTTCATCACCATAATCAACAACAATTCTATTTTCAGGATAAATAATTTCAAACAAATATGTATTGTCTTTTCTCCACGCACTAATGTCATGTCTATTAAGAATTTCTTTTCCTTTAATTGCTTGTGGAGAGGTGAATGAACCACGAGTTGCCATTATCCATTCTCCTTTATAGTTGAAAAGAATACCCAAAGATCCATCCATTTTTTCATAGACCACAAAATCTTCGTTTGGGATATCTTCTGGTTTATGTTCTTCGTAGTTAAAGAATTTCTTAAATGGTCTTGCGACAATCTCACCTTTTGAATTAGTAACTAATCCACGGCATTGCATGGTAACATCATCCCACAATCTTTCGTATTGAACTTTTGGAGAATAATTCCATATAGTTAAATCAAGATTTGGGTGTGTTTGTTTTTGTAACAAACCATTTTGGTAATATTTTTCTAAAGTACTTAGCAAGTTTTAATAATCCTTTTGTTCTTTTTTTTTGTGGATATGTGATATTAGTAAAAGAAAGAATAAACTTACCCATCACAACTGAATTTCGAACCTATCTTTCATTATCTGAACTTTATCATCGGGAACATCATGTATATTTTTGTTTCCGTGTCTATTCTCTACAATTATACTATGAATTCGGTATCGATATCTTTCTGCCATCTCAAAGTATGGTTTCATTTCCCATTCTTGTGTAAATGTATTTGCAACCACAATTTTTGAAAACTCCAAACGCATTCTTTCGGCACATTTTTGTTGGCAAAAATTATGTGCTTCTTTTAATTTCGTACTATCGAAATTATATTCACCTTTATCATTGATAAAAAAATTATCCGCCGATAATACATCAGGTATTTGATGTTGTGTTGTTTGGAGTATAATTTCCCCAAGAGTCGTTTTTCCTGACCCCGGTACTCCTCTCAATAATATTAAATCTCCAACATATTCCATAACAAATAAATAGAAAGGGCCGGAATTTAATCCGGCCCATATTTTTACTTAATAGGTTGAGAATCTGATCCAGATCCCCCACCTGTTTGAGTATCGACATTAGTTGAATCTACAACTGCCGCTGTAGTATCAACACTAACCGCCGTAGAGTCAGTTGTTTCAGTTGTGGTCGACCCGGAACCACAGGCCGTTAACGCAATTGTTGCGAAAATAGCCAAGATAAATGTGTATTTCTTCATAAGTGTAAATATAACAAAAAATTTTGAAAATAAAAAACCCCAACAAGGAATGTCGGGGTTTTAAGGTCTTTCAGTGGATTCAACCCCACTTACTTATGAAAAAAAACGAAAAGGTAATCGACAAAGAGAACCTCCGAGAATATAAATATATATAATTTTTGAAAAAAGTCAAGTATTTACAATATTTTTTTAGTTATTGTAAGTTTTTCGTCTTTAAACTTTAAAGTAACTTGTTCATTTTCAATAATATTACCTCTTAAAATCTCTTCACTTAAGAAATCTTCACATAGATTTTGAATTATTCTTTTTAGTGGTCTTGCACCATATTCTTCCTGTGAATTTAATTCGAAAATTCTACTTGCAACAGATTTATCAAAAATTACAAGGTAATTTTTTTCAACCAATCTCTTAATAAGTTTACCAATTTCAATGGTGATAATCTTCTTAAGTACTGTTTCATCTAAATGATTGAATAGGATAATATCATCAATACGATTCAAAAATTCAGGATTAAATTGTTGTTTTAATGATTTTTGAATCATTGTTTTCCTTACTTCATATTTTTGTTCTTCAGATGATGAGGTTGAAAATCCAACGCCATTACCAAATTCAGAAACTTTCTTAGCACCCACATTAGATGTCATGATAATGATTGTGTTTGTAAAATTAATCTTTCTACCAAACGAATCGGTTAAATGTCCTTCATCTAAAATTTGAAGTAGGATATTAAAAACATCTTTATGTGCTTTTTCAATTTCATCAAAAAGAATAACAGAGAACGGGTTGTTCTTAACTTTTTCAGTTAATTGTCCACCTTCATCATAACCAACATATCCTGGAGGAGAACCAATTAATTTGGACACATTGTGTTTTTCCATGTATTCACTCATATCAACTCGAATTATCTTATCGGGGTCACCGAACAATAACTCAGCAATTGATTTGGCTAAATAAGTTTTACCAACACCGGTTGATCCTAAAAATATAAATGAACCAATTGGTTTATTAGAATCTTTAATACCAACACGATTTCTTCTTATTGCTTTTGATATGACTTTTATTGCATCATCTTGACCAATAACTCTTGAAGTTAGAATTTCTTCCATCTTCAATAATTTATCAGTTTCTTTTTCATCCAATTTAGTTATTGGAACACCTGTCATTTCAGTAACGATTTCATAAACATCGTCAACTGTTATCAGCATTTTGTTATTCTTTAAATTATCTAACCATTTTTTCTTTTCACTTTCCAGTTTTAAATTTAATTTCTTTTCTTCATCTCTAAGTTTTGCGGCTTGTTCGTAATCTTGACTCTTAACAACTGAAATCTTTTTTTCCTTTACAACATCGATATCTTTTTTAAGTTTTTCAACCGATTCTGGCATCTTATTAGATATCTTCTTTTCAGAACCAAGTTCGTCTAATATATCAATAGCCTTATCAGGAAATTGTCTATCAGTGATAAATTTTTTAGATAATTTTACGATGGTATTAATAACATTTTCACCATATGATACTTTGTGATAATTTTCATAAGAATCTTTAAGGTTTTCTAATATTTGAGTTGTTTCTTTCTCATCAGGCTCACTTAATATGATTTTTTGAAATCTTCGTACTAATGCAGAATCTTTTTCTAAATGTTTTTTATATTCATCAAAAGTAGTTGCACCAATACATTGTATTTCACCTCTAGCCAAAGCCGGTTTTAAAATGTTTGCTGCATCCATAGAACCACTTGCATTTCCCGCTCCAACCATGGTGTGTAGTTCATCAATGAATAATACAATATTCTTTACCTCATATAACTCATTAAGAATCGCCTTAATCCTCTCCTCAAATTGACCTCTATATTTTGTTCCCGCGACTAAAGAAGTTAAATCAAGAGAAACAATTCTTTTGTCAACTAAGTTTGATGGACATTTACCTTCTTTAATTGACAATGCTAGTTTTTCAACTAACGCAGATTTACCAACACCCGCCTCACCAACTATAACTGCATTGTTTTTTTTCTTTCTTGAAAGGATTTGTGATATTCTTTTCACTTCTTTATCTCGACCAATAACGGGGTCGATTTTACCTTCTTCTGCCAACTTAGTAAGGTCTCTACTAAAATTATCTAAGATAGGTGTTTCACTGTTTTTACGTACTCTTCTTGGGTTACTTACATTCCCCTCTTCAAAAAAATCTACTGCCATTATTTTTTAAGTTTTGTTACAAACAAATATAATACTAAAATTTATAAAAACAAAATAAAGACAAAATGTCTAAAAAAATATCTAACGAATGTCTAAATGTCAGTTTTAGACATTTGGTAAAATACTTGATAACTGAATTGTAAAATTTAAAAAATATGATAACATTATTTAAAGATCCACTTTTCGATGTGTTCGATAAAGTATTCGAAACATCTTACATCGGTAGTTCGGTACCACAAACTAGTATCAGTAAAAATGAAACTGAGTACAAGTTATTAATGAGTGTTCCTGGTCTTACTAAAGAAGACATAAAAATTACCATAAAAGATGGTACAATTACAATTTCTTTTGAAAAACAAGAAAAAGTAGAGAAAACCTATTTTGTGAATAATTTTAAAAAATCTTACACATTACCTGAAGATGTTAAAGAAAAAGATATTGAAGGTAAAGTTGAGAATGGGGTATTAGAATTGAAACTGCCGATTGATAAGAAAAAAACTATTGAGAGGTTAGTATCTCTAAATTAATTGAAACCCCACATATGTGGGGTTTTTTATTTGATATTTATATGTTATATTATTCATAAAAAAGAATATGTCTATTTTATCAGAAAAAATTGAGGGTACCATTATTGAAGTTCTTATTGAATCTTCAAATTTAAAATCCGCCAAATATGATACTGAATCCAAAAATTTGGTGGTCACTTTTAATAGTGGGTCTATTTATGAATATAATAACGTTCCATGGGAAAAGTTCACAAAATTTAGAATGGCTAAGTCCCAAGGAAAATACTTCAATGAGAGTATCTCAAGAAGTTACAAATACACTAAAGTAGGATGAGTTTATTTGAAGAACTAATCGAAGATAGGGAAGAAGACGAAAAGATAGTAAAATCCTTTGAATCAAAGGATTCATTATGTTCGTTGATTTTCAATAAAAACGATGATTCTTATGAGATGAAAGATGAAATCAGAAAAAGGTTAATTGAAATATCTGATGATTTCATTGAATCTTTGGGAGTTGAGTTTTTTATTCATGATATTGTTTTAACGGGTTCGTTGGCTAACTTTAATTGGTCTGAATATTCAGATGTTGATTTACACATTTTGATTGACATGGATGAAATAGATGGAAAAAAGGAGATGGATTCAATCGCGTTTCATACAATAATGAAAGAATTTTTTGATGCAAAAAAAAATGTTTGGAATGAAAAACACAATATTAAAATTAAGGGATTTGATGTTGAACTTTATGTTCAAGATGTCAATGAGCAGCACATATCCTCAGGGGTTTATTCTGTGTTAAATGGTGAATGGATTATTGAACCCAAAAAAGAAAATCCAAGTATCGATGACAGAAAAATATTAGAGAAGGGTGAGGAATTTGCAAAAAAAATAGATTCTATCACATCTAAGGGGGTTAATCAAAACGTTTTATCTCAAATAGAGGACTTAAGAAAGAGAATAAAAAAGTTCAGACAAAGCGGTTTAGAGAGTGGTGGTGAGTATTCATACGAGAACCTAACCTTCAAATTACTTAGAAGAAACGGATACATAAAGAAATTATTAGATTTAAAAAATAATATAACGGACAAAAAATTGTCCATATCACAATAAAGAGACTTATTTTTTTCTATATATCTATGTATTTATAGGATAAGAATAAGTCAATCTTAATTTTTAAAAAATGGCAGATTTAAAACCAATTGGTAGTGAGAAGTTATCGGGAGATGACAAACTAAAGAGAATCCTCGAATTAACATACTACAAGAATTCGAATAATAAAACCTCAAAATCAACACCTGAAATGGTGTCCGAAGCTAAGACCGGTGGAATATATGGTATAGTGAAAGAAAAAGACGGTTACTATGTTAAAAGAGGATTAAACGAATCATCCCTTGATTATATCGGCGGAATGTTTATGAAAAATAAAAATAAGTTTTCATCATACGCCGAAGCCTTAAAAAGATTAGAACTTTTAAAGGGACAAGAAGAATTACAAGAAGCAACAAAATATGTTTTAAAAACTAAACCATCTCAGGAAGAAGCACCTATGGCGGAACCATCAATGGAAACTCCACCACCAGCTGCCGAAGAACCTATGGGTGAATTACCACCACCATCTGCTGAAGAACCATCAACAGATTCTGAACCATCTGATATGCCACCATCAGAGGAACCATCTATGGGACCTGATGGTAGTGAAGAAGGTGGGGAATCTAAGCGTTCAGACTATATGGCTGAAGTACAAAAATTTGCTGGTAAGTTAGGTCAAGAATTAAGAGACCAACAAGACAAGATGGAAAGTGACGATATCAAATATGTGCTTAACATGATTATTTCTGCAGTTGATTTGGATAAATTAGACGATGAGGATATTGAAGAAATAAGTAAGAAATTTGAAAGAGAAGAAGATGAAATGGGTGGTGAGGAAGAAGTACCTGCTGAAGAACCCGATATGGGTGGTGAGGAAGAAGTTCCATCTGAAGAACCATCTGCTGAAGAAGATTTAGGTGAAATAGATGGTATTGATGCTCTTGAAACTTTCATTAATACACCTATTGATTCTGTTGATGAAACAGACGAAATTGATTTATCAAAATATGCTGATATTGACGAGACAAGTCATGAAGATGATTTAAAAGAAATTGACTTAGACGAAATCAAAAATGAAATTAACAAAAGTGTTGGTGAAACATTGAGTAAATATTTTAATTAATAATGGTCCTTATCTATGTTAATGAAATTGGTTCAGATTACAAAGGTCAAAAACAGTACGAATTTATCTTCAGTAAATCAACTGATCTTGACATAGAGGAGTGGTTTGTCATACCCGCATCATCAACCCAACAATCAAAATCACCAAGTATCGAATATGTTGATTTAGTTGGGTTATTAAAAAATACAGATTTAGAACTAGAATTAATTCAAAACTCCGATTATTTCGGAGTTATTGATGCTGTAGATAATGTAATTGCATTAGCTTGGGAGAAATTCGATTTTGATAATCAATTTGATAGATTATCATTTAGATTTGGTGAAAGTGTTGAATCGGTTACCAAAAAACTAAAACAAAGAAATTATCATTTATTAAAAGAAGAAATAAAATTCAAAGAATCATGAAAAGAAATGAAATTGTGGAGAAACTAATAAACGAGGGTTTCTCTGAAAAGACATTAGTTAATTTTACCGATAAACAATTATCTGAATTGTCGTCAAGAATATTAGGTGAAGCAACACAAGTTGTTATGACTAAATTAGATAAAAATAAACCACAAGATGTTGCATTGATGAATGCAATGTTAAAAGATCCGGTTAAAAATGCTGAGGCTTTGAAAAAAACCACATTTGGTGAAGATATTAAAGAAGAAAAACCATCTGCTGGTTTATCTAAAGAAAAGAAAAGTGAAATAGTTAAAAAAGCCAAGAAGGGTGAAAATATAGGTAAAAAAGGTAAGGGATTTGAGAAAGTTGTTACAAAGGCAAAAGAGAGTGGTGCAAAAGACCCTGAAGCAGTTGCGGCAGCCGCTATGTGGAAAAATGTTAAAAGAGAGAATACCGAAGTTAAAGATTGGTTAGAAACAATTGCAGAGAGTAATTTCCATTCATTTACATCAAAGAATGAAATCATGGAATTAATTAAAGTAAAAATAAATGAGGTTGAGGTTGGTCCAAATGTTAAAAAAGGACATAACGGTATTCCTGAATTTATGAGTTATGATGCAATTTCTAATACAGAGGTAAAAGAATCATCACCCACAACAAAACCTGCACCGACAAAACCAAAAGTAGAACCAGGTACAAAACCAAAAACACCTTATCAACCAGGTCCGGGAAAAGATCCTAAACCAAAAGCATTAAAAGAAAAGGAAAATGCAAATAAATAAAAAAAATTTGTTATCTTTAATAGAAAACAATATTAAAGAAATGGCAATGGATTTTGATACTCAGGATAGGCCTGACCAAGGTTTACAGGATAAATTATCCCAAGGAGATACTCCATTGAAAAAAGTACCATTACCTTCTACAGGTGAAGAACCAAACAAAAATTTCCAAGAAGTTTTAGCATCTGAAAGATATAGACAAGTTGTGTCTAATTTAAGAAGATATTTGGGTGATAATGCACCAGTACAAAGAGGAATGGAGGGAGTTATGCAACTTCAACAAACATTAATGAATGCACACAACACAATTGTTCAAATTGAATCAAATCACAAAGAGGAATTGGAACAATTGGCGGTGGAATTGGTAATGAAAGAAATGGGTATACCTGAAGGTGCTGTTGAGTTTGATGCGAAAATTGTAGGTATGGGTGAAATTGATATGGATGATTTTGGTCACGATGAAGAAAACGAGGAAAATCCTGAACAAGTTAATATTGGAAATGAGATTGAGATATTCAATGAATTACAAAATTTAGATTTAGAAAAAGCAAAGAGAAGAATGATAAATTCTATCATTCAAGGTGCATCTAAGAAAGGACATTACATGTTTCATTTAGTTCCTGAAAGATTAGAACAAATCACAGGTAATCCTAATATTCTCAATTTATACGGAACATTAATGTCAATTAATGATTTAACTTATTGGCAAATAAGTGATGATTTAATTAAAAATTTAGGTGGTTCTGCGGCGGGTAAAGAAAGTGTAGAAAGACCAGAAGATGAAGAGGGTACAGCAAAAGTTGTTGCAAGAGGTATTAATTTTCCGGTTTTAGTTCACGAATTAATTAAAGGAACTTTAGAATTGTTTGCAATTCAAGGAAGACCTGAAGGTGATGAAGGGTTTGAAGATATTGAACAATCTGAAGATACGTTAGAAAAGGAAATGTGGGATTTAAGACTTGGTCCAGCAATTTGGGATAGAGTTAGAAGTCAATTCCCTGAAGATGTATTAACAGATGAAAATAAAGTAGAATTACAAAATTATTTACTTGTTGAAATTTTCAAATTACCGGCGAAAAAATTCTTAGTTTTCATGAAAGAAGTTTTATATGGTTCAGATAAAGGTAAAAGAATGATGAATGAATTAATGGATGGTATTAACAAAATGTTTAATGACCAAGATTATGAAAATTCAGTTGCAATGTTTAGGGACGATTTAGAAGATACATCTAATCAGACTAGTGATGATGATTTGAAAGACTTTTTAGGTAATTTAGGTGTTAGATTATCCGATGATTTTGATGGTGAGGATGAAGACGATGATGGTGGTGAATTAGTACCAAGAAGATAATAAAAGGTGGTCATACCACCTTTTTTCATATTTATTATATATGAATTCAAAAATAGAACAATTAAAAGAATATGCGAGAATTATAAAAGATACTCCATATGCTCTTAAAACTTATTTACAAACATTTGATAACACACAAAAAAAGTATGTTCCATTAGAGTTGTTTCCTGACCAAATTCAATTATTGAATGATTATGAAACATATAATGAAAACATTACAAGAAAATATAGACAGGCGGGTGTTACCACAGTAACGGCCGCGTGGATTTCTAAAAAATTACAATTAGCTAAACCGGATAACCCTGAAAGAGTTTTATTAATTGCAAATAAACGTGATACTGCAGTTGAAATGGCTAATAAAGTTAGACATTTTTTAGATCAGTGGCCGGAATGGATTAATGTAGGCTTCTCACCCGATAAAAACTCAGAAAGTAGATTTAGATTAAATAACGGTTGTGAAGTTAAGGCAGTTGCAACATCACCTGACGCTTTACGTGGTTACACACCAACAATTCTTGTATTTGACGAAGCAGCATATATTGAAGCTGGTGAAGACTTTTGGGCGGCATCTATGGCGTCCCTATCTACGGGTGGTAAAATTATTCTCATATCGACTCCAAATGGTTATGACCCAATTTATTATGGTGTTTATGACCAAGCAATTCGAGGGGTAAATGATTTCCATATTACAGACTTAAGATGGTTTAAAGACCCACGTTATACAAAAGATTTACGTTGGGTTAAGTGTCAAGATATTTGTCATTACATGTTAAATAGAGAACAATATAACGATGATGAGGTTGTTATGTATGATTTTGATATTGAAAAGTATCAAGAATATCACGAACAAGGTTATAAACCGTTTTCGTCTTGGTTTGAATCAATGTCTAAGAAATTTAAATATGATAGACGTAAGATTGCACAGGAATTGGAATGTGACTTCTTAGGTTCGGGTGACGGTGTAATTCCTGGAGAACTTCAAGAAAGTATCGCCAAGAATATGATTAGACAACCCATAGAAAAATATATGCAAGGTACTTTTTGGCAATGGAAAGAACCGGTTCAAGGACATCGTTATATTATGGGTGTGGATGTGAGTAGGGGTGATAGTGAAGATTTCTCATCAATTAATATTGTTGATTTTGATGATAGAGAACAAGTTGTTGAATATATTGGTAAAATACCTCCAGATGATTTGGCGGCAATTGCGTATAAATGGGGTGTTTTATATGATGCATTTATAGTGATTGATATTACAGGTGGTATGGGTATTGCAACATCAAGGAAATTACAAGAAATGAATTATAAACACCTTTATGTTGATGGGATTAATACACAAAATATTTGGGAATACAATAAAAAGGCAATGGAGAAAATCCCTGGTCTTAATTTCAATAATAAAAGAACTCAGATTGTTGCTGCTTTTGAAGAACAAGTGAGAAAAGGATTTGCTATACGTTCAACGAGGTTATTAAACGAACTTAATACATTTGTTTATATTAATGGAAGACCTGACCATATGAAAGGGTCACATGATGATTCTATTATGAGTCTTTCTATGGCGTTGTATGCTGGTGATATTTGTTTCAATCAATTACAAAGAAACGATTCAAAAAACAAAGCAATGTTGGAATCTTGGGTTATGTCTGAAAGAACATATGAAGCTAATAAATCATTTTATTCTTATGGTACATCGTTAGACCCTGTTGGGGCATTACAAACCGATCCATCATTTTACCACCAAAACAATCCATTAAATCAACCAAAAACTAATTATCAGGAATATTCTTGGTTATTTGGTAAAAAGAAAAACATTTCCTAATTGAAAATAAAAGTTTATATTATAAACAAAACTATTTATAGAAATGGCAGATAATAATCTTACAGTTTTTCAAAAATTAACAAGGGTGTTCGGTTATCCGGGTAAAACAAAACCCGAAGAAGCCCCTTCTTTTAATTTTTCAAAAGATGAGTTGTTGAAGACAGATAGTAGAGAAGAATACGAAAAGGCTCTATTACAAGCACAACAATCTCAATATATTGCAGATAAGTGGACTAAATTAGACCAATCTCTCTATAATCAATCGGTATACTACGAACCAAATAGACTTGCGGCATATTATGATTATGAATCTATGGAGTTTACACCAGAGATTTCCGCAGCATTAGACATATATGCAGAAGAATCAACAACATTATCTGAAAAAGGTGAAATTTTAACAATTTATTCTGAGTCAGATAGAGTTAAAGGTATACTTGAGGATTTGTTTAAAGAAAAACTTGATGTTAACACAAATTTACAAATGTGGGCAAGAGGTTTGTGTAAGTATGGTGATGATTTTGTTTATTTAAAAGTTGATCCTGAAAAGGGGGTTATCGGTTGTCAACAATTACCAAACATTGAAATTGAAAGAATAGAAGGTGCGGCATCCAAAACACCAGGACAACAAAGAGACATAAAAGTACCAAGTAGAGAATTAAGATTCCAATGGAAAAATAAAGAAATGGAATTTCAGTCTTGGGAAATTGCTCACTTTAGATTGTTGGGTGATGATAGAAAGTTACCATATGGTACTTCTATGTTAGATAAGATTAGAAGAATTTGGAAACAACTTTTACTTGCAGAAGATGCTATGTTAATTTATAGAACATCGAGAGCACCCGAAAGACGTGTGTTTAAAGTGTTTGTTGGTAACATGGATGACAAAGATATTGAACCATATGTTCAACGTGTTGCAAGTAAATTTAAGAGAGACCAAATAGCCGACCCAAGAAATGGTCAAGTGGATATGAGATATAATCAAATGGCAGTAGACCAAGATTATTTCATTCCTGTTCGTGACCCATCACAAACAAATCCAATTGAAACATTACCAGGTGCACAAAACTTAGGTGAGATTGCAGATATTGAATATATCCAAAAGAAATTATTAGCAGCTTTACGTATTCCAAAGGCTTTTTTAGGATTTGAAGAAGTTGTTGGTGAAGGTAAAACATTAGCTTTGATGGACATTCGTTTTGCCAGAACAATTAATAAAATTCAAAAGTCCTTAATTCAAGAATTAAATAAAATTGCGTTAATACATTTATACCTTTTAGGTTTAGAAGATGAATTAGGTAATTTTTCTTTATCATTAACAAATCCATCAGCACAATCTGATTTGTTAAGAATTGAACAATGGAAAGAAAAAATCACACTTTACAAAGACGCAACATCAGATCAATCCCAAATTGGTATTTTACCTGTTTCACATACATGGGCCAAAAAGAATATTCTTGGTATGAGTGATAGTGAGGTTATCCTTGATTTACAACAACAACGTCTTGAAAGAGCGATGGGATTTGAATTACAAAACACTCAAAATATTATTAAACGTTCAGGTGTGTTTGATGATGTGGATGCTAAGTATGGTATTCCTGAAGAAGAAAGAGAGGCCATGGAGGCGTCAGGACAAACCGGTGAAGCACCTGCGGGTGGAGATATGGGAGGAGGATCACCACCAATGCCGGCAGCACCAACAGGTGGAGAACCGGCAGCCGGTGGAGCAGAACCACTAAGTGAAAGTAGAAAATCTAAAATATTAGGTATGTTGGGAGAAGAAACTTTAAGTTTTGATGATTTATTTGATATGAATAAGGCCCAACAGAATATTTATGAAATAGAAAACAAAATAAAAGACATTTTAAACGATTAAAAATGAACGGATTCGGTAAAATAAAAACTAAAATATTAAAAAAGTTAGTTGAATCATATTCTTCAGACAATAAAAACGATGTAAAAGATATTATAAAAACTTTAAAATCTAATAAAGAATTTAAAGAATTATACTTGTTTTATGAAGAAATTGAAAACAAATACATTGAGGATAAAGAGATTGCAAAACTATATGTTGAGGAGTTAAACAAAGTATTAAAAGAAAAATACAATGACGTATCTGAATTTTGCAATAAATTAAACGAAAAATTAGAAGGTGTAGATTCTGAAAGCAATGAGATATATGAAACTATAGACCAATTGTGTGAAACTGATAGTTTAAGTAATATTGATAAAAAAGTAATTGCTAAGAGAAAATTAGTTGAACATTTAACAACCAAAAAGGAAATCAGTGAAACTAAAGAAATCATTCATGTTCCAAATGAAAAACTTTTACATACTGTTTTAACAAATAATTTTAATGTTTTGTATAATAACTCATTAACAAACGAACAAAAAGAAGAACTTAAAAACATATTGTCATTATCAAATGAAGATATTGAAACAAAGACAAAAGAATTAAAAGAGTCTTTAGTATCTAAAATAGATGATTTGTTAAATGAATCCGTAGATTCTGAAATGAAAACAAAATTGAATAACGTTAAAGATGAGGTTAATAATAAAGGAGCCTCGAGGATTAATTATTTTAGATTAGTAGAATTAAAAAATGGTCTTAATTAAGACCATTTTTTATTTTCTGAACATATTTCGCTTTTAAAATCGTACCTCTTTTCTTAACAGAGGGTTTTACAAATTCTTGTCTTTCTCTTAATTTTTGAATTTGTTTGGTCTTCACGACCTTGTTTTTATAGATTTTAAGTGCAGTTTCAATGTTTTTTGTTACTTCAACTATTAGCATATCATATAAGTATATTAAAAATATACATAAATTATTTTTTATTTTCAAATATTTTCTTTATTTTTTATTAACACCATAAAAATATATAATATGATATTATAATGAAAACCGGAAAGTATATCTCCTTAGGAGAATACAAAGATGTGAAAATAGGTTATGGAACAGTAGATTCTAAAAATTTAAAAACAATTTATTTAAAATTTAATTCTTGGGTTCAGCCTAAAAATGAACTATATGATTATGATTACTTAATTAATAGAACAAGAAGAATAATTAAAGAAATAGTCTATAATTTAAAAAATGAAAATTTTAAACCTCAATGTATCGTTGATTTAGATATTAAAACTAAAGGTATAAAGATTGAAAAACGATCATTCATGAATTTAGAGGTAACTTTGTATGTTGAGAAGTTTTTTGATGTTAAACAAAAATCAACAAAATTGACTGTTAAAAACATAATAGAAAAAATAATCCAAGAGGGATTATCAGATAAAAACCTGTTTAACTTTAATAAAAACAAAAAATAACTTATATATCGATGTATTTATATAGTATAATTGACTATATAAATGAAGGTATTAGGTCCAAACGAAACGGGTAAAGGAATTTTAATTGAATATGACGCAGGTCATATATCTCCTGAAGAAAATAAACAAATCTTAAAAGAGGCTAAGGATATGGACTTTTCACAAGACCTTGTCCTTTATGCTGTTTTACAAAAATACGACACTCCAAACAAGAACGGGAGAATCTATCCCGAAATTCTCTTAAAAAGAGAAAACGAAAAATATCAAAATTTAATTAAAAAAGGTGGGGCACTAAATGAATTAAATCACCCATCATCTTCTCTTATCGATTTAGATAGAGTATCACATTCAATCCTCGAAACATGGTGGGATGGTAAAATCCTTATGGGTAAAATAAAATTATTCACTTCTCCTGGTTGGAAAAAGATGGGAATAGTATCAACTAAAGGTGACCAAGCGGCTATGTTGATTATGAATGGTGCAACATTAGGCATTTCATCTCGTGGTGTCGGTTCACTTAAAAATGTAAAAGGACAAAATATTGTTCAAGAAGACTTTGAGTTGGTATGTTTTGATTTAGTATCATCACCGTCAACACCAGGTGCATATGTATTTGTAGACCCTTCTGAAAGAGAACAATATCAAGAATCGGCAGAAGAGAAACCAATTCTTGATAATAGGATGAAAAAATTAATGGGAAATTTAGATAGATTTTTATCCAAATAAACAATTTTATTTTGATTTCAATAATAACAGATAGATTTTTTTGAAAATCATAATATTTATAGAGTAATAAAACCAAAAAAATGACTGAAAAATCAATTTTAGAACAAGCGTTACTTCAAGTACAAACACTTGAAGAAGCAGTAAAGCAAAATGCAAAAGGTATACTTGCTTCAACAATGAAGGAAGAACTTAATGAATTGCTTAAAGAGTCAGAAAAAGAGGAAAAAGTAGAAGAATCAACTGAAGTATCAGAAGAAGATTCTATTGAACCTAAAGAAGGGGAAAAAGATATGTCAGAACAACCTGAAGGTGAAGAAGATGATGAGGAATCAGATGATGATTCTGAAGAAACTGATGACCAAGGTGACGATGAAAATGTAGACAACCTCGATAATGAAGATCCAATGAAAGACGTTGATTCTATGGATTCTATGGGTGGTGAAGATTTACCTGTAGATGACATGGGAGCCGATGACGAAATGCCATCAGATGATGATGTAATGGATATGACAGGTGCTTCAGATGATGAAGTTCTTAAAATATTCAAAGCAATGAAACCTGAAGATGGAATCGTAGTTAAAAAAGACGGTGATGACGTGTCTTTGGATTTAGACGGTGATGAGTACATCATCAAACTTGATGGAGAAGAAGATTCAAATGATGAAATTTCAGCAGATGAATCAATTTATGAAATTGAGTTAGATGAGGAAGACAAAGAAGTTGAAGCTTCTGAAAGTGAAGTTGAACCTAAAGAAGTTGAGGCTTCTGAAGGTCAAGATGAACCTAAAGAAGTTGAAGCAACTGAAGCTGCAAGAACATTCGCTAATGATGTTAGAAAACCAGCAAATCAAGGTAAAAAATTCAAAGCTGGTCGTCATGAAATGAATGAAGAAGTTGAGACTTTGAAAAAACAAAACAACGAATATAAAAAGGCGTTAATATTGTTCAAAGAAAAACTTAACGAAGTTGCAGTATTCAACGCAAACTTAGCTTACGCTACTCGTTTATTCACTGAACATTCAACAACAAAGCAAGAGAAATTGAATATTCTTAAGAGATTTGATTCAGTTTCAACTATGAATGAATCTAAAAATTTATTCAACACAATTAAATCTGAATTGGACACTAAAAAACCAGTTACGGAATCAGTAGTTGAAAAAATCTCTACAACTCCTCAATCATCATCATCTCAAGAGGTTTTAGCAGAAGCGAAAGCTTATGAAAATCCTCAATTCAGAAGAATGAAAGATTTGATGAGTAAAATAAAATAATAAACAAATAAAACAAAAAAATAAAATCCAAAAAAATGGGAGCATTATTAGAATCAGGTATGGTTGGTAACATCGGTCTTAAGCACCTTCGTGTTATCAAAGAAGATACCATTAAAAAATGGGATGACTTAGGCTTTTTAGAAGGTCTTGATGGTCACCAAAAAGATAACATCGCGCAATTGTATGAAAACCAAGCGTCTTATTTAATCAACGAAGCAGCAGTATCTGATGCTTCAGGTTCATTCGAGACAGTGGTATTCCCTATCATTCGTCGTGTGTTCTCTAAATTATTAGCTAACGATATCGTATCTGTACAAGCTATGAACTTACCAATCGGTAAATTGTTCTATTTTGTACCTAAGATTCAAGAAAGAGATGGTGGAGCACACTATGCACCTTTCGGATATCCTAACACAACTGATGCATCTACTGCAGGTTATAACACAGGAGCAAGAAACCTTTATGATCGTTTCTACGAAGAAGGTGATGACAGAGATCAAGGTTTATTTGATTACTCAAAAGGTGAATTTGAATTAGTTTCTTTAACTGGTTCTTCATTACATGAGTTTTCAGTTGGTAACCCTGGTAACGCCGTTACTTACGCTACAGGTGATACACTTTCAAGTGTTATCTTGAAATTAGAAGGTTTCTCTACTGATGGTCAAGGTAAAATGATTGGTGCTAACGGTAACGTTATGGACACTGAAGAATTCCTTGCTTCATTACAAGTTTCTTCTGCACAAGTTCAATCTAATGCATCATTACCATTCAACATCGTAACTCAGAAATACGGTAAAGGTATTGTTGAGTATGGTGTAAAAGGTGGTTCTGGTCTTAACCAATTTAACAACATTTGTGACCAAGAAGGAGCAGTTTACTTAAGTATCGACTTACAAACTTACTCATCTACATCAGGTTTCTCTGACCATACGGTAGCAGGTTCAACATTAGTAGGTACAGATTTCGTTGCATCTTATCGTACTTATGCAACTCTTGAGTTCGAAGAAGAAATCGGTGAAGTTTCTTTCGACTTATCTTCTGTTACAGTTTCTGTGACTGAAAGAAAGTTAAGAGCTAGCTGGTCTCCTGAATTGGCTCAAGACGTTAGTGCATTCCACAACATCGACGCTGAAGCTGAGTTAACAGCATTGTTATCTGAGCAAATCGCAGCTGAGGTTGACCGTGAAATTTTACGTGACTTACGTAAAGGTGCGGCTTGGAAAGCTAAATGGGATTACAATGAGTGGAAATACGGTAACGGTGGTAACTCTTTCGCTGGTTACACTCAAAAAGACTGGAACCAAACGTTAATCACTAAGGTTAACCAAGTTTCAGCTCAAATCCATAAAACTACTTTGAGAGGTGGTGCTAACTGGATCGTAGTTTCTTCAGAAGTTTCTGCAGTATTCGATGATTTAGAATATTTCCACGTATCAAACGCTGGTCCTGAGCAAGATCAATACAACATGGGTATTGAGAAAATCGGTACATTAGCAGGTCGTTATCAAGTTTATCGTGACCCATACTTCCCAGCTGGTAAGATTCTTATCGGACACAAAGGTAAGTCATTGTTAGACGCTGGTTACATCTACGCACCGTATGTACCATTACAATTAACTCCAACTATGTACAATCCTTTCAACTTCACTCCAGTGAAGGGTATTATGACTCGTTACGCTAAGAAAATGGTTAACAACCGTTACTTCGGTGTAATCGACGTTAAAGGTTTGACTACATTCAGTTTGGATACATTAAGATAATCTTAATTGTCTATATTAAAAAACCCTCGAGAAATCGGGGGTTTTTTATTTTCTGTTTTTAAGTTGTTCTAATTCTTTAAGAATTTTATTATTTAATTCTTGTTGTTGTAATAAGAAATTATACATAATATGTGTTTTGGCTCTATCTGACAAATCTAAAACATCATTTAGGTATTTTAAATTTGTTGGTTCTTCAGGTGTTTGTTCGAATCCAATACTATTTCCATTGTCATCTTTAAGATGTCTTTCATAAATTGGAAATTTAAAGTTTTCACTTAAATTAAAAAATTCTTTTATCTGATTTACACCATTTTGATAATATAACTTTTCATAGGAAATTGATGATAAATTATACCCTTTTATAAAATTTTGAAAATCTTTTTTGTACCATTTGAAACTACCATAATACATGTCATATAATTCATCGTCTAATACACTTTTATCCACATCTGTTTTTTTATATTCCCATTGCCAATCATTAAAATTCATAGAATAAAGAATGGATTTCAATTGACTGTACCAATTTTCTTTATATAAACAAAAAACTTTATCACTTTTATATATTAATGGGAGAAGATTTACGTCAGGATTATATATTTCTTTAATGATGATATTTTCATAATTGTCAATCCAATCAATTTTTGTAAAATCATTAGTATCCACAAATTTATTTGGTGCACCGTTCCAAGGTTCGGATGCCAATGTGTAATTGGGTAACGCATTATTTAACGCCTCTACTAAGTGTGAACCTCCTGTTCTTGCTTCTGCTATTATTGTATATACCATATTATATAATATAGATATTTTTTTTTAGATTACAAAAATATTTTGTATATTTGTGTTTATGAGTGAAAATACTGATTATAGTAAACTTAGACTTGATGTTCTTGAAAAAATGATATACCAAAGAGGTATTGAATGTAAAATGAAAAAGGACGAAATGGTTAAAATGTTAAAACTATATGATGATGGGAAATATGTAGAACCGATGAAAGAAACCATATATTATAAAGATGGTTTGGGTTTTAATGTTGGGGTTGATATTAAAAATCAAAATCACTTACAACAAGTAAGTAAATTATTAGAAAAAAAAGAAGGTAAATCCTTGAACCGATTCTCAGAAGATAGAATTTGGTATTGGGTTCCGAACAAATTAATATGAATTGGACCGAATATTTTTTAAGTATTGCCGAACAAGTTAAATTAAAATCAAAAGACCAATCAACACAGATAGGTGCGGTTATTGTTGGGCAAGACAATGAGGTACTTTCTACGGGTTATAATTCGTTTCCAAGGGGAATGGACGATTCAAAACAAGAACGTCAGGAAAGACCTGAAAAGTACTTCTGGTTTGAACATGCTGAGCGTAATGCAATATATAACGCGGCTCGTGTCGGAACCCCCCTTAAAGGTTCCACAATATATCTAACCTCAGGATTACCATGTATGGATTGTGCTAGAGGTATTGTAAATTCGGGTATTAAAATTGTATGGTGTAAAAGTGTCTGTACAACTAAAAATAAAGAAAAATGGGAAGAATCCCAATCTAAGAGTTTACAGTTACTTAATGAGTGTGGAATTGAGGTCTTTTTTTATTAGTTTTTTGACTTTTAAGGTTAAATCTCCCGTTCCTTTGATGATTCTATGGTATTGACCTTCTGGAATGAAAATAGGGGTATTTCTATTGATTTTAATGGGTAATTCGTCATCTATTTGAAATAACCAATCTGTGTCGTATTCACATATAATTATACGGTCTTCTTCATCGAAATGCCACTTAAGTTCCATTTCAGTTAAATTAGACGAAAATGTTCTAATATTAAATCCGTTTTTTAATTCTTCTTTAAATGGGAAATCCATTACCAAGGATTTGATGATTTGATTCCTAAGGCTTTACGATATCTTGAAATGTTACAACTCCAATAACCCGCTGTTGTTCTATCTTTCTTTTGTTGACATTTGTGTCTTGCTCTAAAAGATTTTGCCGCCTTTTTATTGGAACTTCTTATTTTAAGATTGGGATCACCAAAGGTAACCTTTTTAATATTTCCACCAGGAGTTTTAACATATACTGCGAATTTTTTTGGTCCACCAGGCGTTCTGAATGGTTTATTTAATTTTACATTTCTACCTCTATGTTTTGCTTCAACAAGATATTCTTCTTCATCCAATACAAATGGTATATCTAAATAAACTTCTTCTCCTTCGTAAATTCCTGTTTGACCAATGTCTGTGTTTAATATTTCACCATCTTCTTCATCAACTTCAATAAAACCTGAAGTCATGTTAATTCTAGCTTCGTTAAATAATTGAAAGAATTTCTCCGAATAAACTCTATAAATGTTTTCAATTAATGGTTTATTATTGTTTATGTGATATGATAAACCTTCACTTAAATTAATTCTGTTTTCAGATAACGTAGTTAACCTTGGTCCATTCTGAACATTTTTAATATCTTCAATTACTAAACTAATAATCTGATTTTCATCAAAATGTGTCATTGTTGGTTTATTACCTTTACCTATCTTGGGGTCTTTTTTTTCTGCACGTCTTTTTTGTGATGTCATTGCTTTCTTCTCTTTTTTATCATATGAAGATGCAACTTTTGGTGTTTCTTTTGATACTTTTTTGGATGGTCTACATTTTGGATATGATTTACTATCGGCGTCTTTTCTACCACATGGTGGGTGTTTACCATCTACTTTTTTAGATACATCAACCCATTTTTCTTTAAACCATCTTCTAAGGTCCTCTTTAAGGACATCACCATTCATAATGGATTCTTCAATGTATTTTAAATCGTCTTCGTTTACAAGTATTTTCATGACCAACTATTTTTTACATTTTCTCCATCCACCACCCTTAGATTTGTAATTTTTTGCTGCCCAACCATTTGCATATGCTGAAGGATAAACATCGAATTTTGATTTTGCCGCAGCTTTAGATGATGCCCATTTATCGGGGTCAGTAGGACAATTTTTACTTTCGTCTATTTGATATTCTTCACTAAGATAAATTTCTTCTACTTCTTTATCACCACCTTTTGTTTGATTCATAAGAAAATCAAAAACTTGGTCTAAAAGACTTTTAGCCTCAGCAATGTGATCTTGTGCCCAATCGTGTTCTTTAAGTATATTATCTATAGTACCGTGATCTTCGTTCATTAACAATTCACACTGTCTTTTCATTTGTTCTATGTTACCGAAAAACATATAGTTTTCGTGTTTCATTTCACCACCTTCTGAAATGGTTCTAAGGTGTTTTTTTATAATATCTTCTAAATTTTTCATAATATATAAATACTTTATTTTTCTGACACTATTTCAAACTTTATTTCATTTTCATAGAAAATCTCCTCAGAATGTGTTTTACCTTTTATTTCAATATAATATTCTCTTGGTATATAAATGGAAGTATCTAAAGTAAAAGAATTTTCATTTGTCACATCTAATTGAGTCCAATCATGAACAATAACATTTGTTTTACCTTCTTTTATGTATATTCTATAAAAAACTTCATCAAATAAAACAGGAAGTGGTTCGTTTATGGATTTAAATGTTATTACAATTTTTCTATATTCACCTCTAATTATTTTTTCGTTTTGTTTTACACCAAAGAATTGTATAGCATATCTATCTAAATCTTTTGGGTTATCTCCTATTGTGTATAATGAAGTTAATGGTTTAGGTATAAATCTTTGGGTTACGTCAGAAATTGAAACTCCATCAATACTTAAGTTTTTCCATTTATCGAAGTAAAATCTTTTACCATCACAAATAACACCATCTAAACCGAATGAAATTTTATAAATACCTTTTTTTATTTTGGTTGCGGTTATGTTTGATAATCCACTTATCACAGAACCCGATGAATTTAAAATATCCACAATTGGGTCATCGTCTAAATCATAAAAATTAGTCCCTTTTGTTACATATAGATACAGATTTTGTTCTGTGTTTTCAACAAAATTTAACCTATCATCATTTATTCTATCATCAAAAAATGATTCAACATATGGTTCAAAAAATGTTTGTGTATATTTTGTAAAAAACGCCACGGACTGATCAATCTCAGATTCAATATCTTGATATAAAACAGCAAACGCCAAACCTAAACCATGATTTGTATCTCCATTTAAAATTCCATTTACATAATCCGTAATATCCACATGTATATCCTCATTACCATTATCAAAATGTATTGTATCAACTATTGTTGGAGAATCTGAATAGATACCCTCAGAAGTCCAAGAATTTAAAGTTGTTCTATTAAACCAGTTTGATGGTCTTTCGTCAAAAGTCACATTACCGGTGGTAAAATCATATCCACCATCTTCGTAATCAAAACCAAGACCTTCATCCCAAAATTCAGGTACTTCAAACAATATTAAATCAAAAGAATTGGTCCTTTGTCTACCTGTACCTCTTTTGGCACCTAAAAAGGTTTCATCACCAAAAATCGTATTTGTTAAATGTAGGGTATGTTTTGTTTCAGGTGTGATTACTAAATCACCGTTATCTATTTTATTTTGTAAATCGGTAAAGTCTATTTTAAATATAAACTTAGAAAATGAACTACCATAAAAAATCTCACTTGTTGGGTTTTTTGCGGTGTTTACCTGAGAATTTTTAATAATGGTATTATTTTTTTCAAAATATGAACGAAAATATGACATCTTTTTATTTTATAAATATCAAATTAATTGATTCGAATTGATTTGTTCAATAAATCATTAACTATACCATCCTTAAGTTTTGTCAATTTTACATATTGTTCGAATTCTGAATTTAACACAGGGGGTCCAACCACATTATGTTCATGATTTTCAAAAACCTCAATTAATGTTTTCAACAACTCAACCAAGTTATCACCCCTAACAAGTGCATACGTGTTTGGTTCAATATCCTCAATATAGTTATTTTGTGTAAAATCGTATTTATCCAATTTTTCGAATTGTATTGAGGAGGGGGTTACGGGGATTTGTTCACGTAAATAACTTGTTGGATTTTCGGGTGTATTAGTATCAGTAGAAAGTATAAATAACTTATCAGATTTTAGTGTTGAAAAACATTGTTCCTCTGAATTTTTATCCAAATAAACAGTATCCTTAATTATTTTTTTGGGTGTAACTTTTGGTGAAAGGTTTCCTAATGAAAAAACTAAACCACTCTTTGGTCCAACAGTACCATATATTGTAATATCAGATAAGAAATTTTTTTTATATGTTATTTCATTTGTTGTACCTGTTATAGTTATTAATTCTTGTTTGGGTCTAAAATAAAAAGGATGTAAATCCTTTTTTTCATACAATGGATTTATCTTACTTAAATTTTTTTCATGTAAAGTGTAAATAAAATCTCTTATTTCACCCGCAACAAACGTATATCCAGTATTATTTAATATTATTTCCTGTGTCGGTGATGTTGTGTTATTTTCAATGTTTATTAATTTTTTTAAATCAGTAGGAACTGTTGTATTTTCATTGAAGACGTTTGTTTTCAAAATATCACCATATGCTTTGGTTATTTTATAAACAAAGAATTGAATAGAATGTGGATTTGAAATTGATGTGTTACCTACATTATCGACAAGATTATATTCAATCAAATAATTCAAATCTTTAACTTCACTTGTTTCAACGGTAGTTTCATTTGGTTTAATTTCCATTTTATATGGAAATTTTTTTAATATTAAAGATGAATTTTTCTTAGACATTATTGGGAAAGAGTACATGTCATTTCTATCTTTTGGATTTGCTCTTTCTTTTGACAATAATTTACCACCCCTAAGTTGTAATCCGTTTTCTGTGAATATTAAATCTGAACCATATTTTCCATAAACACCAAAATCTTCTTTTTTTGCAATAGAACCAACGGATGACTTTTTTTTGTAATTCTGATTTTTATCAAAAATATCGGGTTTTGGTTTTATTGTTCTTCCGTATGAGGTATCCGTTGTTTGGGGTGAAAAGCTTTGGTCGTTAAAATTAAATGTAGTTGTAAAAGGACCCGCAACATATTCTATATTAACATTTTCTTTATCGGTATTATAATTTAGAATCTTTACCGCTTGGTCAATTTCGGGAATAAAATTAATGTTTGTTGGTAAAAAAGGTATAGCCATGAAAATATCATTTTCAGAAAATGGCTCGTATTTGTCTGCCTTTTCTTTTTCTGAAACGTAGTCTGAAAATCTAACACATCTTATTCTACCTAAACCTTTAGGGTCTTTGTTATCAATACAAATACCTAAATCAATTATTTTCATTTTATTTTATTCTTTTACCTATTTCTTTATTTATTTTATCATACGTGTTTTCAACATTTTCAAGATGTCTTGTCAAATCTAATATCAATGTTTTTGTTTTTTCAAATTCAACCGAAAGTATTTCTAACGTTGAGAATAAATCCTTATTTGATTTGTTTTCAACATCATTTGATATTTCTATGATTTTATTTATGTCCATATATTAAAACATTTTACCTGAACTATTTAAAATTCCCGGAGGAATTACTATAGGGCCAACAGGTGATGGTATTATTATTTCTTTATTTGAAACACTTATGAATGAATTTGTATCTTGTTCTTCTGTGTGACCATCAATAATTGATTTTATTATTGATGGTAGGTTATTTGGTTCACCAAAAATAGGACCAATTGAAATTCCTAAATTTTCTAATCTTTCTACAATATTCAAGTATGCCCTGTCTTGACTGTACCCAGGTAATTTATCTGAAAGTGCAATTAATATACCAGGAATAGAAAGAGGACTTTTTAAACTTAATGCACTTTGAATTGTACTTAATATTGTATTAAAAATTGCAAAACAATTGTCTATACCATCTTCTAATATTTTAGTTAAAAGTGCAATTAATGCGGTTATTATTATTGCATATCTTTTATACTTATTTTTAAGTATTTTTTTGGCAATTAACATAACAAACGCAATTAAATCTGGTTTTATTAATTTCCAAAATTCTCTAATAAATAACCAAAATAAATCTTTTATTATAGCATAAAATAATTTGAATAAATTTTTCATGTATGATAAGACATTGGTCACCTCAACTAAAACTTCATTTATACCAGATTTTAAAATTTTATATAATAAAATAATTGGTAAAAATACTTTAGGTGAAAAAACGGACATAATTAATGCCTTGGGTAAATTTAAAATATATAAATTTAATAAGTTTAAATTAAATTGAACTTGTGGGATAGAACTGTCCGATTTAGCTTCTGCTTCTGTTGCAACTCTATTTAAAGTTGATTCAACTAAATCATTAGGTGTTTTTTTGTAACTTAAGTACACAAAATCCTCTAACATGGTTTTATTTACAGGTATTTCGAAATTATTACAGTCTGTGAATCTTAATACCTTTCTATATCTAGCGTCTTCATCATCTATATCAATACCCTCAACGTCATCAAAATTAAAATATAGTTCAACGTCTTCATCATTTTCATCAAATAAATCTACGGCATTCTGATTTTTAAGTTTATTTTTATCAGTCGGAGTTCCACATATTGCCATTAACTTATTTAAAAGTCTATTTATGTTGTTTAATCCCTTATCAAATAATGGATTTGATTCACCACTGTTAATTGTCATTAATATAGATGTTTTAACTATGTGTTGTATGTCAGGTAATTCTAAAGACGAATAATAATGATTTAAAAATTCCTCTACGTTATAAGAGTTTAAAGTTAAACCAGATATATTCCATTTTTGGTCAGATTCAACCCAATTCATGTCAAATAACGAATCACCAGATTTTGTTTTCATTTCAAACGTACTACCTGAGAACGTGTCGTACAATTCTCTATTAACTTTTGTTTTAGTACTACCTGTTGTGGGTTCATAAACAATTTGACCTGTTGCACTTGTTGGGTCAACAGTTAAAACATTTAAAAAATCAAATTCTTGAGGTTTTATATATAACGAATCGACGGTAATTGTTTGGTTTGTTCCACAAATACTTTCTCCATCAGAAGCAAAAAATACTTTTTTAACATTGTCTAATATAATCTCTTTAGATTGTTCTAATGTTTTTTCGGAGGCCCTTTCGGCGTGAAATTTTAATCTTTTCTTAGAAAATAACTTAGTGGGTATATTTTTATCTTTATTTTTATCAGTTTTACTATTTGAATTTAAAATGGAATCAACAATTTCCATTAACTCCCCAAAAATGTCTTTCTTGTTTTCGTTCTTTTTTCTTCTTTTTTCTAAAAAATCATCTAATTTTTTTCCAAATAATTTATCTGTGGATGGCAAATCTTTTAAATATTTATCATATATACTATCAGCGAGAGCCTTAGGGTCATCATTTATTTTTTTGATGGCCTCAATTTTAGACTTTAATTTATTCTTAGTATTTTTAACCTTACTCATTATAGTTTATATTTGTCCTCTTCAGAAGAAGTATCATTTAACATTTTATCCAATAGTAACCTATCTTCATCGGTTAAATCTAACTTACCTAAAGGTGTTTTACCACCCCCGCCAGATGTTTGTTTCAATAGAACACTCTGTAATTTTACTAACGATATTTTCTTCTCAGTACAATCGTTTAATATTTTTTGTTGTTCTTTAATAACCGGACCAATGACACTCATGTCTTCTGCGTCTTTCATAAAAGACATCATTTTTCTCATTATCTGAGACGCGGTATTTCTATTTTCCACCACATCATTATAGATTTCTTGCATCAATGCCAATGCCGAATCCACGTCAAGTGAAATAATATTTTTTCTTTCCCTTCCCATAACAATAAATAGAATTATTCTAAAAATCCACCAATAATACCATCATATAGTTTTCTATATTTTTTGATTGATATCCTGATTTCTTTAGTACTTAGTGAGGTCATCTCTCTTAATGAGAGTAATATTAAATTTTTATTGAATTTGTTTCCGTCACCAACCTGAAATATTTTGTCAAAATTTGAGAATATTTCTAATAGGGCATAACCTAATTTTTGTTCGTTTTCGGTTAATTCTTCAGATTCAATAAACTCTTCCAAGTCTACGGTTAGTTTAATAATGACATCTCTATAATCTACAACATATTCATCCATTGTATATGAATATTCCGTACTTTCCTCAATGGAGGATGAAATATCATCATACGACACCTGTCTATTTTGTTCTTTAGTGTCCTTTTGAATTGCCCCCATAAGGTAATTCTTACAAATAGTACCGAAATAGGAATATGCTTTATGATTTTTTGTATGGTCAAATTTATTGATTTTGGTCAATAAAAAAGACATCGTATCATCATGAATTTCTTGGAATTCAAGATCTTTTCTGTATAGTTTATAACGTCGAATAATTGATTCGACCATTATAATTAGGGGTTCACGTAAATATTCGTTGAATATCTTATTTCTTTCTGTTTCATCAGTACTCTCTAAATAACTGACTACCGCCTTCTCTTGATCCTCCCCAAAATAAATTTTTTGGGTTCTTTTTCTTGGCATTTACGATTCAACATATTTTATATCGCGTTTATTTTTAAAGAAAAATTCTTTTTTGGCCGAATCTAACCAAAACTTAACTTCATTTTCAGTTAACTTAGTTTCTTCATTATTTTTGTATTTCCAAAATAATGAGTCTTCTCTAAAGTTAACATGTTGGTATCCTATTTTTGGAACAACCATAATTTTAACACCGTTATGTGTTAATCTTAGTAAAAATTCATAACTAAATGTGAGTTTCATGTTTTCTTTAAACATTCCATTTTCTTTGATAACTTCTGTTTTATATAAACCACCACTTGTTTGATAGTTTTGATAATCTAATAAAACCTCATTATCAATCAATCCTTGTTTTTCTGTAAATCCATATGCCCAAGCAGATTCATTTGTAAAACTAATAAACGAACCCTCAACGTTAACATCTTTTACTATCGGTAAAAAAACATCAACATCTGAATTTTCATTCACATATGAATTAATATTTTTTATCCAATTTGATTTATATTCATCATCGATTTCTAAAATAGAAAACCATTCAGTTTTACAATTGGTAATACCTAAATTTATTTGTGAACAAAAATCAGTGTCACCTGAATTAATGAGATATTCTACTTCTAATTTTTGTGAAATATTTGAAATTTCATTTTTAACACTTGGGGGACAAACAACTAATAATACAACATCATTATGAAAGTCTTCTATTGAAGAAACTGCGTTATTTAACATAACTTTATATTCTTCATTGATTTCATGTATTGGTAAAATTATTGAATATTTTTTCATACTGTTTCTTCTACTTTTAATTTTTCTAATGCATTTTTTATTGCATCAATTCTTTTATTTGTAAATGAATTGAAAATTGATAATATATTATTTTCAGTTAATGTTTTATCATATGGTAATAATGTCTCAATCATTTTTTGTTTTACTTCATCTTGTAATTCAACACCTTCTAACCAAGCTAATGTGTATGTTCCTAAAATATCAACAATTTTACTTGTATCATATGACCACATTCCGTTTTCCGATAACCAATCAGGTTCCATGTTCGGTATTTTACCAACAACAGGAACACCACACTTCATTGATTCTAATGGAAATGTACCAAATGTTGATTCATCATCTACCCAAATAGAAACAAAACATTCTTTAAGTGCATCTGAAAATTCACTATAAGACATTTGTACCATGTCTCTAAATGTAATCCATCTTAATTGTGGATATTTTAAATAAAATTCAGAAATCACTCTTCTATGTATTACTCTATCTCTACAACTAATTGCAATAAAAGGTTTTTGATTTTTTTCTGTTATTGAAAAATTATCTTCGATAATTGGTGGAATAATATGTACTAATGCTTCAGGAAAAATTTCTGAAATGTATTTTTTACAACCTTCAGTTGTTGTGATAACTTTATCAAATCCATAATCTCTCCATCTACTACCTACCGGTAAAGTTTCGAATATGTAATCTTTTTGTTGTACCAACATAACTTTAGTACACTTAATATTTCCAAGTTGTTGGAGTACATTTGAATAATATTCAGGTACAACTAAAACATCATCAATTTTAATTTCAATTTTATCTTCTTTAATAGATGCAACTTCTATCTCGTTATACTTGTCCTCTAGCCAATGAGAAACACCACCATAATTTTTATCTTCAACCAAAATTTTAGTGTTTGTTCCATTTTCTTTCAATATTAACGCCAAATCATAAATGTATTTAACTGACGCTCTTGGGTTGTTTTTAGTATCGTAGGTAAGAAAATAAATTGTATTTTGTTGATTTTCTAATCTACCTAATGCTTGTTCTAATTTTTCTATATTCTCGTTATTTTTACTCATCATCTTCAATTAAAATGTTATTTTTTATTAATGTGTTAAATGCAAGTCTGAATGATATTGTGGTTTCTTTTTGTCCAAAAACTCCTATACCTTCATCGTTTTCATCAAATTCATTTAAAATTCTTTCTATACACATTTTTAAAATTTCATATTTAAAAATGTTTATTTCTGTTGTTTCTGTACCATCATCGTTTTTTATTGTGTTTCCTGTTCTGCACTTTGCTGTAATTGCTTCGAGGTCGATGTAATAGTATTTTCCGAAAATTTCAACCATGGTTCGTTTATTTCTGTTAATTTAGATATTTCTTTTGTATGTGTAAAGTGTTGATTATAACTTGTATTAAACTTTATTACACTTTTATTTTCCGGACATAAGTTTATGATTTCTTTAGAATCTGTAATCCATACATCACATTTTTCCCACTCATTTGAGATATCTTTTGATTTAATAAATTTTATATTATTTCCTAAAAATCCGTTTTTAGATAAAAAGAATAATGTTGCGGGTTTAGATTTACCTAATTCATTCAAACCAACTATTGTAAAATTATGATCTTGATTATCATAAATAAGTTTGTTTAAATCGGTAAAGGTTGTGGAATAACTTAATCCCGCGTGACCAAAAATTTCTATTGGATATTCGATATACAAAAAATATTCAAATTCATCAACAGATTGAAATTGATACGATGATAAGATATTATCATTATGAATTGGTTCTATAACATTATATTCAAAATTATTTTCAGATTCATGTTCAGAATCTAAATACAAATCTTTATAATGATAATCAAATTTTTGAATTGTGTTTCTTATGACTCCGTCTACACTTAAAAATATTTCCATTTAAAAAATATAATATGATTAATTTTATAAGTAAAGATTAATCATATCTTTTTAAAATATGTGTGATAATTGGATTTCTAACAATATCTTGGTCGCCGAATTCAAATATACCTACACCTTTTACATCATGTAGTCTTTGTTTTGCATCATATAAACCACTTTTTGTTTTGTCTTTGAATTTATCCGATTGTTCTAAGTCACCAGATAAAAAGAATTTAGAATTAAATCCAATACGAGTCAATAATAATTTTATTTGTGCTGGTGTTGCATTCTGAGCCTCTTCAAATACTAAAATTGTATTATCCACATTCCAACCTCTCATATAAGCCAAAGCCGCAATCTCAATAAAACCTTCATCTTTTAATCTTTCTCTCGACTCTTTACCAATTATCTTGTTTAATAAATAATAAGAGGGGTAAATGTATGGGTCTAATTTTTCTTCTAAACCACCAGGTAATGAACCCAATTTTTCTTCGGCTTCAACCGCTGGTCTAACAATTATAATTTTTTCATATTTGTTAGAATCGTCCCATAATAAATCAACAGCTTTTTTCATTGCTATATATGATTTACCAACACCCGCAGGACCAAAACATAAAGTTATTTCGGAATTACCTAAAATGTTCCAATATTCTTCTTGTGATTTGGTTAGAAACTTTTCTTTTGGTTTTTTCACTAACTCTCTAATTCTCCTCTTGTTAGGTGTAACACCTTCTATTGTTGTTGTAGTAGTACCCAAATTTTGGGGTTTACTCGTTTTTGAACTCTTTCCTCTCAATGCTTTTAATTTTAATAATTGTTGTTATATGAATAAATACTTTCTATTTACCAGTTGATCCAAACCCACCATCGCCTCTATCTGTATTAGATAAGTTGTCTGATTCAACAAAATCGATTTCGGGATATGCTAAAATCATTATTTGTGCACCTCTATCACCTATTTCATATTTCTCTGAATTTTCCCCCTTTAACCAACTCGTTTTTTTAAATGTGGCTTGTAATTCACCTCGATATCCACTATCAATTACCCCAACACAATTAGTTAAACTCAAATCATATTTTCTTACTGATGATCTTGGGAATACTAATCCCACAAATCCTCTTGGTATCTCCATTGCAACACCAAACCCGTAAGTCACATCGGTTGTTGTTTCTGAAATGATTGAAGTTATTGTTAAATCCATGCCAGCATCACCTGGTTTAGAGTATTTTGGTATAACCGCTTTTTCATGAAGTTTTTTGATTTTTACAACCATTCCTTTAGTTGAAAAAAAATCACTTTTAACATCTTCATCTAATTTACTTAGAATAGTGTTTAATTCTTCCATAAAATTTAAATCTGTATCATCATCGTCATCACTTAAAATACTTTTTTCTAAATTTTTAAGTTGATTGATATAATTTTTTATTTCATCATTCTCCATTTGATTTGAGTTTTTTATCTAAAATCCATTTATCTAATTTTTTAAGTCTATCTCTTAAATCATTATCAATAGGTCTTAAACAACATTCTACAAATACGTCAGTTACTCTTTGTAATTCTTCTACTGTTACTAACACACCCTGTTGTGAAAGATATTCCAATGCTAATTTACTTTGGGATTGTCTTAAAATTTGTACATCTCTACTGTTGAAATCCATTTAGTTTTTGTTTATGAATATTACTTATAATATTCGGGTGTATTTTTGTGATCAATAATACATTCAATTGCCATTTTTGCAACTGAAATACTCTCACTTGAACGAACGTCTCCCGCTCTATACTTTGCGGCAACAATTGTTGCTTCTTCTACTGTTTCAGCTTCAACAATATACTTTAATTTTTGTAAACGAGGATTACCGTTTCTGTCCATTTGTTCGGTTTCATAACCGATTGTTACTAAATAATGCATGATTTTTTCTTTTTTATTTGTTAATTATTGTTTTAAAAAATTCTACTCTATTTTTTGATACGTTTTTAAGTGAATATTTGTCTTTAACTGTTTCGTATAGTCTATTACCCAAATCCTCAATCATGTTGGGGTTTTCAATTAGACGTTTCATTTGTTTCGCCCAATCTTTATGATTTTTAGATGGTTGAACAATTAGTGCATTTCCTTTATCATTAAAAACACCTTGGTCTACTGCGGAAATTAAATCTAATGAATATGGATTAACACCACTAGCAATTACCGCTTTTTTATGAAAACCCGCTTCAATAATTTTTAGTTGTGATTTATTAGAATTAAATTCATTTTCAACTAAAGGAGCCAAAGAAACATCAAATAAATTATAATTTGTTGCATACTTTGTTATGTCCTTTGTCCACCTTCTTCGATATGGTTTATCTTCATCATTAAATGGTGTTTCCATAAAATTAAGAAGATATTTCCTATAATCTTCGTCTATTACTTTGTATTTGTCTGTAAAAATGTTTTCATATTTAAACCACACAGTTTCATGTGGTAAAATTTGTCTCCTTCTTTCTTGATTTGTTGTTTTATCAATTTCAGTTACAGAACCTCTGGTATCAAAACCACAAAGAACAAATTGAACTTTATTTTTAAACGCATTGTGTGTTGAGGATATACCATTTTCCAATAATTGAATGTCTGGTAAATGTGATGACCCTCCTAACCAACCAAACCTTACTTTTTCAGATTTTTCGGGTTTTGAAATAAATTGTGGTTCATTTTCATCTATTGCATTAGGAAAAACCATTACATTTTTTACACCTAATCTTTGTGTAATGGTATTTGCAAATATGGGAGTGGTTGTTGATACATAATCAGAAAGTTTTAACATCTCAACTTTTTTTTGTGGGATATTATTCTTTTTAATTTGTATGTACATTGGATGTTTTGGGTCAACATTCCACATATCATCTATATCAATAATGGTTTTTATTCCTTTAGATTTTAACCATTTTATTCTTTCAATATTATCCTCGTGAGATGTTTTATGAATAAAACTATGAAAAACGACAATATCATAGTTTTCGAAAAATTTATCTTGGTTTGGTACCTCAAACGCAATATCCACATGAAATTCATTATCGTAGTTTTCACCAATGTATTTGTATGGATCCAACATTCTATATTTACCAACTCCGTGATTATCGGATGGTATTGCAAGTATTCTAATCTTAGACATTATCATATCATTATATGTCTAAAAAATACATAAAAAAAACCGAAAAACAAAACTATAAATGTTTTTTTATGAATTCATTTATGTCGGTAGACCACATATTCATTGCTTCTTCTTTTATTTTCTGTTCTTCCCATTCCCACCATTTTATTTTTAAAAGAGAATCTATTTGTTCTTCTGTGAATCTATATTTGATAATTTTTGCGGGATTACCACCCACAATTGCATAAGGTGGAACATCTTTTGTTACGACAGAACACGCAGCAACAACTGCACCATCGTTTATTTTGACGCCTGACATTACAGTTGCCTTAGCACCAATCCAAACGTCATTACCAACATGAATATCGCCATTACAAGTAGGGTGTCCTATTCTCATATGCATATCAGCAACATCATCTGACACCGGTCCCCATAATTGTGAACTTGTTGTAATCCAATCTGTTCTATGATTGGCATGTAAAAAAAAGTTACAATCTCTACCAATAGATACGTAACTTCCTAAATAGATGTGAAATTTGTCACTCCAAGAAAAAATGTTGATTGTTCTATCAAAATATGTACCTCTACCCGCGTGTAGTAGGTGTATATTCTCAATACTCATTACTTGCTTTTATTTACACCTGTGATTTTCCCTTTAAAAATGGAATCACCAACCTTTAATACTAAATTTTCATTTATAGATTGTGTTTGTTGTGCTGTAAGTATTTGATTTAATTTTTCGTCTAAAACTTTTCTAACTGTGTTTTCAATTAAAACCGCAATTGCATTCATATCAACACCTTGTGTTGGTATTGTTTGAATTTTTGGTTGTGTTGTTTGTTTTTTTGATTGTACACCCTCTTGTTCCATTAATCTTTTCGCCCCTTTAACAAAATCCATATCCAATGTTTCACTTAATGAAATTTGTGGAATTGGACTATCTATCATGGCTTGTTTTATTGCGTCGGGTAATTTTGAATTTTTTATTTTGTCAACAGTAACCGGACCACCAACAGGTCTTGTTGATGGTGGTTGAGTTGCTTGGGTGTTGGCTAATTGTTCAGGATCACTTCTTAATATTGTTTCGTTTATATTACCTGTTTCATAATTTCCGGTATCAACCTTACTCATAACTTTTTTTGCTTGAACTAATTTTGACATTAAACTGTCTGCTGATATTGGTCCGTTTATAAATTGCTGTTGTGACATCTTATCTTCTTTTTTAAAAAATATAATTAATTAATTAACAACATTAAAGATTTTATTCTTGATATTGATTCCTGTAATGGTTCATTTTCAGGATTTTGTTCAGGAGTAGGTTCGGGTGTTGGTTCAGGTGTTTTATCAGAAACTGCAACATTATTTTTATTTAACATGTTTGAAAGTTCTTTGTTTGAATCCAACTCAAATCTTTTTCTTGTACCCTCACCAGGTTTTTCATTTTTACCTAATTCTCTTTGAGATAGTTTCCAGTCATTTTCTTTTTTCTTATATAAGTCTGTTACTGCTTTTTGATAGTCTTGGGTTGTGATAACTTTGTTACCATCAATATCTAAAGGTTTTAATGTTTTAAAAATATCACCAACATGATCTTTTGGTTGTTGTGGAGTAGGCGTTGGTTTATCACCAACTTTTGGTTGTGGTAAAGGTTCTTTACTTGGTTTAGTAATTGGTTTTGGTTCAGGTGTTGGTGGTGTTTCTTTTGGTTTTACATCCGGTGTTTTACTCCAATCTGATGTTACATATGTTGTGACCATTGGTCCTCTATTAGATTCCGCACCTTCTTTATAACCTGGTCTTTTTATATCAAATGTTTCGTCAGTTAAAACATTTATATTTGACATTTTATCAATAATAAATGTTCTCCAATTTGTTTTGTCATAACCTTTTTTAGAAACTGAAGGTGGTTGAATATAAGCTCTAACAATTTCATTACCCTTTTTACTCAATCCATATGCAACAATTTCTGCTCTAACCCTTACACCCCTTTTAACACTATCTTTTTCAGATGATGACTTACCCGAATAATAAAATGTAACTGGATTCCTATTTTTTATTGCACTAATAATTGGTTTGGATTTTTTGCCAGACGGTTGTTCTAATAATATGTTTGTTATTTTAAATGACATTAAAAATCTGGATATCTTTTTGTTTCTCCGTATTTGTTTCTTGATATACTTTCAATTCTCGTGTTTATATCGAAAGATGAGCCAACACTATTATCTAATTCTCCTTTACCTTTATCATCACCATTTGAAAGTGCATTTGGATGTGTGGAATTATATAAATTATTCTTATTATAAATGTTTCTACCTGTATTGTCAATTCTGGCATTGATGTCGGTTAACCCACCAACATTATTATTATTTTCACCTTTACCTGGTTCATCACCACTAGATAGTGCATTGGGATGATTTATTCCATATCCATTATTTGGATTGTATCCGTTTCTTGCAATTAATTCGTTTCTACTTGATATATCTACAGAACTACCGATTTCATTTTTTCCTTTTTCATCACCATCCGAATTTGCATTACGATGATTTACACCATAACTGTTATTTTCATCATACGTATTTCTTGTCAAGTTTGATATTCTATTTTGAATGTCTACAGAGCTACCGATTTCATTTTTTCCTTTTTCATCACCATCCGAATTTGCATTACGATGATTTGAACTATATGCACCATCGGTATCATATATGTTTTTAGATATATGTTCTTTTCTAAATTGTTCCGCTAATATTTCTAATTGTGTTGCCATATTATAACATTAATTTTTTTATTCTTTCTACTTCTTCAAACAATTTCAAAGATGTTATTGGTGAAATTGATGTTTTATCTGAATTACTTTTAATTAAATTGATGGGTATTTTAAAACTGAAATTCTTTGTGTGTTTTTTAAGATGTGAGTTTTTTCTTTCTCCGGTTATCCCACCAATCTCATCCGCTTGTTTTTTTGAATCTTTTCTATTACTTATTAAATCTCTTTCACCTTTCAAATGTTGTTTTGACCATTTTTCCATTCTTTCTCCACCACATAAATTATATTTTAATAAATCTTTTTGTTTATCCATGTTACTAATATCATGAATAATCTTTTTTAATTGACCATATTTTACCTTCTTATCATTTAAAAGTTTTTTTGCACGATGAACACCATCAACATGTTGACCATTTAAATTTTGTAAACTTGAATTTATTTGATCTAATATGTTTTGAGGAATATCAAAAAAACTATTTTTTAAGTCTTTATTCATCGTTTTTTAAATGTTTTAAAACATCATCTACATTCAAATTATTCTTTTTTAAAGAGTTTTTTAGTGAGGATAATTGTTTTAATAATATTGGATTAATTTCTTTTTCTTCTGTTGGTTCACTTTCTTTTGTCACGATATCATTACTAACGTTCTTTTTTGATAAAACACTTTCGATGTATTCTTCCATAAATTTTTTAGGATTTTCAACCAATCTCACTTTATCATCTGGTAATTTTTCATCGTAACCCATTTGACCCATTCTTTCTTTTGCTTCATCATCAGGTAAACCTAATTCCTTTTCAAAATGTTTTTCGGCATCATCAAAGTCTTCGTCTTTACCCATTGTGTCTTTAAAACCTAATGCTTTACTCATATCAGATTCCGCCCAATACCTTAAAGAAGTATGTGTACCGTGAACACCATGTATACCCATACTACCTGCACCTGTTTTTATAACATCGTCACTTGTTTTTCTTTGGGTTACACCTTTAGAACTTAAATTAGATGGTTTTTTACTTCTACTGATGTTTCCTTTCTTATCTACAATTTCTTCTATATCTTCCTCTTTTTCTACTTTATCAGGAATTTCATCGAAATCAGTCTTATTTGAAAATTCTTTAGCCCATTTGGACCATTTTTTACCCTTTTTACCACCTTTTCCGGCTTGTGCATAGAAGAATCTTTGTTGTGCTTTAGAAGCAAATTTTTCTTCTATAATCCCTTTAATTAAATTATTCATCTAAATGGTTTTTTATATAAATATCAAATAGAAAGAAAGATATTTATAGAAATATGTCAGGACAGAATATTTTAAAATTTTATGGGTCAAAATTAGATTTAAAATTAGATAATTCAGAAACTTATGATTTTATCATAGATAAAACAGGTTGGGTTGATGTTGTGTTGGATTATTCTGAGTATTTTGATGTGGAATTGGATTATAGTACTGATTTGAAAGATTATATATTACCAAATATTAATGAGATTGTTATAACTTCTTATTGTGATTATACCATTTTAACACAAGACGAATTTTCAATACTAACACAAAACGAAGAGTGTATACAATATCAACATTAAAAAAATATTTATCTTAAATGAACAATAAAAAAGTAAACGAATTACCATTATTCACTGGAGACACAACAGGAGCATATTTTATTATGAATAATAGTGGTGAAACAACCACTTATAAAGTAACTCGTGAAACCATATTGGGAAATTCACAAACTTCAGGTACTTCCGGTTCATCCGGAACGTCAGGTACTTCAGGGTCAAACGGAAGTAGTGGAACATCAGGTTCTAATGGTAGTTCTGGTTCTTCGGGAGTATCAGGTAGTAATGGCTCGTCAGGAACTAGTGGTTTTAGTGGAACAAATGGTAGTTCGGGAACCAGTGGTATAAACGGTAGTTCAGGAACATCGGGTAATAATGGTTCTTCAGGTACCAGCGGTATAGATGGTACGTCAGGAACTAGTGGTATAAACGGTAGTTCAGGAACATCGGGATTAAATGGTATAGACGGAACGTCAGGAAGTAATGGTAGTTCAGGAACAAGTGGTATAAATGGTTCTAACGGTTCTTCAGGTACTAGTGGAAGTGACGGTAGTTCAGGAACATCAGGTACAAGTGGTAATTCGGGATCAAGTGGAACATCTGGTACCTCAGGAGCCGATGCATTATGGAACTTTTTAGGTCCGTGGTCTGGTGGTCAAATTTATGATATAGGTGCCGTTGTAACTCACGGTGGTGAAACTTGGTATTGTATTCGATATGCACCATCTGGTTATGGTCCATTTGGTGGTTACATTGATGGTGGTGGGGATGATTATTGGACTTTAATTGCAGCATCGGGAACTGCTGGTACATCAGGTACAAGTGGTAATGATGGTTCATCAGGAACATCAGGTTTAGATGGAACATCAGGAACAAGTGGTTTAGACGGATCAAGTGGAACATCAGGTGATAACGGCAGTTCAGGTACAAGTGGGTCAAATGGTAGTTCAGGAACTAGTGGTTCATCAGGTACTAGTGGTACTGCAGGAACAAGTGGTACTTCGGGTTACGTAGACAATGATTGGCTATATTTCAAGCCAACAACCGCAACAATACCTTCAACTGGAAATAATTTTGTATTATCTGGTACAGTAACATCTAATGGTTCGGTATCATATAATGACACTAATGGTATTATAACCTTAGCAGCAAATAAGACGTATAAATTATCAGCTTCGTTCGCACTTGCCAATTCTATAAATAACGCTGAAGTACAATATCAATGGATAAATGTAACCGCAAGTAATACTTTAATAGGAAACACAGGAGCTGTAATAGTCGTTAATAGCAGTGCCTCAGCTGCTTGGCAATCATCGGCGGAGGCAATTATTGTCACAACAGGAACAACACAAGTAACCCTAAGAAGTACTTTTGCTAATTCAACTGGTGATTTTGCTACGAGTCAGTGTTTTATGATGGTAACCCAAATAAATGGTTGGTCAGGTACAAGTGGTACTAGTGGAGAATCTGGTACTTCAGGTACTTCAGGTACTAGTGGAGAATCTGGTACTTCAGGTACTAGTGGAGAATCTGGTACTTCAGGTACTAGTGGTATTGATGGGACCTCAGGTACAGATGGAAGTTCAGGTACAAGTGGTACATCAGGTACTAGTGGGGGTACTGGTTCATCCGGTACAAGTGGTAGTTCGGGTTCATCAGGAAGTAGTGGAAATGTTGCATATGATTTACCCGATAGTGGCTCTGCAACATGGATTAAATTAGGTACTTGGTCAACAGCACAAAATGGGTCAACATTACATATGACAATTGTTGGTCATGCAGGGTTTAATGCGGGATTTGTTCAAAATCAATTAACAGAATTATTCTTTGCAACATCAAATGGTTCATCAAATAACGGGGGATTTTATGGTAATGGTGGTGCAACAAGAGATACTAATTTGGGTACAAGTTCAACATCTCCGTCATCAATAAGAGTTGTTCAAGTTAGTACCACATCATATGAATTTTATGGATATTTTGCATCTTGGCCGAATAATTCAACATATTCTGTACAAATAACAACAACAACCACATGGACAAATAGTTCTACCGTAGTTGGTGTTCCAGGTGGAACATACATTGATATAACACCAAATGCAATTTCGGGTGGTGGTTCAGGTACTTCAGGTACTAGTGGTATTGATGGTACATCAGGAACATCTGGTTCATCAGGTACAAGTGGAACATCAGGTTCTTCAGGAAGTAATGGAACATCAGGTTCTAATGGTTCTTCGGGAACTAGTGGTTTAGACGGATCAAGTGGAACATCAGGTAATTCGGGTTCTTCTGGTACATCAGGAACGAGTGGTTCTAATGGTTCCTCAGGAACAAGTGGAACGTCAGGAACGAGCGGAAGTTCAGGTTCTAACGGTTCTTCGGGAACATCGGGTTCAAGTGGTACTAGCGGAACATCAGGAACATCAGGTTCTAGCGGATCAAGCGGAACTAGTGGTTCATCGGGAACGGCGGGAACAAGTGGTACTAGCGGAACATCAGGAACATCAGGTTCTAGCGGATCAAGCGGAACTAGTGGTTCATCGGGAACGGCGGGAACAAGTGGTACTAGCGGAACATCAGGAACATCAGGTTCTAGCGGATC